>Ga0326728_10004427_pt1 | contig 41589 bp, 25 predicted proteins | sample MB3enrmetagenome_FD_207602 | JGI IMG/M metagenome (GOLD analysis project Ga0326728, IMG submission 207602) | Lab enriched peat soil microbial communities from McLean, Ithaca, NY, United States - MB31MN | ecosystem: Environmental > Terrestrial > Soil > Wetlands > Peat | place: USA: New York... | reverse complement strand
TTGGCCCAGGTGCTCTGGCGCCAGAAGGCGCGTTTTTATTAAGTATTTGTTGAGAGATGGATGCAGTGACAGCTACGAAATCGTCTACAGTCTGAAGGAATTGAGATCGTTGAGTTGTGGAATCTTGTGGCTGTTGAAGCCTCTGTCGAGTACAGACTTCCAGACCCTAAATTTCGCGGAAAGCTAACTTATAAGTTGCTCAGAGATACCAGGGCACGTCGCACAAGCAACGTGCCGGAGCCCTGAACCGTGGTTTCCGCTGCCGATCAGGCCTGCAGTCCGCTTCAAGCCTGTTTTCCTGCCGGAAGCTTGCGTCTCGCGATTGCCGTCAGCGCCAACAGTCCGGTGCCGAGCAGCAGGAAGCTGGACGGTTCGGGAATAACCGCAGTACCAGTAATAGTACCTGTTGCGGTTGCCGAGGTGCTCGGGTCGAAGGAATCGCCCGCTTCGTCTGCCAGGTTGTTGAAGGCTGTGCCGCCGGTGAAGGAAATCGTGAACGGTCCGGGGGCCGCATCGGCCGCGACATCGAAATACACCTCCCCCAGCGCCGCGGAATCGCCAGCCCCGATCGCAACATCCGTGCCGTCGAACGTGAGGTCACTGCCATCCAGAACCTGGGCCGGGAGCGTGTTGTAATACAACGGAGCTGAAACGACCTGATCAAACGAGTTGACGCTAGGGAAAATGTACGCGTCTGGGGTAGTGGAAAAATCCGCTCCGATAAACGAGATGTCCGGGTCCGACACCGACACCTGGAAGAAAAACGCATCAACGTCAAGGAGAGCGGACGAACTGTTGGTCAGCAGCACTTCGAAGGAGTCGCCCACATCCCCCGGGGCGGCATTCAAAGTCCCCGGCACAATCGAGTACGATTCGCCGGCCGCGCGTTCCGGGGTACAAACCAGTCCCCCGGCGCAAATTGCAATGGTTAATACAAGCGCATATTTCGTCATGGCAGAGTCGATCCCCCCTGTGCTCGAACGATCAGAACGTCGGTGGCGTTTACGACACCATCGCCGTTCATGTCGGCATATAGATTGTAAGCCAAGCTCCGAGCGGCGTTCACTTGACTCAAGTCCAGCGCATTTACCACGCCGTCGTCGTTAAAATCTCCGTACAGCACCTTGACGGTCTGATTGAAACCGGCGCCGCTTCCAAGAGCGTTCCCGCCGGCGTCTTTTATCGCGTTCGCTCCCGTGCCGGCAAGGGTTGTCGGGAAGCTGCCAAGCGTCAGCGGGCTGATCGTCCACGTAAGAGTCGTGGTGCCGAGACCGCTGAAGCCGGTCACAGTAACACCGGTCAGGCTGTTTGCGTCCGCGGCGGCTATAGGTTCGGAGAAGACCACTTGAATCCCCGTGATCTCCCACGGCAGCCGATTGCGCGAGGAGCCGATCAAATTGTAACTCTGCGTGCCCCACAGCACGTTGTACGACACCACCTTCGGCACCGTAACCGTGGCCGGGCTGATGACCAGCGTGCCAGTCGCAGATCCCTGGTAATTGGGGTTGCTGATGGTGCCGACGACCGTGTAACTTCCGGCTGCGGTCGGCGGGGTCGATGATGTGGCATAAGTAGTGGGGCTGATTCCGGTATAGGTGAAGGTTACCGTTAGCCCGGAGACTGGGGATGTGGTCGCCGATGCAGCCAGCGGCGAGCCGGTATAGTTCTGCGCCAGGCTGCCCAAAGTTACGGTTTCCGTGGCCGGGCTGATGACCAGCGTGCCGGTCGCCGTTCCCTGGTAATTGGGATTGCTGATGGTGCCGACGACCGTGTAACTTCCAGCTGCGGTTGGCGGGGTCGATGACGTGGCATAAGTAGTGGGGCTGATGCCGGTATAGGTGAAGGTTACCGTTAGCCCAGTGACCGGAGACGTGGTTGCCGTTGCGGCCAGCGGCGAGCCGGTATAGTTCTGCGCCAGGCTGCCCAGCGTCACAGTTTCCGTAGCTGGGCTGATGACCAGCGTACCGGTCGCCGTTCCCTGGTAATTGGGATTGCTGATGGTGCCCACAACCGTGTAACTGCCGACCGCGGCCGGCGGGGTAGACGACGTAGCATAGGTAGTGGGGCTGATTCCGGTATAGGTGAAGGTTACCGTCAGCCCGGAGACCGGGGATGTGGTTGCCGTTGCGGAAAGCGGCGAGCCGGTATAGGTCTGTGCCAGGCTGCCCAGCGTTACGGTTTCCGTGGCCTTGCTGTTGGTCAGACTGAAGCTGACCGACGGCGCGGGGCTATCCGCGACGGTGACCAGGTACGGGCCGCCCGCGGTGCCGTTCGCCGTAAACGTGCCGGCATTGGCAATGCCAGTCGCACCGGTGCTTTCGGTGATCGTGGTGCTGCTGTCACTGAACGTTCCGCTGGCTCCCGAAGCCGGCGGCGCCGTGAAGGTCACGGAGGAGCCCTGGATGGCGACGCCGGCTGCGTCTTTCACAGTGACCGCAAGGCCGGTGCCGAACGCCGTCCCAATCGTGGCTGATTGCGTTCCGCCGCCGTTGATGGCGATGGATGCCGGGACCTGCACGACCGGCACGCTGCTATCGCTTCCCGTAGCGGCCGATCCCGAACTGGCGTGAATCAGATCCCCTCCGCCCCACGCCAACGCCGTGTTGGTGACGGACGTGGGAGAAGTGGCCGGCACATCCACGATCACCTGAATCGTTGGGTAACTGCTGCCGCCGGATTCAGACAGAGTGGAAGTGCAACTGACCGTGGTCGTGCCACTGCAAGTCCAGGCGGCCGGTAAGGTGCTTCCGAAGCTGTTGATCGTATAGCCCGAAGGCAGGGTGTCGGCAACAGTCACCGTGCCGGTGGTCGCGCCGCTTGCCGCCGCGTTGCTCACAACGATGTTCCATTGGGCGGTCGAACCTTGCGTAAAGGTGCCGGTGTGGGTCTTCGATACCGACAGCACCGGCGCCGGCTCGATGGTAATCGAGTCGGTGTTCGAACTGGTGCTCGTGATGCCGCCGCCGCTCACGGAGACGCTGTTATTGATACTCCCGGCGGCGGTTCCCGAAACGTTGACGTCGATGGTCAGCTCCGGGTAGCCGCTGCCGTCGGCGATCGCGGAGCCGTTCGTGCAGGTCGCCGTCTGTCCCGTTGCTGAGCAGCTCCAGCCTCCGCCCGAGAAGCTGGAGTAAGTGAAGGCGGAATTCAGAGTATCCGTGACCGTCAGAGGACTGGCTCCGGTTGGATCGCCGGTCGAGCCCGGCCCGCTGTTGGTGATGTTCAGCGTGATCTGCGCGCCGTGCTGACCTTGCGCGAAAGTGCCGTTGTGTCCCGCGGTGGCCGACACGGAAGGCAGATTCTCTGTCAGATTCACGCACCAGCCGTTGGCCGCGCCCATGGTAGATTGCGGACTGGACTGGCCCGTATTGAAGAACAAGCTCCATGTGCCGTTGGCATTGCTGCCGTTGGTGAAGACGTCGGCGAATGTGGAGCCGGAGCCGAAGGACGTGGGCGCGGCATAACTGAATGTTGTGGGCGCCGGATAGAAGCCGCTGGTGCTGGACGTGAATTTGTCGGCGGCGTCGAGAAAGTCCTCGTAAGCGGTCGGCTTGTAGCTGCCCGGACTGAGATTTACATCTCCGGACGACACCTGCGCGCTGGCGCTGTCCTCAAAGATATAGTTGCCCGCCGAAGCTGTACTGTCGCCGCTGGCGCCCTGCGTTGTATTGGAGAAGAAGTCCAGCGCCGCGCCCGTCGGACCCTCCACCAGCGATTCGAGTTGGTCGAGGTTTTCCAAGCCGGGAACCGAGAAGTTGGTGAGCTGCACCCCAACGGTGTTCAGCGTGCCGGGCAGATTGGACACCGTAATCACCGATGGATTTGGCGTCAATGGCCCGGCGGGGTCTGTGGTGACACCTTGGACCTTCCCTGGATCGCAGTACTGCCAGGTATTGCTGCTCACATTCGTGACCGTGGTCGCTGTGTTGATGCGCTGATTCAGCACGGCGGAGAAGCTAGCATTGTCTGAGCCCGTCACGCCGCTGTAGTTCGCCGTGATGGTGTGGTCGCCTTCAGTCAGCGAGGAGGTAGTAAACGTCGCCTGACCGCTGCCGTTCAGCGTCACCACGTTGGGGTTGCCCCCGGTTGTGCCGGCGGGAGCCGCGCTGTTGTCAAGGAAGGTCACCGTGCCGCCGGCGGTCACAGGACTTCCGCTGCTGGTCACGGTTGCGGTAAACGTGAGGGGTTGCCCGGTGGTGGCGGGATTGCTGCCGGAATTCAGGGTGGTTGTGGTGGGATTGCCGGAGTTGAACGTAAAGGTGATGCACCAGCCGTTGTTGATATTGGCGCCCTCGCCGACCGTGGAGTACAACGCCCAGTCGCCATTCGCGGTGGCCCCATTGAAGGCCTCTGCGAATGTGTAGATGTTCGTATAGGGCTTGTAATCGTTGTTATCCTCCCCATACGGCAGTGCGAAATTGATCTTCGACGGAACCTGGGGGATGTTCGAATCGACGGACTGCACTGTCGAGGCCGGGAAAAAGTCCGGGTTCACGCCCTCATTGTCGTCGGTTGGAAGGTAAGTGCCGCTGGCGGCCGCTGTGGTGATCGGCACATACCCGCTGGCGGAATCCGAAAACGTCAGATCCACCACGCTGGTCTCCCCGCCGGGTTGTGAAAACCCCGAGTCGAAGAAGTCAAGGTCGTCCGCCCCGCCGGGCGCAACCAGCAGGAACTGCCCGGAAAGTCCATTCGTCGTCCCCTGAGCATTCTCCAACTCCACCGTGACGTTTTGCACGGACTTACTGTACGTGCCGCTGGGAATCTTGATGACAGAGGGATAAGCCAGCCCAGGGTTACCATCGATTGGGTCCGCGATCAGGCTGTTATTGCACCACGTGTCCCCGGTCGTGTTCGCGGCGGTCACTTCCATCAGTTGAGTCAAGGATGCGTCGCTCGGCCCGAAACTCCCCGTCGGCGTGTAGGACGCCGTGATGGAATTGCCGCCCTGGGCCAGCGAGACCGTGCAGTGCGCGACACCGCTGCTCAGAGCGACGCCGATGCAGCCCGAGATGTTTGAACCGTTTGCCTGGAAGGTGACCGAGCCGGTTGGCGTGGAGGTCGACGTCACGGTCGCCGTGAACGTGACCGAACCGCTGGTATCCGAATTGGGATAGGATGCCGGATTTGCCGAACTGGAGAGCGTCGTCGTTGTAGGGGTGGCCGCGGAAAACGTAAGAATCAGATTCCACCCGGTGATCGAAAACGGGTCGACGCCAGGATAGGGATCGTTATCGATGAGATAGAGCGTCCAGGTCCCGTTTGCCGTGGTTCCGGCAAATCTCCCATTCAGCGTAGCGCTGCCATCGCTCTGCGGGTAGTCGGCCGTGTTTTCCGACACGGGGAGCGGAGGAGGGAAGTCGCCGTCGTAAGTAGAGTAAGAACTCGGCTCTACCGTATACGGCATATCCGCCGTCTGCCATCCCTCATACTGTTGGCCCAGGCTTCCGGCGCCGTTGGGCGCATAGTGCGCGCCGTCCTGGATGTTAATGGTGTCGGGGTGGGAGCCGGTTGTGGTGCCTTGCAGCCCGTCACAGCTGGGCACCGGGTTAGCATTCTCGTCGCAGCCGTCGATGCCACTGCCCGTCTGGTAAAGCAGCACCAACTGCTCTCCGCCGGGCCCCTTCAGCAGGAATTCCGCATACCCCAGACTGTCATATGAGGCCTCATTCGCGTACGGACCGGTCGTGTACTCCGCAGCAGTCGATTTGACGCCCAGCAACTGCACCTTGACGGTCGCCACGGTGCCCGGGGCGCCGGTTACCGAGATGGTGGAGCTGACAGCCGAGGTATCGCTCGTCGTAAACGAAGCGCCTCCACCGCTGTAGGTCGTCTGCGCCCGCGCCGTTGCAGGCAGCAACAGGGCGGCCAGGGCGAGAACGGCCAGGTTGAAATTCGGGCGGGCAGGCCGCACGCGCGCGAGGCGCGGCTGGCGCTTGGGGAAAAGAACCATGGACAACATGGAAACCTCGCTTGGCAAAGCACTAAAGGGGACCACTGCGGGGAACAGTGGAAAAGGAGTGGCACATTGCCGGCGCGGAGGCCAATCTCACCCGCCGGCGCGGTCAGGAATCCATTCGATTTGAACCCGGGAAGCCGAAGGAACAGCGCAACTCAGACCTTGGGGAAATGCCCGCAGACCACAACCGCGGCACCATAAAGCCTACAATGCAAGCGATTACCATGTCAACGCCTTTTTCAATCTTCGCCTAAGATACCCGGTTCGCCCCACTGCTTGCGCACCCGCCCTGCGGGGGATCGCTTCGCAAACCATGCCGGTCCAGTAATTGCGTCATCATGAAAGCCGCCAAGCGCTCGCCGCGCAAGTCACTGGTTCTTCGGACGGCTGGTTACGGATTCTCGATTCATGTTGAGGAGTTCAAACGCTTCCACCTCTTGCAAGCGGGCGCGCTGCTCAAGGTCTCCTTGAATAACAATTGTGCCCGGCAAAAAGCGGTGGGCTGCTGTGATTCGGATGAGAACTGGTGGTCGGAGCTGTGCCTCGCTAAGACTCCATCCGGACGAGTGAAGTGACCTCGTCATCAAATAGCCATCTGTTTGTTCGGCAGGCTCAAATCATGGTGTAGACGAAATCGTAGCGGTCAAAGCACTCTGGAACCATTCAGAACCACAGCTCTCAATAAGATGGCCGCAACGGCATGCAATCAAAAGCGGTTATTTTCTGTCGATTTCAATACGTTTCAACAAGTCGTTGAATCTGGTTCGGGGCCAGGGGGTAGGCTCCAGGCACCCCTTTTAGAATCATCCATTTACGAAGGGTCAGTTTTTGAACTTTGTGGATTCTGGAGGTTTTCGCAGCTACAGAACCAACTACATTGCTCTGGTGACCGCCGTTGGTTCTTCTTTATCAGCCACTTGTGGCTGAGGTTATCTGAGACCGACCCCCTGGGCTTGCACCATGTGGTCTACCCCGGTGCCAGTACAGCCGAAGTCATTCGCACAGGTTGATAGATTCCTGCTCATGATTCAGTAGTACAGCATTTCAAGCCGCAGACGCTGGTTTTGTCGCGACATAAACTAAAGCAAACAGGAATGATAGAGCTGCGGAGATCGAACTCAGCTTCACCGGGAAATTAGAGGAATACGGCCTCAACTTAGTAATCGCTTTCTCCTCCACATCCTCCTTATAAATGAAACGCTTTTGTTCTTGACAAGGATTTTCAGGTGCGCCTATAGTTTGTGTCGCGAATCAATTCTGGATTCTGCGGTGACTTCCATGCGAATTACCGCAGGCCAGCCTCGCACACAGTTTCCCCGAAACCTGCAAGCCCTGAACTCTGTTGCCTGGCCCGTCTGAAGAGACGAGTCAGAGAAGCACCCAAGCTTTAAGCCGCGCTCAATCGATCGTGACCCTGTTTAGCCCAGGCAACACCGCTGCTTCGGAATATCACCGAGCAGAAGGAGGCCAGGATGAGGTCGAAGACATTCGTTGCAAGACTCATCTCATTGCCGGCTGTCGCGCGAATGCGCGTTTCGGCTGCCGCCTCGGGAGCATTCGCACAGGAGAAGAAGTCGAACAGCTCTGTCCTCCACCTTCTCTGTGACGCTCAGAATGCGGGTGCGATCTACGCGGCGCGTAAGTTCCAGTGCCGCACCGCAATCCCAGACTTGACCATTCACACCAACTGAAGGAGAGGAGTAGCATCATGAGTAAGTTTCTCAGGAATTCGCATCTCACCCGGATATCTCTTGGGCTAGCGGCGGTGCTGCTTCTTTGCGCTGCCGGCTCGCTGGCCTTTGGTCAAGCACCCCCACTGGTCTATACCGTTGAGAATTCGGGCGCAAGCCTCACACTGACGGGGACCCTCCCCTCGATGGCTCAGGTGCCGATCATTCGGCAATTGCCAGATCCGTTTGTGTTCCGCGACGGAACTCGCGACACCACCTGGGCCTCCGAAGAGCAACACCGCCAGGAATGGCGGGATGCGATTTTGCAAACCGAGGTAGGTCCAAAGCCCGCCTGTACGGGAACCTCGGCAGATGACGTTTTGGGCGTCGCCTATTCCTGCTCCGTCAGCAATGCGTCCTTCACCGGCTCAGGCACGAGCTACACCTTGTCTATCACAGTGACGGTGATTGGGCCGACTTCGGCGTTGAATTCCACGCCTACCACAAAAACGCTAACGACGACCGCTGCGATTGTTCTTCCCACAGCCTCATCGTCGTGCGTCAAGCCCGCAGACGGGTGGCCGATCGTCATCGGCATGACAGGTCCTACCGGAAGCTGGCCGGCCTCGGCGTTCAACGCGTCGACGGCATCACCGTCTGGAGTAACGGTAAAACCAACCGGATGCGCCGCGACCGTCAATTTCTCCACCGCGTACGCGGCCTTTGGAGCATATGTCACCAGCGACGGGGTTCACAACACAGATGGGTTCTACAAGCTCTATCCCACTCTTTGCGCCGGATCAACGGCTACTGGCACAGCAGGTGCATGCAACTCCGCCGATGGCTTCCCCAATGGGAGTAACTCGGGGGAATACGCTGCATGGTCTTTTGCACTGAGCCGCATCGTTGACGGCCTGGAAGACATTTCGTCCCAGACCTACTGCACCGCCCACTCCGGAGCGTGCGCCTCCAATACGGCGCTCCCGCTCGATATAACGCACTCGGCGACAACGGGATGCTCCTACGCCGGAAAGATGGCGTTGTGGACCGGCGCTCTCGATGAGCGGATTGCCCTTGTCCTTTCCCAGGAAAACGGCGGCGGCGGCGCACCCTCATGGCGCATTTCGCATGAGATCGAGGACAAGGGCAGCGTCGAGGACGTCGACGACACGGATTATGACTGGTTCGATTCAACCCAGTTGAGTTATGGCAACGCCGGCGTCTATAAAATGCCGGAAGATCATTTTGAGTTGATGGCCCTGGTCGCGCCCAGAGCTTTGCTGCAAACCGGCGACAGCGCATATTACTGGCTGGGAGATCGATCCGCCACCTTCGATTCATTGGCGACGGCAGCGGTCTACGACAACTATGGCATAGGCGACCGGTTTGGCTACTATATCGATACGGTCCACTCCCACTGCGTCGTGCCAGCCTACCAGCAGAACGCCACGCAGGCGACTATCAACAGATTCCTGTTCGGTACGACGACGGGTTCGAATACCCCGGCAATTCCTCAGGAAAACTGGCTAACTGCAGACTCTCTGCAAGCCGGTGCTCAACCCACCTACGATCCCAAATTCTGGACTGGGTGGTGGGGAACCGGTACTCCGGCATTCCCGGCCGGCGAAGCCTGGAACTGGGGCGGAGACGTCATGCTGCCGTTGAACCAGACCATCACCGTCAATACGGGCGACACCATCACGACACAATATCAATTGACGATGCCCGGCACGCACGCGGCAGGGACCGTCACGGTCCCAACGGCGTACAGCGAGGTTGACATCGCATGCAGCGATGGCAGTTCCTACACACTTACGGTTCCGGCTCTAAGCAGCTCGGGCTATCAGACAAACAGTCAGTCCTACACGATCCCAGCAAACAGCAACTCCACGTATCCATCGAGTGTGTACTCAGTGAAGAACCCTGGATGCGATAACGGTGCCGCGGGTACAACAACGGGCAACTACTTCTTCGGCGTGGGACTGTCGAACCCCGGCGGCGGCAATCCCGGATTAACTGGTTTCTCGACGACCGATGGCGTACAGGAAGCCGCTCAGACCGACCCGCTCGAAGTGACGTTCAGCGTCGCCGACAGCACCAATGGCCAAGGTGGCACATTGGCGCCGTGGACAACCTTACAGCGTCAGAACCCTTACTCGTGCACGCCGAACGGGTGCCCGATTACGCCGACCATCACCTGGCCGGCGCCAGCCAGCATCACGTCCGGCACAGCGCTGAGCGCCACGCAGTTGAATGCAACGGCCTCGGAAACGGAGATTGCAGGTCTGAACACCGGCTCCCCCTCCGCCGGCACCGGCTTGTATACGACAGTACCCGTCACGGGTACGTTTACCTACAATCCGCCCGCAGGAACGGTGCTGAGTCCAGGTACGCAAACGCTCACGGTAACCTTCACGCCGGCGTCGGGCACCATCTACACATCCAGCATCTCAGCCTCGAACGTATACGAATACGAAACCATCGCGACTGCGACTGTGCCGATTACCGTTGTGACTACGACTGGCTTTACGCTGTCGTCCTCTCCATCCACGCTGTCAGTTACTCAGGGCAGCGCCGCGAGCGACACCATCACGGTGACGGACCAGGGCGGATTCACCGGCGACGTATCGTTTACCGCGACCGGCCTACCGAACGGCGTGACGGCATCCTTCAGCCCGACCTCGTCGACCACCTCCAGTGTGCTTACGCTGACAGCCAGCAGCACGGCTACAACCGGCGGGCCGGTCACAGTGACCATCAACGGCACCTCGGGGAGCAGCTCGGGGAGCACCACCGTCTCCCTGACCGTCAATCCCGCCTCCGGCTTCAGTCTGAGTCCGTCGGCATCCACTTTGTCGATCCTGCAGGGCGCAAGCGGCACCGACACCATTACGGTAACGGATATCGGCGGATTCACCGGCAGCGTAGCGTTCACCGCAGCGGGCATGCCCAGCGGCGTGACGGCTGCGTTTAACCCGACATCCTCCGCCACTTCCAGCGTGCTGACGCTGACGGCCAGCAGCACGGCCACCACCGGCGCCTTCACCATCACGGTCACCGGAACTTCGGGCACGACCGCAACCACTTCCTTCACGCTCAACGTCGGTACTTCCGGCGGTGGCGCGGCGCTCGATATCGATGCGGGCGGCGCTGCGTCCGGCTCATGGGTTGCGGACGAAGACTTCAGCGGCGGCACTGCGTTGACCTACACCAACGCCGTCTCCACTTCCTTGCTGTCCGGGACCGTGCCCCCGCAGACCGTACTGCAAAGCCAGCGCTACGGCAACGGCAGCTTATTCACGTACACCATTCCCGGATACACATCGGGCTCTTCGCACACCGTCACGCTGTACTTTGTGGAGAACTACGTGACAGGAACCGGTAAGCGCGAGTTCAACGTGCTCATCAATGGGACGCAGGTGCTTACCAACTACGACGTGTACGCGGCGGCGGGAGGACAGTTCAAGGCCGTCGAAAAATCTTTCACGACCACAGCAAACAGCAGCGGGCAGATCGTGATTGAGTTCAGCCCCGGAGCGATTCAGAACCCGATGGTCAGCGGCATCGCGCTCCAATGACGATCTGACCACACCTCGTCGAATTCGTACGGGCACCCCATCCTTGTCACAGTTTCATCGTGACAAGGATGGGAAACCGAGCAACCAGCGCAGCATCTGCGTCGTCGCCACAACCAATAACAGGGGCGGTACTAGTCTTCCGCCCTGTCTTTCGCCTTAGGTAAGGGGGCTTCAACATGCCGAATAAATAGGGCATTCAGGACGTTGCTTCGGATTGTTGAGTCGAATGATGCCTTGAGATAGCCTCGTCGTTGCGACCTCCCCTGGGGAGCGGTATTTTGTTCGGTGCGACATACGGCGGAAAGGCGAGATATTTACATGAAGGAAGGCACGAGGCTATTGGCGGTTCTGCTCCCGGTCATAGCGGTGGTCGCAGTTTTCTGCGTTTACTCAAGAGATCGTGCGGAGGCGACAACCCGGCCACAGGAGCCCGAGAAATCTGCAGATGCCTCTCAGCAGCCGGCAGCCAACATGGGTGCTCGACCCGACCCGGGTGAGGGCGACGCGCTGTATGGTCCCCGATTCGCCTCTGTCGCCTGGACTCTCTTCCTGGATGCCATGGCGCCTACCAACGGTTCCCCGACCTTTGAGAGCTGGACGGAGCAATGTCAATTGAATCCTGAAATGATTGGATGCCCCAGCGCGGCGAGCATGGCGGCTGCCGTGAAAGCGGGAGGCAATGGCAAGGTGCGTATGCTGCACGGAAGCCCAATGGCCGGGACCAAAACTTTTCCAGTTGGTGAATGCAGCCCAATGACCACGACACCGATCGTGGGATATCCGGCCCCTTCCAATTTGAAACGGAACGCCATGTTCTGCGAAGAGGTTTACGTGAACCCGGTGGAAGCGGACTTTGTGAAGTCGAAAAACCTCACCACGCTCGCCGGCCAGCGAGCTTACGGCAACGTGCACAGCTTGACAATCAACTTCCCAGGAACCGCCCAAAACGATCCTCGTATTGATCTTGACTCCCTGGAAGTGAAGCTCGACTGGGCGCCGGCGACTTCCTTCAACAATCCGACCTTTGCCTGTCCCGATCCAACCAACAGTCTGTACACGGAGACGATCAACGGCACGTGCTTTGCGCTGGTGGGCATCCACGTTTCTGCCAAAGTGATGCTCAATTGGCTGTGGGCTACATTCGAGCCCAACAACAACGTTACCAATCCCAATCGCTGCGACCCGAGGCTCTACGGCGCTTGTCTCGATTCATGGGGAACCACTTCGAACCAACCCTATGGAAGGGGGCAGACGGCGCAGCAGAGTCCGGAGTTGCGACAGGCCATGGCGGGAGCGCACCTGAATCCGGCGTTCAACAATTACTTCCTTACGGGAGTGCAGACTGAATTCGTTAGCAAGGACGGAAAACCGACTCAGTTGGGCAATTCTTTCGTCGAGTTCAACCAGGGAGTGCCGCCCGGTAAATCTTCGTGCATCACCTGCCACAAGTATGCGTTTTTCGATGGCAAGCGGCCTCCGCACGGGGCACCGGAAGACGATTTCGGAATTCCGCCGCCCGGATGGCCCAGCATTGGGTACGCCTGCAATCAGAACCAAAACGGAAATTGCACGCCAGCGTTTCCCAATTCCACGTTACAGGACTTTTCCTGGATACTGGGTTTGATGCCGTATGGCGATGAAGGCGCCGGGGCGCCTGCGGGTAAATCACAGTTGACGCCGGAGAATAAGTCGCTGCTTGCGATGCACGCGATGAAACCCTGAAGCGCCTCCCTGCGCTTTCGTTTATCTGATGCCGACCTTTGCAGTGCGTATGTGCGAATGAGTTGATGCGGGACGATGGCACGGTGACATTCCTGAGGCAGCTCGGGGGTAGATTGCGATGCGACAGATGATGCAGCCACGATCAAAAACGATGAATCCCCAACCAGCGCCTTCGCACCTGCGCCAAAAAGGATTTCTTGTGACATTGGTTCTCGCACTTGCGCTTTCGGTCCTCGCGCTTTTGGCCGTGCCTGCGATCCTGGGCGGAAGGAAGCTTCCCGCGCAGACGCCTTCCCCACAAGCCACAAAGCCGGGGCAGCAGCAAGATGCCGCCGTCAGGCCCGCCCAACCACACCGCCGCGCTGCCGCGCACGCTCATGATGCTGCGACGGAGCGCCCGACCGCTCTGGAAGTGATAGCCGCGCCGCCACCTGTCTCGCCGTCTCCGAACTGGCCAGCCAGCCAGCCTCCCAACCCGGCCAGGGTGAGTTGGGACAGCCGAGGACTCGAAATCGAAGCGTCCAATTCCAGCCTCTACCAGATTCTGCATCAGGTTGCCGCCGCCACGGGCGCCAAATTCGAAGGACTCACCCGGGATCAGCGCATCTTCGGCAGCTACGGCCCCGGCCCGGGGCGCGACGTGCTTTTAAAGCTCCTCGATGGCTCCGACTACAACGTGCTCATGATTGGCGGCCGAGATGCTGACGCGCCGCTTGAGATCGTATTGAGCGCCAGATCGCCCGGCAGCCCGCAGACCGCCGCGAACCGCAACACGCCGGGGGATGACGATCCCCATCCGCAGCCCGACGAACCTATCGAGCCACCGCTTCCCCTGTCGGTTCAACAACAGTTCGCCGCAGGCAATGACGTGAAGACGACCGACCCGCAGCAGTTCATGCAGGACATCCTGGAGCGTCAGCAAAAGATCGACGAGCAGCAGCAACAGGAGACGGACCAGCAGAATCATCCTCAGCAGTGATGGGCTGGCGGGAAACCCCGTTCTGGAAAATGTGACGGAAAGCAATGCGGGTTTTTTGCGGGGTCGTCGAAACGGACAGTTCAGAAAAACAACGCAATTCCGAAAGATGGGTAGAGCATCGGCGATGAAAGATTCCCGGAAATAAAGCACATGGCTCCACCGCCATTGCATGGAGCAGCCGCTCGCTGTCCGCTCGCGCTCGCATTTTCGTATGGAATTGAAGAGAAAGGTTCTCCGGAGACTGCGTCCACAGCCATAGGTCCTTTAGATTAAGGAGATATGAGCCATTATGCTCAAGCTTCCGGCTATCCTCCGCAATCGCCAGCTTCCCAGTTTTTCGAACTGGAGAGAAATCGGTGGCGCACAAGACGGCGATACTCTCCATGGCAATGAATCTGCCCGGCGGACGCTGGATGATCAAGTACCTTCCACGCACATCTCGACGAATTCGCCCTGCCTTGGCCGACGCTCAGCCTGAAATACCGCTCCATTCTGGAGTCCCTGCGAAAGTTGACCGGGCGCGGACGGCGCACGATCCGCATGGTTGGCGGCGCAGGCCCAAACGCGGTATGGTGCCAGTTGACGGCCAAGGAGGCGATATTTGCCGAGCTTGGCGAATACGTACATCTCTGCGGCATCTGAGGCCGGTTGAAGTCAAAGGGGTTCCCATGAGCGCAACGACCGAGACGACGGCGTCGATCAGGCAATACAAGATGCTGATCGACGGTGAATTTGCCGGCAGCAAAACTATGCTTCCGGTCACCAATCCCGCAACAGAAGAGGTGATCTCCGAGGTGCCGGCAGCAACGCCGGAACAAGTGAACGATGCGGTGCTGGCGGCCGAGCGGGCACAGACGGAGTGGGCGCGGATGCCTGCCATCCGGCGCGCGCAACATCTGCGCGAGATCGCCGCCGCGATCCGCGCGAACAAGGCGCATCTGGCGCACACCATTGTCGAGGAACAGGGCAAGATTCTGCCTCTTGCCGAGGTCGAAGTCGACTTTTCCGCCGATTACCTCGACTACATGGCAGAGTTTGCCCGTCGCTACGAGGGCGACATTGTGCAAAGCGACCGTCCCGGCGAGAATATTCTGATCTTCAAAGCTCCCATCGGCGTGGTGGCCGGCATTCTGCCGTGGAACTTTCCGTTTTTCCTGATCGTGCGCAAGATGGCGCCGGCGCTTGTCACCGGCAACACCATCGTGATCAAGCCGAGCGGCGAGACGCCCAACAACGCCTGCGAGTTCGCCAGGATCGTGGCCGAGTCGCCGCTGCCAAAGGGCGTCTTCAATCTGGTGACCGGCAAGGGTTCGGTGATTGGGATGGCGCTTGCCGGGCATCCCAGGGTGGGAATGGTGAGCCTCACCGGAAGCGTCGAAGCCGGCACGGCGGTCATGCGCGCCGCGGCGCCCAACATCACTAAGGTCTCTCTGGAACTGGGCGGCAAGGCGCCGTCCATCGTGATGGCGGATGCCGACCTCGATTTGGCGGTGAAGGCGATTCGCGACTCGCGCATCATCAACACCGGCCAGGTGTGCAACTGTGCGGAGCGCGTCTACGTGCATGAATCAATCGCCGGCGAGTTTACGACGCGCATGACGGAGGCGATGGGGAAGACGGTCGCGGGCGATCCATTCGCGGCAGGCGTGGAAATGGGGCCGCTGGTCAGCCAGGCGCAACTGCGCAGCGTGGAGGCAGCCGTCGAGCTGGCCGTGAAGGATGGCGCCCAGGTTACAGTGGGCGGCCGGCGCGGCCAATGCGATGACCGCGGGCGCGGTTATTACTACCAGCCAACGGTGCTGGCGCACTGCCGGCAGGAGATGGAGATCATGCGCCAGGAGATTTTCGGGCCGGTTCTGCCGATCGGCACATTCAACGATCTCGACGAGGCCATCGCCATGGCCAACGACTGCGAGTACGGCCTCACGTCGTCGATCTTTACCCGCAGCCTGGACGCGGCCATGCGCGCCGCCAACGAGCTGAAATTCGGCGAGACCTACATAAACCGCGAGCATTTCGAGGCCATGCAGGGCTTCCACGCAGGATGGCGCAAGTCGGGCATCGGTGGCGCGGACGGACGCCATGGGCTGGAGGAGTTCCTGCAAACCCACGTGGTCTACATGAATCACAACAGAAGCGCAAAATAAAAAACGCTCCAAGCGCCGCAGCAACGGAGCGAGGCGAATCATGCGCGCATCGCTTTTTATCACGTGCTACAACGACACACTCTTCCCCGAGACGGGCAGGGCGGTAGTGCGGCTGCTGGAGCGGTTGGGCGTGGAGCTTGAATTTCACCCGCAACAGACCTGCTGCGGCCAGATGCACGCCAACACCGGCTTCCGCGCCGAAGCATTTTCCCAGGCCAGGCGGTTGGTCGGGCTGTATCGGAATGCCGAGACGGTGGTCATCCCTTCCTCCTCCTGCGTGGCCATGATTCGCGATCAGTATTCGGGCTTGTTCGAGGAGCTGGGCAACGAAGCACTGCGCTGTGAATTCGCAACTTTGCTGCCGAGGATTTACGAGTTGAGCGAGTTCCTCATTGACCGGCTGGGCGTGGAAGACGTGGGCGCATACTTTCCCCATCGCGTGACCTACCACGCTAGTTGCCATAGCCTGCGCGGCCTCCACGTGGGCGACCGGCCCCTGCGGCTGCTGAACAAGGTCCGCGGGCTTGAACTGGTTGCGCTTGAGAATATGGAGCGCTGTTGTGGCTTTGGCGGCACGTTCTCAATCAAGAACGCCGATGTCTCCTCGGCCATGCTTTCCGCCAAGCTCGATGACGTGCTCTCGACCCGCGCCGAGTATTGCACCGCTCTCGACAACAGTTGCCTGATGCACCTGGGCGGGGCGATGCACCGGCAATTCGCGGCCATGCGCACGATTCACCTGGCGCAGATCCTCTCGGCTACGGAAGGCGCGCCGCCAGAGGGGGCAGCGTGAGCGGGACACTCAGCGGACGCCAGGTTCTCGATCCCCGTCATGCGCCTCCATTCCCGGTCGCTGCTCTGCCCCTGCTGCGCAATCCTCAACTGCGCAAGAACGTAGCTCATGCCACGGATGTGATCCAGACCAAACGCGCGCGGCTGGTGGCCGAAAAGACCGACTGGCAGGAGTTGCGGACAGCGGCGGCGGCCATTCGCAGTCATGCTCTCGAACATCTGGGCAGTTATCTCGAAGAGTTCGAGGCCCGCTGCACCTCTGCCGGTGGCATGGTCCACTGGGCTTCGGATGCCGCGGAGGCTCGCGCGATCATTCTGGAGCTGTTGCGCCAGGAGCAGGCCAGCGAGGTCATCAAGATCAAGACCATGACCTCCGCAGAAATCCAATTGAACCCCGCGCTTGAAGCCGCCGGCATTCATGCATACGAGACCGATCTGGCCGAGCTGATCCTGCAACTGGGTGAGGACGAGCCGTCGCACATCGTAGTACCGGCCCTGCATGTGAACCGCAGCCAGGTGCGCGAGATCTTTGCCCGGAGCATGGGAATCAAAGACCTGCCCGACGATCCGAAGGCACTGACTGCCGCGGCACGAACCTATCTTCGCCAAAAATTTCTCACCATTCCCACGGCCATCGGCGGAGCGAACTTCCTCATTGCCGAAACCGGCTCGGTAGCGGTCGTTGAATCCGAGGGCAACGGCCGTATGTGCCTCACCCTGCCCCGCACCTTGATTACCCTGGCCGGCATCGAGAAGGTGCTTCCGCGGTTTCAAGATCTGGAAGTGATGCTGCAGTTGCTGGCGCGTTCGGCCACGGGTGAGCGTATGAGCCCCTACACGTCGCTGTGGACCGGCGTCACTCCCGGCGATGGGCCGGAGCGCTTTCACGTGGTCCTGCTGGACAACGGCCGCTCGTCGATTGTGGCGCGGCCCACCGAGCGGCAGACCCTGAGGTGCATCCGCTGCGCCGCCTGCCTGAACACCTGCCCGGTCTACCGGCAGACCGGCGGACACGCTTATGGGTCGGTCTACCCAGGGCCCATCGGCGCCATTCTTACCCCGCAACTGATGCACATGAAGTACGCGCAATCGCTGCCCTTTGCCTCATCGCTGTGCGGCGCATGCTATGAAGTCTGCCCAGTCAAGATCGACATTCCCAAGGTGCTGCTCGAACTGCGCGCACAGGTGGTGAACCAGGAGCGCCGGCGGGCCGCCCGGCTCCGCGATCCCATGTTCATCGGGATGAAAGCGGCTCATGCGATCTTTGCCGGCGCCCGCCGGTTCCGCGCCGCTCAGCGGCTGGGCCGCATTGCCCTGCGCCCCTTCACCCGCAAGGACGGATGGATTCGCAGCTTGCCTGGCCTGGGCGCGAAATGGACCCAGACCCGCGACCTGCGCGGCCTGCCCAGCCAAAGCTTCCGCCAATGGTGGGTAGCGCGCGGCAAGGAGGAACGATGAGTGCACCTGCACTTTCCCGGCAGATGATTCTCGATCGCATCCGCGCCGCCACCCTCAATCTGCCGTCGGAGGCGCCCATGACCGCGGAGCTGTCCCGGAGTTACATTCGGCGCGGAAAGCTCGGCGTTCAAGATCGGCTGAAGCTGATGATCGAGCGGTTGCGCGAATACGATGCCGAAGTGGTGGATTGCGCGCCGGAAGAGCTGCCTGCGGCGATTGGTGCGCAGCTTGCCTTGAGTGGCAGGCGAGTGTTCATTGCGCCCGAGGGACTGCCTGCCCAGTGGCTTGTCGCCGGATTCGACTGGAAGATCGACAGGGGGCTTGAGAATGCCGAGATCGAGCAGGCCGAAGGTGTGGTTACGGCGGCTTTCTGCGGGGTCGCGGATTCGGGGACCATTGTTCTGCATCACTCCCACAGCGAAGGCAGGCGGGTGCTGACGCTCTTGCCCGACTGGCACCTTTGCATCCTGCGCGCCAACCAGGTGGTGGAGACTCTGCCCGAGTACTTCGACCGCTGCCCGTCGCCGCCGGTGCTCGCCACCTACATTTCCGGGCCCAGCGCCACGGCAGACATTGAAATGACCCGCATCAAGGGTGTTCATGGACCGCGATTTCTCAACGTGATCCTGGTGCGCAACGAAGATTGAATGAGATGGGGACATACCTGTCCCTCGCCAAGATACCGACCTGCCGGGGCGCCCCATCCTCTCCACAGTCTCATCGTGGAAAAGATGGGAGACCACGAACCCCGTCGATCCTCTTTCAAGAAGGCGACGCCCGAATGCGGCAGCTGTGAAGACAGACCGGCGAAGCCAATGGGCGGTTCACCGGAACATGACACCTGCGCCTTCACTCCGCTTATGCTCATGCTCGCGATCTTCAGAAGGTACTTGAAGAGTGGTAAGTTCGCCGCGAAGCGGCGTTGAGCCAGCACCGCCAGCCTGCCATCTACCAGGGGTTGGGGGCCAGCGCCTGGTAGTGAACCCATTCGAAATCGATGGCGCCGGGATCGGAGTCGAGGGTGGTGTAAGCGAAGAGCGCGGGCCGGGAGCCTTTCCACCAGCTGAAGCGGATGGGTGTAGGCGCGCCCAGGGGATGGAAGCTCCGGCCGTTGTCGAGGCTGTAGAAATAGCGGGCCTCATCGCCATCGACGCGCACGCGGAGCTGGACGATAGACTGCGCAAGCGCCGGACCGGCCGTGCGCTCCTGGGCATGAAAGAAGCTGAGCCGCCGGGCGTCCCCCGACTGTGGGCCCGTCTGCACGATTTCCAGGCCACTGGCCGATTTCTCAAACATGGCCAGGCCGGCATGCACGCCGGGCTTCATCGCTTTCAAATCGAGGCAAACGGTAAACTCGAAGGCATTGTCCTGCATCGACTGCGTGAGCGTGTTGCGTGCCGCGTTCAGGTTATCCGCCGGCATGGGAATCAGGCGCAGTGAACCCGGCTGCGAGGTGAGTGACCAGTGCGCATCGTCGGGATTATGGTTCCACTCCCACTGCGGGCCGAGCGCGGTCTCATGGAAGTCGTCGGAAGTCTGCGGATGCTGTTCCGGCACCCCCGCGGGATCGACGGGAATGGGGCCGGAGGGAGTGGGTTCGCCTGTTGAGGCTCCATCCGGATCGTCGCCGATGATGGGCCAGTCATCCCGCCAGCGCACCGGCTCGAGGTGCACGATGCGACCGTGGGCCCCGATGGACTGGAAGTGAAGGAACCAGCCCTCGCCATCCGGAGTCTCGACATAGCCGCCCTGGTGCGGGCCGTTGATGGGGGTTGAGCCTTGCGCCAGCACCACGTGGTATTCATACGGCCCGTCGATCCGGCGCGAGCGCAATACAGCCTGCGATCCGCTGGCCACGCCGCCGAAGGGCGCGAAGATGTAGTAATAGCCGTTGCGCTTATAGAGCTTGGGACCCTCCAGAGTGGGCAGGCGCCTGGGGTCCTGGACAATGACTTTGCCTCCGTCAAGCACGTGCATGCCGTCCGTCGACATGCGGTGCAGGATGAGCGGACCCGCGCCGGTGACGGAGTGAATCAGGTAGGCCTTTCCGTCGTCGTCCCAGAAGGGGCATGGATCTTCAAGGCCGGCTTGCGCCATCACGGCGGCCGGCTGGCTCCACGGTCCGGTAATGCGCGCCGCGGTGCTGACGAAGATGCCTTCGTTGGGGGTGGGGAAATAGACGTAGAAGAGGCCATCGTGCTTGCGGATCGACGGCGCCCACACGCCCTTGCCATAGCGGTTGCCGCCGATCATGCTGTAGCGCGGATCCATGGTGAGGCGATCGACCACATGGCCGAGGATCGTCCAGTGGACGAGGTCCGCGGACTGCAGGATCGGAATTCCGGGAACGAAATGGAAGGTGGAGGCGACCAGATAGTAATTCACGCCGTCGCGGATGACATCGGGGTCGGAGTAATCGGCAAAGAGGACGGGATTGTGGTAGACGCCTTCAGCGGCCGGCCGGGCCGGCTGCGCCAGCGCGGAGAAGGCAAATGCCGAAAGGCAGATGGCCAGCAGCTTCTTCAGTCTCCGGTCCTGTGTTTTCCATCCTGCCGTCGCCATCATCGAGTGGCCTTCACGATCTGCTCAGGTTGCATTCAGAGATACAAGAGTCCTCAAGCCGCCGTTCGATTCGGCACTCGACCGGTGGCAAGCATCTGCAATCAACATATGCGATAGCGAAGCCTGAGCGTGCGAAAAGATGGGGAGTACGGCGCTCAATCGCACTCCCCCTTGAGTTAGAAGATCAATTTCAACGAAAACTGAGCGATGCGCGGATCGTTCTGCGGGGCTCCTGTAGTACTGGCGGCCCAGTTCTGCGGGCTGGTGCTGGTAATTCTGCCGAACGTCGAGTTATCGGTGGTGCCGGGATCGCCCAGATTGGTGTGGTTAAGCAGATTGAAGTACTCGGCGCGGAACTGCAGGGACGTGCGCTCGCCGAATGAGAAATTGCGCGCCGCGCTGACGTCCCAATCCGCGTAGCCCGGGCCTCTGAAGGATCCCTTCTTGACGTTTCCGAAGGTGCCGGCGGGATTGACCGAAAAGCTGGCTGGATTCAGCCAGTTTCTGCATTTCCCGGTCGCCGGGCATGCGTTGCCGCCGTAAGGCGACGCCCCTGACCACACGGCGCGATCGCGATTCTGGAGCGATCCGGAGTTATTGGGTGCGTTCGACGCAATGGTCAATGGATCGCCTGTGCGGTACTGTACGAGGCCCGTGGTCTCATAGCCGTTGACCAAATAGCGGAGAGCGGCGGGGGCGTTATGCATGACCTTGGGCTCGGTATACACGTACGATGCTGCGGTCACGTCGCGATGGTCGAATTCCGTCGGTCCGTAGTCCAGAGACTTGAAGTTCGGCATGGTAATCGGATAGACGAATGACGCTTGGGCACCGATGGAGGTTGCCGCCTGGTTATAGGGCATGTTGTCGAGCGCTTTCCCCCAGGTGTAGTTGAAGAGCAGGGTAAGGCCGTATCTCACGCGTTGCTCAGCCGTAACCTGTAGCGAGTTGTAATTGGTGTTGCCACCGGTGTTGGCCGCCGTGATGTATTTCGGGTAGCAATTGTTGAGCGTTGTTGTGTTGCAGGTCGCAGGATCGAACATTGGAACCGATGTACCGGGAACGGGCGGATTCAGTTCGAGGTCTTCCCACTCGTGCCTGCTCTGCTCACCCACATAGGCAGTCCGCAATAAGAGGCTTGGAGTCAGCTGCTGTTCCACGGCCAGGTTAAAGGCAACAGTGCGGGGATCCTGGAAGCCTTTGTACGGGTCGTAGGTCAGCCAGTTATTGGACGAACTGATCGGCGCGGTTGGCGGAGGTATCTGCGGTGCCGGGAAGGGATTTGTAACTCCAGCGGTGCCGTAGGGGTCGTACCAGTTCATGTTGACGTTACCGACCTGAGTTTTGGCTGAGAATGTGGATGACAGCGCGACGGATTCAAGGAATGGCTCCCCATTCGAGTAGATGTTGAAGAGCGTGCTGTTGATGCGGCTGTCGAAGAAGAGGCCGGCGCCGCCGCGAATGCTGGTTTTGCCATTGCCGAAGACATCGTAGGCAAAGCCCAGCCTGGGCATGAAGTGACCGTAGGCAGATGCAACTCCGCGGGGGTTAAACCCCGGATCGCCGGCGAACTGCATTCCAGCGGGCGCCAGTGGGAACACGGTGGAATGAGTGTCCGATGCCCAAAGCGTGGGGGAAAAGCTTCCCATGCGGCCATCTCTTTCTTTCCATGGCACGAAGGGCTCCCAGCGAACGCCGTAGTCCAGAGTCAGATTGTGCGTAGCTTTCCAACTATCCTGCACGTAGGCTCCCTGAAACGTGCCGCGGGGTCTGAAGATCTGGCCGGTTCCCTGGTTCATTTGATAGAGATACCCAAACAGGAAGCTAGCGATGGCGTCGTTGGTGCCAGTGGAGGTGAAATTGAACTGGCCCGGCAGCGTGTTGAGGTTATTTACGTCAATCTTCGACACCTCGCCGTGGTAGCCGGCGTCGATGTTGTGTTTTCCCATGAGGAAGTGGATATCGTCGGTCAGTGTATAGTTCGCTCTTCTGAAGGTTGCCTGCGCGAGGGTGGAGATCTCGAAGTAACCTCCCTCGACATAGAGTTGATTGATCTGCTTGACCGGCGGGTTATAGAAATTGGCCACGTCCACGCCGAAATCGAGCACGTCAACGCCGCTTGCAGCCGGCCCGCGGAAGTCGTTTTGAATCTGATAGCTGACGATGAGGTTGTTGACGATGTGATCGCTGAACGTGTGCGTCTCCTGGATCAGGGAGTTGTAGTAGTGGTTCGTGGCTTCGTCGTCCAGGCTGAGGATATTGGTGAGGTTCTCCACGCCTTGCAGGATGAATGAGTCGGAGAAGTACCGCTCAGTCAATTTGTCTTTCGCAGTCGGCTCCTGGTCTGCGCGCGCCGTGATCTCCGCCAGATCGTAATTGTCCGGCTCTTGGAAGGAGATGGAGCCATTCGTAGTCAATGGCGGAACATACTTAAAAAAGTTGGCCGTCACCGGGCTGAGGGCCGTCGGCTTCCACGTGTGCGAACTAGCGTAAACAGCAGTACCCGATGGCGGCTGTAGCGGACAAGACGGGTCGGCAACCATGTAAGTGGTTCCGTTCGGATCGAACGGATTGATAACACAGTCTTTGAAGACCAGGTTGTTCGTTCCCGGCGCTGTGCCTGACGAGTTCGCGCCCGCCTGAGCGATTGTCGGCAGGACGGTGGCGGCACCATTGGTAGCGGCTTCATGATTGATTGTTCGCTGGTAGCCAAAGAACCCGAACGACTTGTTGCTGTGGAAGAGGTGGGGAATCTCGAGCGGTCCACCGGCCGTCCCGCCAAACTGGTTGCGGTGGAGCGGATCGACACCGGTGGTGGAAAAGTAATTAGACGCGTTGAAAGCCCGGTTGCGGACAAATTCAAACAGGTCGCCATGATACTGGTTGGTTCCGCTCTTGGTGATGATGTTCACCACGCCGCCGGCATTCTGGCCGTATTGCGCGGCGTAGTTGCTCGTCTCGACGCTGAACTCCTGCACCGAATCGGGCATGGGAAAAGGTTCGTTGACGTTGGTGTACTCGTCCACGTTGTTACCGCCGTCGAGCATGTAGTTGGTCTGCCCCACGAACGTGCCGTTGGCCGTGATGGTAACGGCGGTGGGGAACGTCTTGGTGTTCCCCTGATCCGCCTGCGCATACGGCGCAACAGTAATCCCGGCTACTTCTAGAGTGAGAGCGGCAGCGTTGCGCCCGTTCAGCGGCAGATTGTCTACCTGCGACTGGCCGATGACCTGCGACGCGGTCCCGGTCGTGAGGTCGACCTGCGCATTTTCGGCGTTCACCGTGACTGTCTCGGAGATCTTGCCGGGCTTGAGCGTGACGTTGATTGTAACCGCGGCGTCGGCGCGAAGTTCGACGCCTTTCTGCGTATAGACCTCAAAGCCCGCGCGCGTGGCCGTGATGTTGTAAGTCGAGGGCCCCAGGATGGGGAAGACGTACCTGCCTTCGGCGCCGGTCGTGGTTTTGGTCGAAATTCCCGTGGCAGCCTGGGTAGCCGTAACTTCAGCTCCGGGGACAACGGCGCCGCTGGTGTCGGTTACGGTGCCGTTGATGCTGCCCAGGCCCTGTGCGAACAACCCGCCCGGCACAAACACGCACACCGCGCAAACAGCCGCCAAACTACTCAACAGTCTGAGAAGAGCTCTCATGATCAGCCTCCTGAATTTTCTCGATCTTCAGCTCGGCCGCAAGGCCTTTCACGGCGCCTGCAGCGTTTTCGATTTTGCTCTTGACACAATGCACCGTGCCGAATGGCTTTTTCCGGTCTGGGGTCGAAGAAAAGGCCACCGGCACGACTTCGTCGATATCAACAAGTGAATCGAAAACGCTCGAAAGACACACGCAGCCGTCCGAGCCGATTTGTGCATCCCGGAATTTGTAGTGAATGCGGGAAATCCGCGCATAGACAGATACCGTCCCTGACGGTCATGAATTTCCATATCGTGCTGAAATTACGATACTTGTGGATGGAGGTTCAGGGGCGTCCGGAGCCGGTGGCAGGCTACTCTGCCGAGACGGCAAGCACTCTGGGTGGCCCCGGAGTGCCGTCAGTCACCGTAGTTCCCAGAACAATCTGCAGGTTTTGGCTGCCTCGGCTGGGCCGGACCTGGGCGGCGATGGCCTGCATCAGATCCGGGTCGGTCAGGAACTCCCCGGCGGCTTCGGTGCCATAGGTGTAGAGTCCCCCGATGACCACCACCACATGGCCGGTCTCGGAGTCGTGGATGCGAGAGATCAGGGCGAAGTCCTGCAATTTGGGGCTGTTGGCTCCCGTCACGGGCTCGCGCGGCTGGTTGGTGCCCCAACTCCAGTTGCGCGACGCGGGGTTCTGGGCGTCCCGGATATAGATAAGATGTCGGTCCGGGTCCAACGCCAAGCTGTAGCGCAGTTGACGGGTCAGGCGCAGGCTCCACTCATTATTGAAGGCGCCGATCAGCACCACCGCGCCCTCGCGAAGATCGGAGAACGAGCTGGAACTGCCCCTGCGGATGAGAACCTGTTTGTGCCGCGCTTCGAGCGTTCCCACCACCCGCGCGATGGTCACGGTATCGGCGAAAGGCACGGTTTGCGAGGAGTCCGAGCTCGGAACCGGCGTGACCGGGCTGCTGACGCCATCCATCGAAGGCAGCGTCGGCGGTCCGTTGGGATGGTCTCCCACGGCCACAAGAACCGGGCCCGGCGTATCCAGCACCGGCCGCCAGAAGATATCTTCGGGATTGGACCGATGCAGCAGGCTATAGCTCAGAGCCACCGCGAGTGCAATGGCGGCGAGAAACAAAAGGCCCCCATAGAGGCGCCACCGGCGGGTGTCTTCCTTCCTTCCGGCCTTCTCTGGGGCCAACGGAACGGGCCCGAACTGGATGTGCGCACTGTGGGTTTCAAGCCCGGTCTCCTTCGGCTCAGCCTCTGCCTCGGGATCGATCACCGTGTGCTGGCCCTGGCCGGGTAGCGTGAATCGCGGCACATAGGAGCCTGGTAGAAGGCCCATGCGCAGCTCGTTGCGGTGCCGCTCGTCGACATAATAGGTAGCCAGACGCTTGCGCAGCTCCATGGCCGCGGTGCGAACAATGTGATCGATGTTGGTGTCGTAGGAGGGATCCCTGCCGAAAACCTCCATCCCGATCGTCCGTTCCTTGATCTCGTCGGCCGATCCGCTGAGGGTTTGCTCGACCACAAATCTAAGGAAGGCTACGCATCGCTTACTGGACCGGAAGACATCGTCGCGCACCAGCAGCTCCAGCTGCGCGCGTACCATCTCTGCCGTCAGCTCCGGTGCGGCTCCGTACTCAACCTCGGCTTTGATCATGATCGTTCGAGTGACAGCGATTTTAGCACGCTTCGAGCGCGCTTCGGCAGTTCGGTCGCGGCCCGGACTCTGCCCAGCGCATCGCCCATTCAAATCATGGACCCGTGCAAAGGCCTTTAAATGCTTTGCTGAAGAATGTATCTTGGGGCGTAAAGTGTCAGGGCACGACTTTAATCGTGCCAAAAGGCGCTTCTAAAAATCGCCGCATGCGTGCCAAGCTGCGACCGCCGGCCGGCGAGGCCGCCTATTCAAATGAACATCTTTGTGATTGCGACGGAGCATCCCAACGTTTTCAGTAACAAGCGCTCTGTTTGAGACAACGAAATTGCTGGCGGTGAATGTCTCCAGGAGAAAGGACTTTCACAGGCCGCACCTGTGCGCCGCTCTTCTTAGAGCGATCCTGCAAATCCGGCCAGCACAGCCGAAGCAATGAGTAAAACGAGCCCCGAGGCCAACAGGCCGCGCGTTCTTCCGCCCGTTCCTTTCCACTCGCCCAGCAGAATGCCCAGCAACTGGCTGAAGAGAATCGAGCTGGCCATGAGCACCGCCCAGCCGATATAGGATGTGCTTCCCATACGCGGTTCGCCTGTTTTAAAGCAGACAAATTGCAGAACCCAGATCACGCCTGCACCGCCGGCGAAGACGAGGTTGGCTCCGATTGGAGCGCCCGGGTTCACGTAATCGCCTGCGGACTTGTTCTTGAAGTTCAGAATGACACACCAGCCGCCGTTCACAATAAAGCCGCCCAGCAGAACCACGACCAGCACCGGCATGCCGGCCCAGATCACGCTGGTCGAAGGCGTCATCGACAGCGCCAGCTTTTGGATTCCCGGCCCACCCTGCAAGCCGAAGCTCATCGCCGAACTCATCAGGCCGGAGAAGATCGCGGCGATCATGCCTTTCTTGAAGTCGAACTCGGCAACGGCCTTTCGCTTGACCTCTTCGGGCAGTTCATCTTCCTTTGAACGGCCAGCCATTCCCACGCAGACGATGCCTACGAGCGAAACCAGCGCGGCCAGCACGGAGACCTGTCCTGCTGGCGTATGGAACAAAGCAGCTTGCGCGGCTTGGCCTTTGAGCAAGGGCGGAATCAGCGTGCCCGCCACCGAAGTCAGGCCCGCGCCCATCGCCAATCCAAGGCCGACGCCCAAGTAGCGGATCATCAGTCCCCAGGTCAGGCCGCCAAATCCCCACAGCATGCCGCAGATCAGGCAATAGAAGATTTCGCTGCGCGGCGACGCGGCGAGCACCGCGCAAAGGTTGGGCGAGGTGGCGAAGGCCAGAAGCCAAGGGGCAATCACCAAGCCGATTGAGGCGTAAACAAACCAGTAGCTCTCCCAGGCCCACTTCTTGACTCGGGAAAAAGGAAGATAAAAGACCGCGCCGGCGAGTCCGCCCAACATAAAAAGAACAATGCCGAGCAACGGATTGGAAGCGTTCACTGGGTCCATCCCCACCACTCCTTAGGGGCGTAAGCCTGTCTTCCCTCACTTGCGTTTGCTCAAGACGTCCATCTCGTATTTGCGGACGGCGTCGAGCCACTCGGCGCCGTGAACCACGCCGCGACTGGCGCAATAGTACTCCCATACAGCCTGCCAAGGCATTGACTTCTGCTCTTCGAGCAGCGCCAGCCGGCCGGTGAAATCGAAGCTGTTCTCGGCCCTCTGGAGCAGCGCATGGGGTTCGAGCAACGCCTGTAACAGGGCCTTCTGCATGTTACGCGTTCCAATCACCCAGGCCGCCACGCGATTGATGCTGGCGTCGAAGTAATCCAGTCCGATATAAACCTTCTTTAAAGCGTTGGCGCGAACGATCTCCTGCGCGATGGACTGCGTGGGTTCATCCAGCAGCACTACATGGTCGCTATCCCAGCGCACCGGGCGCGAGACGTGCAGCAGCAACTCATCGATAAAGCAAAGCGCGCTAGAAATCTTGTCGGCCACGCTTTCGGTGGGATGATAGTGGCCCGTATCCATGCAGAGCAGTGTCTTGCGCGTGGCCGCATAGGCGATATAGAAATCATTCGATCCAACCGTATAGCTTTCAGCGCCGATGCCGAAGAGCTTGCCTTCGACGGCGACCTTATGGCTTTTGCCATCGACCGCGGCCATGATCTGGTCGAGCGCCTCCATCAAACGGCGGCGCGGCGCCATGCGGTCGGCCGGCAGATCCTTGGAGCCATCGGGAACCCAGATATCCATCACCGATACGCTGCCAAGCTCCGCGCCGAAGCGTTCGCTGATCTTGCGGCTGGCGATGCAGTGATCGATCCAGAACTTGCGAATGGAGGCGTCGGGGTGGCTCAGGGTGAGACCGTCGGCGCTTTTGGGGTGCGAAAAGCAGGTGGGGTTGAAGTCCAGGCCGATCTTCTGCTGTTTGGCCCAGTCGATCCAGTTGGCGAAGTGGCTGGGCTCGATGGCGTCGCGCTCGACGCGATGCGGCGCTTCAAGGTAGATGGCGTGCAGATTGACGCGCTTCGCGCCGGGGATCAGCGAGAAGGCCAACTCCAAATCGGAGCGCAGCTCTTCGGCGTTGCGGGCGCGCCCCGGGTAGTTACCGCTGGTCTGAATGCCGCCGGTCAACTCGCCGCCAGGATTCTCAAAACCAGACACATCGTCGCCCTGCCAGCATTGAATTGAGATGGGCGTCGCCGCCAACGTTTCGATGGCGGCGTCGGCGTCAACGTCTTCGGCGGCGAACCTCTCCTTGGCGATCTTGTAAGCCGCTTCCAAGTTCTTATCGATTGCGTGCATCTCACTCTCCTTCGTACTTAGCCTTTAAGAGTTGCTGAAAGTTTTGGTAAACCGCATCGGGAACCGGCGCTTGTGGCCGGAACTCTTCGATGGGGAACGAAGCCCGGATCAGCGTTCTGGCGGCGTCGACATCCTTTACGTGACCGAGCGCGATCATCTGCGCGCTCAGGTTGCCGAGCGCCGACGCCTCTACAGGGCCGGCCGCAACCGCGAGACCGCTCGCGTCGGCGCAGAGTTTGTTTAGCAAGCGGTTCTTCGAGCCTCCGCCAATCATCCGGATCTTCGCGAGCGGGCGCTGGCGAAGAGTCTCCAACTCCTCTTTGACGCTGCGATAAGAGAGCGCCAGACTGTCGAAGATGCAGCGCGCCAGTTCGGCGACCGTCCGCGGCTCGGGCTGCCCCATCTGCCGGCAGTAGCCGCGAATGGCCTCGGTCATTGAGGTCGGATTGAGGAAGAGCCGCTCGTCGGGATTGACGATGCTGCGCCATCCAGGCAGGCGCTCGACCTCGGCGTCCAAGGCTCCGAGATCGGTCACGTTGTGCTCTTCGCAAACACGCTGGAAGGGCCACATGCCCATGATGTTTTTGAGAACCCGGAAGCGGCGCTCCATGCCGCCTTCGTTGGTGAAGTTCATGCGCATGGCCTCTTTGCCAGTGAAGGCTGTGCGGCTTTCAATGCCCATCAGCGACCAGGTGCCGCAGCTGATGTAGGCTTCGTCGGCGCTTTCGAGTGGAGCGCCAAGGACGGCTGAAGCCGTGTCGTGCGTCGCCGGCGCCACAACGGTGATCGATCCTGAATTGAATTTCGTCTGGCCCAACACAGTTGCGGCTTCTATGGGCTTACTCATCAGGCGGCGCTTCAAGCCGGCGGCCCGTTCGAGCGTTTCGTCCCATTCGCCGTTCTGATTAAGCACCTGGGTTGTCGTGGCGTTGGTGTATTCGTTGGCGAGGACGCCGCAGAGGCAATAGTTCAAGTAGTCGGGAATCATCAGGAGATGATGCGCGGCTTCGAGCCATTGCGGCTGCTCATCGACCGTCGCCGCGAGCTGATAAAGGGTATTGAAGGGCTGGAACTGAATGCCGGTGCGCCGGTAGATCTCCTCCGGTGCAATGCGCTTCAACATGCGGTCCATCGCAGGAGGATTGCGCTTGTCGCGGTAACAGACCGCTTTCCCAACTCGGTTGCAGTCGGCGTCGAGAAGAACGAAATCCACTCCCCAACTGTCGACGCCCACGCTGGCGATCGGGCACGCCGATGCGGCCTTGCCCAGCGACGAGTAAATTTGCTCGAAGATTTCGTCGATCTCCCAACATTGGTAACCGGTCTCCGCGTCGTCGATCATGGGGGTTCGGAAGCGGCTAAGCTCGTTCAGAACCCACTTGTCCCCGGCGATTCTTCCTTCGACCAGTCTTCCACTGCCCGCGCCGAGATCAATGGCCACGCTGCGAATGTCGTTGCTGCACCAGCCGTTCTTTGAGTTCATCATTGTTTCTTTGAGGACCGCCGTTCCTTGAACTTGCGCTTCTTCGGGGAAGCGTCCCCTGGAAAAGAGTCTCGACCTTGATCTGCAAAACCCACAGGCTCTCAGAGAGCGCTGCAAGAGGCGCCGGAGAGCTCACGATCTGCGCTGGCTTGCCCGGTAATTTGTACCAGATTGAGTGTTAGTGTAGCGCAGCTGATTGGCCCCGGGAATTTTGAACCACGGGAGATGTTAGTCTTCGGCCAGAATGAAGGGCGTGGTGACCAAGAGAACGAGGAATCGCAGATGGCGGATACTCAGGAGCGGACCTCAAGACGCTCAGGATGTCGCGCCACGCTCTCGGTTCGCCGGGGGATAAAAAGTGTACGAAAGCGTGTATCGCTGCCCGTGCAGGACCGGAGTTACGGAGTGGAATGAGCGCTCGGAAATCTCGAAGGCAAAACCTGAACGGTGAATGGGCGGCACAGTCTTGCGCGGAGTTTCCTGACTTGAGTGCGGGTTTCCGGCATGAAGACAGAGCAGGCCGCCGAATGCGGGGTTCCATCCGCGATTGAGCTGCACGAGCAGGCGGTGGGTAAAGCGAATATGGGAGACGTCGGTATGCGCGCTGAGAGCGCCGCCGGTCAGAATCCTGTGCGCGGTAGTCCGCACATGGCCGCTGCTGTCGATTGCGAAGAACTGCGCCATGAGTTGCCGGAGCTGAATCAGGAAGCCGGGCGCGACCAGGCCGCTCAGGGTTTCGGGAAGGTTCGAAGCGGTCAAAGGTGCGTCGCAATAACCGTCGTATCCATCCAGTCCTACAGACCGCCATGGCCGGGCATCGAGCCACGCGAGCAGTGCATCCGCGGTTGCGGCGTCGAGGAACTCCAGGCAAGCAAAGTGAGGAAATGGCTCAGAGAAGAAGGCAATGCGGCGCGAGTCCGTGAGAAGCAACGCCGGCGGACCTGCAGTCATTGTGTCCATGATCGGCTCCTCACTTGGCGACGGGCGAGGCGGTAGCAATGCCCGCGATCTTCGCCTGCTCGCCCGGATGCTGATCCGCGTAGAGAAGCAGGATATAAATCACGTCGAGAATGAAGATCGTGACGAACAGGTACACCAGGAAGGAGCTCTGCAGCCAGTTGGTTATGGTGAAGCAACTGCCCACCGAGAGAATGCCAGTACCCAGCATTTTGCACCAGGCGGTGCCCAGCGACTGGCCGTTCGAGCCGCCCCGGCTGAAAAACATCCAGATAAACAGCATGCTCATCACGAGGTTGATGAGATAGGCGTTCGACATGCCCCAGGTGTCGCCAAAGGTGTAGTGAAACGTCAGTTGGCCCACAAAAGTTGAAGCAAACGTAATCCCAGCAACGGGGTAAAAGTACTTGCTCATGAGCGGCGTTGTCTGCCACTTGCGGCCGTAGCGAAACAGCTGGTACGCGATGACGAGGTCGGCGAGAAGCCATGCCCAGCGTAAATAAGCGATGATGTCGTTCGGGAAGCGGAAGATGGCCGCGTAAATCAATTCCCAGCTCAGGTTCAGTGCGATGCACAACATCGGGATTCCGTATGTCTTTTCTTGGAATCCCTTGCGGATCGCCAGGATGTAGGCGACAATCCACAGCACATCCCCGATAACATTCACCACGCCGAGCCATAGCGGCACTTGAGCGAATTGGACTAAATGATGCGACATCGTCGTGATCTCTAAAAAGCGTGCGGCTCAGCTACGCCGGATCGCGAACTCCGGCGGGGAGAACGTTGCCAATGCCGTCCTTCAGGCTAGAACGGCGGCTCACATCCTATGAAGCTTTCTGCCTGAACCTTCGATCCGGTCTAACACATCGGTGCGCTGGTCGGATCGCAGGCATGAAAAACCTTGCGAATGGCGTTGTAATCGAGATGCTTGAGAGATTCAATCACGAGCGGGGTTGCCTCATAGCCGGCCTCGGTGATCGCTTGGGCTGGGTTGTCCTGCAACGCGTGGAAGAAGCCCGGATTGTTCAGACAAGCGTTTACAAGCTCGCCAAAGGTGATCGGATTGCTGCCCATACATTCTCCCCCTTGATTCGGTTTTGAAATCGTTATGGTTTCACGAGCGCCGGCTCAAGTGATGGTTGTGCCGGCGCCACAGGGCGTGTTGGCCCGCGTTGCCTGGCCGAGAATGCCGGCAAGGCGCGCGAGTTCGGCCAGACCATTGCGAAGCGTCGAGTGTTGCTCGGCGGCCCAAGCCTTGCGCCCTGCAAGGTATTCCATCAGGCCGGGGTTGCCAAGCTGGGCTGAAGACTCCTGCAATCGATTCATCCATTCGTTCAGCAGATCGAATCCCCAATCGCAGCCTTCGCGCAGTATCCATTCCTCCAGGGACTCCTCGCGCCGCCTTTGGCGCTCCCCCTCGGTGAGAAAGTACGTGGCGCGACCGAGGCCCCTGTCCTGATGCCAGTCGAGAATGTCATCCACCATTTGTGACCACCGGCCCAGGCCGTCGACGAGATCGAGCCACGCGGGAGCGAGATCGGCGCGGCCATAATGGTGGCATGTAGCCGCTACCGGAATACCCGCGGCGGAGAATTTGCGCGAACTGACGCGCTCGAATTCAGCAAAACCGACTGATCGCTGCATGGCGTCTTCCGCGGACGATACCGTGGAAGCGGTCCATAACCGGCGAAACACCTGCCAGAATTCGTGCTCCGCCGAAAAATGCTTCTGGTATCCAAACTGAAACTCGCTCAGGAAATAACCAGCGACGGGAAGGATTTTGCGTTCCAACTCGAGATCGCGGTCCCCGTCGACGAGATCGTCAATCAAGCGAATGTAGTAATAGCCATGCACGGTTGAGGAGATCAGCGATCGGTGAAATCCATCGTCCGGCGCCACGGCGAGCGATTGCACTACATATTCGGGCAAGCGCAGAATGGGGAACATCCGCACGCTGAGGAAGTGTGCAGCAGGCTCACCGCCCGGAGAGATTTGGCGGATCCAGTGCAGGACTTCGTGGGCGAGAAATGGGGAGGAAGCCCCGAGATCGGCGCCAATGCGGTCAACAACCGCATCAATCTGCGATGTGAGTATGCACTCGCTCATGCTCATCGGACTCTGTCCGCGGACGCATCTGGTTTTTGATTCTTAAGGGAAGCCTCAACAGCGGGGTCTTCTTCTGATTAGCAGAGTGGAAAAGGGAAGTCAATAGATTTCTGCGATTTTCGCTTCACTTCGCAAACGCGCCAGGTCCCGGGCCGCGCCCAATCTGCCCAGGACTGCCTGAGCTTCGCGCAGGTGCCGAATGCGGGCCGCGTCGTCTGCATTGAGGTAGATCGCGAGATCGCGGTGCGCCAGCGCCTCGTAGTATTCGGACTTGATATCGCGCGCAGCCTTGAGCGCCCGTTCGCACTCCTTGATGGCCGCTGCGCCGTTTCCCTTGATCCACTCATGCTCCGCTTGACTCAGGTGCAGAAGCGGTCTGCCGATGGGAAACACCCGGCAGAAGCTGCGTAGCCTTTTCAAGGACTCACAGACCGCGGCATTCGCTTCGGGCGCGCTCAACTGCGGCGTGGCGTTACCTGGCGCACCATTCTCTGCAATCCGCAGCAGCCGGAGCTGCACTTCCAGGATTGCGGATTGAATGAGGACGTCGTTGGGCTGGTGGGCGCCGTGACTGGCCGCCAATGCCTTGCCCACATGCTCGGAGGCACGCGCGAACTCGCCGTTCGAAGCGTCGAGGAGCGCGTAGAGCGAATAAACGTCCTGCTTACGATGCCATCCGCCAATCTTCATCTGCGCGGAACGCAGCAGATCCAGCTCTTGAATGCACGCGGGAAGCTCCCGCGGCCGGCCCAGCAAAAGCAGGCTCCAGGCTTTGCCATAGAGGGCTTCCGCCTGAATGCGGATATCAAGCCGCTCCTTTGCGGACTTGTAGAGTAGCTCGGCGCTGCGAAGGCTTTCAGAAAACTTTGCCTGGTAGAGCTGAACCAGAGTGAGGATGATGCGCGCGTCGTCTCCGCGGCGACGGTCGCCGAGGCTGTCGCTCACAGCAATCGACTGCTCCAGCAGTGTCGCGGCGATGTCCCATTGCCCCAGTCCCGTGAGATACACTGCCCGGCCGAGCGCCACCCATGCGTTTGATGCCGGATCGGCAATGCCCTGCGAAACACGAGCGGAGAGATCGAAGTAGAACTCTGCAACACGGTGGATCGTCATGAATCCAAGCAGCGAGGCAACGGAAGAATAGCCCCACGCAAGTTCTGGCGATGGCCCCGCCGCCTCGGCCAGGTTCAACGAGCGGAAGACCGCGTGAAGGCAGCGCAGAGGTTCGTCCTGGACGAAATAAATTTCGGTAAGTGCCTCAAATGTCCGTGAGAACTCAAGGAGCCTCTCGCGACGGGCCTCAGCGGAGGAGGGTCTGAGCCGTCTGGGCATGAGACGATGCACGACCTGGACGGCCGCTTCCTTAAGCAGCGCCACTGCCGTGCCGGCGGCATGCAAAGGAACCTTCAGTTTCTGTAGCGACAGACCGCGTTCGAGGTGAGCCCGGCCTTCGACGTACTTTGACCAGTTGACATAGGCTTTGCCGAGATGAAGTTCCCATTCGCCGCGGCGTTTGGCTCGGGCACGCGAATGTGTGCCGTTGGCCGCGCTCTCGTCCAGCCGCAGAGCTTCACTGAAGAGGCGCGCCGCTTCAGGATTCGCGTGAACGCGCAAGGACTGCTTGCCGGCCTCCGCGCAATAGTAAACCGCCTTCTCTAACGACTCGGCCTGGGTCCAGTGATGCGCCAGCAGGGCGAGATGCGGAGCAAGGCTGCTCTCGAACTCGCGCTCGTACCATTCCGCTACCGACCGGTGAAGCTGCCGCCGCCGGGCGAAGGGAACGGAATTGTATACAGCATCGCGCACCACCACGTGGCTGAACGCGCAGAGCGGGCTGTCCGTGCCGGAACGTCGCACCAGATTGAGCTTCTCAAGCCGGTCGAGATGGCCGGGAAGATCTGAGCGGGAGTCCTCGACCGGATAGAGGCTGGTCAGCAGCTCAAGACGGAAGCTCTGCCCAATGATGCTCGCGATCTTCACGGTCAATTGTTCTCCGGGCGTCATGCGGTCGAGACGGCTGGTGATGACGCCTTCGACGGTGGATGGAAATCGCATGCCGGTCAGCGCCGCATCGAGCGAGGCGCCAGGGACAGACTCCGTAATCCGGCACTGGCCGTCGCCGATCGCGATCAATCCGTTATCCCTGAGCGCATAGGCGAGTTGTTCGGAGAACAGCGGATTGCCGGCGGCGCGCTCCTCGATGACGCGCTCCACTTCTGGTGGGAGCCCACTAACACCCAGGCTCCGGCAAACCATCTGCAATGCATACTCCGGTTTCAAGGCATCGAGCACCAGGCGGCGAGTCACCGGGAGCGCGATTAGTTCGGTAAATTCGGGCGCCGGGGACTCGGGCTGGGGACGGCTCGATAGGATGAGTTCGATCTCTGGGATCTGCTCGAGCACCAACAGTGCAAGACGCAGGGATGACGCGTCGAACCAATGCGCGTCTTCGAGGATGACGACAACAGGCGAACGCCTGGCTGCGTGCTTCAAGATTCCAAGCAGCAATTGCTCCGTGTTTTGTGCGCGCGCCTGGCCCTCGAGCGCGACGGTAGCGGCGGTCTCAGGAAAATCAAGCGACAGGATGACGTTGAGCAGCGGAACCAAGGGGACGAGATTTTCATCGCCTTCGAGTGCGGCCTGGACCCTGTAGCGCTGCTCTCGAACCGGAGCGCCGGAGAGTTCCAGCACATCCCGGAAAATAGCCCGCCACACGTGGTACGGCGTCGACTGCTGGATCGGATCGGCTGCGGCGGACCAGCAGGCAACCGGGTTTCCGTCCCGTCCGAGTTGCTCCACCTGCCACGAAAAATGGCTCAGCAGGCACGACTTCCCCGACCCCGCTTCTCCTTCGACAAGGATGCATCCACCCTCACTATGGTTCGCGAACCTGTCGAGCGAGCGGGCCAGAGCGTCCAGTTCGGCTTCGCGCCCGATGGGAACCGGCATTCGACCATGAGAAAGTTCGGCGACGGAATCGGATCGAAGTGCAGGCGCAAAGACTGCAACCGGCGAGGAGCGGCCCTTGAGGGCGACTTCGCCCTTGCGCTCAAACTGGAGCGAAGGAGCGGAAGCGGCCTGGCAAGTTGCCTCGTCGCACCAGAGCGAACCGTCCGCTGCCTGCATGAGGCGGGCGGCCAGGTTCACGGTGTTTCCCAATACCGTGTACTGGCGGCGCGTGTCACTGCCGTAGATCCCGCAAAAAACCGTGCCGGTGGCAATGCCCATTGAGGCCGGTATGTTCCGGGAGTTCAATCTCTGCTTGAGATCGATCGCCGCTTCATTGGCGCGCCGCGCATCGTTTTCGTGCGCCAAAGGCGGGAGCCCGAAACTGCAGACAGCCGTCAGCCCCTTGTCGTCCATTAGAAGTTGGTAGAGCGTTCCCTCGAAACGTTCCAGCACCTCCTGAACGCAGCCTACGGTCTGGTGTAAAGAGGCGATTTCGCTGGAACTGCCGGCAGGATTCTTCCCCAGATTGACAAAGACCATGGTCAAATTGCGAAATTCGGCGATCCAATCCTCCTGGCCCGACTGGAGCCGGTCGACCACCGCCCTCGCGACATACGGTTCGAAGGACGAAAGGAATCTCTCCTCGTCGAAGCGCTGCGCCCGATCGGTGGGAGGCAATTCCAACAAGCCTTCGTGCACCGCCGTTACCCGCGCCGGCCCACTTCCCGGATCAGACGCCCCCGGATCATGAACCTCGACAAACTCCTTCGCCAGGTTCCACGCAACCGGCGAAAGCACAACCTCCCCGGCTTTGGCGACGAGGTGAGCTTGGGCGGCATCCACAAGCGGCTCGCCGGTCACAATAAACTGCCAGCGCCCGCCGACGCCGCCCAGCTCCATGACGCGGAGTGTCCCGCAGGCCACGCCCACGCGCTGCCTTAGCGTGACGCCCGGATGCGGTTCCGAACCGTCGAGTTCCGATTGAATCTTCAACGCCGCCTGGACAGCAAGGATCAGGTTCGCCGTCAGCCGCGATTCCTCACCCGGCCACATCGCAATGGCCGAGTCCCCGGCAAAGGCGACAATGTCGCCGCCATGCGACTCGGTAATCTCCGCGATGCGCCCGAAGTGCCGGTTGAGAATGCCGGAAAGCTGTTCCGCACCCGCTGCGCCATGTTTTGCCAGGCGCTCGGTGAGAGCCGTGAAGCCTGAGATGTCCAGAATCAGGATCGCCGCATGGCTGCACTCGGCAAAGATATCCTGGCCCGGTCTGCGGCCTTCCGCGATCAGCCGGCGTTGGTAGCGGGGAAGATAAGACGCCAGAGTCAGTGACGATCGCATACAATGTTCGCTTCAGGAACTGAATTCATCGTAATGGAATCCTTGCACATCGGCATCGAGGCTGGAGGAGAATGTCGAGTGCGCGTCCGGTGGAATATACGAGACTATATTGTAAGGACATGGGAGAGATTCCCCCCAACGAGGTCCCCGCAAGCTCTGCGCGCAGCAGCGAACGACCAGAGTCGCGGCCTGAGGGTTATTCCGCTCGGGCGGCCGGAGAGGAATCGACAATCTACTCCGAGGGGCATTCTCTGCCTTCGCAAAGAAGCACCGGCACCTCATCTAGTCCGGAGCAATCAGCCGATCCGATCGGTGGCGGCGGTGGAGAGGGATTTTCCTTTGCGCCGGGCTCCCATGTGGGGCCTTACCGGATCGAGGCGCGGATCGGCACCGGAGGCATGGGCGTCGTATTCCAGGCGCGGGATACGCGTCTCAATCGCGATGTCGCTCTGAAAATCATTCATCCCGCGACATCGAATCCGCAGCTCCAGGCCGCATTCCTGCGCGAGGCGCGGCTGGCGTCGTCGCTCAATCATCCGGGAATCGTCACCATTTACGACATCCTCTTCCTGGGCGGCCTGACCTGCATCGTCATGGAATTTGTATCCGGAGTGCCTCTTCACCGCCTGATCCCGCAGGGTGGACTTGCCATCGACCGTGCTCTCGAAATTGGCTGCGCGATCGGAAACGCCGTCGCCGCTGCGCACGCGGCAGGCGTCGTCCATCGCGATCTCAAGCCGGCAAATGTCCTGGTGAGAAGCGACGACAGTATCAAGATCCTGGATTTTGGCCTGGCGACAATGATGGCGACGGTATCCCCGGATGCCGACACGGAGGCGCTCAGCATCTTTCATGGCTCCGCAGTGGGCACGGTCGGCTACATGCCGCCCGAGCAGGCCGATGGCAGGCAGGCCGATACGCGTGCCGACATATTCTCCTTCGGCGTCATTCTTTATCGCATGTTCACCGGCGTCATGCCCTTTTCCGGCGCCTCCACGGTCGATGTACTGCGCGCGATCCACAAGCAGGATCCTCCGTCCATGCGCAGTATCCGGCCGGAGATTCCGCAGCCGGTAGAAATGACCGTCCGCCGCGCGCTGGCATCGAACCCGGCAGACCGTTTTCAGACCATGGGCGAATTACTGGAACAGTTAGGCCCGGGAATTTCCAGGCCATCCAGCGCATCGCCGCAGCCAACCGAGCGCAGCATCGTGGTGCTGCCGTTCACCAACATCAGCCCGGAACCCGAGAACGAGTATCTCTGTGACGGGTTGGCCGAGGAACTGATGGACGGTCTCACCCGGTTTGGCGGATTGCGGGTGGTCTCCCGCAGCTCGTCGTTCCAGTTCAAAGGCACAAACCCCGATCTGCGCGAGATCGGCCAGCGCCTCGGAGTACGGCTGGTGGTGAATGGAAGCCTGCGCCGCTCCTCGGCTAATATTCGCCTCACGGTGCAACTCACACAGACTTCCGACGGCTACCAGGTGTGGTCGAAGCGCTTTGACGCCAAGGCGCAGGACCTTTTTGCCTTGCAGGATGAGCTCACGTCCGCGGTACTTGAGGAACTCCGGCCGCAGCTCGGCGCAAGGTTCTCCGCACTCCACGCCATTCACGATAACCCCGCTCCCGAAGCATACGATTTGTATCTCCGCGCGCGCTACGCGTTCAATCGCGAGACGCCCATGGGGTTCCAGGAGGCGCGCGACCTGTTCCGTAGCGCAGCGGCGGCAGATCCGAAGTTCGCTCCGGCATGGATCGGTATCGCCGAAACGCACATGCGGCTTGAATGGTACGGTGTCGAACCTGCATCGGAAGCGGCGCCCGCCGTCAAGTCGGCGCTTGACGCGGCGTTGCGTCTCCGGCCCGATTCCGCGACGGGATTGTGCAACCTGGCCATCACCCAGGCGGGATGGGATTGGGATTGGGCTGCCGCCGCCGAAACTTTTCAACGCGCACTGAAGGCCGGTCCGGATCTTGCCACGGTCCATTTTCACTACGGCCTCGATTTCCTCACGCCTCACGGCCGGCTCCGGGAGGCGCTCGAGGAGATGCGTCTCGCTGGACAGCTCGAACCCTTGTCCGCCATCGTCAACACCGCCATTGGGGGCTGTCTCTACCGGATGCAGCGCTTCGCGGAAGCGTTCAAGACTCTCGAGGCCGCGCTCGAGACAGCGCCGGGGTTCGGTCACGCACACTGGTCTCTTGGCCGCGTCCTGATCGAACTAGGACGCTGGGACGAAGCCATCCAGCACTTCGACCGCGCGGCCGAAATCATGGGTCACCCGCCCGCCGCGCTGGCCGAGAGCGCGTACTGCCAGGCACGCATGGGACGTCGCGACGCGGCCCATGCCGCAATCCAGGAACTGCGACGCCGCTCCGAAGACGAGCCGGTTTCACCGCTCAGCGAAGCCCTGGTCTACGCCGGACTCGGAGAAGACGATGCCGCAATGGAGCGCCTGGAAGTTGCGTTCCAAATGCGTATGCGCCAGTCGATCTGGGTGAATGTCGATCCGCGTTTCACTCGACTGCGCAACAATCCCGGCTTCCGGGACCTCATCTTCCGCATCGGATTGCCGCCGCTACGCTGAGCCTGATTGTGCTAGAGGAGTTCGCGTCGCGCTAGGCTCCACTTTAGGAATGCCGGTAATAACACGAAACCCTCCACCGGCAAGCCCGCCAGCGAAGCCGCAGAGGGTCTCGATCAACGATTCCTTATAGCGTCACTGATCCGGCATCAGCCAACCCGAACCGTCTGATCGAAAGTTTACTGAGATCGAGCCTCACCAGATGTGCAAGAAGTGCGCCGAAACCTTCGCGGCTGCACTGGCGGAAAGTGGTCGGGCTGTTTGCCCTCTCCCTCCGGCCATTGCCCGACAGAATTCAGTAAATAAGCTGTCTCGGCAAGTGCAAACCGCAACGCCGCCGCCGGGCTTGGGAAATGACCGCTGAGAGAGGCTAAATCTCGCCGCAGAGAGCGGTTTCGAAACTCTTTGCTTCCGAGCGGATCATCGATCCAAAGGGATCCGCCGAATTCAAGTCCAGAGAATCGAAGGGAATTATCAGGAAACTGAAGAAGGCAGAGAACTCTCTCCGGTATCCTTTACGCGCAAAGATCCAGAAATTCGGCCGAAAATGCGAGTCTGTCTGAAAAGTAAACGATAAGTTATTGATTATAAGGACTCTATGGCGGAGCGAACAGGATTCGAATTTGGAGAGCCCCTTTTGAGGCGAAAGTCTGCGGATTTCCCCGAGAATTCGAGCCCAAATTCGCCCATTTTCGGCCATGGAGAATTTCCTTGATGATTCGCTGAAGATTCGTCTCTCTCCAATCGACATTCTCCCAGTGAATTTGCCCCGAATCCGGCTTATCTCGCAGCTTTTTCTTTGTGGTTCTGGCGCGCAGAAGTTCGCTTGACTCTATGGCCAAACAGAGCGGAAATGGACATGCCGCGAAGGAGGCAAGTCCATGGAGCAGAACAAGATAACCAAACCAAAACCCACTAGGCAGGAGGCGGTCGACCGACTCTTGAGACAGCTGCCTGCGATGGATCGGAAGAACGCTCTCCAGTGCCATCACGATCAGGAAACCTGCAAATTTGCTGGGAAATTCAAGAGTATGCTGGGCTTGCATCTCGTAAGTTGTTGATTATAAAAATAGATGGCGGAGAGGGAGGGATTCGAACCCCCGATACCCTTACGAGTATGCCTGATTTCGAGTCAGGTGCATTCAACCGGGCTCTGCCACCTCTCCGTGACCTATCTACTTTATTTTCAATGACTTTTCGTTTGGGGATTTTTGGGTGCCTTTCTCGCTGATGTTCTGGTGTC
>Ga0326728_10004426_pt1 | contig 41589 bp, 30 predicted proteins | sample MB3enrmetagenome_FD_207602 | JGI IMG/M metagenome (GOLD analysis project Ga0326728, IMG submission 207602) | Lab enriched peat soil microbial communities from McLean, Ithaca, NY, United States - MB31MN | ecosystem: Environmental > Terrestrial > Soil > Wetlands > Peat | place: USA: New York... | reverse complement strand
TTCCTCCCCGGGAAGTGACCAGCATCATTGATAACATCGGATTGCCGTACAGCGGCGTGAATCTTGTTTACAGCAACTCAGCTCCCATCGGCACTGGGGATGCTGACATTATGGTGGCGCTGTCGGAGGACCATCACCCCACGGCGGGGTACCTCCGCAGGCTGCGGCTCAAATTGGCTCAGGAATACCCTGGCGTAACGTTTTACGTTCTGCCCTCTGACATGGTCAGCCAGATTCTGAATTTCGGCCTCCCGGCGCCCATCAATGTCCAGGTGGTGGGGAACGACCTCCACGCCAATCGGCGATTCGCCGAGGGGCTGATGCGGAAACTCAAATACATTCCCGGCGCCGTCGACTTGCGCATTCAGGAACCCTTCAACCTGCCGCGCCTTCAGGTTGACATTGACCGTACCCGTGCGGCGCAGGTGGGCTTTACCACCAGCAACGTCGCCAGCAACCTTCTGGTTTCCTTAAGTGGGAGCTTCCAGACCGCTCCGACATTCTGGTTGGACCCGCGGACCGGGGTGAGTTACAGCATCACCACTCAGACGCCACAATACCGGGTGAACTCGCTCCAGGATCTCCAGAACATTCCCATCGCGAATTCCAGCGGTGCTCCCCTCCAGATACTGGGTAATCTGGCCACCATCAGCCGCGGCGCATCGCTGGCCGCGGTCTCGCATTACAACGTTCAACCGGTGGTCAACATTTACGGGGCAGTGCAGGGGAGGGACTTGGGGGGCGTGGCGGGCGACCTCGACCGCATCGTGGGTGAGAGCCAGAAGGATTTGCCGCGCGGCTCGCGAACCATTGTGCGCGGGCAGATCGAGACCATGCGCTCGTCCTTCTCGGGACTGCTGGCCGGGCTGGTCTTCTCGATTGTGCTGGTTTATCTCCTGATCGTGGTGAACTTCCAATCCTGGTTGGACCCCTTGATCATCATTTCGGCTTTGCCGACGGGGCTGGCGGGGATCCTCTGGTTCCTGTTCTCAACTCGCACCACCTTCAGCGTGCCGGCCATGATCGGCGCCATCATGTGCGTGGGTGTCGCCACGTCCAACAGCATTCTGGTGGTGAGTTTTGCCAAGGAACAACTGCACGAGGGCGTCAATGCGACGGTGGCGGCACTAGAGGCGGGGTTTACCCGTTTTCGCCCCGTCATCATGACGGCGCTGGCCATGATTATCGGTATGGTCCCCATGGCTCTGGGCCTGGGTGAGGGCGGCGAGCAAAACGCCCCACTGGGCCGGGCGGTGATCGGCGGCCTGCTGTTTGCTACCGTGGCGACCCTGTTCTTCGTTCCCACCGTGTTCAGTGTGGTGCACGGCAGAAAGAAGGATCGGGCCATAGGCTGATCTGGCCATTTAGTCATCGGGTCATCGGGCCATCGGGCCATCGGGCCATCGGGTCATTTAGCCATTGGCTCATTGGGTCATAGGATCATTTGGAAGCAACCAAAAGCTCTTGGAAGGAAACGTTGCATGGCCACGCAACCTGAGCAGTTGAGAGCGAGGACGAAGCAGTTTGCTATTCGAATCGTACGGCTCTTCAAGAGCCTCCCGAAGACTGATGAAGCGCGGATCATCGGGAAGCAAGTGATGCGCTCCGGCACTTCCGTTGCAGCGAATTATCGGGCGGTTGGGCGCGCCCGCTCCCGAGCTGAATTTGTTTCCAAAATGGGCGTAGTAGTTGAGGAGGCCGATGAAACAGTTTTTTGGCTAGAGCTGTTGATAGATACAGGGGTCGTCTCAAAGGTTCTCATGGAAAGCATACTGGCTGAGGCCAACGAGTTGCTCGCAATCTTTGCAGCATCTCTCAGGACTGCCAGACAGATGAAAAGCCCCCAATGATTAAATGGCCCAATGACCCAATGGCCCGATGACCAATGGCCCGATGACCAATGGCCCGATGACCCGATGACCCGATGGCCCGATGACCCGATGGCCCGATGGCCCGATGGCCCGATTTTAGGAGGACTTAATGAGTGTTGAGGGAAGTTTCGACATTGAAACCCCTGACGGACAGAGCGGAGGTCCCGGCCTTCCGAGCCAACCTCGCCCGTCGCGCGGGGCGGGCAAGGTTATTTTCGGGCTGGCACTGCTCCTGATTGTTGCAGGCGCCATCGTGTTCAGGGGCATTACCACTCGTGCCCGCGCCGCTGCCGAAGTGAAAGCCGACACACGCGCTCTCGCCGTGCCCGCGGTTTCGCTGACTCAGCCTAAGCGTGGCGCGCCGCAAGAAGAAATTATATTGCCGGGAAACATTCAGGCCTTCATCGATGCTCCGATTTACGCGCGTACAAACGGTTACCTGAAGCGCTGGTACGTGGATATCGGTGGCCGGGTAAAGAGCGGCCAGCTTCTGGCGGACATCGATACTCCCGAACTGGATCAGCAACTCCAGCAGGCGCGGGCAGACTTGGCGACGGCAAAGGCCAACTACGACCTGGCCCAGATCACCGCCGCACGTTACGAAGACCTGCTGAAAAGCGATTCCGTAGCCAAGCAGGATGTTGACAACGCCGTGGGGGATGCTCACGCCAAAAAGGCCATGGTGGACTCCGCCACGGACAACGTGAAGCGCCTCGAGCAGTTGCAATCCTTTGAAAAGGTCTACGCCCCTTTCGACGGGGTACTCACCGCGCGCGAGACCGATATCGGCCAGCTCATTGGCTCCGGAAGCGGCAGCGGCGCCAAGGAATTGTTTCATGTGGCGGCCATTAACACCCTGCGCGTCTACATCAATGTGCCTCAGGTTTATTCCCCCGCGGCGGTCCCGGGCGTCCAGTCCTATTTGACCATGCCGCAGTTTCCCGGCCGCCGCTTTCCCGGCAAGCTGGCGCGCACCGCCGAGGCGATTGACCAGGCGTCCCGCACCCTGCTGGTGGAAGTGGACGTCGCCAACCGTACGGGTGAAATCCTTCCTGGGGCGTACGCCGAGGTCCATTTGAAGCTGCCTTCCGCCACCTCTACCGTGGTGATCCCGGTCACCTGCCTGGTTTTTCGTTCCGAAGGCTTGCGCGTCGGCGTGGTACGCAACAGCCACGCCGTCCTCATTCCGATAACCCTGGGCAGGGACTTCGGGACGGAAGTCGAAGTGGTATCCGGCCTCGACGAAAATGAAAAAGTGATCACGAATCCCCCGGATTCGCTGGTCGATGGACAAGAAGTTCGCATCGCCACGCCTGGCGCGGGTGCTTGGGGCGCAGAGCAAGGGAGTGCGCAATGAAGCCATTTGCGATTTGTGATTGGTGATTGGTGATTTGCTCAATCGGGTGATCGGGAGAACAAGGGTATTTGTGATTTGTGATTGAGTTGATGGGGAGAACACAAGAAATGGTGAACGGGAGAGCGGGACAAGCGGGAAGGTTTCTTGAAACACTGCGTTTTTTGTTCATACGATCTCCCCATCTCCCGATCGCCAGATCGTTGAGAGAGGTTTTTGTTCACCCGATCACCCGCTCACCGGATCTCCCGATCAATTCAATCACAAATCACAAATCACAAATCGCAAATACCCTTGTTCTCCCGATCTCCCGATCAATTCAATCACAAATCACAAATCGCAAATCGCAAATACCCTTGTTCACCCGATCTCCCGATCAACTGAATCGCAAATCACAAATCACAAATCACAAATGCTCCCGCCTTCTGCTTTCTGCTTTCTGCCTTCTGCTTTTTTCCTCCGCCTGCGCGCCCGGCCCCAGGTACGCGAAGCCTACGGTTCCGACGCCTCCTGCCTACAAGGAGCTTGCGCCCGGCGCCACCGGCTCCCAGGGCGAGTGGAAACCTTCCCAACCCCAAGAGCAAGCCCTGCGCGGCAAGTGGTGGGAGATTTTTGGCGACCCGCAACTGAATGCCCTCGAAGAACGCGTGGAGGTTTCCAACCAGAATCTGAAAATTGCCGAAGCGCAGTTTCGCCAGGCGCGGGACCTGATTCGCATTAATCGCTCGGGCTTGTTCCCGACGGTCAGTTCCGGCCCTTCCATCGCGGGAGAGCAAACTTCCAAGAATGCTCCGCAGGCGGCCGGTAACGCGGGGCAGACGCTGGGTGACCTTGTGCTGCCTCTTTTTGACCTTTCCTACGAAGTGGATGCCTGGGGACGTATCCATCGCACCATTGAAGCCGCCACGGAAACCGCCCAAGCCAGTGCCGCGGATTTGGAAACCGCCCGCCTTAGTATTCACGCGGAATTGGCTGCCGACTACTTTGCGTTGCGTGGGCTGGATGCGCAGAAGCAGTTGCTTGACTCCACTGTGGTCGCCTACCAGAAAGCATTGGATTTCAACACCAACCGCTACAACGGCGGACTGGCCGCCAAAGTGGAAGTGGCGCAGGCGGAGACCCAGCTTGAAACCACCCAGGCGCAAGATATCGATGTGGGAGTGGCGCGCGCCCAATACGAACATGCCCTTGCCGCGCTGGTCGGCCAGCCGGCCTCGACATTTTCGATTCCCCCCTTGCCACTCAACTTCTCCCCGCCCAAGATTCCCGTGGGGGTCCCGTCCGATTTGCTCGAGCGCCGGCCTGACATCGCGGCCGGGGAGCGCCGTGTCGCCGCCGCCAACGCCCAAATCGGCTTGGCCAAGACGGCCTACTACCCCACGCTGACGCTGAGCGCTGCGGGAGGGCTGGAAGGGGACTCGTTCGTCAACTGGTTTGCCTGGCCCAGCCATTTCTTTGCGCTGGGCCCGTCATTGCTCGAGACGCTTTATGATGCCGGCCGCCGCCACGCCGTCACGGATCAAGCCTGGGCCGCTTACGATGCGAATGTGGCGGCGTATCGGCAAAGCGTTCTGACGGCATTTCAGGAGGTCGAGGATAACCTGGCGGGTTTGCGCATTCTCGAGCAGGAAAGCGCCAAGCAACAGCAGGCCGTGCAATCCGCCGAACGTTCCCTGGCCCTTTCCACCAACCGCTACAAAGGCGGGCTGGTGACCTATCTCGAGGTTATCACCGCGCAAAGTACGGCGCTGAGCAACGAGCGCGCTGCGGTCGATATCCTGACGCGGCGGATGAATTCAAGCGTGCTTCTCATCAAAGCGCTGGGCGGGGGCTGGAACGCGGCGAGCCTCCCTTCCTTGGCGTCCAAGGGGATCTGAAGTCACTTTCGTCGATGCCGAGGGCAGGAAGTTGCTCAGCCGGATGTACGAGCAGGGAGCCCGATTGAGGACTTTCGGGTGTATGGCGAAAGGCATTGTGGATGAAATAGTCCAAGAGCACAGCCGGTGCGGATAAGGGGCCAGCGCAAAGTCTTGCATTCCACCCGCTTCGTTGCTTGATGTTTGTTTTCTATGACATTCCCGGTTCGTTCCTTCATTTTTGCGTTTTCCGCCGTTCTTCCAACGGTAAGCTGAAAGACATCATGCCTGTTTCAAGTTACCGAGGAAAGGATTTCCTCTGGGACTCAAGTTCACACAACAGTAGGCTACATAGTGGCGGGGCGTTGTCAAGAGACAAAATGTCCATAAGTCGGCTGGCTCACCTAGCCCAGGCAGAGCAGCTCCTCTTACGTAGATGCCAGCCCTCCAACCGCGTATCTGAACGCTGTTGCCGAAGGGCGCGGTTCAAACGCTCCCCCATGTAGTTTCCAGAGGGAGATGAGACAGAGGGAGATGAGACAGAGGGAGATGAGACATCGCCTTACTTAACGGAAAGTCGTATAATCCGCGCCAGTAGGCAGAATGACGCTCATGGCTTCCAAGGCCCGCAGTGTGCAGAGGCAGCCAGTCACGGAGGAAGCCGCTGGAGATGGCGCGAAACTCGCTCCTACCCAAACTGATTTCCAGCGAGATTCGGGTGAAGGACGCGGAGCAGTTTTTGAGGGAAACAAGATCATGACCGATTGGAAAGCAGGCATAGAGGAGGCCCTCAAGGACTTTGTCGCCGTGGCGTCCCTTGCTCGTGCGCCGGTCGGACCGGAAGACCATCAAGTGGAGTATTTGGAGGCCCCTCACACGCCACCCCGACATTTGCCAGCAGGCAAGATCGCAGTCTATGGCTTCTGGCACGACGGGGAATGGCTGAAGATCGGCATGGCAGGCCCCAAGTCAAATGCCCGGTACACTAGCCACCACTACAACCCCAACAGCGCTGGAAGCACACTAGCTGCGTCGCTTGTGGCTGATCCCCGCATGTCGGGTTGGCCGGGTTTTAATCCAAGCGCTCCTGGAGGTTGGATCAAATCCGCGACTAACCGCGTGAACATCCTCCTGGACAGCAGACACGGCATGCTGTTGGCTGCCCTGCTTGAATCTTACTTGCACGTTCGTCTGAAGCCCCGCTATGAAAAGTGACAACACACTCGCCGTCATCGGCGACGCCCTGATGCCGAAGCTGATCTCCCGCGAGATTGCAGCGAAGGACGACGAACGGACCAAGGGAAGGGCGGTGTAGTCTTGGCCAAAACTGGATTCGATCCGCGAGAGTTGATGGAGCAAGCCATCGAAGTAATGCGAGGGTCGGTTCACGAACCACGCACTGACGGGAAGGCCAGTCCCATGGTGGGGGCGGTTCTCCGGAAACCTGATGGAACCGTGGTGACCGCCTACCGGGGTGAGCTGCGCTACGGTGACCATGCAGAGTACACGCTGCTGGAGCGGAAGAATCGAGACCAGAAGTTGGATGGCTCATTCTTGTTTACCACATTGGAACCTTGCGGGCCGAAAGCGCGGAGCTTCCCCAAGCTCTGCTGCGCCGAACGGATTGAGCTGGCAAGGATTAAGGAAGTTTGGGTTGGCATCGAGGATCCCGACCCGACCGTGGACCGTAAGGGGATCAAATACTTAGAGGATAAGGGCATCACTGTCCACATGTTCGACCGCGATCTTCAAGAGCAGATTCGCGAAGCTAACAAAGAATTCATTGGCCAGGCGCTGGAGAGGGCGGCGGCCGAGGAGAAAAAGCCGAAGGTTGTCACTCTGTCAAGTTTGGAGAATGCCTTCGCCGCGACGGCGGCGGACTTCTCAGACGAAGCTCTGCGTCGATACCGTGATCTTACTCAAATCAAAGACGAAGTCAGTTCCGCGGCTTTCAACCGGCGTTTAGTCCAGCAAGGACTCCTCAGGGAAGAGAACGGGCGCTTCATCCCCACGGGTTTTGGACTTCTTCTCTTCGGGAAAGAGCCGAGAACAAGTTTGCCGCAAGCCGGTCTTCTGGGGACTGTCCATTATTCAAACGGCAGAGAAGAAACTCGCGATTTTGATGGGCCCCTAGTGCTGATTCCTCCTCTGGTGGAGAAGTGGCTCGGTGACAAACTGCCGATGGTGTTGGACCGTAGCCAGACCATACGGCGCGTAACTCCGCCACTTTCCTTTGAAATGGTGCGTGAGGCTATGGCCAACGCCCTTATCCATCGAGATTACGAGATTCGGGAAGCTAAATGTCAGTTAGTCGTTACGGGCGACACGATCACCATAAGAAGCCCCGGCGGGCCGCTCCCTCCGATCACGGTTGAGCAATTGCAGGCATTCAATGCGCCGATGCTGAGTCGCAATCCTGAGTTGCACTACGTCTTTGCGAAGATGGAAATGGCGGAAGAGCGGGGGCTGGGTATCAAGTCGTTGAAGAGTCGCGCCCAAGAACTGAGGTTGCCCTTGCCGAGGTATGCGTGGGAGGCTCCCTATCTTGTACTGACAATTTTTCGAAATCGGGAGGCGCCTTCGAGAACGCTCCCTTCAAGGGTGTTGGAGTTACTCCCGGAATCCGAACGAACAGGATGGCAGTGGTTGGCAACTGTCGGCAGAGCAACCTCCAATCAGTATGCCTCTGGGGTTTCGGTACCGGGTCGAACGGCACGACGGCATCTGAGCCATTTTCTCGAGCTGGAACTCGTCAAAAAGAAAGGATCTGGACCGTCTACCGAGTATGAGGTGATTTGAGCAGGTGCATATTCAGACCCATCTATCCGGCCATTTAACCGGCGACAATGGCCCGATTGGGTACTCGAAAGCGCATTCTGGTTTCTGTCCACCCATTAACCGGCCACGATGGCCCGATTGGGTGCCCGAAAGTGCATTCTGGTTTCTGTTCGCCCATTAACCGGCGACGATGGCCCGATTGGGTACTCGAAAGTGCATTCTGGTCTCTATCTGCCCATTAACCGGCGACGATGGCCCGATTGGGTACTCGAAAGTGCATTCTGGTCCCTATCCGGCCATTTAACCGGCCACGGTGGCCGGATCGGGTACCCGAAAGTGCATTCTGGTCCCTATCCGGCCATTTAAACGGCGACCGTGGCCCGATTGGGTACTCGAAAGCGCATTCCGGTTTCTATCCGCACATTAACCGGCGACGATGGCCCGATTGGGTACTCGAAAGTGCGTTCTGGTTCCTATCCGGCCATTTAACCGGCCACGGTGGCCGGGTAGCGTCTTGGAACATCGCTGGAGTTGGCCTCACCCGGACAGCAACACGACATCCGTTGACATCGGCGAGGGTGTAACACGACCATGGCGATGATGGAGATAATCACGACAATCCCTGCCACCAGTACTACCATCATCACTTCCGGAACCACCGCCATCGCGACAACGCGTCGTGATTCGTGTTGGATATAGGGTTGCTCGAGTGTATCGCGGCACTAATCGAGAGAGACTGTCACGATCGGGACCTTGAGTTCATTCAGGGTCTACTGCGTGGGTGCTAAGGAGATTCATCCAAGTCACTGATTTCGTAAGGCCTGCTTATTTAATTGTTTGACCATGCCCCGAGGACTTAGAGAGTCGATTGTAGAGGAAGCCGCCCTCGAATCGTTCGCGGAGCTGGGTTACCCCACAGCAAGCGGCCCCGGATCGCCGGGTAACGAGTGCCAGATCATGCGGCATAGACCACCCTCCCCTCACGCCTCACGGTAGCGGGGAGCGAAGCGCGGACGCGTAATCGGTCCTCGAACCGCTGCCGTGTCCACACCAGCACGTCTGCGGCTGTCCCCGTTCCCCAAAGCACCTCGTAGGCCAGTCGGCTGCGTCGGCGCTCCGGTGGCGCATCCTCCGGTACAACCACCATCAGATCTCGATGTCGAAGCGTCCTGACCTTGTGATACCATCCTGAGCGCTCTGGAGAAGGCCCGGCAGCGTGCATTGCACTCGTGTTGAACACCTGATTCCTGAATTCGGAGAGGGAGAAACAAATGACAGAGAAAAGAAGGGACGCGGCGGATCGTCCGTCGAATAAGCTGATTTACGCAATCATGGTCCTTTTACTCGGCGTCAGCACAGCCCTAGCACAGAACAAACCTGATCCGCTCAAGAGCGGATTTGAGAATCCGCCCGAAAGTGCGCGTCCGCGGGTGTGGTGGCACTGGATGAACGGCAACATCAGCAAGGAAGGCATCAAGCTGGACCTGGAGTGGATGCACCGGGTGGGTCTGGGGGGCTTCCAGAGTTTTGATGCCGCGCTGGCAACGCCCATGGTGGTGGACCATCGGCTGGTGTACATGACGCCGGAGTGGAAGGATGCCTTCAAGTACGCCACGGTCCTCGCCGATCGACTCAGGCTGGAAGAGGCGATTGCAGGTTCGCCGGGCTGGAGCGAGAGCGGTGGTCCATGGGTCCCGGCGGCGCAGGGGATGAAGAAGTATGTGTGGAGTGAGACATTGGTCGAGGGCGGGAAGCCATTCAAGGGGGCGTTAGCCAAACCGCCGTCGAACACTGGGGCCTTTCAGAACATGGCTATTGAGGACTTTCTCCAAGCGCCAACAGGCGCTAAGCCGATTCCGCAGTTCTACGCCGATGCTGCGGTCATCGCCTACCGCGCGGCAGAAAGTGATGTGCCGGCCGAATCACTGCACGCCAAGGTGACGGCGAGCGGCGGCACACCTGACCCGGCGATGCTCAGCGACGGGGACTTGCAAAAAACAACAAAGCTTCCCATCCCAGCAGCCGGCGGAAGTGCCTGGATCCAATACGAATTTGCCGAGCCCCAGACCATTCGCTCCGTTACCATTGTAACCAAGAGTCCGAATTTTATTGCCGCGATGCTGGCTGGAATCGGCAGCCCGGAGAAATCCCTCGAGGCCAGTGACGACGGGCAAAACTTCCGGGCCGTAGTGAAGCTTCCTGACGGGGGCGCTCCCGAGCATACCGTTTCTTTCCCACCGGTGACGGCGAAGTTTTTCCGCGTCGTTTTCAAGCGGATGCCCCCTCCTCCTTTGCCTCCATGGGCGAGTGGCTTGGACCTCGCTTCGATGGGGATCAGGATGGGCGCACCTCCGACCGACTATGAGATTGCCGAGCTGGTGCTGCATCCGGGAGCGCGGGTCAACCGGTTCGAAGAGAAGGCCGCCTTCACTCCCCTGCCCGACCTCTATCAATTCGCGACACCCCCAGTCGCGCCCCCCGAAGCCGTTTCAAAGTCCGATGTGGTCGACCTGACATCGAAGCTGGGTGCGGACGGTACGCTGGAATGGACACCCCCAGCCGGCCACTGGGTCATACTCCGGTTTGGCTATTCACTCTTGGGAATCACCAACCATCCGGCGACCGCAGAGGCGACGGGCCTCGAGGTCGACAAGCTGAACCGCGGCTTTGTGAAGAACTACATGGACGCCTACCTGGACAGCTACAAGGAAACAGTCGGCGCGGGCTACATGGGCAAGCGCGGCATCCGGTATGTGATTAATGATAGCTGGGAGGCGGGGTCGCAGAACTGGACCGACGATATGATCGCTCTGTTCAAGAAACGGCGTGGCTACGATCCGCTGCCCTGGATGCCGGTTCTCACCGGGCAGGTGGTCAAAAGCGCCGAAGCCAGCGACAAGTTCCTCTGGGACTTTCGCAAGACCATCGGCGATTTAATCGCGGACGAGCATTACGGCCAATTGGAGGCATCGCTGCACGAGCGGGGCATGGGCCATTACGGGGAATCTCACGAGAGCGGACGCGCCTTTGTGGCGGATGGCATGGAAGTCAAGAAGTTCAACGAAGTGCCCATGAGCGCCATGTGGACCCAGGTCCCGGGGGTGAACAAAGAGCAATACGGCTACAACGCGGACGATCGGGAATCGGCATCGGTGGCGCATATCTACGGTCAGAACCTGGCCGCGGCCGAGTCGATGACTGCCGCTGCCGCGCCCTGGGCGTGGTCGCCGGCCACGCTGAAGCCGACGGCCGATCAGGAGTTTCTTAACGGGATCAATCGCTTTGTAATTCACGAGTCGGCACACCAGCCACTGGTGGGCAAGGCGCCGGGATTGACGCTGGGGCCCTTCGGGCAGTGGTTCAACCGCAACGAAACCTGGGCGGAACAGGCTGGCCCATGGGTGAAATACATTGCGCGCAGCAGCTATCTGTTGCAGCAAGGGCGTTTCGACGCGGACTTGGTTTACTTCTACGGCGAAGATTCGAACCTGACCGCGATCTTTGCGGATAAGTCGCCGGATGTGCCGGCGGGCTATGGCTTTGACTACATCAACGCCGACGGCCTGATCCACAAGCTGAATGCCGCTGGCGGCCGCATCACCACCAAGAGCGGCATGAGCTACCGCGTGCTGGGACTTGATCCGTACAGCCAACACATGTCGTTGCCCGTGCTGCGCGCCATTCACAAACTCGTGGAGGAGGGCGCCGTTGTTGCCGGTCCGAAACCGGCCGACGATCCCAGCCTCGCCGACGACCAGGCGGTGTTCCACAAGTTGAACGACGAGCTGTTTGGCGACGGCACGGGCGTGCACAAGGTTGGCAAAGGCACGGTGTACGCAGGCCGGAGTCTGGCGGATGTCTTCCACACGTTGAAGGTGGCGCCCGACTTCGACTACACCAAGCCGGAGAGCGACACGCGCCTGCTCTTCGTGCATCGCAAGCTTGCGGAGGGCGATCTGTACTTCGTGGATAATCGCAACGACCGCGACGAAACGGTGGATGCGAGCTTCCGCGTGACCGGCAAGGCGCCGGAGTTGTGGCATGCCGAGACGGGCAATTCGGAACCGGTGTCTTACAAGATCGCGGACGGCCGCACCACGGTGCCGTTGCACCTGGAGCCGTGGGGCACGGTGTTCGTGGTATTTCGCAAGGCGACGAAAGCGACGGCGCGCACTTTGCCCAAGGTGGTGGAGACGCAACTGGCGACGGTGGAAGGCTCGTGGAATGTGAGCTTCCAACCGGAACGCGGAGCGCCGCCATCGATCACTTTGGACAAGCTGTCGTCATGGAGCGACAGCACGGACGCGGGGGTGAAGTATTTCTCCGGAACCGGCACCTATACCAAGACCATTCAGGCTGCGGCGGACTGGTTCAAGAAGGGCGCGCATCTGTGGATCGACCTGGGCGAGGTGAAGAACCTGGCGGAGGTGGCGGTGAACGGCAAGCCGCTGGGCATCGTCTGGCATGCGCCTTTCAGGGTGGACGCGACGAGCGCACTGAAGCCGGGCGCGAACGAAGTGACCATCAAGGTGACCAATGCGTGGGTCAACCGCCTGATTGGCGATCAGCAACCGGACGCGACCACGAAGTATACGTTCGCGGATGTGAAGCCGTACAAGGCGAACTCGACGTTGCTGCCTTCGGGGCTCCTCGGGCCGGTGCAGGTCTACTCCACCGCTACCCAGTAAGGAGATGACATGTCATTCTGAGCGGGACGTAGGGGCACCCCTTGGGGTGCCCAAGAAAGAAGGCAAGGAGGGCACCCCAAGGGGTGCCCCTACAGGGAGCGCCATGAGAATTGACCGAGCTACTCGACCACTCGCATTGTTCTGTATTTTGCTCATTGTTTTCCTCACCGCCTGCGCGCGCAAAGAAACCGCGTCCAAAGCCGCGCCTGTAGAAAAGGCCAAGGTCAGCGTCAACTGGGAGAAGGTGGTGACCGTCTCCAAAACCACCCCCACCCTTCAAGTGGTCGTCAACCCTCCCTTGCGCCGAGGCACGCCGATTCACGATCGGGTCTTCCAAGCCTTGCACGAGCTGGGCGCCGACTATGTTCGTTACGTGCCTTGGCTCCCCTACCCCAAGCTGGGGGTGGCCGAACTCGAGCCGCCCAGCGACGGCAAGACTTCCTGGGACTTCTCTTTGATCGACCCCATGATGGAAGATTTAATGAATGCCACGGCCGGGCACTCGGTGATAATCAACTTCAGCACCATCCCGCAGTGGATGTTCAAGACGGAGAAGCCGGTGGCTTATCCCGCCGATCCGGACCAGGTGAATTGGGACTACGAGAAGGGGACAGAGTTCCGGGATGCGAGCTTAAAAGAAGTGGGGGACTACTACGCAAGGCTGGTGAGCTGGTACACGCAGGGGGGATTCACGGACGAATACGGGAAGCGGCACGAATCCGGCCATCATTACAAAACCGCTTACTGGGAAGTCCTCAACGAGATTAATGGCGAACATCAGATGACGCCTCAAACCTATACGCGCGTCTATGATGCCATCGTTACAGCCGTCCACCGCGTCGATCCGCAGATCAAGTTCGTAGGGTTGGCGCTAGGCGGCACATCCAAGGACTACTTCGAGTACTTCCTGAATCACAAGAATCACAAGGCCGGTATTCCCATTGAAATGATCTCTTACCATTTTTATGCCGTGCCCACCCCCGACCAGACGCCGGAAATCATGCAATACACCTATTGGGAGCAGGCCGACCATTTCCTGGAAGTGGTCGATTACATCCAGAACATTCGCGCGCGGTTGTCACCCGAAACGCAGACGGACACGGACGAACTCGGCTCGATATCTGCGGACGACCTCGAGCAGGACAAGCCCGGCCACGTCGTCCAGCCGATTCCAAACTCTTACTGGAATCTCTGCGGGGGCCTGTATGCCTACCTTTACGCTGAACTCGCCAAGCGAGGCATCGAGGTCGCTGGCGAATCCCAGCTTGTCGGCTACCCCACTCAGTTCCCCAGCGTTTCGATGGTGGATTGGAACAGCGGCCAGCCCAACGCGAGATTCTGGGTGTTGAAACTGTTAGTCGACAACTTCGGGCCCGGCGATAAACTGGTCGGCACTGATCTCGACACTCCCTACGTGTACGGGCAGGCATTTGTCACGCGGCAGGGCCAGCGGAAACTGCTGCTGGTCAACAAGCGGGACCGCGCCTTCGAAGTCTCGACTCCTGCGTCCCAGGGGTTAGAGGTTACGTTCGTCGATCAATCAACCAGTTTTCAGCCGCCGGCCTCAGCGCATTTGAACGGGAACAAGTTAACCTTGAACGGCTTTGAGGTCGCCGTGGTGAACCTATCAAAGTGAAACGGAGGGAGCGCCATGAGAATTAATCGACCACTCGCTTTGTTCTGTATTTCGCTCATTATTTTCCTCACTGCCTGTGCGCGCAAAGAAACCGCGTCCAAGGCCGCGCCTGTTGCAAAGGCCAAGGTCAGCGTCAACTGGGACAAGGTGGTGACCGTCTCCAAAACCGCCCCCACCCTTCAAGTCGTCGTCAACCCTCCCTTGCGCCGAGGCACACCGATTCACGATCGGGTCTTCCAAGCCTTGCACGAGCTTGGCGCCGACTATGTTCGTTACGTGCCTTGGCTCCCCTACCCCAAGCTGGGGGTGGCCGAACTCGAGCCGCCCAGCGACGGCAAGACTTCCTGGGACTTTTCCCTGATCGACCCCATGATGGAAGACTTGATGAATGCCACGGCCGGGCACTCGGTGATCATCAACTTCAGCACCATCCCGCAGTGGATGTTCAAGACGGAGAAGCCGGTGGCTTATCCCGCCGATGCGGACCAGGTGAATTGGGACTACGAGAAGGGGACAGAGTTCCGGGATGCGAGCTTAAAAGAAGTGGGGGACTATTACGCAAGACTGGTGAGTTGGTACACGCAGGGAGGATTCACGGACGAATACGGGAAGCGGCACGAATCCGGTCATCATTACAAAATCGATTACTGGGAGGTGTTGAACGAGGTCGATTTTGAGCACGAGATGTCGCCGGAAACATATACCCGGGTCTACGACGCGATCGTAAGTTCAATTCGACACGTGGAACCGCAAATGAAGTTTGTGGGCGTGGCTCTGGCCGGGACCTCGCCCAACATCTTCCTTCGGGAGAATGTGCCGGCATATTTTGAATACTTCCTTAACCCCAAGAATCATAAGCCTGGGATCCCGATGGATATGATTTCCTACCACTTCTACGCAGGTCCCACGGCTGACCAGAGTCCCAAAGCGCAGCAGTACACGTTTTTCGATCAGGCTGCCGGCTTTCTGAATTCCGTCCGGTATTTAGAGGCAATTCGACAGCGCCTGTCTCCGAAGACCCAAACCGACCTCGACGAGCTGGGATGCATTCCGGATAACGATAATGCGGTGCCTCGCAAGCCGATCCCCGATTCCTATTGGAACCTTTGCGGGGCGGTTTATGGCTACCTGTATGGGGAATTGTCACGCTTCGGGATTGACGTGGCGGGTGAATCTCAAATGGTGGGCTACCCCTCCCAGTTTCCCGGCGTATCCATGGTGGATTGGAACACGGGGCAACCCAACGCCCGTTATTGGGTGCTGAAGCTGCTCCACGACAACTTCGGCCCCGGAGACAAGCTGGTGGACACCACTTCTGGAATTCCCTACGTCTACGCCCAGGGGTATGTGACTCGCGACGGTCGGCGCAAGCTATTGCTGGTCAACCAGCGCGATCGGAATTTTGATTTATCGATGGCGGGAAGCAGCGGGGCGGAGGTGGTGTATGTCGATCAGACCACAGGCTTCCAGCCGCCCGCAAGGTCACAGTTGAATGCCGACCAGATGACCTTGCGAGGGCTGGAGGTCGCCGTGGTAACTCTTCAGTAAAGCGTCTCCGTATTCACGGGCAGGCCGAGCAGCTTCAAGTAGGTGAATAGTTGCATCTTGTGGTTGGTGAAGTGCTCGAGGAAGTGGATACCCATAAGCTCCATCTTCGCCTTCCAGCCCCACGGCACGGAGACGACTTTGTTGGTGAAATCATCCTCGCTCATGCCGTCCAGAACCTGGCGCAGAGTTTTCTTGTCCTTTTCGAGCTTGTTCAGGGCCTCCTGGGGACTACAGGATGGAAGGTTCTCCAGCTTCATGCCGACTTCCATCTCTTCCATCGAGGGCCACTTGCCGCTTACCAGCATCTCTAAGCCGCCGCCCAGACCATCGCTCAGGTGGCAAATCACCTGGCCAACACTCATGAATCCAGGGCCCGGCTTCCAATTGAGTTTGTCCGCCGGAACCATGCCAATCAGCTTTTCCGCCGGCCCGTAGTTTCCCATCACAAGTTCGTAAAACTCGTTCTTGGTCATAGATTCTCCTCTCGTTCTGCTTTACGCTCTGCCTGTTTCTGCGCCCGCCCCGTGTTGCTGTCGGTGGCGCCGATAAGCACCGGGTTCGCACGCCTCCGCGGGTTTTTCTGTACGATCGCAGCCCAAAAGATTTTACCTCACAATTCACTGCAAGGGAACCGGCTAAAAGCTAAACATCACCTGGAAGTCGATCCGGCGGTTCCCACCACCTGGGGGGCCGAAGCCCCCTGCCAGCGAATTCGACTTGCCAAAAAGCGGCGAACTAAGCTGGCCAACGGGCGGCCCCAAATTCACAATGTTGAAGGCATTCATTGCCCCGATGCCCAAGGTTAGGTTGTAACGGTAGCTTACATTCTGCCCTGGGGGCCCGCCACGGCCGCCGCTGCTGCTCAGCCCTCCGGGGCCGAGACCTCCGCCTGGGCCACCACCCCCTCCCGGCGGTCCACCCCGTCCCCCGCCAGGCGGAGGCCCCATTGGACCTCCGACAGTTCTGCTCTCGGTCTTCCTCCCCAGGCCGATCGTCTTGGTCAGCCGGAGGTTCAGGGAAAACTGCCCCGGCCCTGTTCCGAGGTTAATAGGAATGATGGTCTCGCCTGCTTGGGGATTGGTATCCAACGTTCCCCACTGGGTCTTGACGATGTTTGTCCCCGTGGCTCCGGCGGGAGCGTATGCGGGACGATCGTTAAAAATGGAATCGCCGTTATTGTCCTGGCCCGTGGTGATGTTGAACGGCGTCCCCGAGTTCGCCATCATGAACGGGCTCAGCCGGATTCCTTTGGGCAGCGAAAAAGATCCTCCCAAGAACAAGCGATGGTGGATGTCAAACGCGGCGCGGCCGTAATCCAACGCGACATCATACGAATTGGAAGGGAAGGAGTTGACTCCCGATGTGTTGCTGTTGCCAAAGTTCAGAGAATAAAACCCGAACAAGGAAAATTTGGTGCCCAGACGAATGTTTATGTTCGTGATGAGCTGGTTCTGATTGAAGAGGCCATCCGACTCATATTGGTAAATGTTCCCAACGTCCCCGTAGGGTCGTGTGCCGCCGGATGGCGTGCAGGTGATATCGCCGGGGGAGCATGAGACGAAAGTGCCGGGAAGTGGCGCGTTAATGTTCCTGGTCATGAGCTGATGAACGCCGTGCGAGTTGAGATAGGTGACGGATACCGTGGCGTTCTTCGTGACTTGCCGTTCCACACCCGCCGCGGCTTGGACGGTGTAGGGGGCCCGCAAATTGGAATCGATCTGATAGGTCGTGTTCGCTGTGGTGTTCGCGGACATCTGCGCGAGCTCGCTCGCGAGCGGAATATTGGGAAAGAAATCGGGGTCCGTGACGACATATTGCGTTTGGTTCACGCCATTCAAACGCTTTGCTTCGAGAACTTGACTTTCCTGAAACCGGTCGTAGAAAACGCCGAATCCGGTGCGTATGACGGTCTTCGCGTTATTGCCATGGCCAAGCCCCCAGGCGAACCCCACCCGAGGGGCGAAGTCGGTGCGATCGTGAATGGAATTCTGAGTCTCGTAACGCAGTCCGATGTTGAGCGACATATTGGAGCGAATGCGCCATTGGTCCTCAGCGTAGAGCCCCAAGTCGATCCAATTGACCGCCCCTACGGGATTTCCGGCCGTGAGCGAGAATTGACTTGCGCCGCTGGCTTGGCAAGCGCTTTGCCCGGCCTGCTGGCAGGCCAAAAGGGCGGCCTCCGCGGATTGATAGGCCGCCAGCGATGCGAAGGTGAAGGTCCCGTTGAAATTCCCGGAGGAACTATTCCACTCGTTCACATCTCGCACCCTTCCGCCGAACGAAAAGTAATGTTTCCCACTGGTAATAGAAGTGAGGTTGTGGATTTCGACGTGGTTCTGCGTGTCCAAGAGCTTTCCTTGGGAAGTCCCGCCTCCCGTGAACGCTCCCTGAACTTGTAGGGTGGCGCCCTGGCTCAGGGGAAGCTGATTATTTGTGTCATAGGCATACTCCAGGCGCAAATCGTTAACGGCGCGCGCGCTGATGACCTGCGAGTCGCTGAGCTCTATGTTGTGCTCCCTTTGTTGGGTGTTGTAGCCTTGCGCTGCCAAGGCGAATTGGCCGATTCCGTTATTCTTGCTGTTGGCGTCAAAGAATTGATAGCGCGCGGTGAGGGTGTTGTTCGAGGTCAATTGGTAATCCACCCGGGAGCTCAGATTCATGTTCGTGTTGGGATTGGGCACCGCTTGGCTAAACGGCGTCTGTTGTAGATTCGAATCCAAGACCACCGCACTGACAATCGAGTTCCCTGCCATATCCCGGCGCCCGCCATCGACAAAGACAGAGGCCTTCTTGCTAAGCGATCCCCCCAGGCTTCCGTCCATGAATTCCCGATGGTAGCCCGGCTCCTGGCTTACGAAGGGGTTCCGTGAGTTGAGAGCAGAGTCATTAAACATGCCCATTCCCTGCCCGTGCCACTTGTCCGTGCCCGGCTTGGTGAAAATCTCGATGCGCCCGTATCCAAGCTTGTCATATTGCGCTGAGAAGGGATTCTGATTCACGCGAATTTCCCGGATGGAGGATTTGGTGGGAAGCTGGCCACCCGTGAATCCGTCAATGTAGATTTCCCCACCATTCGGCCCGGCGGCAGGGCCCGCCAGCGCCTGGAGTTGCGACGACAACTCGTCGGGGTCATCGGAAAGCGCGTCCAGGTCCTTGTCCTTCAGCACCAGGGCACTGGCGTTGTTCTCCGAACTGACGCTGACCTGTGCGGCCCGGTCCTTGACTGTGACTTGCTGCTTTTCCAGTGCGACGACGAGTTGCGCATCGACGGCCTGAACCTGGCCTGCGACGACCGCAACATCCGCCTTGATGAAATCGGCAAAACCCTTCACCTGGATCCGCAGGGTGTAAGCGCCGGGGGCCAGATTCTGAAAAACGTAACGGCCCTCTTCGTCAGTCTGGACCCGTTGCGCCGCGCCACTCGGGCCAATGGCGGTCACCGCGATCGCGGGGACAGAAGCCCCCGAGGGGTCAGTAACCTGGCCGCGCAGCCCTCCCGTCCCTGACTGCCCAAAGCCCGAGGCAACGATAATGGATGGTGCCAATATTACGAATATCCAAAGCCGCAAGTACTTCCAAGAATCGAACATTTTCGTGTCCTCCAACACTCCTAGTTCAACACCCTGAAGTAAAGAGCGTGTGAGGGCGAAAGGGGAGAATTGTAAAGCTCAGGTAAAAGTTGGGGGGGCAGAAAGACCGGCGTGTTAGAATGCCCTCGAGTAACCATGCCGACTCATTCAGACAACGCCTCGGACTCGCGCCTTCAGATCCTTATCGTGGATGATGACGCCAAGCTCTGCCGTCTTATCCGTGACTATTTGGAGCCGCTGGGTTACGAAGTACACATGGCACACACCGGGCGTGAGGGCCTTGAAGCCGCGCTCCAAGGACCTCTCTCAGCGGTGATCCTCGATGTGATGCTGCCCGGGATGAACGGCTTCGATGTTCTGCGGGAACTGCGCGCCAAGTCCACGGTGCCGGTGTTGATGCTGACCGGGCGTGGCGAGGAGCCGGATCGCATCGTGGGTCTTGAACTGGGGGCGGACGACTACCTGCCCAAGACGTTTTCCACCCGCGAGTTGCTGGCCCGGCTTCGCGCCGTGATTCGCCGCTCCAACCTGGCGCGCCTGCAAGAGGAACCCCGCGCTCCAGAGGTGGTTGTGGGTGACCTCCATCTTGATCCCGAAGCGCGCGTGGCCGCGCTGGGTGAGCAGCCGCTGCAACTGACGGCGGTGGAGTTTGATCTCCTCCTCTCGCTCGCCAAAGCCGCAGGCCGAGTGCGCACACGCGAGCAATTGTTGCTGGAAGTGGCGGACCGTAATTTCGATGTCTTCGATCGCTCCATTGACGTTCACATCTCTTCCCTGCGCAAGAAGCTTCGGGACGATCCCAAATCCCCACGCTTCATCATCACCGTGCGCAGCGCCGGTTACATGATGCGAAAACCAGGCATGGAGGCGCTTTCATGAAAACGCGCGCCTCCATCTCGGTCAAGATTCTGCTGCTGTCCTTCCTGAACGTCGCGCTCCTGGGACTGGTTTTCGTGGTATTTGTCCGAGTGCAATATCGCGCTGATCTCAGCTCGCTTTTGCTCTCGCCCGGACGCGATCGCATTCTTGCTATCTCCCGTCTCATCGCCCTGGAACTGCCGGAGACGGATCGTGGAGAGTGGAACCGCTTGCTGGCGCAATACGCCGCCGCCAATCACGGCGCGTGTTACCTTTTCCTCAACGAGGGCGCTCAACTCGCGGGGCCGCCTGTCACCTTGCCCTCCACCGTGCTGGATACGATTCGTCGCGACCAGCATCCACCGTTTGAAGCTGAAGGTCCGCATGGCCATAGGCCGGGCAAGAGGGAGCTTCAGCCTCCGCCTCCTCCAGTGTTCCTTATCAAGACCACTGCTCCCACTCGGTACTGGGTCGGCGTGGGAGTCCCGGTCTGGGGCGAGTCGGCGGGAAGGCCCCTTCACGGAACCTTGCTCTGGGTGTTCTCCTCGTTGTGGACAAATCCTCTCCTATTCGATTACAGGCCCTGGCTCGCGGTGGTCATTGTGGTGATCCTCCTGTCCGTCGCTTGCTGGCTGCCCCTCATTCGCGGCCTGACGCGCTCCATTTCCCAGCTCACCAGTGCCACCGGCGCCATCGCACAAGGGCGGTTCGCGACCAGGGTGTCCGTCCACCGCCGCGACGAGCTCGGCCAACTGAGCCAAGCCATCAATGATATGGCGGAGCGCCTCTCTGGTTTTGTAAACGGCCAGAGACGCTTTCTGGGCGACATTGCCCATGAGCTCTGCTCCCCCATCGCCCGCATTCAAGTGGCTCTCGGCGTTTTAGAGCAACGCGCGGAAGATAGCCAGAAGGAGTACGTCCTGGGTGTGCAGGAAGAAGTCGAACATATGTCGGGGCTTATCAACGAGCTGTTGTCGTTCTCCAAAGCAGGCATGGATCCATCGACCCTCCCCCTCACTCGCGTCAATGTGGCTGACACGGTGCAGCAGGTCCTGCAAAGGGAAGCCGGTGGTGAGGCGCGCATCGAGACCTATATCGACGCGCAGTTGGCGGTGATGGCCCACCCTGATTATCTCGCCCGGTCGCTCGCCAATATCCTGCGCAATGCGATTCGCTATGCGGGAGATGCGGGACCCATCGTGGTGTCGGCGAGCGACAAGGGCGGCGTGGTTTCCATCAGCGTGGCGGACAACGGTCCGGGCATTCCAGCCGCCGAGCTGGAGGAAGTGTTCAAGCCTTTTTACCGGCCCGAACTTGCTCGCCAGCGTGAGACCGGCGGGGTCGGTCTCGGTTTGGCAATCGTGAAAAGCTGCGTGGAAGCCTGCGGTGGCTCCGTCCAATGCCGCAACCGCTCACCCAAAGGCTTGGAGGTCGAAATTCGCCTTCACGCGGCGCGAGGGTAGCGCAAACCTGCTTTTTAGGTCTGCGGCCCTTGGCCCGGCGGCGTTGGGTCCTCATTGCGAACCAAGGGCTGAGGAGGTTGCGCGTTGCCTGAAAAGCTTCAGGCGTGTGAAAAAGGCCCGAGTACGTGCTCCTCACCGGGCAGTGCGGCCATAAGCAGACAGCTCACGTATGAGAGACTCCAGAGTCCTCAACAGGGTGCGCGCAGCTCTCCCACATTCGTCCGTCGGCGAATTCAGCTGCTGATTAAAGTGAACGAGATTGCGGTAATCGACGAGCACATCCGGCAGTTCTAGGTTTGGAAAATCTCTTCCGAACCACCTGTTGAAGGTGTCCAGGTAATACTGCAAACTCTGGCTTGGGTCAAACGCAAACCTCCTGCCCCGACGCTCTCCAATCTTTGTCTCCTGCCCCTGGAGGAAGCTAAAAAGGATCGCCTCGAGGACACTGCCAGCCAGCACTACGCAGGCTTTCTCGTGCTCGCTTGACGCCACCGAAACGAGTTCGCGCAAGTCTCTTAAGATGATTTCTTTGTGACGCGCCAAGTTGGTAGGAATGAAGTCAAGCCGCGGGTTCTTCAGGTAGGTGCACTGTCCGCAGATAGACCTCAAGGTATCTGTCATCGAGCCGTCTCTCTATGACTCGGCTTGCGTACTCAGGAGCGTATATCACTTCGAACTTGACGATTTGGTAGAGTACCCCAGTCTCTTCGAGAAGGTAACATGGCCGCCCGCTCAACCAGTCGGAATAGAAACCGGACGACTGCATGGTCGCTTCAGGGCTTGCAGGCCGCCATTGCTGGCCAACCTCAACGTGGAAAATTGCTTTACAAGTCTCGAAGTCCTTCGACTCCTCGGTCTTGACGATGCCGGATTCCGGTCTCCCCCGCCGCGACGCCAGCAAGGTTTGAACACTCATTCCCTTTTCGTACTCGTTGTGGTACACACACCAAACCTCAACGAGACCCGGAGGTTTCGTGACGATCCCAAAAAACTGCAGAACACGGGGGGGCAGGAGGCGGCTATCGAAATAGATCGCCTCGGACTTCTCGCGATATTGGTTTAAGGACTCAGGTGCTGATTGCATCAAACGAACAAAATCACCGACCATTGCCCCATGGATATTAGCGAACGGCGGCTGATTAACCCCTGTTTTCCATAGTAGCGATTGGCGTTCTGAGATGGCTATCCTACCAAGTTCAGGCCCTGTAAACAGGGCGAGCAAGTTGTGCTCCGACTCGTGTGGCGACTTGTGAAACCAAACCGCGAGCGCGAGTTGCTGTCCCCCATACACGCCCTTGTAATAGGTGACCAGGTCCTCGAGGAGCGCCCGAACATTGGCTTCGTTTGCCAACGATTGCCAATCTACTTGTGCTAAGCCTGCCATCAACTGCAACACTACCACAAAACCACCCGAGTTTCCACACTCCCCATCGCGTCAGAAACTTGCTAGACTTTTTCCCAACCCTTGAGTAGGATGGGCGGGCGAACAAGGGAGCTTCATGTCTTCTGACAGCGCGGATCTCGAAGTTGCGGCGGTGGTGGGGTTCGGCGCCGGGCTGTTCTGGTTTTTCCAGGGGTTTCGCATCTACCGGGAGTACCGGGTGCTGGCCGACACTCCCGAGATCCCCATTCGCAGCATGGCCATGGGCTTGGTGGAGCTCCATGGCAAGGCCAAGGGCCAGGAGACTGTTCCGAGCCCGGTCACCAAGACTCCCTGCTTTTTCTATAAGGTTGATATCGAAAAGTGGGTCAGAAGCAAGAATGGGGGGCACTGGTCCCTTGCGGCGACCGACGCCCAAGGCGTTAGGTTTTACCTCGAGGACGCCACGGGTAAGGTTCTGGTCGATGCTCACGGGGCTGAGTACGATTTGATCCAAACGGGGAAGCGCGAAACAGGAGGGAGCTTTGCGGCTTCGGTGGGAAGCCTTTTCGGCGGAACTCGTGACTCGAGCCAGGCTACTGGCTCCGGGGTTTCTGAATCTGACCTGTTCAATTACGTGGAATCGCTGGCTTCCACGGCGCACCCTGCTTTCTCCCTTAACGCAGGAACGCTTCTCTCAGGCCTGGGAGGAGGCTCTTTGGCTCTGGGGATGGGTTCAGTACACCGCTATCGCTTGAGCGAGTATTGCGTCCTTCCCGAACATTGGTACGACGTCACCGGGACTTGCGTTGAGAACCCGGCTCCCCAGGACGAACACGACCGGAACATGATCGTGAAGGGCCAGAACGAGCCCACGTTTTTGATTTCCTGGCGGGGTGAGAAGGAGGTCAAGAGCACGCTGCGAAAGCGTGCCGCCCTTCATATTTTCGGCGGGGCGGCGCTCTCGGTTGGGTGTTTGGCCGTTTTGCTGTTCAGGCTAGGCTGGATGTAGAGCAGTGACGAGTAATTCGGGAGGAGCGGTAGGATGGGAGTCGCAATCCTGATTGGATTGGTCGTGGTCCTGTTGGTGGTGGGAGTTTTCGCCTATTTCATCACGATTTACAACAGTTTGGTGCGCCTGCGAAATGACCTTGAAAAAGCCTGGGCCAACATTGACGTCCTGCTCAAGCAACGTCACGACGAACTGCCCAAGCTCATCGAGACCTGCAAGGGCTACATGCAGTACGAGCAGAAAACCTTTCAGCTCGTTACCGAAGCCCGTACCGCCTTCATGAATGCCAACACCCTGGGCGAGAAGGCCCAGGCCGACAACTTGATTTCCGGTGCTTTGAAATCGCTGTTTGCGGTGGCGGAGAATTATCCCGAGCTGAAGGCCGACAACAATTTCATGCAGCTCCAGAACCGGATATCCGAACTGGAAGAGAAGATTGCCGACCGCCGCGAGTTCTTTAATGACGATGTGAACACCTACAACATCCGCATCCAGCAACTGCCGGATGTCTTTATTGCTCACATGATGAGCTTGCAACACAAAGACTTGTTCAAGGTGAAGGAGGAAGACCGCCGCGACGTGGAAGTGAAACTCAGCCAGTAGGCGGTATGTGGTATGTGGTATATGGGGATACGCGGTTGAGTGTTTCGCTTGATAGCCTCAACTCAGGCTGAAGGGCGCGAGAGGAGTCGACTATGGTACTTGCGGGTGGATTGATTGTTGGGCTGGTGGCGCTGGCCATCATCGTCATCGTTTTCATCATTTATTTTGTGGGCCTTTACAACAGACTCGTGGCCTTCAAAAACAATATCGACCGTTCCTTCTCCAATATTGATGTCCTGCTCAAGCAGCGCCACGACGAGCTACCCAAGTTGATCGAGACCTGCAAGGGCTACATGCAGTACGAGCAGAAAACTTTGCAAGCCGTCACTGAGGCCCGCACGGCTTTTATGCGCGCCACCACGCCTGCGGAAAAGGCCCAGGCGGATAACATGGTGAGCGGGGCGCTCAAGACTTTATTTGCGGTGGCGGAGAAATACCCCGACTTGAAAGCCAACACCAACTTCATGCAGCTCCAGGGCCGCATCACGGAACTGGAGACCAAGATTGCGGCGCAACGCAGCTCTTACAACGAGGATGTGAACGCGTTCAACATCCGCATCGCCCAGATCCCCGCCAATCTCGTCGCCGGGTTTATGGGCCTCCAGCCCCATGCTCTGTTCCAAGTGGCCGAAGCCGACCGCGAGGACGTCAAGGTCAGTTTCACTTAGCTGTGGATTCCGTAATCCGCCTCGAGCTTCAAAGTCTCACCGGGCGCGAGAGCGCGCTTGGCCGACCAGAGCCCCAAGCTCACCGCGTTTTCTGCCTTACCGGTCCATCGTACGAAGCAGCGCGAGACTTGATCCTCCGGGAAACGATTGACCAAGACCAAGCCCCTTGCCGCCTCCGAGAGCGTCCACTCTCCCTCGGGCTGTTCCGAGCCGTCATAGACTTTGGACCCTCTGGGCTCTCGTCCCGCCTGGACCAGTCTTTGCTCCACAGCTTTTCCATCCTGCTGGGGGAAGGAGAGGATAGCCTGCTCTATGCTTTCCGGGCCAACTGTACACAGTGCCTGGAGCACGACATCGAGGGGAGAAGCGCCGGCATTCTCCAAAGTAGTTTCCGTGTGCAGGACGGTCTCGTTTTTGCGAAGTCGAAGCGTGCGTCGCGCCTTCAGCCCATTGGCATAAGTGCCGGCGAGCCGCAGCTCGGTTGGCATGGTTTGTGGTTCAAATTCCCATTTCGCTTGGTAGGGCCTGGCGGCGAGATAGTCGGAGTACACAAACAGGCTTAAGCCTCCCACGTCCGGATACGATGGCTCGCCGGGATCGGGATGGCGCAACACGTCCCTGCCGGTCCTCCTATCGATCATTCGGATGGCCCGGCCGCTCAATTCGGGGGCTAGATCGACTCGCAAGGCCGCATTCTCCAATGTCGCCACAAGATAGGGCTTCATGGACTTGCTGAATTCTTCTTCATCTTCAGCCAGCTTGCTCCCCTCGTGAAGCTCGGTGATGCCGAAGGAGCGGACGTCATTCATAAAGCCCTGGAAGCTCTCTTTCAACTGCTCGAGGTGGGCGGGTGCGTACGATCCATTTCGGACTTCGACGGCTTTCGCGTGCATCAGTCTCACGTAGTCGATCGAGATTCGCGCCTTTCGCACCCTCGTCCTTGCAGCGTCATTCTCTGACGCCGCATCGGCTTCATGGAAGAGCTTCAGGGACTGGGCAAGAAAGTCCTCCGACAGGTAGGGCGCTCCAGGGTTCGTGTAAATCCACATGTGATGCCCTTTTCCCTGGGGCGCCGGCCTCACCTGCCGGTGAAGCAAGTCGAAGTAGGCCCGCATGGGGCGCGCCGCCTTGCCATAATACGCGGTCATGAATTCATTGATGATTCCGCTCACATCAACACTCGGATTCCACAGCAGACGCGCCATCACGTAGGAACGGAGTTCGGCGTTTTCTCCGCCGCCGCCTTCGGCATAGTCGCCCTCGAGAAATATACCCACAACCCCGTGTTTCCGATACATGGGAATGTCCGCGGCAAGTTCATCGAAGTCGGGGAAGGGAAGGAGGTAGTGGGAGAAATTCGTCACGTAGTGCCATATGTAGAGCTGGTTGGTGATCGCAGACCACCCTCGGAGGTGATTCAGAAAATACGCATCGTCTTTGCACTTCTCGTACGCATGCGCCTCACAGGCCCCGATAGGGCAGAGGCGGATGCGAACGTTCGGCAGCGGACGGACGTGCAGGGGAGGAGCTTCCGAATACCAGTAGGCCAATGTATCGATCAGCTTTTCGGGATGCGTCTTCCCCACCTCAGCGGCGACGGCGTTAACGAACCGCAGGATGGGGCCGGAGTGAGCCCCGCCTTCTTCCTCCTCGACGCGCCGGCAATTGTCGCACTCGCACCATCCCTCGCAGTCATTTTGCGACACGGAGTAAATGCCGGCCTCGGGATGCTGCTCGATCCATTCCAGGACGGTCTTGATCGTGAGCCGCAGTACATGGGGATTGGTTAGACAGAGTTGTGCATTCTCGCTTCTCCGTTTGCCGTCGACGAGAGCGTAGTATTCAGGATGATCCTTAAAGTATTTGTCCGGGGGGAGTATGAGGTAAGAGGTATGAACGAACGGATAGTACCTAACCTGGCCACCCGTTGAATCGTCCAGGTTCATCGAGGCCCCATTCATCTTGTTACGGGCAGCCCAGTCTTTGTCAGACGCTTCCCGGAAGGATGGGTCGCGATACTCGAACGCAGGCTTCGCGATTTCATCGAGCGGCGCCACGGTCAGAGTCGACTTCTTGGGGATCACGCTCAAATCGCGGGTAAACCACCGGCACCCCAGCTTTTCCAAAAACGTGTAGACGCCATACATGGTCCCACGCTGCCGGCCTCCCACAATCACCACTTGGTTCCCTGCCGTCCTCAATACAAAGCCCTCGGGGCCAAGTCGCTCGAACGGGACGCTCAAGCCAAGCTGCTGAATCAGTTTGCTGTTTCCGACGAGCACCAAATCGCCTGCCGGGTTTTCTGCCTCGCTGACGATGGGCAGGCGAGCCCCCGACATTTCCTCGAGGAATTTCTGTAGCTCTTCGGCGGCGTGCTTCTCCGAGGGCGAAGCTGTTTCCGAAACGCAAATGGAGTAAGTGGATTTTCCCTGCTTCACAAGGGTGAGAGGTCTTTTCGCAGCGTTCATGGGAGCTGAAAGAGCGCTGATCCGGCCTGTAGCCAGCCCCACACTGCTCAGGACAGCAGACTTCAGAAACTGCCTACGACTCTTGCCGTTTTGATCCGGGTTTTCCATGGTAGTCCTCCGTTTTAATAGCTACCCGCTGCTTATGTCATCCTGAGCCCGCCCTGCTTTTTGGGCGGGCGAAGGATCTCTGCAGTTGTCTTTTGCGCTTCGCGTCCCGCGACGAACTGCAGGAATACGTCGCTGCGTGGTGTTAACTTCTCCGTGTCCTTTGTGGCCAGAAAAAGCCTAAACACTGAGGTCACTGAGGCCCTCGGTGGTCTCTGTGTTGAGGTTTTGGAGGCACGGAGAACACGGAGCCCCCATTTTAATATTTGATCCATTGTTTGTAATATAAGTATTGCTGAATCCATGGCCGCGACCAGGGATTGCGGGCGCAGTAGAAGGTCGAAATGGCGGAGACGAGCAAAAAGGCCAGGGCTATGCCGCGGAACCAGCGGTGGGCGGTTTTGCCCCGCAACCCTTCCGGAAGTAGCAGCAGCCATAAAGGGATCAACCAGAAGAACCAGCGTAGGCCGCAACACATGCCGCCGTAATTCCGCTGACCGGCGAAGAAGGTGTAGAAAACGAGCAGCAATAAGGTGAGGAAGGCAGCAAGCGCCGCGAAGGCGCGCAGCGGGCTCTGGGGGGAGCGGAGTGAACTCCAGACCCCCAGCAGGGTGAAGATGAAAATGGGGGAGAGTGAGAAAATCCCGTGGTGTCCCGCCAGCATGTTGAACAGGTACACGGGCCAGGGCTCGTACATGTTGTCGATTCCCTTGCCGCTTTGCCCTGTCGGCTTTCCCGTCACAGGATCGACCTCGCTGCCCACCAGCCGGCCGGAGGCCGGATCAATCAGCCAATAGGAGCCGGGATAAACATAGGCCGATTTGTGGGCGTAAGCGGGCGTAAGGTCTCCGGTGACCAGGTAGTTCGTCGAGAGATGGCCGGCGATAGGAAGCAAGGCAAAGGGAAGAAACCAAGACAAAGTCCGCCGGCGCGCTTTCCAGGCCAACCCGGCGCCCAGCGCCACCAGGAAGGCAGCGGCCGGGAATTCGTTCACTGCGGCCAATCCCGCGAAGAACCCTGCCACGGCAAACAGCCGCCGCGCACGTCGTCCCTCGCACCAGATGAGGAAAGCAGGGTAGAGCGCGAAGAAGGAACTGAAGGCTGCGATGGTGTGGTTGTTCAGCGTGATGCTGAATCCCGTCAAGAAAGTCCCCAGCCCCGCAGCCGCCATGGTGTAGGCCCGAACCCAGGGATCGGGGGCAAGCCGGTCGAGGAGTCGAGAGAAGAGACCCAGGAAGATGACCAGGGGCACGAGGTTTATAGAGCCCACCATAATGCGGATGACGCTTTCCGGGCTATGGCCAAAACTCAGCCGGCCAAAGCTCAGTTTCTTCAGGAGCAGATACTCGCCGGCGAGCATAGTCTCCAACAAGGGAGGCTTGGAGGAATAATAGTGGCCGTGCAGGCGGACGCGGTCAATCGTATCAGGCCAGGGTGTTTCATCGATGTTGTAGGTGCCTCTCTCGGCGAGGCTGTAGATCGTCGCCCAGCGCGATCGATCGTTGACGCCGTGCATGGGAAGAGCCACGCCGTGCGAGTCTCGTTCGGCGCGAGCCAGGAAAAGCAAACCCAGCACGGCCCCTGCGGTCACCGCAATCAGTATAAAGTCCAGGCGCCTTCCCCCCAAGCTTGATACCCCTCCACCGTTGGTGAGGGGAGCAGGGGGTGGGGAAGAGATGTCTTGCGCGTTGAGTTGTGCCGGATCGTTCATCTGCCGTTCCCCTTGGCGTAGCGCTGACCTTTAGGTCAGCACAACAGTGCCGACCCCGCCACGCGGGGCCAGCGCAACGGTGCCGACCTAAAGGTCGGCGCTACAAGGTGGAGTACGTTCCGCAATGCTGTACTTCTGCTCGCTCCGGATGTTCTGAGATGCCACCAGCTCACCGAGAAACCCGATGGCGAGCATTTGAAACCCAATGATGAGGCAGGCGAGAGAGTAGATCAACAGCGGCCGGGCCCCAATGGGTCCAAAGCCGTGCACTCGAAAGCGCGCCAGCACCCAGCACACCGCAAGGTAGCAGAGCCCGGTCGCTCCCAGCAAGAAGGCGGGAAGGCCGATCCCACCCAGCAGATGGAGCGGACGCTCGCCGAAGACGGTCAGGAAAACCACGGTAAGGAGATCCAGGAAGCCCTTGATAAACCGGTTATATCTGTACTTCGATTGCCCGTAGCGCCTGGGATGATGCTCGACGGGCAGCTCCGCGACGCGGTATCCGCGGGCGTGGGCCATCACGGGGATGAAGCGGTGCAACTCCCCGTACAAAGGCAGCTCCTTGACCACCTCCGCCCGAAAACACTTGAACCCGCAATTGTGGTCGCGCAGCTTTAGTCCCGTCAGCCGGCTGACCAGCCAGTTGAACACGCGGCTGGGCCAAACCTTGTGCCAGGGGTCTTTCCTTACTCGCCTCCAGCCATTGACGACGTCAAACCCTTCCTCCAGCTTGGCCAGGAATTGTGGAATTTCAGAGGGGTCGTCCTGTAGGTCCGCATCCATCTGGAGGACGACTTGCCCCTGCGCGGCGTCGAACCCCGCCGCCAGTGCGGCAGCCTTGCCAAAATTGCGCCGGAAGCGAATGCCTCGAATGCGCGGGTCGGCAGTGGCCAGCCCGCGAATCTTATCCCACGAACCATCCTGGCTGCCATCGTCCACAAAAATCACCTCGAGGTGGAGACCGTGCTCCGCCGCGACGGCGAGTAAGGCCCTTCCCAGTTCCTCCAGGCTCTCGGACTCGTTGAGGACAGGAACGACGATGCTGATCAGCTCGGATTTGCCCGGTTTGGATTCCATTGACAGCTCGCGATCAAGTGCCCGCCGGCGGCGATGGCGTGTTCACAACTTACTGGACCCGGCTCCTTCGCGCGCCACGAAGGCTTCTCCTTGTGTCAGTACTGCCTCTGTGTCCTCCGTGTCAAGAGAACACTCAACACAGAGGTCACTGAGATGCTCCGTGTGCTCCGTGTTAAAGCCTGAGAGGCACGGAGGACACAGAGAATCTCAGCCACTCAAGCGCAAGCCCGGGGACCAAAGATCCTAGCAGGTGGCACAGGCGCTCTTGCCTGTGTCCCGGCACCCTCAGGTGGCACAGGCACTCTTGCCTGTGCCCGCACGCCTTCAGGCGGATGCCGGAAGACCAAAGGTTTTATCAGTATAAAGGCGGCTCAAACGCAAATCTTCGTCGAGAGAGCGAGTGATTTGGGTGTTCTTCTCGTAAGCCAGCTCCACTACCAGGTAGCCGTTAAAGCTGATGCCGCGCAGGTAATCGGCGACCTTCTGATAATCAATGTCGCCTGGGCCAAAATCTTCCGCCCAAACACCCTGTTTGGAATTGCGCAGGTGAAGTTCCACGAGCCGGTCGCCCGTTTCGCGAATGAAGCTCATCACCTCCTGGCCGCCGCGATAAGCCCAATGCACGTCCACACAGCAATAGACCCGGCGGGGATTGGTGTGCTGCAAGAGATGTCGCCATTCGCGCGCGTGCTCAACCAGCTCGGGAGTGTGATGGTGAAGCGCCAGCTTCAATCCCTGCTGGTGCAGTTCGGCGCCCAATTGGTCGACGTATTTGGCCTGAGTGTCAAGCTCTTCGTCGGTTTTTGGGGCTTGGCCGGGCTTGGGACTCGGGTTGGTAACGATCACGCGTGCCCCATGCGCTTTGAGCAGCCGCGCTAACTCCACCACCTCCTGAAATGATTTCTCGGCCGCGCCGGCCTCGTGCAGGGTTGTGCCCGCATAGGTCGTTTCTGGAACCAGGTTATATTTGGCCAACAGGGTGAGGGTTCTTTCGCGCAATTCCGGCCGGAAGAAGTCCTGATTCAGCTCCACCCGGCGGTACCCCGCCCCATGAAAGCTGGCGAGAACTTCCTCCACACCTTCGGCCAAAGTCTTCTTCTCGGATGCGAGACGCTGAATCCAGATGTAAACCTCGACCGAGAGCTTGGGAGCGTAATGGGCCGCGCTTGCCTCTTTGCCCCCCAGCAGCAATCGCCGGCTGAGGAGCGTGGCGCCGGCAACCTTTGCCATGCCGGACAACATCTGCCGTCGAGTTTGACGGCTTCGAATCATTGCCATGTGAAACCACCCTTCCTTCGAGAGCAGAGCCTTGATTTTCGCGGAGTAAGAAGTGCGCGCCACAGCATGCGGTAACGGTACGACCCGAGGGGTGAATGTACCGCCGCAGGCTGAGCGGGTCAAGCACGTTGTTTGGGCTCGCTGTTTGGGTCGTTCTAATGCCTCAGTCTTGGGCGCGTTCGTCAGGAGCGCGGGCTTCTAGCCCGCACAAAGTGCGGCCAAGGATGGCCGCGCTCCCAGGGGCGTGTGGCTGAAACTGAGGCATTGCAGGTCGTTGTTTGGACTGGAACATAATTCGCAGGGGAACACTCTTGTCTTCCGTGAATCACGGTTCAGCTTGCGGGTTATTCACGTGCGGCGATATACTTGCCGTCGCCAAGAAAGGGGCTGGGGGCTAGGGACTGGGGGTGGGGAAAAATAGAAGGCAGTAGCCGGTAAGCATTAGGCAGTGAGCAATTCATAATTCAGAATTCAGAATTTACCCAGCCCCTAGTCCCCAGCCCCCAGCCCCTGTCTTCCCTGCCACCTTTCTCGGTTGTGGAGGTTGGAACGAGAATGGCCATCAACCTTGATCTCGAGCATGTCGCCCCAGCGCCGAGGCGGAAGGATTACCGGATCGGAGCCATCGGGGCGGGGTTCATTATGAGTGAATGCCACTTGGTGGCTTACGGCCACGCCGGTTACAAGGTCGTGGCCATCACCTCCGCGTGTTTGGAGGAGTCGCAGCAAGCGGCCCGGGCGCATGGAATACCCACGGTGTACGGCACGTACCAGGAGTTGTTGGCGGACCCTTCGATCGAGGTCGTAGACATCGCGGTGCCGCCGGACAAGCAGTTGATGATCGTGCGCGAGGCCGTGAAACACTCCGGCCACCTCAAAGGCATTCTGGCGCAGAAACCGCTGGCCATGAACTATGCAGATTCCCGGGAGATTGTGCGCCTGTGCGAACAAGCCGGCATCACCCTTGGCGTCAACCAGAACATGCGTTACGACCATTCCATGCGCGCCCTCAAGACCCTGCTCAATCGCGGTTATTTGGGTGAACCGGTCCTGGCCAGCATCGAAATGCGCGCCATACCACACTGGAAGCCCTGGCAACTCGCTTACACTCACTTGACCCTGCTCAATATGAGCATCCACCACCTCGACACCTTCCGCTTCTTGTTTGGTGAGCCGGAGAGCGTTTACGTCAGCGCCCGCAAAGATCCCCGCACTCCGTCCGAGCACCTGGATGGCGTGGTGCTCTACATCCTCGAGTATCCGGGCGGCTTGCGCGCCGCCGCCTGGGATGATGTGTGGGCCGGCCCGGCGCGGGAAGGTACGCCGCCCGACCTCTACATCAAATGGCGGGTCGAGGGTACAGAAGGGATGGCGCAGGGGACCATCGGCTGGCCCGCCTATCCGAGCCGCACCCCCAGCACCCTCGATTTCACCACCAGGCAAGAGCCCGGATGCTGGTTTTCGCCGCGGTGGAAAGAGGCGTGGTTTCCGGACGCTTTCGAGGGCACCATGGGCCAGTTGCTCGAGGCGCTGGCCACGGGCGCTGAGCCGGCAATCAGCGGCCGCGATAACCTCAAAACCATGGCTCTGGTGGAGGCCTGCTACAAATCCATCGAAGAACATCGGGTTGTCAGGGTGGAAGAAATCGAATAAGTCGAGAGTCGAGAGTCGAAAGTCAAAAGTAAGCTCGCGACTTCAGGTTAGGCCACGCAGCATCTCGCACGCGAAGAGTCAAGCGTCGAAGGATGAGGGGGCAAGGACTTTCAACTCTCGACTTTCGACTCTCGACTTCAAGGAGGCATCATGAAACTCGGACTCATCAATTCGGTCTGGCTGGGAACTTCCGTCACTACCGCCGAAGGCATTCGCAAGACCAAAGAGATTGGATTCGACACCATTGATATCTCCGCTGACCCCTTGGACATTGACATCAAGGAGCGGCGGTTGATCAAGGATACCTGCCGGGAAGCCGGCCTGCCCGTCATTTCGCTTTGCTGTTGCGCGCTCGGCATCGCGGACTTCAACTCCGCCGTCCAGCGCTTCCACGTCAGCCGTTGTAAGGCCTATCTTGACTTCGTCTATGAGCTCGAGGCCAAGAACCTTTTGCTGGTGGTGGGCGAGTACATTTGGCAGCAGGAGGTCATTCCTCCCCAGGCCCAATGGCAATCCGCCGTCTGGAACGTCAGGGCATTGGGTGAATACGCCGCGACACTGGGCGTCGAGGTCGCGATCGAACTCGAGCCCTTCAAGCTGTCCATTGTTAATACCTTGGATAAGATGGTTCAGTTCCTAAACGATGTGGACCATCCCGCCGTGCGCGCCAACCTCGACATCTCGCACCTGGCGCTAGCCAACACGCCCCCGGAGGCCATTCCCAATCTCCGAGGGCGCATTGCCCATGTGCACTTCTCCGACTGCGACGGCAAGGTCCACGGCGATTTACCCCCGGGACGCGGGGTGGTGAACTTTACCCCCTACCTCCAGCAGCTCAAAAACCTGGGCTATGATGGCACGATCAGCATTGAGCTGGAGTATTCGCCCCAGCCGGAGAAGATTGTCGAGTGGGTCACGGAAGCATATCGCGAGACCAACCGCTTGATGCAGAACCTCGGCATTCGGGATTGACGATTGTCGATTGCAGGCGTAGCGCTGACCTTTAGGTCAGCACGATGACATGCCGACCTAAAGGTCGGCGCTACATTGACGGCAGAGCAATTCGCTACAGCGCCTTTCAATCGGCAATCGACAATCGTCAGTCGACAATCACGGGGAGGATATTGATGAACTACAGAACGTTCGGGCGAGCCGGGTGGATGGTCAGCGAACTCGGCTATGGCATGTGGGGAATGGCAGGCTGGACAGGCTCCAACGATGATGAATCCAAGCAAGCTCTCCAGCGGTCCGTCGAGTTGGGCTGCAACTTTTTCGATACGGCATGGGCTTATGGGGAGGGTCGCAGCGAGGCGTTGTTGGGATGGCTGGTCCGCAACAACCCGGGCAAGAAGCTTTATACCGCCACAAAAGTTCCCCCCAGGAATTTCAAATGGCCCAGCCGGCGTGAGTACACTTTGGACGATTGCTTTCCACCCCAGCACATCGAGGAGTACGTCCATCGCAGCCTCGAGAACACGGGCCTGGAAAGCTTCGACCTCGTGCAGTTTCACGTGTGGCAGGATTCCTGGATGGACGACGACCGCTGGGCGAGGAAGGCGGACGATCTGCGCCGCCAAGGGCTGATTCATGCCCTGGGCATCAGCATCAACCGCTGGGAACCCTGGAACGGCGTGCGGGCGGTTCAATCCGGCCTGATTGATGCCGTGCAAGTGATCTACAACATTTTTGACCAGAACCCCGAGGACCAGCTTTTCCCCGCCTGTGCCGCGAACGACGTCGCGGTGATCGCCCGCGTCCCGTTTGATGAAGGAACGCTTACCGGTACCCTCACGCTGGACAGCAAATGGCCGGAAGGCGATTGGCGCAACAGCTACTTCGTGGCGGAAAACCTCAAGGCCAGCGTGGCGCGCGCTGAGGCGCTCAGGCCTCTTATTCCCCGCGGCATGACGATGCCCGAGATGGCTCTGCGCTTCATTCTCAACAACCCCACGGTCAGCACCATCATTCCCGGAATGCGCAGAGCCAAGCATGTGGAAGCCAACGCCGCCGCCTGCAACGCTGGGCCTCTCCCGGCCGAACTATTCGCGAAGTTGCGCCCTCATCGCTGGGACCGAAAACCCACCCATTGGTCGCAGTAACGCCTCAGGCGCGCTGCGGCCCACGCAAGAGGCGCACCGGTAAGGTGATAATCGCGGCAAGCAGCTCAAAGACCCCTCCCACCGCGATGCCTACAATGCGGAAGGGCAAAAGCAATAACCAGACCAATGGGTACAGAACCAAGGCCAGCAACGCCAGGGGCCAGCAAAGAACCAGGAGTATGCACCACAAGAAGAATTTGACCATCGGGCAACCTCCAGAATGCCGTCTCATTTAATCATACGCCGCCCGCGCGAGAATGTTCCCTAGCGACCAAAGGAAGCGCTAAGGCAGGGAGCGCTGAAGGGCGGCAGTTCAGAAGTGGAAGCGGTACCTGAATTCGCCATAGATTTGTCGCGGGTCGTTATAGTGAAAGCCTCCGAACGTCAGACTGTTGTCCAGCTCCACGCGACGGTTTGCCACATTCAACACGGTTAAGGAAAACGTGTATTTCTCGCGGAAGGTTTTGCCCAGCGAAACGTCGAACGTCGTGTGCGCAGGCAGGTACGGCCCCGGGTATTGCGCGTCCGGAATCCCGTTCGTGAACCCCGAGCCATAGTACACATTGGTGGAAGCGTACGCCTGCCAGGGAAGATTTCCATCGAAACCCAAGTTCAAGGTGTTTCTCTGATCATGGTCCACCGCTGAATATCCAGGCGGTATATCCAGCGGGCATGCCGTGTCGTTGCTCGAAGGGCAGATCAAGCCTCCGGTGATGGGTGAGGTTGCCCGCGCGAATTGATTTGCAAAGGCAAGGTGAAACCGGCCGCGATGCCAGAGGCGGGGGGACCGCAGTGTGAGCTCCGAACCTTGAATCAAGGCGGCATCCCACGTGATCGGCCAGAAAAGATTTGATTCTCCGATATTGTTATGATCCAGCCAATTGCTCGCCTCAGTTTGAAATGTGTCGGCGTCGAGCACCCAGCCGTGATAAGGAATCGTGACGCCGAATTGGTGTTCTTCATCGCGCTCGCCGTGCAGGGGAGCGAAAGTGAAACTCTGGCTATTCGCTAAACCGAGCAGTGGGCCGGTGGCCGTGACGAGTGGCGGGGCCTGGTAGTATTTGCCGTAGAAGGCGCGAATGACCCAGTTCAGGCACGGGACTCTGATGGCAAGACCCAAGCGTGGGTCTGTCGCGTTCTCCGCGACGTCCACCGTAAAGTGTGTTTGGCGGAGGCCGGCGATTAAGGTCAACCACGAGGTCACTTTGAACTTGTCGTCGATGAATGTGCTCTCGATCCCTCCCGTTACGCCAATCGAAGAGGCGGGGAAGTTTTGACTGCCGTCCGTGAATTGGTTATCGAAGAGGTTGTACTGGTGTTGAGCGAATCCGTACACTCCGGCTTGAACATCGTTCCTCCAAACGTGTTCGCTAAAAGTCGCCTGCAAGCCCCCGTAATTGGCAGCCTGATCCATGCTCGAGATGACGGGATAATCGTTCGCGCCGCCTTGGTAGTCGGCGCTGTTGTAATGATAAAAGGGAGAAACCGTAAGCAGCATATTGGAATTGAATGTGTGGACCCATGAGAAGGTGACGTAGCCGTCGCGCTCATGCTCGCCATCACGGAGGCCGTAACTGGGGGACTCCCCCGCTTCCACCAACTGCTGGTTTCCGATTGAGTTGGGATTCGGGTCGTAGGGGATCTGGTAATAATCCTCCCGTAAGGAGGTGACCAGCCGCCATTGGTTCTTGGAATCGGGATTGAGAATGAACGAAGCGAATCCCCCGTAGCCGTTCTCCGCATCGTGAAAAACTTGCCCAATCGGGGTCTGCAGACCGTAGTTGCTGCGATTCCCGTTGACGCTGGCGTAATAGGCGAAGCGCTCGGTGTGCCCTCCGAAATTGAGTTGATCGTTCGTTTGAAACCAACTGCCGAAAGTGTTGACGAGTTCCGCCTCATTGTTACGCTCGAAGCCGTTTCGGGGCACGATGTTGAAGATTCCGTACGTACGGTCTCCGTAATCGGCGTCGTAGCTGCCTCTTTGAACCTCGAGATAATCAATGTCCTTTGGGTCAATCACCGGGGCCAGATTGGCGGCGATATTGGTGTTGGGTACGGGTACACCGTCGATGAGCCAGTACACCTGGTGGCCACCTCGCATATGCAACATGTCGTGGGTCACGTAGGCAGCGGGAACGTAGTCGGTGATCATCGCCAGACTGTTGGTGCGGTCGGCGCCGGGAGTTTGGGCTGTGTCCTGGCGATCGATCAGGGTGGTGGGGGTTACCGAATCCATGTTGGCCACTTCTCCGCGGCCCACGACAACGGTAGTCTGATTCAATGGCGCAATCGCCAGTGGGAAGTGAAGAATCGGGGATGAGCCGGAATGGACGGTGACCGTCTGCTCCGAATTCTGGAATTTAGGCTGAGTGACGGTGATCTTGTAGTCGCCGATCGGTACGGCGGTGAAGGAAAACTCGCCGTTATCGTCCGATTGCGCGGTTTGAGACCAATCCGAAGTAATCGCCTGCAGCTTTACCGATGCTCCGGCAATAGGCCGGTGCTGTGGGTCGTGCACGATTCCTTGTATTCTTCCAAATATTGTGGCCTGGAGCAGGGAACCAAACATTAGAAAGACCGCCAGGCACAAACACAATACGAGCTTTCGCATCAAGCCTCCTTCTAGATGAATAGGATTTAAGCGTCGGTCGCAGGCGGGCAAGGAAGGGCAGGGCTATACAGGTTGGGGAAAAACCCTTCACGGGTGTCATCCTGAGCGCAGCGAAGGATCTCGCTCTGCGTATCTTGTTGAAAAACGCTCAGGGCCAGATTCTTCGCTTCGCTCAGAATGACAGTTTGGAAGGGTTTTTCCCCAACCTGTAAAGCCCCGCCATTCCGGCCGCGCAAGAAATCCGTTCAATTTTGGTGCGAAATGGGGGCTAGAGGGTCCGCGGAGGTTGATCCGGCGGGGGGATAAACGCATCTTCTCTTGCGAGTGATTGGGCCGCTTGGCGGTAAGGAGAGGGGTCCAGCTTCGCGGGCTCGTCGGACACGGGCAGGTCAAAGATTAATCGAACTGGAGTGGCCAGTCCGGATGCCGGCGGGTGCGGCGAAACACTGCACGTACACACCCTCTTGGAACTCGAGTGGGGCGCCTTGGACATGGGGCAGCATTCAGGCATTGCGGAATGTGACGAACGCATGGGGCAGTTCTTGCTACAGCAACAGCCCGAGGAACCACAACAACCTTTACCCTGGCTTTTCAGCGCCAGCAACGATGCGCCTGGAACGAGAGAAAGAAGGAGCGAGAGCGCTAAAGCCCAAGCCTTTTTGGTGATTTTCATGCCCTATTCGTTTATACCAAGCCATAATGAAGAGCGTCAAGCGTTAAGAAGATTGCGTGTCAGCGCAGGGTGACGAGGGTGGCGCCCCACCCCCCGGCTTCGAGCGGGGCGTCTTGGAAGGAGAGAACGAAAGGCGTGCGGGTCAGCACGGCGCGCACGATCTCCCTTTGCACTCCGATTCCCCGCCCGTGGATGATGCGGAGGGCTTTCAAGCCCAGGCGGTTGGCTTCTTCCAGGTACGCTTCCACGGCTTCCTTGACATCCTGCGGCCGCACGGTGTGCAAGTCGAAAACATCGCTGATCGGGATTCGCAGTGGCTCCTCTTCGTGGTTCATGCCTACCCGTATTCTATCGTACACTGACTGCGTTAGTCTCACGATCAGCCGCGCCTCAACAGCAGGTCGGTACTCGCGTACTATAACCCTTCGCTGAACTTCCCTTTAGGCTGGAGAAGATGTTGAAAGCCCTATAGCATGCGCAAAGCGAACATTGAAGGATCGGACAAGCGGATTGCAGGCGCAAGGAACTCTGGAACAGAGGCGTCTGCCCAGCCTGCTCCCTTGCTTGTGATCCTTGCCATTGATGACGATCCGGGAATGCTCAGGTTTTATAAGGCCGCGCTGGCCGGCGAGCGCGTCCGCGTGGAAAGCGCCGCGGATCCACTTCATGGAGTGGAATTGGTGGAAACCCTCAATCCTGATTTGATCCTGCTGGACCTCACGATGCCGGGAATTGATGGTATGGAAGCGCTACGGCGCATTCGCCTCAGCGATCCGGAGGCACGGGTCGTCATGATCACCGGGAATTATTCCATCGAGTCTGCTGTTAAAGCCATCCAGGCGGGGGCTACGGATTATGTTTGCAAGCCCATCGACCCGGAGAAGGTTTGCAAAATCGTTCAGGAAACCCGCGAGCAAGTGGACCTTACGCGGCGGGAGAACAGGCTGGAGAACCAGTTCGCTGAAGTCTTCAGCCTGGAGGGCATGATCGGCCGCAGTCCGCGGATGCTGGAAGTATTCGATCTGGTTCGCCGCGTGGCGCCGCACCTGAGGACCGCCCTGATCACGGGGGAGACAGGAACGGGAAAGGAGTTGGTGGCTCGGGCTTTACACGCGCTAAGCCCGCGCGCCCAGCAACGCATCGCGGTCTTCAACTGTAGCGCACTCGTTGAAACTCTTGCTGAAAGCCAACTGTTTGGTCACCGGAAGGGGGCTTTTACGGGGGCCATAAACGATCAGGCGGGGATCTTCGAGTGGGCCAACGGGGGCACGGTCTTTCTCGATGAAGTGGGCGACTTAAGCCCGGCAGCACAAGCGAAGCTCTTGCGGGTGTTGGAGAATGGCGAGGTGCAGAAGTTAGGCCTTCCGCAAGCCATCCGAGTTGACGTGCAAGTGATCGCCGCGACCAGCCGTGATTTGAACGTGGAAATGAAATCCAACCGGTTTCGGCCGGATCTCTGGTTTCGGCTGAATATGGTCCAGATTGAACTTCCCCCTTTACGCGAGCGGCGGGAAGATATCTTGCTGCTGGCGCGACGCTTTCTTCAGGATTTCGCTTCCCAGTATCGCAAGGAAATCCATAAGATCTCACGACGGGCGGAGTCTGCCCTGCTGGCTTATTCCTGGCCTGGCAACATCAGGGAATTGGAAAATGTCATCGGCCGGGGTTGCATGATGGCGCGGAGGAAGGTACTTGACTTGGAGGACTTGCCGAGGGAAGTCCGGAGTCAAACCGCCGCCGCCCCTTTCTCCGCCATGACCCTGGAGAATGCGGAGAAGCACGCCATCATCCACACCCTGGCCACAACGCAGAACAAGGCCCTTGCCGCGCGCACCTTGAGGATCAGCCGCGCCCGCCTCTATCGCTTGATGGAAAAACATGGCCTGGACGAGAATTCTCCGGAAAAGGAATAATCGGTAGAGGCTGCCCGATGATGAATACGATATCAGAGGCGGTTTTTTGGCCGCTTTTGGGGTTTGATTTGAAGTTCGTTTGGGCTCAAAAACCAGTTCGTTTTTAGCGTTTTAAAAAGCTAAGTCCTGTGTTTGCAATAGATAGCTAGGTTCGTTTCGTCAAAATAACATCTTTTTAGCATTTCCCCGCTTTTTCCCCCTTGCCGAAAATCGAAAGTGGAAAATCGGAAACTCCAGTGACTACTGACAACTGCCGGCGCTCTCTTGCGACAACGCTTATAGGCTACCATAAGCCGGTGGGCGTGTCAAGAAAAAAGTGCAGGGGACAAAAAGGCAGGTCCGGGGTGCCAGGGGGCGGGTTACGGGAGGCCTGAGAATCGCCCATCGGGAGTGACGTCGGTATTCACAGCCCTTTAAAGCGCGGCCCGCTGGCCGCAACCAAAACCAGCTTCTCCGTGTTCTCCGACCCTTCAAAGCCTCAACACAGAGATCACGAAGCATCTCAGTGACCTCTGTGTTAAGTTTTTCGTGATCACTGAGGACACGGAGGTGTTATTGGTTCGAGAAGAAATCTTTGCGTGCCGACAAGGAGTTTCGGAATAGCTGTACAGCGCGGCATAGCCGCAACCAAAAGCAGATTCTTCGCTTCGCTCAGAATGACATATCATCGTGAGTCCGCCGCAGCGGGACATGTCATTCTGAGCGAAGCGAAGAAT
>Ga0326728_10004425_pt1 | contig 41589 bp, 33 predicted proteins | sample MB3enrmetagenome_FD_207602 | JGI IMG/M metagenome (GOLD analysis project Ga0326728, IMG submission 207602) | Lab enriched peat soil microbial communities from McLean, Ithaca, NY, United States - MB31MN | ecosystem: Environmental > Terrestrial > Soil > Wetlands > Peat | place: USA: New York... | reverse complement strand
GCGAATACAGCTAGTTGCTTGTCCTCGACTGGGGTGGCGGCAGCCAGGAGCGCGAGGATTGCCACCACCAAAGCGAACCGCATTTTGGGGACGCTTCTGAACACTTCGGCTAAACCCGATACCACTTGGTGGGCTCGGCGTTATCGATTTGCCTGCTCCAGCGCATAGGTGTTATCGACTTGCTCGCTGCTGCGCATAACTAGGCCAGCGCATAAACGGTTAGGCCGCTCAGCAACTTGGGATAAAAATCGGTGGACTTCTGCGGCAGAACCTCGCCTCCAAAAGCAATGTCGCGGACCTGTTTCATGCTGGCGGGATTCATCAGGAATGCAATCTGCACCTGCCCGCCGCGGACCTGTGCCAGGGCCTCTTCCGCATCCCGCAGGTAAGAAACGTTCTGCTGATTGCGGATCGCCTCTTCTGAAATTTCCAGGCAGCCCTCGAGCAGGCACTTGTGCAGCTGCACCACATCCAGCGCCTGCTGGCGTAAGGAAAGACCGCCGAACACAACCGTGCCGATCGCCTTGGGGGTGTGCAGAAGGAAGGCGCGCTCGCGCATCACCGCCAGCAGCGCGGTGCCCGCAAGTCCCGCTTGCTTCAGAATGGTCCTGGCGCGCGCGCCGTCCAGCGCCGGGTCGACCTCTTCGATGTTGAAATACCGCCGGGCGCCCCCAGCAAACGACTCCAGCCTGGCCGCCGGCAATCCGAAGACGACGCGATGCGTCGGCAGGATCAGCAGCCCAGGGCAATCCATATCCACAAACGTCATCATCACCCAGTCATAAGGTGCGGCCTCGGTCGTTCCTCCAGCCGCTTGCCGCCGCTCGTTGCGGTAGGCCAAGGCCGTTTCATAGCGGTGATGGCCGTCGGCGATGATCAACTTGCGATCCGCCATGTGTTCCTGCGCCCGCCGAATAACCTCGGGGTCGGAAATCTTCCACAAGCGGTGCACCACCCCATACTCATCGCTGACCTCGACGTCGGCCGCGCCCGATGCGCCTGCAAGCAGCGCATCCACCTTTCCCTCGCCGCCATAGAGCATAAAGATCTGTCCAAAGTGAGCGCGCGTCGCCCGCAGCAGATCGAGCCGGTCGGCCTTCGGTTTGGCCAGCGTCTGCTCATGGCGATGCACAACTCCGGCGGAGTATTCCTCGATGCGCCCGAGAGCAATAAACCCGCGTCTTTCGGCGCCGTCTGGGCTGCCGCGCACGCTGCCCGGGACGCTCCCCGGCACTATGAATGACTGCGAATAGCGATAGAGAGAAGGTTCTGTATCTTGTTTCAATACGCCTTTTTCGCGCCACTCCCGAAACGAGGCGGCCGCTCGCGAGTAGACATTTTCGGACGCGGTATCCATTTCCAGCCGCTTGCCGAGAATGATGCGGACCAGGTTGTACGGGCTGGCCTGGTAGTAGGCTTCCTGCATGGCCGGCGTGATCTTGTCGTAGGGCTGCGTAAATACCTGCCGCAAGGCAACTTGTTCAGGGGCATAACGCCAGGCGCGGAATGGAAAAACATCTGCCATGAATGTGAAGAAAAATTGTAGCAGGCGTCCCCGAACATCGCCTCACGACATGCGGCAAAAACCGTATGCCCAGGGCTACGAAAAACTGCTAAGCTGCTTTTAGAGGCTGTGCTACTATGCCTTGAATAGATGTTTTTGCGGCCGCCTGTGGGGACGGTTCGGTATTTCCCGGCGAGCTTTTTTACGCACATTGGCAGGCGTATGTTGGGTGGAAGCCAGTTGTCGGCAGTGGTTCGCTGCACCTTTTGCCTGATACTCTGCGTCTGTTGCGCCTTCCCGCTGTTCGCGCAGAATTCCACCGACGACGTTCACATTCAACCCAGAACACTGCCCCCGCCGCCCATCGAGCCCGAGGGCGATCCCTCCCTTCGCACCCACACCAAACCTTACAAAGTGGATGTGAACCTGGTGCTGGTCCCGGTTACGATCACCGATCCTATGAATCGCCTGGTCACCGGTCTCGACAAGGAGAACTTCAATCTTTTTGAAGGCCGCGATCAGCAGGAAATCAGGACTTTCTCCAGCGAAGACGCCCCCGTTTCGCTCGGCGTCATCTTCGATATGAGCGGCAGTATGAGCAGCAAGATCGACCGCGCTCGCGAGGCAGTCATAGAATTTCTCAAGACCGCCAATCCCGTCGATGAGTTCTTCATGATCTCCTTCGCCGACAAGCCGGAGGAAATTTCCGATTTCACAAGTTCGGTCGAAGAGATCCAGGGCAAGCTCATTTACACCATCCCGAAAGGTCGCACCGCTCTTCTCGATGCCATTTACCTCGGCGTAACCAAGATGCGCCAGGCCAAGTATGCGAAAAAGGCCCTCCTTATTATTTCCGATGGCGGCGACAATCACAGCCGCTACACCGAAAGCGAGATCCGTTCCATGGTCAAAGAAGCCGATGTGCTCATCTACGCTATCGGCATCTACGACCATTACTTTCCCACCGAGGAAGAACGCCTGGGGCCGACATTGCTCTCCGACGTTACCGAACTCACTGGCGGACGCGCCTTCACCATCGATAACCCTAACGACCTGGCCGATGTCTCCACTAAAATTGGTATTGAGCTACGCAACCAGTATGTGCTCGGATACCGTCCCACGAATCCGGTACATGACGGCAAGTGGCGTAAGATTAAGGTAAAGTTGATTCCTCCAAAAGGACTGCCACCACTGCGGGTGTATGCCAAAACCGGTTACTATGCGCCGACGGAATAACGCTGCCCTTTTTTTCTTTCTACCGATTTTCTATCTCCTGACCGTTTTCTCTCTTGCCACCTCTCAAACGCCGCCTCAAGCCGCTCCGCCGGCTGGCAATGGCGCTGCTGCCCAGCAACCTCCACGGGCGCAGTCTTCCACCGGCGCGGCGCAAAACCCCGATTCCAGCGACAGTGGTGTCTTTGTCTTTCGCAAGCAGGTGGAAGAAGTGCTGCTGCATGCCACCGTGATTGACAACAAGCAGCACATCGTCACCGATCTCAACAAGAACGACTTCACCGTGCTCGAAGACGGCCGTCCCCAGACGATCACTTCGTTTCGCTACGAGGACATCCCCGTCGCCATGTGCATCGTCATCGACAACTCCGGCTCCATGCGCGAAAAGCGCGCCAAGGTCAATGCCGCCGCCCTCAACCTCGTGCGCGCCTCCAACCCCAACGACGAGGTCTGCGTCGTCAACTTTAACGACGAGTACTACCTCGACCAGGATTTCACCTCCAACATCACCAAGCTCAAGGAGGGTCTGGAGAAAATCGAAGCCCGCGGCGGCACCGCTCTCTATGACGCCGTCGTCGCCTCCGCCACCCATCTGAAGGAAAACGCCAAGCTCGAGAAAAAAGTTATTTTCGTGGTCACCGATGGCGACGACAACGAAAGCAGCGAAACCCTGGAGCAGGCAGTACGCCGCCTCCAGGCCGACAACGGCCCAACCGTCTATGCCATTGGCATCCTTGAGGCCGAGGAGCATCCCCGCCACGCCAAACGCGCCCTGCAAGAAATGTGCGAAAAGACCGGCGGCATCGTCTTTCTGCCCAAGACCCTCGACGAAGTCGATGCCATCACCCGCGCCATCGCCCACGACATCCGCGCCCAATACACCATCGGGTACAAACCATCCACCCCAAAGAATCAGGGCGGATACCGCGAAGTGAGAGTCGATGCCCGTGCTCCCAACCATGGCAAGATGGTCGTCCGCACCAAGAGCGGCTACTATGCCGCCCCCGAAGCGGACTCCGGTAGCCATTAAATGGTTACCATTTTCCTCCCCGCACGCTCTCCCGCGTTGACGCTCCGCACTTCTTTTCATACCCTGAATACGTGCCTCTCACGACTTTGACCTCACACGCGCGCGTCAGCGACGACATCACTCAGCTCGTTGGCGAAACCCCGATGCTGCAACTCAAGAAGCTGGCCCCGGCTGGCGCGGCCGCCATCTTTGCCAAGCTCGAATTTCTCAACCCGGGCGGCAGCGTCAAAGACCGCGCCGCCATTGGTTTGATTGCGCGCGCCGAAAAGGAAGGCAAGCTTAAGCCCGGAGGTACCATCGTCGAAGCTACCGCCGGCAATACCGGCATTGGTCTTGCCCTGATCGGAGTCAACCGCGGCTACAAAGTCCGTCTTTTCGTGCCGGAAAAATTTTCTGAGGAAAAGGTCATCATCATGCGCGCCTTTGGTGCCGAGGTCATCCGCACCCCTGACGCCGAAGGCATGCCCGGCGCTATCAGCCGCGCCCGCGACCTCGCCGCATCCGATCCCAACGCCTTCCTCGCCGCCCAGTTCGATAATCCCGCCAACGCCGACTTCCACTACGAAACCACTGCCCGTGAGATCTTCGACCAGATGGAAGGCCGCGTCGACGCGATCACCATCGGCTGCGGCACCGCCGGCACGTTTACCGGAATTGCGCGTTATCTAAAGGAGCGGATCGCCAAGGTCCATGCCGTCGCCGTCGAAACGCAAGGCTCGATTCTCGGCGGCGGCAAGGCGGGTCCACATAAGGTCGAAGGCATCGGCAACAGCTTTATCCCGGGCAATTTCGACCGCTCCGTCTGCGACGAAATCTTCATGGTCACCGACGACCAGGCCTTCGACATGGTGAAGCAACTCGCCGCTCGCGAAGGCGTCCTCGGCGGCTCAAGCTCGGGCGCGAATGTCTACGCCGCGGTCGAAATCGCCAAGCGCCTCGGGGCAGGGAAGCGCGTGGTGACCATGATCCCCGACTCCGCCGAGCGCTATCTCTCCAAGAAGATCTTCGAAGGCGGAATCTAAGGTAGCGCCGACGTCCCGCCGGCAATGCAGCGGGACGGGCACCCTATCCCCAAGAGCCCACTTGACATGGGCTGCTAGAATGAAAGATGGGGCAAATCGAAAAACTGCGTTATAGCAACCTGTCCCTTAGGTCGCCGGATTGAAAAGTTGGAAAGCGGAATAAAATTAGCTAAGTCTCTATTTTTGAATACTTTGGATATAAGTCCTTATTCCGGAATACTTTACCCCTAGGTCTATGATTCTATTAGACCGAAAAAGAGGGGGGGTAGGGTCCTAACTGAGGTTAAGGACGCCGTTCCATTTCGGGAAAAAACCCATCGCTCAAACTGACGCGGAATTGAGCGATCTCCGACTCTGGTTCGTGTCGCGTCCGGAAAATGCGGGCAAACTGATTGTGACGGTTCTTCCATCCTTCGGCGAGCATTATCTGAGCAGCATCCTCTTGGAACAGCTTCGTCAGCAGGCGCTGGCGTTGCCGACGGTGTCGATGCCATGACCGGATTCTTCAAGTCGGTGCGCGAGGATATCGCTGCCGTCTTCGCGACTGATCCCGCGGCGCGATCCTATTTCGAGGTGCTGTTCTGCTATCCGGGACTTCATGCCGTGTGGGCGCATCACATGACCCACTGGCTGTGGTTGCACAAGTTTCGCTTCCTGGCACGCTTCGGATCACAAGTTGCGCGTTTGTTCACTGGGATTGAGATTCACCCTGGAGCCGAAATCGGGCGGCGGTTGTTCATCGATCACGGGATGGCCGTGGTCATCGGCGAAACGACCATCGTCGGCGATGACGTAACCCTTTATCAGGGTGTGACGCTGGGCGGCACGGGCAAGGAAAAAGGGAAGCGGCATCCGACCATCGGCAACGGCGTGACGGTGGGTTCGGGCGCAAAGATCCTGGGAAACATCACCGTCGGAGATAATTGCCGCGTAGGCGCGGGGTCGGTGGTGTTGCGAAACGTGCCGGCGAATTCAACGATTGTCGGCGTGCCCGGACACATCGTGCTGCGCGACGGGAAGCGGGTGGTCATCACGGACCCGAAAGAAATTCAAGACCCGCTGTCGGAAGTGATCATCAGGCTGGCCAAGGAAGTCCATGAGTTGCGCGCGAAGTTCCAGGAGCACTCGCACGAAGCGCTGGGCGCGGAGCCCGATCTGACCATCGACGACGGATCGAACTCCAACTACATTTCACCGGAACAGCTGTTCGCCGAGGATTACGTCGATTACCAGATTTGACTTATTGAGCTCGGGCGCTCATGGTCGCGCCAGAGGCAAACTGAACGAGAAAACCGATCCGCTGCCCAGCTGGCTGACCACGCCGATTTTTCCGCCATGCGCTTCGACGATCACTTTCGCAATCGACAATCCCATGCCGGTGCCGGGCGCAGCATATCTCTGGTGCTGCCCACGGTAGAACTTTTCGAAAATCAGTGATTGCTCGAATGAGTCAATTCCCGGCCCACGGTCAGCCACGCTGACAACGAGCTGATCGCCTCTTACTTCGGCTGTAACCGTGATCGGAGTGCCCGGGCCGGAATACTTTCCGGCGTTCTCCAGCAGGTGCATGAACACCTCGCGAATACGATCCACGTCCATGCGAACTTTCGGCAAATCTCGTTTGGCAGTCACCTCGATGGGATGATTCTCCAGCGCCGAGTGCGCATCCTTCAGCGCCGGATCAAGCGCGTCCTGGATGGAGTGCGGTTGGAGGTCGAGCTTGAAACGGCCGGCATCCAGTTGGGCCATCTCGGCGGCTTCGCCAACCAGGCGATTCAGGCGATCGGTTTCCTCGTCAATCACCGTCAGCAACTCGCTCCGGCCACGGTCATCCAGGCTGTCACCGGACAAGAGTGTGGTCACGCTGGCCTTAATTGAGGTCAATGGCGTGCGGAACTCGTGGGTGACGGAATCGAGCAATGCGCTGCGAAGACGTTCGTGTTCTTGTTCGGCCCGGTTCTTGCTGAGCTGCTCCAGGGCACGAACTCGCTCGACCGCCAAGCCCGCCAAGCTGCCTAAGGCGTCGAGGGTCTCGCGTGACAAATTGGCGGCGGTGACCGCGAGGGCGCCAACGGTGCGTATTCCCAGGCGTAGCGGCACATAGGCGACGCCGGCCTGGCTGGTGGGCTCTCCCCGCAGAAGGGTGGAGCGCAAAATGCTCTCCTCGAAAACGGCATCGAGAGAGCGATATATGGACGGTGGATCTCCGGCAATGACCGCTGCGCTGGCAACGGAGAAGGCATCCTTTACGTATTGTGGAAGAGCGTGAAGAAGCTCGGCAACGTTTTCGGCAGCCATTAGCCTCTGACTTAGACCGTAAAGGCGTTCCACCTCTCGGCGGCGTTGCTTCGCTCTTTCGGCTTCACGCCGCGCGCGCTCCCCAAGATTGCTCGCCACCACAGCGGTGACGACAAAAGCGAAAAGCGCAACCCAGTTCTGAGGATCGGCAATCGCGAAAGTGCCGATCGGAGGTAAGAAGAAGAAGTTCAAGGCGGCGGTGGCCGAGACCGCCATCACGATCGCGTATCTCAACCCCCAATTCGCCGAAGCCAGCAGCAACGCCACGAGGTATAGCAGGGCCACGGTCGTGGGGTTGAGGCGGAGCCGGAAGCACAATGCTGTGAGTGCTGCGATAGTGGCGAGCGCCACTCCGAAACGTATCGTTCTTGTCTTACCCGCAACCGTCACTCCCGCATTGTACGATGGACGTGACAATTTCAAAGGCACGAACGACAATAACCTGCGATGACCAAGACGCCTGACGAATGGCTAAATGAAGTGGCTCCGGGGAAACCCCGGGGTATCTTCAAGCTCTTTCTCGGCTACGCACCTGGCGTCGGCAAGACTTACAACATGCTGAGCGAGGCCATTCGGAGGGCCAGTCGAGGAGAAAATGTAGCGGTTGGCGTTGTGGAAACCCACGGCCGCAAAGGGGTGGTCGAGTTGGTTGCCAAGCTGGAGAAGATCCCGCTTCGGAAACTCGAGTACAAGGGGACGCTATTTGACGAGATGGACGTGGACGCCATTCTTGCCCGAAAACCCTCTGTGGTCCTCGTGGACGAACTCGCGCATACAAACATCGAGGGAAGCAAACACGCGAAGCGATTTGAGGACGTCATCGAACTTCTGGATGCGAAGATTGACGTGCTCTCCACAATGAATGTGCAACACATTGAGAGTCTTGGGCCTACGATCCAGCAGATCACGGGCGTGCAGGTGCGTGAGACCGTCCCGGACTGGGTCATGCAGCGTGTGGATGAGATCGTGCTTGCCGATCTCACACCGCAAGCTCTGCAGCAGCGCATGCTACGGGGTGACATTTACCCGGCAGACCGGACGCAGCGAGCACTGTCTCATTTTTTTCGCCCCGGCAATCTAATTGCCCTGCGCGAGCTGGCGCTGCGCCAGGTGACGCGAGTCGTGGACCGAAGCCTTGACGCTTTTCTGGATAAGGAGGCGGACCAGCAGGCGCATACGGTACGCGAGCGTATCGGAGTCTGCGTGAGTTCGAACCCCGCCGCTCAATACCTGATTGCTCGCGGTTCGCGGATGGCGCAAGCGATCGGGGGAGAATTTTTCGTCCTTTATATCGATGTTGGCCGAGACACGCGTCCCGAAGATCAGAAAACGCTGGCTGAGAATATCCGTTTTGCTGAGAACCTTGGCGCTCGCGTGGTCCGTAGTTCGGGCGGGAGTATCGCCGAGGCTCTCGCGCAGTTAGTACGCGAGCACCACATCACTCAGGTCATCTTTGGTCGGTCGGCGCGTACGGGATGGCAAAGGTATCTTTATCTTTCCGCGATTCAGCGGTTTCTCCGCGATGCGCCTTCCGTGGACGTGCACATCGTGACTCAGGAAGTGCGTTGATGACCGACCCCCCTCATGTTCTGGTAGTCGATGATGAGCCCCAAATCACGCGCGTCCTGCGGACGAGCCTTTCGGCGCAAGGTTACGACGTTCGCGTAGCCAATAGCGGTGAAATGGCACTGGAGATCATGAAAGACTGGGTGCCGAACCTGATCATTACCGATCTTTCGATGCCTTTTATCGACGGCGTACAGCTTTGCCGCACCGTGCGAACTGTTTCTCAGGTTCCTATTCTTGTGTTGTCGGTACGAGATAAAGAGCAGCAAAAAGTCGAGGCACTCGATGCCGGGGCTGACGATTACGTGACTAAACCATTCGGCATGAATGAACTGCTGGCACGGGTTCGGGCGCACCTGCGCCGGCTGACTAAAGCTGGGGAAGGAGAAGCCGAAGTTATCGAAGTGGGGGATTTCCGGATCGATCTGGCCACCCGTTCGGTTTCGGTGTCAGGAAAGGAATTGAAGCTTACGCCCAAGGAGTTCGATCTGTTGCTCTTTTTTGCCTCGCGACCGCATCGTGTCGTTCCCCACCGCTCCATCCTCAGTGCTGTGTGGGGCTCCAACAGCACAGAGCAGCCAGAATACCTCCGAGTGTTTATTGGGCAACTGCGAAAGAAGCTGGAAAGGAACCCGGCGTCTCCTCAGTACCTGCTCACCGAACGGTGGGTGGGTTACCGTTTTGAGCCGGGCGATTAACTTCTTTACGAATTTTTTATCTGTCGCTTATTCCCTCCTTAGATTGTTCTTGGTTTGATTGACGTGGCGGGACTCCGCGTCCGATCTCATGAAAATCAAGTCCTTACACTCTTACGCGGCTTGCCTTGTCTTGTTGGGCATGGCCTTGACGATGTGTCCTTTAGCTTTATCAGCCCAGGATACGGATTCAAAAAACGAACTGGTAGAACTTCGTAAACAGCTGCAAGCCATTTCTGCGCGGATCGACGCGCTGGAAAGACAAAACAATGCCGGCCAGTCCTCGCCCGGTGCCGTCATCTCTCCCGCCAATCTGGTGCCGAGTCCGGTGCAAGCCGAGGCGGCCTCCCCCGCAAGCGCGGGCAAAGAGACCAGGATTGCTCCCTTCTCCGATTGGGATTGGAGCTGGCTGAATGGCAATCCGCGCAACAAAGACGTGGCTTTCGATTCAAAGTTCTTCACCCCGGAGATCCGAGCCGACGTTACTTACAACTACGACTTTAACCGTCCGATCGACAACTCGATTGGGGGGTCGAGTGAAATGTTTCGCGCGAACGAAATCCAGTTGGAGCAGCTCGGCGTCGGCGGCGATTTCCACTACGACAATGTGCGCGCGCGGCTCATGACGCAGTTTGGAATGTACTCCGCAACCACGCCGCGCAACGATCCCAGTCCGGCGAAGGGCCAATGGGATCTCGACACGGCGTATCGATACCTGGCAGAGGCATACGGCGGCTATCACATCAACGCCCTTAACGGCATCAACATCGACGCCGGAATCTTCATGTCATACGTCGGCCTGTTCAGCTACTACAACTATGATAACTGGGCCTATCAGCCCTCCTATGTTTCTTCAAATACGCCATGGTTCTTCGAAGGCCTGCGGGTGCAGATTTTCCCTACCCCACATCTGAAGATCGAACCCTGGTTCATCAACGGCTGGCAATCGTATGGCTCCGCCAATTCGCGAAAAGGATTGGGCGGACAGATCAAGTACACACCGTTTCCCTGGATGAACATCATCAGCAATAATTACGCCCTCGGCCACGATGATCTCTATACGCCGAATCGCCAGCGCATCCACACCGATGACAGCATCGAGATCAAGTATTACGACCATCCCGAAAGAACATTCAACAAGATGGCCTTCACGTTCACGGGTGACATGGGTTGCGAATTCGGCCCGAGCACGACCACTTCGTCCGGTCAGTATATTCAAGGCGTGGGTTGCCATGGCAACACCAGGGATAACAATTCGACGGGCGGCGATTACTTCGGCGCCGGAATCAATCCCAAGCAGAGCTTCATTGGCTTCATGCTGTATGACCGGACCTGGTTCAACAAGGACAAGTATGCATTTACCATTGGCGGCGGTAAGATCAATAATCCGGGCCGCTATCTAGTACTGCTTCCGCCGATTAACGGTGAAACCGCATCGTCCGCGTCCATCAGTTCGCCGTACTTTTCGGAAAATCCGAGCGATCCATACAAGGCCTGGGACACGTCATTCACTTATGACTACATGCCGCGGCAGTGGCTTACATTCCGCTGGGAGTACGACTATCGCCACGCCAGCGTTCCGTACTGGACCGGGCGTCGAGGAATTACGCCTCCCGGCCCGGGTGGCGTGCCTTATACCAACAACGGATATCCCGAGTATTACGCTTGCAACAACGGAACTTCGTCGATGTCTCTAACCCTCGGCCCCTCGACGTGTGCTGGGCAAGGCGGTGTGTGGTTCCCTGATCTGCGCCGCGATGAGTCGTTTGTTGATTTCGATATTCTGGTCAAATTCTGAAGAGCAAGCTGTTATGCTGAACGCCTCATTATGTAACCGCTAGGAATCACAGGAGTGGAGTATGCAAGACGTACTTTGGGTAGGCGTGACCATCGCATTTTTTGCATTGTCGGTAGCCTACGTGCATTTTTGCGAGCGCATTAAGTAGAGGGAAATCATGAACGCTCAATCTCTCATCATGCTCATCATCAGCGCAGCGGTGGCGGTGTACCTGTTTTACGCGCTGTTGCGTCCGGAGAAGTTCTGAAATGACCATCAACGGCTGGCTTCAGATTTTTGCCTTTCTCGGACTCATTTTTGTCGTGACCAAGCCGCTCGGGGTGTTTATGGCGCACGTGTTCAGCGGCGAGCGGACATTTCTCGATCCCGTGCTGCGCCCGGTGGAACGCCTCATCTACCGCACAACCGGCGTGGATGAAAAACACGAGATGCGCTGGACAGAATATGCGACGGCAATGCTGCTGTTCAGCGGCGTGTCGATGCTGGTGCTGTATCTGATCGAGCGATTTCAGGGCTCGCTGCCGTGGAATCCGCAGCATTTCGCCGCTGTAACGCCGGAGCATCTCGCGTGGAACACCGCGGCATCGTTCACCACGAACACCAACTGGCAGGCCTATTCCGGCGAATCCACCATGAGCTACTTCACGCAAATGGCGGGACTCGCGTATCACAACTTCGCATCGGCCGCCACGGGCATCGCGCTGGCTATCGCCTTTGTCCGCGGCATCGCCCGCCGCCAGATGCAAACCATCGGAAACTTCTGGGTGGACATGGTGCGCGCCAGCTTGTGGGTGCTTTTGCCGTTCTCGATCGTGGGCGCACTGCTGCTGGTTTCTCAGGGTGTTGTGCAGAACCTGAAGCCCTACGACACGGTGAAACTGGTTGAGCCGCAACAGGTACAGCGTGTAGGAACAGACGGCAAGCCCGTCGTGGATGCTGCCGGCAAGCCGGTGATGGATACGGTCACGACCCAGACCATCGCGCAAGGGCCGGTGGCGTCGCAGGAAATTATTAAGGAGTGGGGAACTAATGGCGGCGGTTTTTTCGGCGCCAACAGCGCCCATCCATTCGAGAATCCAACTCCTTTTTCGAACCTTATCCAGATGTTTGCGATCTTCGCCGTTTCGGCCGGATTAACTTACACCCTGGGCCGGATGACGGGATCGCCAGCGCACGGATGGGCAGTGTGGGCGGCCATGGCCATCCTGTTTCTTGCCGGTGTGACGGTTGCTTATTGGGCCGAAGCGCAGGGCAATCCGTTATATCCCTCGACCGTCGCGCAGCGCGCCAGCGACACTCAGCCCGGCGGCAACATGGAGGGCAAGGAGACACGCTTTGGTATCGCCTCGTCCGCCTTGTTTGCGACGGTAACGACTGACGCCAGTTGTGGTGCCATCAACGGACAGCATGATTCGTTCACGCCGCTCGGCGGTTTGGTTCCGCTGGTGAACATCATGCTCAGCGAGGTTATTTTCGGCGGGGTCGGTGCCGGCCTCTACGGCGTCTTGATCTATGTGGTTCTTGCCGTGTTTATTGCCGGTCTCATGGTGGGCCGCACCCCGGAATACCTGGGCAAGAAAATCGAAGCGTATGACGTCAAGATGGCGATGCTGGTCGCCCTGGTATTCCCGCTTATCATTCTGTCGCTGACGGGAATTTCAGTGGTCAAGGGTTTCGGGACGGCGGCCATCACCAATCCCGGCCCGCACGGCCTGAGCCAGATTCTTTACGCGTTCACTTCGTCAGCGGGCAACAATGGCTCGGCCTTCGGCGGCCTCAGCCCAATCAACACACCGTGGTATGACGTCGCGACCGGCTTCACCATGCTGATCGGGCGCTTTCTCATGATCATTCCCATGCTGGCCATTGCCGGGAACCTGGCGCAGAAGAAATATGTCCCGCCTTCGCTCGGCACCTTTCCGGTGACGACGCCGCTGTTTTCGTTCCTGCTGATCAGCGTGATCTTGATTTTGGGAGCGCTGACGTTTTTCCCGGCTCTGAGCCTAGGACCAATTCTTGAACACCTGCTTCTTTACGTGGGGAAGACCTTTTAGGAGAAGTATGGCGAGCCATCACAAATCAATTTGGGATCCGAAACTGGTCCGGGACGCCGCGTGGAGCTCGGTGCTGAAGCTGGACCCGCGCAACATGATGGGGAATCCTGTCATGTTCGTGGTTGAGATCGGGAGCGTAATTACGACGGCGCTGTTGATCCTGCATCCGCACGAGGCGTTTCGCTTCAATCTTCAAATTACCCTGTGGCTGTGGTTTACGGTTTTGTTTGCCAACTTTGCCGAAGCCATGGCAGAGGGCCGCGGAAAGGCGCAGGCGGACACGTTGCGGAAAGCGCGCTCGGAGACCATTGCCAAGCGCATAGGGTCCGACGGCAAAATCGAAGAGGTGGCCAGCGCAAAACTGCGAGCGGGTGATTTCGTATCGGTTTCCGCGGGCGAACTGATCCCGGGCGACGGAGAAATCGTCGAAGGCGTCGCTTCCGTCGATGAATCGGCAATCACGGGCGAATCAGCGCCGGTGATCCGTGAAGCGGGAGGCGATCGCTCGGCCGTCACGGGAGGCACTCGCGTACTCAGCGACCATATCAAGGTCAAAATCACATCGAACCCCGGTGAGACTTTTCTTGACCGAATGATTGCCCTGGTGGAAGGGGCGGCCCGGCAAAAGACGCCGAACGAAATCGCTCTCAACATTCTTCTCGCCGGCCTGACCATCATCTTCCTGCTGGCGGTGGTAACGTTGCAGCCGTTCGCGATTTATTCCGGATCACCGCAGACTGTCTTTGTTCTGGTTTCGTTGCTTGTCTGCTTGATCCCGACGACCATCGGTGGACTGCTCTCGGCCATTGGTATTGCCGGCATGGACCGTCTGGTGCAACACAATGTGTTGGCGATGTCGGGCCGCGCTGTGGAGGCCGCTGGCGACGTCAACACGCTCCTGCTCGATAAGACGGGAACCATTACCTTCGGCAACCGGCAGGCGACGGAATTTCTGCCCGCTCCCGGAGTCACGGAAGCCGAGATGGCGGACGCTGCGCAACTTTCGTCGCTGGCCGATGAGACTCCGGAAGGCCGCTCGATCGTTGTGCTGGCGAAGGAAAAATATCGCCTGCGTGGGCGTGAATTCGCGACTCACGAGGCGGAGTTCATACCGTTCACGGCGCAGACGAGAATGTCCGGCGTGAATCTGGATGGACGTCAGGTACGCAAGGGCGCGACGGACGCAATCGCCCGCTATCTGGAAGAGAACAACTCTTCGATGCCGCAGGAAGTTCGCAGCGCGGTGGAGATGATCGCCAGCACGGGGGGAACGCCGCTTGTGGTGGCAGAGAATCGCCGGGCCATGGGTGTGATCCACCTCAAGGATGTCGTCAAGGGTGGAATCAAGGATCGATTTGCGCAGCTGCGTTCCATGGGTATCCGCACGGTGATGATCACCGGAGACAACCCGCTAACGGCTGCCGCAATTGCCCGGGAAGCTGGAGTGGACGACTTCCTTGCCCAGGCGACGCCCGAAGACAAACTCAAGCTGATTCGCAGCGAGCAGGCCGGTGGCAAGCTCGTGGCGATGACGGGCGATGGAACCAACGACGCTCCCGCATTGGCTCAAGCGGACGTCGGCGTCGCCATGAACACCGGAACGCAGGCCGCGAAAGAGGCCGGCAACATGGTGGATCTTGATTCCAACCCCACCAAACTCATCGAGGTCGTCGAAATCGGAAAACAGTTGCTGATGACGCGCGGCGCGCTGACGACATTTTCCATTGCCAACGATGTCGCCAAATACTTTGCCATCATCCCGGCGATGTTTGCAGCTACGTTCCCCGTGCTCAACGCCCTGAACGTCATGCACTTGAAGACTCCGGAATCTGCCGTGCTCTCCGCCGTCATCTTCAACGCGCTGATCATCGTTGTGCTGATACCGCTGGCGCTGCGGGGGGTGAAATACCGCGCCATGAACGCCGAAGCGCTGCTGCGGCGCAACCTCTTTATCTACGGCGTCGGCGGGCTGTTAGCCCCATTTGTGGGTATCAAGATTATCGACGTTCTGATTACGATGGCCGGGTTGGCCTGAGGGCTGTTATGAAAAAGAACCTGATTACGTCTTTGCTGATGACGATCGTTACGACACTTCTGTTGGGTTTGGTCTATCCGTTGGTCATTACCGGGTTGGCACAACTGTTATTCAAAGACAAGGCAAACGGACAGCTTGTCTATCGCGATGGGACGGCTATTGGCTCGCGTATTATCGCGCAGCCGTTCACGTCGGATAAGTACTTTCATCCTCGTCCTTCGGCTGCCGGAAACAACGGGTACGACCCCACGAATTCCGGAGGAACAAACCTGGCCCCAACGAATCAGAAGCTGATCGACCGCGTGCAGGCGGATGCGAAAACTCTGCATGCGGAGAATCCTGCGCAACCAATCCCGGTAGATTTGATCACCACATCGGCTTCAGGGCTTGACCCGGACATTTCTCCGGCAGCGGCGGAGTTTCAGATCCCCCGCGTGGCCAAGGCGCGTGGCCTTTCCGAGTCCGATGTGCGCGACCTGGTTCACAGACAAACGCGTCAGCGTCATCTTGGCCTGCTGGGCGAACCGCGCGTAAATGTCCTCGAACTCAACCTCGCGCTCGACGACACAGCAACACGGCACTAGGATGGGGACGCAGGTGTAGTGGGCGCCTAAATTGGGAACACATTCATCATCGTTTGCATTTCATCGACGCGCGCATCAATCATTGGCGGCTGCGGGCTGAGCTAGCCCCGCGGTGACCCGTTGAGGAGCGTCAAGGCGCTCCTCAGGTCCGCCGGTTGGCCCGGTGGCCATCTCATCACAGTATTGAGGAATGATGTCCTGGATCTTCGCCCGGATGGAAGGATCCGATCCCGACACGATCAACTGCTGCAGTTCCTGCAGGTGCCCTAATAAATTTTGCCAGGGAACCAGATTGGCGTGAGTGCGCCGCACCTTTTCGTGCGGCGTCGTCAGCAGGGTTTCGGTCGAATAAAAGAGTTCTTCGAAGAGTTTCTCGCCCTCACGGAGGCCGGTAAATACGATCGGCACATCGTTCTCCGAAGCTCCCGTCAGGCGTATGAGCGTTCGAGCCAAATCCGCGATACGAATCGGCTCTCCCATGTCGAGGACCAGGACGTCGCCCTGGTCGCCGATGGTGAAGGCCTGGAGCACGAGCGATACGGCTTCGGGAATGGTCATGAAATAGCGCGTGATGGTCGGATGGGTCACGGTGACCCGTCCTTCTTCGCGGATCTGCCGCTGAAACAGCGGCACCACACTGCCTTGCGAGCCGAGCACATTGCCGAAGCGGACCGAGGCGCACCGCATTCGCGAAGGGCGAGAAGCCAGGATGAGTTCGCCCAGTCGCTTGGTCGCGCCCATGACGCTGCTGGGATTGACGGCTTTATCGGAGGAGATCAACAGGAAGCGTTCGCAACCAGACTCCTCGGCGGCATCTAAAAGCTTGAGAAGACCGAAAACATTATTGCGCAGCGCCTCCGTCAGGTTCGACTCCATTAAGGGAACGTGTTTGTAGGCGGCGGCATTGAAGATGACCTGCACGCCGTGCGCGCGGAGTATGCTTTTGACCCGATTCGGATCGGTGATGTCGGCCACCGCATAGACGGTGCGGTCACCATACCTTCTTTGCGTGAGTTTCAGCTGCAGGTAAAACATCGGTGTTTCCGCCTGGTCGAGACAGATCAACTTGGCCGGCCCGCAGTCCAGGATCTGGCGGCACAGTTCCTGCCCGATGGATCCGGCTGCGCCGGTGACCAAAACCACGCGCTGGGCCAGATCGCGACGCACCGCTTCGAGGTCAAGCCGCACCGGATCACGCCCCAGCAATTCCTCCGGGTTGACCGCACGCAGTTGTTCCACGGTTATGCGGCCTTCCACCAGATCCCCCAAACTCGGAATGGTCTTGAATTTCCTTCCACTGGCCAGGCAACGATCGATGACGCGGGCCATCCTCTGGCCGGTCGCCGAAGGCATGGCGATGAACAACTCTTCCACCTGGTAGGCGGTGGCCACATGACTGAGTTCGTCGATCGTGCCCAGGACAGGGAGCGCGTGGATGCCCGCGCCTTGCTTTCTCCTGTCGTCGTCCACGTATCCAATGGGCAGGTAATGGCTGTGCCTGAGTTCCCGTACCAGCGCCTCGGCCGCGGCGCCGGCGCCGACAATGAGCACCCGCTTCCGGCCCCCGCGCAGGTGCCGATCGACGCGATGCAGAAGAATGCGAGCCAGCATGCGCACGCCGCCGAGAGCGATGGCCGTCAGCAGCGCTTCCAGAACGTAGATGGATAGGGGGAAAGCGGTGATCCCAAGCAAAAAACGCATGGTCAGGACGAACGCGGCCGTCCCCCGAACGACCGCATGCGCGACCGAGGCGGCATCGCTGACTCCGGTATAGCGCCAGTATCCGTGAAAGAGGTCATAGCGCCACATCACCAGCAAGCGGATCAACACCAGCAGGGGCGCACTGGCCAGCAGTAGCTCCGGATGAGGCAGGGAAAATTCAAACCGCAGCAGCCAAGCGGCGACCAAGGATGCGAAAATGAGCAGCGCCTGCAGCGCCGCGATAACCCACGTGCGTTGTTTTAACAGCATGTTCGCTCTTTTCGGGGATGATTCCGGTGAAGCAGGTTTTTAACGTGCAGCCGCACTACCGGCAGCTGCGGTTGATAAGGATGGAGCCGAGTGGGGTGGGGCGGTGGCCAGCGCCATTACCTTTTCGATGGTCTGGCAAGCATATTCAATGTTTTCCGTGGTCAATGTCGGGTGAACAAGGAACATCAGGCTGGTCTCGCCTAATTCCTTGGCCACCGGCAGACGAGGCCGAACTCGCCGTTCGCTCACAAACGCCTTCTCCCGATACACTTCGCTGCAACTGCCGACAAGACAGGGCACGCCCTGAGCGCAAATCGCCTGCATGATGCGGTCGCGATCCCATCCCGGCAGCAGAAGTTCTGGACGCACGAAGGCGTAGTATTTGTAATACGCGTGATAGGAATGCACCGGAGGGATCTCGATTCTGAGACCCGGCAATCGCGCCAGATTCTGGTTGAAAATGGCCGCGTATTTTCGCCGAATTTCAATCCACTCCGGAACTTTCCTGAGCACGACGCGCCCAATGGCGGACTGCACCTCGGTCATTCTTCCATTCGTACCGAAGGATTCGTGCAACCAGCGAAATCCAATGGGATGTTCGCGGTGGTAAACGGCGTCGTAGCTTTTGCCGTGATCTTTGTAGCTCCACGCGCGTTGCCAGAGTTCCCGATCGTTGGTGGCGAGCATGCCGCCCTCGCCGCCGGTGGTCATAATCTTGTCCTGGCAAAAGGAGAACGCCGCCACATCGCCCAGCGATCCGACTGCGTTGCCCTTATACCGGGCACCCTGTGACTGGGCACAATCCTCCACCACTTTCAGCCCGTGCTGGCGGGCCAATTCCATGATCTCGTCCATGTCGCAAGGCCAGCCTGCCAGATGAACCGCCACGATCGCCTTGGTGCGCGGCGTGATCCGGGGACGGATGGTTTCCGCCGTCAGGTTCTGGCTCTTGTAGTCGACGTCGGCCGTGACCGGGCGCGCCCCTACGGCCACGGCACAAGTTGCCGAGGCGATGAAGGTCCGACTGGTGGTTATGACTTCGTCCCCGGGGCCCACTCCGAGCGCCTTCAGTGCCGTCTCGAGCGCAACGGTTCCGTTGGCCAGCGCAATCGCATGTTCGCATCCGACGAAGGCGGCGAATTCCTTTTCGAACTGCCGACCCTCTTCTCCCGTCCAATAATTGACTTTGCCGGATTGCAGAACTCGGGTCGCGGCTTCCACTTCGTCGGGAGCAAAGTGGGGCCAGGGGGCGAAATCGGCAGGGCTACGCACTGTAGCTTCAATTGTCATGTGTTCTTCCCTCCGGGAATGGTTACGAATGATGACCGGCGTAGGGTTTGGCGGGGATTCCTATCACGGTAGTGGCTGGCGGCACGTCGCGGGTTAAAACCGCTCCGGCTCCGACGGTCGCGTGGTCTCCGACCGTGATGTACTGCAGTACCTGGGCGCCGGTTCCGACCAGTACACCCTCTCCAATGGTGACGCCTCCGGAAATGTTTGCCCCGGGATTGATTACGCTGCCTTTGCCGATGTGCGCCTCGTGCCCGAGCGTGCAACCGAAGTTACATAACGCAAAAGCATCCAGAGTAATGTTCACGGTGCCGATGACTCCGGAACAGATCAGCGTGCCGGGTCCGATGTGTGCGCTCTCAAGGTCCAGGTGTGCCGTCGGGTGAATGAGCGCCGGGAACTCAATTTCAGGCAGCACCTGCCGAATCTCTTCGCTTACTTTCAATCGCGCCGCCGGAGACCCGATCCCAATGGTCACAGCATCCACGCGGCTGGCGTTCGCGCGCAGCCATGCACAGTCGCCCACCACTTCTTCCTTGCTGTCGCGGTCTCCCAGCCGACCGATGTCCGTCACCACGTATCCGGCGAACTCCCACGCGGGCGCGACGCGATTGATTTCGCGCAACAACGCTTTTACTTCACGAGCCATCCCGCCCGCGCCGAAAATGACGATGCGCTTCAATCCGCTTGTCCCGGTCTTTTTTGCCGGCAGCCCATAAACTCAGGCATGGTTGCGTGCCCGGCGTTGGTGATGCCCTCGCGCTTAAGCGTTTTCCAGAAGGTCTGAGCGAGTATCTTCAGATCCAGCCAGAAACCGCGGTTCTCGACGTACCAGACGTCATAGGCAAATTTTTGTTCCCAGGTGGACGTGTTTCTGCCATTAATCTGGGCCCAACCGGTGATACCGGGCCGCACCTCGTGACGGCGCATCTGTTCCGGGGTATAGCGTTCGAGATACTGCATCAGCAGTGGACGCGGCCCGATCAGGCTCATCTCGCCACGAAGCACGTTGATCAGTTCGGGCAGCTCGTCGAGGCTGGCGCTGCGCAGGAACCGTCCCAGCCGGGTCAAGCGTTCGGCGTCGGGAAGCAATTGACCGTTCGCGCCGCGCTGGTCGGTCATGGTGCGAAATTTAAGGCAGGTAAAGGGACGCGCTTTGTATCCCGGCCGTACCTGCCGGAATAAGACTGGCGTTCCTAGAAATGTCCGAACCACAAGCGCAACCAGGACCAGCAGCGGCAAAAGAAAGATCAGAGCCATGACACTGATCGACACATCGAAAATGCGTTTGTCCCTATCCATGCGAGGCTCGCTCAGCAACCCTTTGGAGATGTTTCCCGTCTCGTCCCACCCAGGTATTAGTTCCATGCGTCACCGAGGGCGCGCTTGGCCATACGATAGAGCGATCGGGTCTGCTTTCGCCGGCAGTGCGCAGCGAGCATTTCTCGATACATATCCGCATGGGCTTGCCAAATCGCTTCCGGACGGAACGCCCGTTCCATCCATTGGCGCCCAGCATGGCCCATAGCGGCGCGCATCGCCGGATTTCGCAGCAGGGTATCGATGGCTAGGGTGAGAGCCTTCGCGTCTTTCACCGGTACGATGAGTCCGGTAACGCCGTGCTGCACCGAGTCCACCGCTCCAGTGGCGCTGGTCGTAACCACGGGCACCTCGCTCGCCTGAGCCTCCAGAGGAACCCCGGGGAATCCCTCGCGATAGGTCGGGAGCACAAACACATCCATGAGCGCGTAGTAGGGAGCCGTGTCGGCCACAAATCCCGGCCGCAGAATCGCCGGCTCCGATTCGACATACCGGCGTACCCCGGGTTCGACAGGATCGCCGTTCTCGAAGTCCCCCACCAGCAAGAGGCGCAGATTTGGACGCGACTCACGCAGCGCACGAAACGCTTCCGCCAGCTCCCGGATTCCTTTGTCTTTGACGAAACGGCCGACAAAGCCGATCACGATCTCGTTTTCGGTGAGACCGAGGGACCGGCGCAGTTGCGCGACTGCCGCAGTCCCGCGGAGCCTCGGAGTGAAGCGTCCGGTGTCCAAACCACAGCTGTCATAGCCGAGCCAGCGCATCTTCGCTGGACTCGCCAGTTTCAGATCGAGGACGCGGAGTCGCAGGCTCTCGCTCACCGGCACGACGCGATGCGCGCAGGCGCAAGCCATACGCTCGGCCAGCCAGGAGACGAGACGCTTGCCGCCGGTTGCTGTTTCCAGGCGTAATCCACGCAGCGTATACACCCGACAAGGCACCCCCGCCAGCATCGCCGCTACGGAACCGAGCAGGCCTGCCTTGGGTGTGCTGAAATTCGTGACCTGGGGAGCGAGTCTGCGAATGAGCCGCCACATCCTCACCAGCGAGATCAAATCCTTGACTGGGGAAATTTCGCGTTGCATCGGAACCGCGAACGCCGGCACGCATTGGGAGTGGGCAAACGATTCCAACTCGGTTCCGGGCGAAGACACAATGGCCATTTGCATCTCCCAGTGGCGCAGCGCCTGGCTATGCCCCTGCAGAAACCCAGTACTGCCCGCTGCCGTAACGCCATAAAGGACCATGTCTCCCATAGGCCTGTCGATCACTTCTACCGGGTGCATGAATCGCGTCATCCAGGACTTCATCGCGGCGGCCTCGTTCGAAGATGCCCGGTTTCTGCCGAGCGCCCTGCGTGGAGGAGCAGTTCCGCCAGCTTTGGAGCATTCACTTCCGTGCAATACTCGCGCTCGACTCTCTCGCGTCCGGCCGCACCCATCCGGGCGCGCAATCGGGAGTCGTCATGCAGCCGCAAAATGCTATGGGCCCAATCCTTTTCGGACGCGGCCAGGAACCCGGTGCTGCCGTGGTCCACAATCGTCTGATTGGCGCCGACGGGCGAAGCCACGACCGCCTTGCCGCAGCCCATATATTGGATGAGCTTGTAGCCGCACTTCCCGCGATCGAAAGGGGTGTCGAAAAGAGGCATCACACCGATATCGGAGCTTTGCAGTTCGGCCACTTCCTTTTCCTCGGACCAGGGCTGCACCTCGGTTCGGACACCCGGCATCTCAACCGGCCCGGAGCCGATGAGCTTCAAGTCCAGCCGGCAACGGAGAGACGCTTCGGCCAGAGGACGTTGAATGATTCTGAGAAACTTTGCGGTGACCGGTGTGCCAATCCAAACCACGGTGAACGGGGCGTCAGGCTTTCTTTTCACGGGAGAATATCGCGTCAGGGGAATGGAGGTGGGGAGATATTCCACCCACTTTGCCCCGGCGTGGTGCGCCCGCTCCGCCAGGTACTGGTTTCCGACGACGACCAAGGCGGCGGACCGCATCACTTGATCGATCTTGTTGCCCAGCAGGAGCCGGACGATGCGCCGCCGGTTCAAATCGTAGTCGTGGAACACGGCGTCATCGTAATCGACGACGTAAGGCACTCCGCCGTGCGCCATCAGCGCTTCCGCCCATGGCGGCAGGTAAGGGAATATCTCTTTTTCGATCCACAAGAGGTCGAACCGGCATGCTGCCTGCAACTGCCACAGCCGCCGCAGGTATTGCAGAACGATCCGGGCGCGGTTCGCTGGCTGGTGGGTGTACCGCCGTCGAAGGTAGGCGTCATCCAGCAGCGGAGCGACCTCGATCTCGAATCCATTCGCGCGCAACCACGGCAAGTACTGATAGTTGCGCAGCCGGCTGCTGGCGCCGAGCTCCGAATACTTCGTGAGTAACAGGATTTTCATGCCCGCCGCCAGGAGCGAGACAGCAAGCAACTCAAAAGCATTCCATATCCAGCCACCGTCTCCCGAATCTCCGAAGCCGATCGATGCGCGAAGGCGAGAACCAGGCGCGGGAAGGGTTCTATAAACAGGGTCAGGACGAGGACGATGGCCGCGGCTGCCTTCCCAAAATGCTTGCGGGCGTAAAGGATCCGGCTGCGCAGATCATAGAATAGGCGCTTCGCCTTGACCTGCGTGGAGGTGCCGCCACCCTTGTGGAAGATGCATGTTTCTGCAATGAAATAACTGTTGGCACCGAGAATCTGTGCGCGCAGAGAAAGATCGACTTCTTCAAAATAAACGAAGAAGCGTTCGTCAAAGCCGCCCAGATTCCTGAAAAGTGTGCTTCGAACCAGGAAGAAGGCACCGATCACCTGGCCGACTTGCCGGCTGCTCGCGTGATCCCATTCCACCATCTGTTGAGGACGGAAGTACTGCGGCAGGATGCGGTCGAGCCCGAGGCTCTTGGCCACAAAGCTGCCAGGGCTGGGAAGACGCGAGCATGTCCGCGCGGCTTCTCCTTTTTCGTTCACCATGCGAACCCCGGCGATGCCGATATGGCCGTTGCCGGGTTGTTCCATGAAGCGCAGGGGAATGGACAGCGAATCCGGAAACAGGACGGTATCGGGATTCAGAAAAAGCAAGTAGTCTGCCCGAGTGCCTTCCGCCCCTTGATTCGAAGCCTGGGCGAATCCAAGGTTCTCCCGGTTGCGGAGAAGCACCAGAGGCAGTTGGGGGAACGAACCATGATCGGCAGAACCATCGCTCGAAGCATTGTCCACCACCACGACGCGTTGTAACTGGAAGGAACTGCGATCGGCAGCGGCAATCGAGCCGAGACACTGGGCCAGTTGGGGTCCGGCGTTCCAATTGACAATCACGATGTCGAGGCTAATCATTCTGCGTCGCGGTGAATTGGATCCGTACCTGGACCGTAGTTCGGAGAGCGAGTCTGGGGAACACCTGCCCTTACTTGGCCGTCCAGTGCCCGGTCTCGCACACGTACAAGGTCGATCCCGGTCCGCCATCCGTGCGGAGGTACAGAGAGGCTGGACGGCATTTGCCGCTCGGACTTCCCGTTCCGTTCTGGATGGCGGACTGGCCGACCGCCAGATCGCCGGTAATGGACACACTACCGTTCACGTCGACCTTGACTCCTGGGGATGGAGTCGTTCGCCCGATCGACAGCGGGCCAGAAAGACCAAGGCTGCGGTTCCAGAAGATCGATTTCGGCTTGCCATTGTCGAGCACCGTGCTCCCGGTATCGGTGCCGAAGAAATAACTTTCCAACACGTTCCCGGCCTCGAGGACCACATTGCCGCGCGTGTTGCCCTCGGCCAGATCGCCGCCAATAAACACTTCATTGCCTGCACCGGCCACAAGATGTACTCCTGCGCCGGCGTTCTGTTCGGCCAGGAACCCAACGAAGGTATTGTCCAGCCCCTTACCAATGCGGAGTCCGTCGCCGTCGTTCACTTGCGCCACGCAATTGATCATGGTGCCAGCATTCGCGTCCGGGAAGTCCTTATAAACGTCCTGCTTGTGAATGTAGAAACCGTGGCCGTGATTGTTGGCCGAGCGCACCCGCTCGAGGTAAAAGGTATCCGCCTGGGTGGTATTTTGAACCGCATCTTCGCCAATGCGGATGCCGTTTCCGCCCTGGTTTACCACGGCAACATCCCGCAGCGCGATGGAATTCGCCAGCACCTGAATCCCGTCGCCTTGGTTCCCGGGCGCCCCGTCAATCTCGAGGCCTTCAATTAACGATCCCTGGGTCGCGGGACCAAGATAAATTGCGGGCCCCGTGAAGGCAGAAGACTTCTTGATCCGGCAGGCGCCATGAATCGATCCGGTCAAGCCGGTTGCGCCCTCGCAAACCAACCTGATTTTCTTCGCCGGTGCAAGGGTGGACGAGATCAGGTAGGTGCCGCTGGGAAAAATCACCGTGCCGCCGCCCGCCACCACGGCTTTGAGCGCGGCCGTATCATCAGCATGGCCGTCGCCTTTCGCGCCAAAGGCTGTCGGGTTCACTCTGCCTGAAACCTCGACGGTACTCTGCGCCCATACCAGTGCGGACACCAGCAGAGCAAGTGCAACAACGGTAGCTTTTTGTGAAGAAGTCCTCATCGACACTCCTGGAAATGTGCGAGCAGTTCGCGAATGTGAGCGACCGCTACGACTGAAAATTCTGGACGTGTTTGGCCTATGAACCAACCGATGCCATATGGCTGCGGACATGACCACAGGCACCAGCGTCAGCCAACGTGCTTCCGGTGGATAGTTGCGCCAGGAAAATTGTTTTCAGATGCTCCTCCGCGTATTCAGGAGGAAGTTCGACTTGAGAGCAGCCAGCAGAACACGCTGCGAGAAAGCCGTTCACCGCATCCTTTGCCCCTTGCGCGTCACTGCCACAAGCAACGGGGAAGAATTGCGGCAGGTCGCGCGTCATCTGCCAGACGGAGCTTTCCTCCGGGCAGACCGCCAGCACCGGTTTCCGGGTCACAATGTACTCGAACGTCTTGCTGGGGATGGCTGCGTTCGAAGCCGACAGCAGCAACAATCCGTCCGATACGGCGAGCCGGTTTAGCATCTCGTCCCGCGGAACGGCCGCCTGGGTCATGATTTGCCATCCCCATTCCTGGAATCGATGTTGGTAGCCGGTCAAGGCATCGAGATCCTGACGAGAAAGACTGCCCAGAAAGAGGATCGTACCCTTCGGGCGGGTTCCTGCCTTGACCCCCGCCAACAGCGGATCGAGCAGGACACCAACCTGCTGCGACTGTCTTGACCCAGATAGGCGGCCGGAATGCACCAGAGTCAGGCCCTCGGCGGTCGCTGACGCGGGCTTCACCGATGGGGGCGCGGCGGGGGGATACGCGTTGGTAAGGACCGTGATCTTGGACGTTAAGTGCGGAAGGCGCGCGGTGAGAAGTTTCTTCCACCCTGCTGAAGTCACGAGCACACATCGGGATTGGTCCAACGTCCGGCGCTCCAAGCGACCTTCGCGCCATCGTTGGACACCCGACGCGCGCAGCAGGGGCTTCAACGGCTCGTCCAGCCATCCGTCACGCATGTCGACTAGTAAATCCGATCCGATGCGAGAGGCAAGGCGGGCGGCGGCCACATGAGCGGACTCTGGGGGGCTGGATGAGATGACCCAGCGGGCGCCACGGGCGAGCTGCAACACGCTGGGATGAACCGCAGCCCGATGTGCCCAGACAATCGTCGGGTCCGGGTTAAAGATAACGTAGGAGAGGCTGCGCCGAAACCGATTGGGCTGCCGAGGCGGCGGCCCGCCCGAAGTGCATGGCCCGCGATAGAGACCGAAGGGGTCACAGACCGTAATCTCCACGCCCCAAGGCGTTTGCGCTGTCCGATCCAAGTCGCCAGCACGAACCAGGATTACATGGTCGCCGCGTTCCGACAGCCAGCGGATGAAGCGATCGACCCGATAATTACCGACGTGTCCGGCTTGCTTCCAAAACGGAGCCACGATGACATATTTGGATGGCGACATTTAATTCTCAGACAATTTTGTGGACGAAGTTGCCCAATGAGCCCCCGCAAAAGCCACCGGCGAGGGTTGAGAGCTCAGCGTTGAGAGTTCAAGGCTGCGATCAGACCAGGCGTACAGCCCGAGCGATCTAGGCTGGAGATGGGTTCTCCGGTGACATTGCCGGCCGGGCACGGTTGCCGCAACACAGAACGAGCAGAGTCATGAGGACAACGAAATTGTTTCGCGAATATAGATCGATGTTCAGAGAGATCAGCAGCGAGGAGACGATGAGCAACTTGGCGCCACTGGCATGTTCGGGGGAACGCGAGATGGCATTCCGTGAGAGGAGACGCCATAAACTCCCCACGAACGCTCCAAGGATGACCAGGCCGAGCACTCCGAAAGGCAACACAAACGTCAAGACGGAAGAGTCGGTCGTGTAGATGGCAGTTTCGAGGCTGCTTGAAAACGGCCTGCCCAAACCTTGCCCCAGGGGGAAATAGTCCTTGATCGACTCAAAGTACTGTTGGTAGGTCTCGAGCCGAGGCACTCCGGAAGACTCGTAAACGGCTTCCGCACCCATCTCGCCGCCGAGGTAACGCTGGACGACCAGATCGTGAAATCGAGCATCCACGGACATCAAACCGCCGACAATGGCGGCCAGGATCGCAGTGACCGCAACCATCTGGGACAATCTTCGCAGCACCTTGCTCCAGCTTCCCGCGATAGCGGCGGCCAGCAGCCCAAGAAGGATCACACCGGCTATGAATGTACGATTCAGCGTGTTAAACGTCGCTGCGAGAGTCAGAACCAGGGTCACGAACCCGAGGGCGCGGTTCACGGTGCGGGACCGGGTAGGTATCACATAGTACAGCAAGACAAACAGCGTGACGGCGGCGTTCGCCCAGTACATTCGTCCAGCCTGTATGACAGTCACTGCGTCGGGAGCGGCCGCAAGAGCATTCTCGACGTAAGAACCAAGCCAGTAATGAAGGACAAAAGCGGAACCAGCGCTCAGGGCCGCAGCCACGAACAAGTACCGCCAGAACTTCCGGAGCGTGGCGGTGGTTCCGGTTGACAGCAGGAGCACAGCCAGGGCAAAGGGCCAGTAGAATCGCGCCTGTCGCAGAGCATCGCCGAGAGTGGCCCAGCCCGCGGCGACCGAGCCCAGCACGTAGACCGCCAGCGAGCCGAAAAACAACAGGGCGAGTCCGGCACGGCGGATCCTGCCGGTCACAAGAATCTTTAGAAACAGCAATCCCCCCACGCATCCATACACCAATTCGAAGGTGCTCAGGGTAACAAATCCCAGACGTAAAAAGAATACTTCCGGAAAGGGTAAGGCAATCGCCGCAAACAGGAGGGTGAACACCGCCGAGTCAATGCTGGTGGCAACCGGCGTCGAGGACTCGACCCACACCGGGGTGTCATCGGCCACCCAGGAACTTACTGCGCTCATAAGCACTCCCGATAGATTTCAGCCAAGCGTTTTCCCTGCGTGGCGGCATTGAAATTTTGTTCCACATGATCCCTGGTTGCGCTCAGCTGTCGTCCCCACCTTCCGGCATTCTCCACCAGCCCGTAGAGCCGTTGCACCAGTCCAGGGACGTCTCCCTCATCGGCCAGAGGAGTTCCCGGTGGAAGCACTTGGGGAATGTCGCAATGGCGGGTGCTGACCACGGGCATGCCGCTAGCCGCCATCTCAAGGATCGTCACTGGCGCTCCGCCCTCGGTGTCGCCGTCTCGGGCAGTGATACTGGGCGACAGAAATACCTGGTGGTCATAGGCTTCCTGCATTAACTCCCCGTGGGTGCGAAAACCCAGCAGACGAGTGTGTGGCCTGAGTCCCTCGGCGTCGAGTGCCGACAGGATTCGCCGCTTCTCTGCCTGACTGCGTGGTTCCGAAGTTGCATCACCGATAATGGTCAGCTCGATCGGGAACTCGCGCCGGACTCTGCCGAGTGCGGCCAGAGCCAGCGGGATCCCTTTCTTCTCCCGGAAGGTGCCGGCGATCAGGACGCGCAGCGGGGTGCCGGGCTGCCAGTTGCGAGGACAATATGGGATGTCGTCAAGTCTGACGCCCAGGTGGTGCACCCGAACCTTGTCTTCGGGACAACCTAATGCCGTGATACAACCTGCCATGTGAGGGCCTTCGCAGAGAATGCAATCTACCTCGGCAAACAAATCCCGGTAGCGCATCCGCCAACGCGGGTCGACTGCCGGCAAGTGATTCACGTCCAAGCCATAAAAGGTTGTAATGTGGCGAGCCCCCAGTTTTCGCACGGCGTTCTGATTGGCCCAACCTACGTTGCCAAAGTGGGAGTGCACGATCTGCGGTTTCAGCTTGCGAGATAGCCTGACCAGAAGCCCCAAGTGATTCCTCACTCGCAGTTTGCGCAGCCCCTTGTCCCAGTTGGATTCGATCCACGAAGCATGCGATAGAGAGTGAAGGTTGGGAAACGGAAACTGGTCCAGGTTCGTTGTCGCCTCGCAGACCACCTGACTGTCAATGTCTGCCGGCAGGTGCAGCACCTGGTGGTAGAGCCATATCTCGGTCCGGGGCAGCCAGAGGCTGGTGTAGTGCAGGACGGTAACAGTGTCATGGGCCGGCTTCATTCTATTGACCGAGCGCAGACGACGAGTCCGATTTTCGCGCCACGACGACGTAACCCATCGTTTCCTGCGGAGTGGATGAGAAGCGGTCCAGCAGGGAGGCAAGCTTCTGATCCGCTAACCAAAATGGAATACACCTAACGTGCACCGCTCGTAAGCTCGTCTACGTTAAAGCAGAAGGCCGGTAGGCCTTGTTATAGAGTTGTTGAAGCCATAACTCGAAGGTAAGTATCCGGCAGAGCTGGTCGGAATGATCTTGTCCGCGCACATGCTCTCTCCAGAGCGTCGCCGCACAAAGCTTCGGCAGGTACTCTCGGTGTAATGGGTTGGAAAGTAACATGAAGTCCTCAAACAAGGCGCACGCCGGAGGTTGACGAATCCATTCAGCATAGTCAGTAAATAGCTGCGTGCTTCTCGAAGACTGGCCGGTTAGCCTGTAGTACTTGCCTCGTACGCGCCTGAGTACGGAAAAAGCCGCTTCCACGCTTTTGGGGCACGAGATCGCAACGCCTGTCGTTTGCCAAGGTATAGTGGTGTAGTACTCTGGGAATAATGCGAGGAGCATCTTGCAGTAAATATAAGACTCGGCAAGAAGGGACATGGGAAGTGAACAGGTGAATTCCATTAGTTTGTTGGCAAAGAAGGGGATACGGGTATGAATGAAGTTATTCGCCAGCGCGGGACCCTCAATAATGAATCTCCGGCCGCGACTGTCGACCGTATCTGTCAGAGCGGGCGCCCCTGGCTTTATATAGCTTCCCCCCAGCACGGCATCCCCCAAGAATCCGTTTAGATTTATACGATAGTAGTTCCTTTGTTGGTCTAACGATTCCACGCCGTGCATATGAAGCAAGTTGAACTGACCGTCGGACCACCATACCGCAGGAATACGCTCGACTAACCAGTTTTGTCTGTCCAGTTCGATTACATGATGCGACGCTCCTTTCGTGCGCGCCACATCCCGCGCAAGTCGAATATCGTCACATCCGGGCTTTCCGAAAGTAAACGCGTGAATAGGTTCCGCGGGTTCAGCAGATGGCATGGCAGCTAGGATCGCTCGTGAATCAAGGCCTCCGCTCAGGGTTAGGCCTACCGGAGCATCCCTCTCACTCCGACTCTGTCGCCGCACCGCTTCACTGAAGAGGCGGCCGAGTTCAGCCGCGATCGCGGGTTCGTCGATCGCCTCGGACCTCGGCTTTATGGCTCGCCAGTTCCAATATTGTGAGATGGAAGCATGCGAGGACCGAATATTAAATGTGAGGACAGAACCCGGCGCCAGAAGGGTCACGCCCCTGAGCCAGGTGCGGTTGTCCAACAAATATCCGACCGAGAAAAAGTCGTCCACCGACTGTGCGTCGATTCGACAAGTGAACTCGGGGATGGCCAAAAATGCTTTGACCTCAGAAGCCCAGGCTAGACTCTTGTCCGTATGGAAATAGTAAAGATGCCTCAGCCCATAGCGGTCGGTCACCAAATGAACCAGACTTCGCTCGGCATCGACAATCACCGCCGAAAAGATTCCGTCGACGTGCCTCAGAAACGACAACTGCGGGTCGGACTGATACAGGGCAGCTAGTAACGCCGCATCGTTGTGGGCGCTAGCGATTCGGAGCGAAGGGTCGGTCATCGCGGATAGTTCTGGCTGGTTGTACAACTCGCCGTCGATCCAAACCTGAAACGAAGACAGGGTGGATGGCTGAGGGTCTCGCTGGATAATGTCCGTATGTACCCGTGCGGCACACACTTCCTCTGTCGTAAAGAGCTCGTCGCTCTTGTGGAATGGCTGGTGCGCAATGAGCTCCAACATTGCACTGACGCACTTGCTCGCGTCGTCGCCGAGGTGGGCGGCGGATAGTCCTATCAAACCGGGCATAGTACCTCTTATTGGTGAAAATCAGAGTTCGAACGAACTGTGAGACAGACTGGGTGCGGTTGTCGTCATGAGTGAACGAAGTTGGCAAATGCTGTCCCGGTTGATGAACCAACTCAATCCGACATATGAAACAGCGCCCAGCGCGATCAGCACTTGCAGCGCAAACACATTCGAGAAGCCTCCGAGGCTGCGTGCACCAGTGACTACCAGTATTGCCATGACAAGGCTGGCGGTGAACGGCCGTACCAGGATGGCAACAAAGTCAGGGAGGCGCAGAGCGATATATCTGAAAGGAATAGCGAAGCTTGGAATAGCCAGGAACGACTTGGTGATCGCGTATGATACGGTTATGCCCAATATCCCCCAATGGAGACCAAGTAAGAACCCCAACACCACCACGCTCGAGCTGCCGAGGCCCCACCGTAATTGCACGTCTGTGCGTCCCTTGGCTAAGTAGATCGCCCCAACGGTCACTCCAACTGACTGCAGCATACCGATAGGCGCCAGGATTCGGATTAACGGTATGGCCGGCACCCACTTCGGTCCGAACACGGACCACACGAACGGAGTAGCCACCGCCGCCATGCCAAGCATCATAGGAAAAGTTATAAATGCGAGAAGCGCCGCCGTACGCAGGTACGCCAAACGGAAGTGATTATTATCATCCTGAAGACGTGAATACATCGGGAACAGCACCCGGCTAACTACGGTTGTGACGCTCTGAACTGGGTAAAGCATTATGCGATAAGCAAGGGTGTAGATGCCCAGAGGCGTGGCTCCCAAAAAGTGTCCGATGATCAAATAGTCAGCATTGCCGGTAAAGTAGCTAAATGTGTTGTATCCAGTCAGATTAGCACTGTAGCCTCTGATGCGCCGTATTTCCGACCAATGGAACACCAGGCGCGGTCGAAAATCAGAAAAGTGCCATAGCAGTAGGCTAGTAACTGTTGCTGTCGTGACCGACTGGATGACCAAAGCCCAAACGTGAGCCCCCGCTTGGGCTGAAGAAATGCCAGCCAGGGCACCGCAAAGCACGCCTGCCATCTCGACTTTGGCGATTAATCGGAAAGCAAGCTTGCGCTCGAACAGCGTCTTCTGCAGGATGGTAACGCCGGACACGACAAAACTAAATGCGAGAACCCGCAGCACGCTTGTAATGCGCGGCTCATGGTAGTAGCTCGCGGCCAAGGGGGCCGCCAGGACAAGTATCAGGGTACCTAGTGCTCCAAAAGCCGCGTTGGCCCAGAATACGCTGGATACGAGTTCCTCGGAAAGTTCTTTGCTCTGAATCACCGCAGCCGATGTGCCGAGATCTCTGAACACGCTCACGAATCCGATCACGACCATTGCCATGCCGACCAATCCGAAATCGGCCGGAGAGAGCAGTCGCGCCAGCACCGCAATGACCACCAGTTGCGCTGCCTGCTGGATGGCTTGGGAGCCGAAGTTCCACTTCACTCCCGAGGTTGCGGATTGTGCGAGGCTTCCCAAAATGCGATCACAGTTCTGGATGCCGTGGCTGGGAGCGTGGCCGCAGCTGGCAGGGTTCACAAGCGAGAATCTTCTGCGCCCGGATCAGTTTGCCGGTAAGAACTTCGCGTCCGGCAGCAGGAATCGCATCAGCCGATGTTCGAGCCGCGTACCTCGCTTCGTATAAGTACGATCGGCCACACTAAAGATCAGCTTCCCGGATGTTGCGGGATGCGATAGAGGCTCAACCGATATCTGGACGTGCTCGAGGACGTGGTCCTCGGGGTGGGCCTGATCATAGTTCTGCAGCTTATGCCTTAGATATTCGAGACGTTGAGAAACCGTTGTGATCTCGAACTGGGTGCCGATCTTGTCCGTCACATCCTGCGCTGGCACTCCTGCGTAGGATCGGTCGCAGGGTATATCCTTGGTCACCAAGGAACCAAAAAGAAGCAAGCTGCGATCCCCGATTGTGACCGGAGAGACCAGAGAATGTGCGCCAAGCCAGACATCGTCTCCGATTCGGAGCGGTTTTTTGGAGTGAAATCGGCAACCATACATGACATCGCCGTACATCATATGTGTCCAAAGTTGGCTGTGCGCGGCCACGCAAACATTGTTGCCAATGAAGGTGCCGCCCATGGCGTCGATGATGGATCCCGTGCCCGCCCAGAAGTTATGGCCGATGCGCAACTCCCCCGGTCCGGGGACAAAGCAATGACTATAAAATGTGCCATAGTCACCCACCTCGAATCGCTCGGCGTTGATGAGGATGTCGTCCTGGAAGACGGTCCCATCGCCGATTCTGACCGTCTTACAGTTGAAGACTACGTTGTGCCCGAACGATACATTGCGGCCGACCACGAGGTCGCGGGTTCGAAAGCGCGGCCGATTTCGGAAGGGTCGCCCCAGCGACCGGTGCAGAAGGGTGAGAAATGTCAATTCAATGCACCCTGGGTTCAAGAGTAGTGACGAAGTGAGCTCTCACAATTCTCCTTTCGCCGAGCCACTGGCGAAGTGGATGGAAACAATGCGCGCGGTGATCTAGCATTCTGCCGATTAGGAGCGATGTCGTCAGTACGCGCGCGCGGATCGACGCGCGTCGATCTGCATTCGCGAAAGACTGGAATACTTCGGTCCAAGATCACATGGTTGTATAAATCGTGGCCGACGCAACCGCCGGTATAATATTCGGCACGCCATGATAGAAGACCGATCTTGTAGAACTGTTGGGGATATAGAGTATGTCCTCGGCTTGCATCTCCATGTCGTTCTCCTTGCCATTCAAGATTTTTTTCAGGGGAATCTTCAGTTCTACATAGCCGGACGTGGTCTTGCGGATGAGCCGGGCTCGACTCAGGGACGCGGTGCCATTGACTCCTGTGGCCATCGCGACGGCCTGCAGAATGGAGATTCTGCCGTCATTCTGCATCACGAAGCCTCCCGGGCGATTCACATTCCCGATCACGTAGACAATCGCCGCGCGGGCAACAATGACCTTGTCTCCTGGCCAAACCTCAACATCGGAGTCGAGCGACCGGCGGGGGTTGACGGAAAGTTTCACGCTGAGGATTGACCCGCCGGAGCGCCGCTGGATAATGGCTTCGTTCCCCGCCGCGGGTGTGATGCCTCCCGCCTGGGAGATCATATCAAGCACCGTGCGCGACCCCAGCGCCGGATAGACCCCCGGTTTCGACACCTCTCCCAGAACCGACACGCCCTGGGTCGAATACTCCTTGATGAGGATCGTGATCTTCGGGTCGAGAAAGAAGTTTCCCGACTTGTGCTTTTCTGCGATCAGCGCCTCGCCATCATCCGTCGTCAAACCGGCAAGGTGAACCTTGCCGATCAAAGCCAGGGTTGCATCCCCAATGTCATCGACGCGTACGGTTTGATCGTGCTCGGGGGCATTGAAGATCTTGATGTCGAGCAGATCTCCAGGCCCGATACGAAGGCGCGCGGTTGCCGGGCTCGCCGCCTCTTGCGCCGGCAACCGCAACCAAGGCTGAAGCAGAGCCACGGCAAAGAGGAATACTCGAATGGATGAGTTGAAATGTTTCATAGCAGTCTCTCCGTCTTTCCCGTGGGTTCAATCGACCCCGCATGGCCGTAATACGCAACGGCCTGCGGAGAATCCGGCGCCAGTCCGTTCAAGATGACCCCCAGCACCCGGGGCCGAAGCCGAGCGCAAAGGGTGGACACTCTTTTCAATGCCGGCCTTTGCGTCAGGTTCGCGCGCGCCACCAGGATGACAAGATCACAGACCGACGCCAGCACAGCCGCATCGGTAACCGCCAGGGCCGGCGGAGTGTCGAAGAAGATGTAGTCATATTTCCCTCTCCAGTCTGTAATCAGTTCTTTCATTCGTGGCGAGCCCAGCAGTTCGGAGGGATACGAAGTCTGCGGGCCGGCCGGGATTACGGCCAGAGTGGGAAACTCGGGTAAGGTAAGCGGAAGCTCAGGACAAGTTTCACCCTGCAGAATTGAACTGAGCCCGCTCGAACGATCCAGATTGAGCGAGGCGCTTAATACAGGCTGCCGCAGGTCAGCTTCCACCAGCAATACGCGCGCTCCTTGTTGCGCAAAGGCGGCGGCACAGTTGAGGCTGACGGAAGATTTTCCTTCGCCGCTCGAGGCGCTGGTCACGACAATCGGAGTGCTGATGCCCGGGCGTATGGATTGAATGATGGTCGTGCGGATGGCGCGGAATGCTTCGGCGGATTGCGACCCGGAATGGCCAAGAACCCGGACGCCAGCCGGGACTGTCCCGGGCGGAAGAGAGGGGGCGGTTCGATTCCGGCCGGGAAGGCTCCACTTTGGTACCGCCCCGAGCACCGGCACTCCCGTCACTTCCTCAGCCTCCTCGGCCGTGCCAATCGTTTGGTCCAGACTCTCGGCGGCAAAGGCCGAGCCAATTCCACAGAGCAGGCCGAGCGTGACTCCGAGCAGGAGGTTTAACAGCACCTGCGGACGCGCGGGTCGGTCGGGTACGAGCGCCTCGTCCACGATGCGGATGTTGCTGCCCCGCATGCTGGCGAGCACCAGGGCTTCCTTGAACTTTTTGAGCAGGCTGTCATAAAGAGTGCGATTGGACTCCACTTCGTGCTTGAGTATGGTGTACTGGACGGCGCTGTCGTTGAGCTGATTGGCCTCCTGTTTTTCATCTTCGAAGGCGCCCCGCAAAGCCCGCTCATTCTGCTGCGCGGCGACATAATCGTTCTCCGCCCGGACTTTTAAATTCCGGATCTCCTGCTGAATGAGCTGATCAAGTTGATCCACCCGGCTCGCCAGTCCGATGAGCTTCGGGTGGGCCATGCCGTATTGCGCCGCTGCCTCAGCATATTGCGTCCTGGCCTCACTCTGCTGATGGCGCAGGTCCTGGATCACGCTGAGGCTGTGCGTGGACGCCGCGGGCGCCGCTGCCGGCAGACTGTTCATCAAATCCGAAACCAACTCGGGATTCCCCTGGCGAACCAGCTCCACGATTGTCTGGGTCACGATGCGCTTCTCCTGGGCGTCGCTCAGTTGCTTGGACCCTTCCTCCAGCCGCGTCATGACAACATTGTGGCTCTCATCCGTGCCCAGAATTCCCGCCTGCTTCTGATAGTCGACGAGCTTTTGCTCAGAAGAGGCAACCTCAGTCCTGAGATCATCCAGTTGCTTGGACAGCCAGCCGGAGACTTCGATGTTGTCCGCGTAGTGGCTTTGAAAGTTCAGATCTTTGTAGTCTTTCAACAGGGTATTGACGACCAGAGCGGCAGTCTGTGGATTCGGATGCATGAACTGGACGCTGATCATGCGGGTTCCCGGCACGGCGGCCACGGTTAAAGCACGATGGAATGCCGCGAGAGCTTCCACACGCCGTTGCGGAGCGACTTCGAGCGGCAGCGCAGGGTCGTCGGGTTGGCGGCCGATCAGCGCGGCGAAGGAGAGCTTCCTCGCCGCTTCCGGTGGGGGCTCCAACTTCATCTCCTTGATGACACGAAGGGCGAGGGTATCGCTCTGAAGGGCTTTCACCTCGGACTTCTGCATAAGAACGTAGTCGGCTGTGGGGACATCGGTTCCCGGTTGGTGCTGGTCATCGAGCACCACCGAGTTGGAGTCCTGTTCGTTCGACTCAATGGTCGCCTCGGAACGAAACATGGGCGTCTGGACCAGTGTGTAGACCACTGCAATGGCAACAACACCCATAGCGACTCGGCGGATGATCGCCGCGCGCTTGCGCAGGATGCGCCAGATTTCGTGCAAAGCAATTCCCGGTTCACGCACTTCCTTGGCGGCATGAAACTCGGGCCGTGACCCACGAGTTGAGGGAAAATTCTTCTTCTCCTGGGGGGCGCCGGGCGGTATGACTTCAGTATTCATATTTTGACTCGCTCACCTGGAATGATCCGGCCAGGAACAGCCAGATCAATCTCTTCCTTCTCGATTGGGTCGTGCTTTTCTTTAGGTACTGATCGGCAGGTCTGAAAGTTTGTGTAGTGGCTCACCATGGCCGGCATATCCGGCAGGGCGCTCACAGCCATGACCCGCCGGGTTGGGCCATGTCTAGGCGTGCGCGTGGAAGGCGCGCGCAGCGATCCCTTTCACAGCCGTGATCACGTCCTCAACGTCTCCATCGCTAAGCTTTGCGGAGAGAGGGAGGCTCACCGTCTGCCGGCCGATCCTGGCGGCGTTCGGACAGTCTTCGGGTTTCCAACCGAGAGCGCGACGGTAGTACGGGTGCTCAGTCAGACTGAGGTAATGCACGCCGACGCCGATGCTCTGAGCGGTCATCGATTCCAGGAACGCGTCCCGGCTCATTCCGGTGCGAAGCTCGTCCACCAGAATCGTGTACAGATGAAAGGCGTGGCGAGTGTTGGGTTCTGGATCGGCCGGGAGAGCGATCGGCAGATCAGCGAATGCCCGGTTATAGCGCTGCCAGATTTCGCGTCGCCGCTGCCATTGGGCGTCGATCCGCTTCAGTTGCTGAATCCCAATAGCTGCCTGCAGATCCATCATGTTGTACTTGAATCCGCATTCGACTACCTGATAGTGCTTGTAGCCGTCATCCCCGAAACGCTTCCAGGCATCTTTGCTCATCCCATGGAGCCCTAGCACCCTGATACGAGCCAGATCTTCTGCGTTGCGAGCCAGGACCATGCCACCTTCCCCCGTCACAATGTTCTTGGTCACATAAAAGCTGAAACAACCAAAGTCGCCGAGTGTGCCGGCCTTGCGGCCCTTGTACTCGGTTTCGATGGCATGAGCGCAGTCTTCAATCAACTTGAGATTATGGCGCTCGGCAATATGGCACAGCGCATCCATGTCACAGGGGCGGCCGGCAAAATGTACGGGCAATAAGGCGCGCGTGCGCGGCGTGATCTTGCTTTCTACCTGTTCCGGATCAAGGTTCAAAGTGTCCGGATTGATCTCGGCGAGAACGGGAATGCCGCCAGCGTGCAGGATGGCGTTCGCCGTCGCGCAGAAAGTCATCGGTGTCGTGATGACCTCGTCTCCCGGTTTGATGCCGGCGGCCAGTATGCTCAAGTGCAATGCGGCAGTGCATGAATTCAGCGCGGCGGCATGCGGCACACCCTTGTAGTTGCCGAAGTCTTGCTCGAACTGCGCCACGCGAGGGCCGGTGCCTAACCATCCGGATTTCATCACGGCTAATACCTCGTCAATCTCCGCTTGTTTAAGAAGCGGCGCGCCGAAGATGAGGAAATCCTTTCGTTTGCCGATGCCGTAGGATGACGATTTCATTTTCTTGACACCGAAGAACGCGACTCCGAGTGGATCTCTGGTCCCATGCCCGGTGCTCAACGGATTGCGGGCTCTTGTCGCGGCTCGTATATCTGCGCAAGTCTCACGACCGGTTCGATATCCTTGCTGTCGACCTCTACCGCCATACTCTTCATGATCAGGTCCAAAGTGATTACCACCCGCAAGTGGCCCTTATTACGCACTACGATGCCAGAGAGTCCCGCAAATGGACCGGCGCAGATCGAGACTCGCTCTCCCATTACAACGTAGGCATGGGGCTCCGCGTTGCACAGGTGGAGGTTGGAACGCAAGTTCTCAATGGTGTCGTCGGCAAAAGGTTGGGGCTCGCGGCCGCGGCTCACGATTGAAAGTATGCCCGGCACTTGCAGCACTGCCACTCGCGCCGCAGCGGTCATCCTCACGAATACATAGCCGGGAAACAGCGGGCGCTCTAGTTCGACACGGCACCCATTCTTCCACTTACGAGGAGATCGGTAGAGCGGTAGATAGCGCTCGATTTGTCGAATGTCGAGATGTTCCGCGACCCGCTTCTCCCGGCAAGAAGCGGTATAGGCAGCGTACCACCGCACCTCTTCCCGCAGGCTTGGGAGGGGTGCCCGTGATCTATCAAGACGCTGTGCCCCCGGGTTCGGATCAATGATCTGCGGCATGGCTTCGCCATTGCCTCTTAGATGAGAAATTTCAAAATTCTTAACGGCTCTTGAAGACATTTGCCAACCGCCCTCTTCGAACTGCATTTCGAAGACCGTTTACTGGCGGTATCCGAATCAGCTGGAGGTCGAATGCAGGCAGCACGCTTACAAATTCATTATCGCGTCGAAGCCGGGGGCTGCAACAGCTACAACATCACACGAAGGGCGCTAGTTTTCCGAAATGGAGTTGAGATGCCATTCCAGACTTGGACTCATTGGGTGGGTGTTTCTTGGCATGCCCTAAAGGGATGACTATTCTGCAACCGACAGGAAACGGATTCGACGGAGAATGACGCCGACGGCTTAGCGCCGCTCTTGACCGGAGATATCGTGTTCGAATATCTCTATTTCACTCACTGTGGCCACTACTCCAGCCCACCTACTCACAGGTTCTCGAGCACTGCCCTAAGGTAGTCCCAGAAACTCTTCACAGACGAAATCTCCACGCGCTCGTTGGGGCTGTGCGGATCGACGATCGTCGGCCCGAATGAAATCATCTCCATGCCGGGATACTTCTCGCCAATGACACCGCACTCCAAGCCCGCGTGCATGGCAATCAGCTTGGCCGGTTCGCCGAAGAGCTTCTGGTGCACGGCCTGAAGCTTGCGCACGATTTCGCCGTTCGGTTCCGGTTTCCATCCCGGATATTTGCCTGCGTGCTCTACCTCGAAGCCCGCTAGGCGGCACACGGTCGCCACCATGACGGCGGCACTCATCATGCTGCTCTCGATCGGGCTGCGCTGACTGGTAACAATCTCTACCACGTCGCCCTTGGTGCTGACCGTCGCCAGATTAGTAGACGTTTGAACCAAACCGGGGACATCCGGGCTCATGGCGATGACACCATGGTGCAAACTTGCAAGCAGCGCCACAGCTTTTTTCGCGTCCCTTGCGTCCAGCACGTTTTCCGGACGTTCGGCTTTTTCAACTGTAATCCGCAGTCCGGAATCGAATGCTCCCAAGTCCGTCTGGTATCCAGCCTCGGATGTTGCCACTAGCGATTTCAATTCGCTCTCACGCGAGGGATCGACTAGCACGAGGGCTGCCGCTTCGCGCGGAATCGCATTCTGCGCGCTGCCGCCGTTGAGCGCGGCAATCTCGATCGGAAGACGATCAAGCAAAACCTGAAGGGTCCCGCCGAGGATGCGCAGAGCATTGCCGCGGCCTTGATGGATATCGACGCCGGAGTGGCCGCCTTTCAGACCAGACACCTTGACACGCCATGCCGATCCCGCGCTCGCCGGATGTAGTACAACCTTGTGGCGAGCCGTAGTCTTGATGCCGCCCGAGCAACCGATACAGAGCGTCCCCTTATCCTCATTGTCAAGGTTGAGAAAATATTTGGACTTCAGCACGCCGCCGGGAAACTCCGAAGCGCCGGTAAGCCCGGTCTCCTCATCGATAGTGAAGGCAAACTCCAACGGCCCGTGAGCAATGTCCTTACTCTCCATGACGGCCAGCGAGGCGGCTACCCCGACTCCATTGTCGGCGCCCAGAGTGGTGCCATCTGCCTTCAGCCAGTCGCCATCTCTTATCATTTTGATCGGATCGGTATCAAAGTTATGAGCGGTTCCCTCATTCTTTTCACAAACCATGTCGAGGTGGCCCTGGAGGAGGGCCATGGGCGCGCCTTCGCGTCCGGGCCGCGCCGGCTTGCGGACCACAAGATTGCCGGCAGCGTCCTGCACGGATTCCAGGTTCAACTTTGCAGCCAGTGTGCGAATGTAATCTCGCGCCGCAGCCTCCTTGGTTGAGGCGCGAGGAATGGCCGCCAAATTGTCAAAGTGCTTCCACAACGCTTCGGGTTCAAGGTTCTCAAGGGCAGGGATCATGACACGCTCCGTAGGATCAAAAGCTAATAGCTATGGTACAGCGCAAACGTAAATGCCGGGCTACATGCTCGACCTGTAGGAGATCCCGATGCTCTCGCGACCTGTGTCCAAGTCACAGGAAGAGGGACCGCGGGCGTTTTCTTCGGGCCGAGAGGCGGTCGGATTCCATGCACTTCGTTATCCATTTGTTACACTGATGAAAGAGCGGGGAACACCGCTGCCGGTGACGATGAGTCTCGTGGGCCACATGTCGGCCAGAATGACGCGGAATGTGGGCGGTTAGCTCAGTTGGTTAGAGCGCCTGCCTTACAAGCAGGAGGTCGCGTGTTCGAGTCACGCACTGCCCACCACTTATTCCCGAAGTTCATGCGGTTAGGAACGGTTCGTCGCTCCCGCTGTAGCTTCCAGATTTGCCTTCTGCCCAAAATTGTGCCCACCCGGGCGCTCCATCGCTTCCAGAACGGGATCTTCGGAGGGATGAACGTATCTCGCTGAGATTGCAATTGAGCCGTGTCCAGCGGGCGAGGCCCAAACATCGCAGCAAGGTTGCCCCAAGCGCGTCAGGAAGGCTTGCCGGAGCGAGTAGAGCATAAATTGATGCACGGGCGCGAACCTAAGAGCCACCTTGGGATTAGCCGGTCGGATTAACCCCCTTTTTCGTCGCCGGCACAGTTGAAAAGCAGGATAATTCCTCCGAGTCATCAAACCGGAAGTAAAAGGTGCAGATAACTAGCTTTCAGCAAATAGTAGTTCGGTGCCCGTATTGCGTTGCGGAGGTCGAGTTCAGGCCGATGGTAGGCCATCCCGACGGTAGGTTCGTCTGCAACAAGTGCGGCCATTTGGTAGTCTTCAGTGACAAGAACTTCATTTGCTGTTGCGGGAAATGTCTGGCGATGCGAGCGTTCGATTACAGCCAATGTGCGTAGATGACTGGATCGGGGGCTGGACCTCGACGCGCTTGCCCGCTTTCTCAACCTGCACATGGCGCAGCAATCAGCAGACCC
>Ga0326728_10004424_pt1 | contig 41590 bp, 20 predicted proteins | sample MB3enrmetagenome_FD_207602 | JGI IMG/M metagenome (GOLD analysis project Ga0326728, IMG submission 207602) | Lab enriched peat soil microbial communities from McLean, Ithaca, NY, United States - MB31MN | ecosystem: Environmental > Terrestrial > Soil > Wetlands > Peat | place: USA: New York... | reverse complement strand
TTGGCTGCCTTCCACCGAGTATTCCAATCCTCTTCCAGCATCGTCCAAAGTCTCGAATTTGAGCATGCCTCAATCATCGGGCCAACAACATAGGATGCATGAGCCGGCATGATCCCCATTACCGCCCACTCTTTGCTATGTGCAACAAATCCGCAGGGCATCGAATCCGACACTCTCAATTCGATGTTTGAAAAAGCCGACAGACTACGTAGATCCGAGAGCAAGTCGCCTTGCGCCCGCTCAAATCCCAAGCCGTCTTGCCGCAGCCCGAATCTCGACCGCAAGAGTGCGGGATTATCGGGATTGGTCAAAAGCATTTTAATTTTCACACCTTTTTTTTGAAGGGGGATGAGTACATCCTCTCGCAGCCCAAAATAGTCTATGAAGAATGTCGTCAATATACGCAGATCTCCATCTGCTTTACTATTCGCATCGGCGCAAGACTCCGTCCTATTTAGAAGTGCATAGAGGTTTTTCTGCTCCCATTTTTCCTGGATTGACACCCCAGTCGCATTATTGCGATCCAGTCGATCCCTCAAGTTGCTTGCAGGAACTCTCGTAGAAGATGAGCGCAGCACTAAATGCAGATCCTTAAATTCCTGAACAATCCGGATGTCTCTGGATTTAAAAACGGCCTCATTCGAATCGTTGGCGTAACGCGATCCTCCGAAGAATACCTCTTCAATCCGTTCCGTTGTTCCACTCTGCCGATAGGTGAGAATAAGGAAATTCAAAATAGGGGTTTCTACATTGAGACGAAACCATGCAATCCGGTTCGGAGCAGACTTCTCTGTTTCGGAAGCGCCCATCACATAAGCATCCACAAGCCTTTTTTCTGCATTAGTACCGACAACTTCCTCAATAAATGTGTCCGGCCTCCCCAGCAGAGTGTGTATTGCCAGCTCTATGCCTTTATAGGTTTCGGACGAGTAGCAACTATGCATATCTTCGGGGCGAACGATTGTTCCTTGAATACCGATCAAATCATCGTCATAGCACTTGCTGCAAAGATACTGAGTTGCCGCTTCGTCATCGCCGGCGAATTCGCAACGAACATCGCCGCGCATGCTGTTTGCAACCCGTTCTACAGTTGCAATCGCCTCTCGAAGTGGCTTCTCTTTCACGTCGACATGCGTCTTCAATTCAATCAAAGCATCATGAACATACTGTGCAGAGCCGATAATTATAAAAGCAACTGCCGAGAATACCGATACGTGAAACCAGGCAAGATCTTTCGCCGATGCGGCAAGACCCTGGATTCCCGGAATCCCGGTAGCAATCGAAACCAGCAAAGAGAAGGCAAGAAGTATCCACGGCCATTGCTTGACCCACTTCATTCTCTTTTCCGCCTTACTAATGGCCTGAATCTCTTCTTTTACGACCGACGAAATAGTCTGCACCGTGCCTTCCTTTCTTTCAACGCGTTCAAATGACCTCAGGGGGGACATTCTGACCGATTCCGTATCGCCGGAATCTAATGGAAACCCAATATATTTTCCGTTCACTGTTCCCTGCTTCTACGGAACGGTGAACGGCCGCATTCCCTCCGACGGGAAGAGTCCGGTGGGTCCGGCGACGGTGGAAGGCTGTGCGCGGAAGAGATAGCGCACTGAAAAACCAGCGGTAACCGAGGAGTAGTCGCGGGAGTTGTTGGCCCCGAAGAATCCCCCCACAAACCAATGCGGCCCGATCTGGTAGGCCATTTGCGCGCGCAGATCGTAGTTGGGTCCGACGCTGGTCTTGGCCGGCAGAGCAGCGTTGTTGGTGGCGACCTCCAAGGCGTTATCGATGGCCAGCGGCCAAAGCGGGGTCTTGTCTTCCTGGAATGCCTGTACCCCCAGGCTGCCCATGATGTTGTAATGCCAACGGGTGCCTGAGTGGCCCGCCCAGGTGAGGGGGGCATTGCCCAGGAAGTAGGCCTGGGGGCTGAAGTAGCCGCCCATGCCGTGGGTGAAGGCGTCTTCGTTATGCGTGTAATGCATGCCGAAGAAGTTGGCGCCGATGCTCAAATTGCCCAGTTCGGGCACGGTCAAAATGCGCCAGTAAGCGCCGCCCGAGCCCTCCATACGTTTGTTGGCTTCGACGTTGAAGCCGCTTAGATACTGACCGCCGGCGGAGAGATAGAAGCCCGACTGGGCGTCGCCGTGGGCATATTGGATATTGCCCTGATCGGCGACCACTCCGCCCCAGATCTGGCCTTGGTTGCCCAGGGTCTCGCCCGAGGGATCGCGCAAACCGGCGTAGGAGAGCTGCGTATCCTTGACGGAATCGCGGCTGAGATTGAAGGTGATCGGTCCGTTACCCGGCTTCCAGTAGAGGCGTCCGGTCTCGGTCGCTACCAGAAAGCCCGCCGGGGTGTAGCCTCCGGCGATGGCGAAGTTCTTCCAGGCCAGTTGCAGCTCTCCACCCAATCCGGCAGCATTCTGCTGTGGCGGGGGGGTGCTGATGGCGGTGGGAACCAGTGTGCCAATGGGCTCGGGAATCGCAGTCAGGGTCGTGCCGGCGGTGGTCTGTTGCAGCACCGTCAGCATCGCGTTGCCATCGGCCTGGCCGGAGTCCAGAAAGACCGGTTTGGCGACAATAGTCAGTCGGGCGCTGTAGCCGAGCGGCAGGGAGACCTCGAAGGGCGCCTCCAGAGCGGCCAGTTGGTCGTAGCCCAGGGTACCGGTCCGGTAGTTGACGTAGCCGGAGCCACCCAGCCAGGCGCTGTAGCTGCTCTCGATCGAGCGCAACTGCATCTCCGCCTCGTCGCGGGGGCTGAGATCGCGCTTGTTGCGCTGCACCCGTACCCAGGGTCCGCGCAGTGGCGGCAGATCGCGCTGCTGCAACTCCTCGTCACTGAGGCCTTGGGTGGTGGAAGGAACGGGCGCGCCAGGCAGATCGGTGACTTCAATCTGCTGCGCGGGCAATGTGGTCGGCGCCGATTGCAGGGTCGGCACGGTGGAGTTCGACTGCGTCGCTTCTGCCGCCTGGGCCGCCTTCTTCTTGTGCTTTTTTACCACCGCAGGCGGTTCGGAGAGATTCTGCGCGGACGGCTGCGCCGCGGCCGGCTTGGGCAAGCGGGCCGGATTGGGGATCGGGGGCGGCTGTACCTGCTGCGGTGGCGCGGAGTAGGCGCCGCTGGCCGCATCCTGAGCCGAGGGCGTGTATTGCGCTTGAAGGTAGCGAACCGTTGGCGTGGCCGTGGGGGGTGTCGCCGGAACCGCAACACTCTTGATCTGCGGCGGCGGCAAGGCATCGATAGTGGCCGCCGAACCGCGCGTCAATTGGCCATCGGTCTGCTCGGCAAACAGAGCCTGAGCACGCGCCGCCAGCGAGTCCATGGGCTGCGAAGTTATGCGCAACCCGGACTGCGCGTTGCCCTCCATCGAGAGCGGGCTGGGGCTTGCGCTGCGATTGGCCGCATCGCTGCGCACAGCGTGGAATTGGGCCTCTCTTGTGGCGCTCTGCTCGATGAAGATGGGCTGCGCCGAAGTCATTCCCGGCATCTGCGCTTGGGCGGGAAGACTGTCGGGAACCGAGGCGATGGGCGCGGGCGTTCGTAGCGGGGTCGTGGCGATGCCAACCGGAGTCCGTACCGCGGGCGTCTGGTTATATCCCGAAGGAGCAACCCGTGTGGGCAGCGGCGCTGTACGTTGCGGGGAGCGGTTGTCAGGAGCCAGAAGCTGCTTCAACTCGCCGGGCAAGGGCGTGGGGCGATCCCCATAGAGGCTGGAGCCGCCCGGCGCGGTATCGTACTTCTGCATCGAGGCGTCAGGGGGCATGGCGGCGATGGCGGCACGCCAGTAGTCGGAGGCGCGTAGGCTGTTTCCCCGCGCTTGCTCGAAGCGCGCCGCCGAAGCCAGTACGCCGGGATCCTTGGGGAAGCGAGCCAGCGCCAACCGCAGCCAGATCTCTGCCTGAGACAAATCGTTGGCCGCAATCGCCGCCGATACCGCTCCCTGCAGATCGTTGGCCCCCGCATCCTGCAAGGGAGCCGCTTTGAAGATAGACATGGCTTCGCCGGCCAGACCCAGTCGGACATATCCGCCGGCCACCGCCATGCGCACATTGGGATTGGTGGGATACTCGGCCAGTGCGGCATCCAGAATCCGCAGCGCCCGCTGGTTATTTCCCTTGTCCAGCTCGGCAAGAGCCCGCCGGGCGCTCCAATTGCCCCAGATGGTTTCCACCTGCTGACGTTGTGCCACAGTCAGATCGCGACGATTGTCCAGGCTCTCCAGCGCGGTATACAGATTGCTGTCGTTGCCGGTGTTGTAGAGCATCCAGGCATTTTGCAGGGCGAGGCCGACCGGCAACTGCAACCGGCGCACCAGGTAATAGTTCTCCACCCGGTTCATGTATTCATTGGCCCGCGCCGTGTCGCCCAACTGCGCGTAGAGGTTGGCCTCGGCCTGCTCGAAGTCCACGTCCGCTTCCAGTTGGCTGCGAATATCGCCTGGAATCTGGGCAATCTGCTGCATGGCCTCGGTGGTTTTGTTACCCGCTAGCAGGGAGAAGATCAGTCCCTTCCAGGCGTCGCTGGCCAGGGAGTGGACCGGCGCTGCGGACTGCTGCGGCGGCAGACCGTTGAATTGAGACCCATCCTGCGCCAGCGTTGCACCCGGTGCAGAGGACGGAGCCCCGGAGCCGGCGATCTTCTGCTCGGCAAGAGGCACATGCATCGATCCCGTATATTGCGTGGAAGACTGACCCGCCGGCTTGCCCTTGCGGCGCTTGCCGCTGGGCGTCGCCGGGAGGGTGCTTGGCGGGTAAGCTGGCGGCAGGGTCGCGGCGCTCTGGATGGGAGCCTCAGCCTGCTGCATCGGAGTCGTGATTTGCTGCGCCGGCGTCACCATGGGCCGCATGGCGGCCGGGGCGGAGCTGAGGGGCGCGGGCGGCAAGGCAGGGGCCTGCGACCAGTCAGCCTGTTGCGCCGGCTGCGTCTGCCCCAGAACCACCGGAGCCGCGTTGTAGGGATCGGCGCCATAAGCCGGCAGCGCGGGCACCTTGGCGACTCTCTTGAAAGGTTCGTAGTTGGGATCGAGAATGCGCTCCAGATCGGCGGGCGTCGAGGCCTTGCGCACCCGGTCGTCCTGTTCGGGATAGACCAGTTCGTGCGCCAGCCGGTTGGCGGCGGAGGCCTTGGGCATCACCGCCAGCGAGGCGCGATAATAATCGGCGGCACGCTGGCTGTCGCCGCGGGCCTGTTCGTAACGCGCGGCCAGTTGCAGAATGGCGGGGTCGCGGGGATAGCGTTCCATGGCCTGACGCAGCCAGATCTCGGCCTGATTGCGGTCGTTGGCAGACAGCGCCGCACCCACGGCCCCCTGAAAATCGCCTGCCGAAGCGTCCTGCATGGGGACAGCCTTGAAGAGAGCCAACGCTTCCTTGGCCCGGCCTACCCGCACGTAGCCCCCGGCTACCGCCTTGCGCACGGTCAGATTATCGGGAAAAGCGGCATTGGCGGCTTCCAGAATATCCACGGCGCGCTGCACGTTGCCGTTGTCCATGGCCACCCCGGCGCGGCGCACCGCCCAACTGGCCCAGATGGTCTGGATGGTCTGGCGCTGCGGCACAGTCAGATCCTTGCGCGCTCCCAGGCGCATCAGGGCTTGATAAAGACCGCGATCGTTTTGGGTGTTGTAGAGCAGCCAGGCGTTCTGGACTTCGATATTGGCGGGCGGTTCGGTCTTGAGTGCGGTGTAGTGCGCCTGCACCCGGTTCATGGTCTCGATGGCGTGCTGCGTGTCCCCGGTGGCGGCATAGGCACTGGCTTCGCCCTGCACAAACTCGATCTCGTTCTCCAGTTGCTTGCGCACTGCCGGCGGCATCTGGGCAATCTCTTGCAGCGCCTCGCCATCGCGATTGGTGGCCAGCAGGCTGGCGATCAGACCCTTCCAGGCATCGACGCTCTCCGTATGGGCGGTCAGGATCTGCCGATAAAGCGCATAGGCCTGGGCGGTGTCGTTGCGCTGCAAATAGATCGAAGCCAATTGCAGTTGCAGCGCCAGAGCGGGCTGTCCGCCGGCTTCGGCTTGCAGCTTGGCGGAGCGCTCCAGCAGCCCTTGCGCCACTTCGAATTGATTGGCCTGCTGATAGATGCCGCCCAACATATTGAGGAAGGCGGGATCGCCGATGGCCGCTTCGTAGACCGCCGGTGGCATCCGTTCCACGTCGGCGACAGCCTGGGTGTCCTGACCCAACTGGTGATGGGCGCCGATCAGCCCTTCCCACGCGGAAAGGTTGCTCATATCCTCGTCCAGGATCTGAGTGAACATCTCCGTAGCCTGTTGATATCGCTTGGCTTCCATAAGGATGCCGGCATATTGCAGGCGAGTATCGGCCTTGAGCGTGCTGCCGTTGTCCGGGAAAGGCAGCGAGAGCGCCAGAACCAGGGTGCGGCGCGCATCTTCGTTGCGATTCAGCGCCTGATAAATCAAGGCCAGCGTGCGCAGATACTCCGGATCTTTACCGAGCAGGGTCTTGATTGCGCCTGGAAAGCGGTTGGCGATGGCCAAAGCTCGCTGGTTCTGGTTCTCGCGCGCATAGCTCAGAAACAGTCCTCGCCAGGCATCGACTGAACCGGGCTGGAGCTTCACCAGTTGCTCGTAGAGGCCGGTAGCGGCGGAATACTGCTGTTCCTTGATAAGCAGCCCGGCAATGCCCTCCAGCGCCTCCGGGCTGTGCGGGCGCATCTCCAGCGCCGCCTTGTACTTCTCCATGGCCACGTCGAACTGACTGTCGTCGAAGGCCTGGGTAGCCTCGCCCATGGTGTACCAGAAGCGCGAGGTGGCCAGCCCGGCCTCGACGGTACGGTCCTTGTAGCCGCTCTGCTCGGCCTGGGTCAGATAGCTGATGGCGCCGCCAAAGTTATTCTGCTGCATACGCAGAAAGCCCATGCCCGCTTGCATGCGGCCGTTGCCCGGTTCCTCTTCCAGCAAGGCAGTAAAGCGCGACTCGGCTTCTTCCAGACGGTGGGCGTTGAGAGCGGCAAAGGCGGCGCGCTCCTCCGGGGTGCGGGCGATGCCGGAGTTCATCTGCGCCAGCTTGATTTCGTCTTCGCGCAGATGTTTGGCAATCTCCTGGTCCTGGGGATGCTCTTTCAGATACTGGCGGAGTTGTGTGGCGGAGGATGGATTGGCCGCATCCCAGATCAGCGCCTGGCGCAGTCCTGCCTGGGCATTGGGATTCTGCGCGTGCTCGCGCAAGATGCGAATCCCCTCGTTGCGGGTGCGCGCATCGTAGGTAAGCATGGTGCCCAACTCGATGGCAAAGCGCTCATCGCCGGGATTGCGTTGGACCAGCGCCCGCATCGCCTGTATGGCCTCCGCCTTGCCGGTCGAGGTGCCATAGAGGGTCTGATAATAGGCCAGTGCGATCTCCCCCTCGGGGGGTTGGCTGCCATACAACTCGCGATAGATGCGCATGGCGTCGTCGAGTTTGCCCTGCCTGGCCAGTTCACCAGCTTGGCGCAGCTTGGCGCTTTCCGCATGGGTGCTGGACATCTGCTGGATCTTGCCGATATTCGGGTCGTTGGGATTGACCCTGCGTAACTGCTCCAGTGCCTCGGCGGCCTTGTCGTTGGAGCCCACCATCTTGTAATCGCGGGCCACCCCGGCCAGCGCTTCGGCGTTCCTGGGATCGGAGAGCAATATCTGCTGCCAGAGTTGCAGCGACATGTCGGGCCGGCCGCGCGACTCCAGGGCGCGGGCCTTGCCAATTAGTACCTGGCGCGTTTCGTCGGGGGTGGCAGCCACGGGCTTCTTTTGCGCATACCCCGCCTGCAGCGCCAGCAGCAGGCACACGCAGACGATCCATAAACCTTTCCTACCAGCCCCGCTCACAACGCTCATGCGCGTGTCCATTCTACGTTCAGTACTCCGCCCTCGCCAAAATGAAATCTGCCTTCCAAAAATCCCGAAGCAAACAAGGCAAGGTTCTGATCGTAATACCCTTGATCCTTACCATACAATCCCGTAGCGGTGTTCTTCTGCAGGCTGAGCCGAATCATCTGCGTCACTACCGGTTTCTCCTGGTGAGGAAAGGCCCGCAGATAGGGCAACAACGCCGCCGAGAATCCTACAGGTCCATCTTGCGCCAAGGGAATCCCCACGTCACTTATCTTCTCCGGGGGGGCATCATGTTGGGCAAGATAGGCGCTCATGGCCGGCACCGCGCCCAGCATCTCCGTCCGCCTCCGATGGTTCTCATCCAGCATACCTGCCCAAAGATAGACGCGGATAGCATCGTAGCTGCCCAGGGGGATCTCCGCCGGCTTGCCTTCTTGCGCGGGATGCGCCGTCGTGGGGTAAAAGCCGTCACCCGGAAGATACTCCACCCAATCCATCGCATAGCCGTGCACAGCGCTCTGTTGCAGCAGGCGGGGAATGTTGAGGGCTATCTTCTGCCAGGGTCCACCGGGATCGACCACCGCCAGCCGCTCGAAGATAAACAGGGGTAGATAACTCGGATTAAGCGTCCAACTGTGGAGAGAGGGGCTGCGATCATGCTGAAAACCGCTCGGACCCGGCAGCAGCATCATGCCGAATCCAGGCAGATCGGCCACCTCCGTCTGGGCGATATGGTCCATCATCGAGCGGCCCAGGCTGCCGTAAAGCGGCGCCTGCCAGAGGCGGCCGGCCTCCACCAGCGTGTAAGCCATCCAGACATCGGCGTCGGCGGCGGAGTTGGTATCCAGTGTGGTCCAGGCGCCGTCCTTGTTCTTGCCCCACAGCCATCCCGGCAGATGTTTCTCCAAATCGCCGCCGGCCATATTGCTGGTTGTCCAGTTGAGCACCCGGTCGAAGGTGGCGCGGTCGTTGTCGGTCAAGGCAAAGAACAGCGCATACGCCTGGCCTTCGGAGGTGCTGTGGTCGCCGGCGCGGGGATCGATCACCCGTCCCTGTCCATCGATGAAATGCGCGGCATAGCTGTTCCATAGCGTCCAGGGACGTTGCCGGCACCCGGCGCTTTCCACCAGCAAGGGCAGAAACAGCAGCAGCAGCAGCAAACTCCTGTCAACGCGGAATCTCGGAATGCCCATGATTCTTCCATCTCCCACTGTCTTCGACCGGCCCCGCTCTAGAGCTGCCCACAAGGGCTTTCTATCTGTGCTACCGATCCCAGCCCGGAAGCGGCGTTCCCTTCCCTGCTGTTCCGTCCCCTGCCAACCGAACCGGGAAAGACAGCGGGCCGGGAGCAACCTCCCAGCCCGCCACATGCATTGTCAAAGCTCCGGCGGCGAAGTGCGTCCGCTAGCGATCTTCCTCGCCCCGCAGACGCGCTCGCGCCTTGCCGCGCAGCCACTGGCGCATCCATACCGCCAGCAGGAAAGCCAAGCCGATTGCCACCAGCGCTACCAGCCAAGGATAAGGCATCATCCACAATCGCAGCCGCTCCCACCAGGGCAGAACGCCCACATGGTAGACCTGGGCGCCAATGCGGAAGGACTGGAACTGCGCGCCATGCAGCACCGCTACCGATCCGGAGATGTCGCTGGCCTGCTGCACCGAGATAAACGTCGACATAAACGACTCGAAGACGCTGGCATCGCGCAGGTGAATGGCCACCACGCTATGCGTCTCAGTGATCGAGAAGGGCGACTTGACGCCCACGATTACCGCATCCGGAGTTCCGCTTACGGTCAGATCCCCGCTCTCGACATGCTCGTTGCTGCTCAGTTTCCACCAGGCGCGATGCAGCGGCGCGAAAAAGCCCTGGGTATCGCGCACGCCGATCTGCCCACTATGCAAGGTCACCGGCAAAACGTTGGCAAGCTTGTCGAATCCAGGCTGGTCGTCGCCGCTGCCCAGGATCAGGAAGTCGGTGTGGGCGCCCTGCTGCAAAGCCTCGGGGCCAGCCACGATCACGCGCAGCGCGGGAAAGCCCGTCTGGCGGCTGAAGTGACCCATCAGGGTGACAAAGGTCTCGATCTCCTGCTCGCTGGGTGTGGGCGGCAGCACCACTGTGGTCTCGCTCAGGTCGGCATAGCGGGTGAAGGGGAAGCCGGCGTTGGCGAAGGTCTCCAGATTGGGCAGCGGCGCGTAGTGCGGGTAGCCGCGCAGGTCGATGTAGCTGTCGCGCAGAATGGAGCCCTGCATGTTGATCGGCGTGGTGTCCTGGCAGCCGGCCTTCTTCAGCAACTGGAAGGTGAAATCGAAGGAGAGCGAGTTGGAGAAGGGACGTAGGTTGACCACCGGCACGGCCACTTCGGTCTCGGTCTTCTTCGATACATCCTGACCGGGAATCAACGGAACCGAGGCCAGAAAAGCGTTGTTGATGCGCACCTGCATGCTGGAAATCGGCCCGATGGGAATCGAATTATAGCGGTAAGCCAGCTTGAGAACGGTGTTGGGATGCTCGGAGTAGAAGATGTCCGGAGGAATGCGAAAGTAAACATTCAAGGGCGCCGTGCCGTCGCCCTGCAACTGTTCGGCTGAGGCGTAATCCCACAGGGCAATGGTCTGGTCGGTGCGCGCCCAGCGCGGAGCGGCGTCCGGGTCCTGCTTGTTCGGCAGCCGGAATGCGGCGTCTACCCCGGTCTGCGCCCCTTGCAGCAAGGAGGAGTGCTGGGCCACCGCCTGCGCGGCAATAATCGCCTGATCCCCATCGCCGCCGGCAACAATCAGAACCTTGCCGTAGGGGTCGTTGGGATTGGTGCGCATGGCCACCATGGGGGCGGAAAGATCGGTAACGTTGAGACCGGGTGGAAGACTGGCCGCGGAATCCGCGACCACGATCACATTGCCCTGGGGAAGAGCTCCAATATGCACCGGAAAGCGCACCGGACGGCTCTCGGAGATCATGCCGAAGTAGCTGGTGACAATACCCGCCGCCTGAATCGCCTTCATCGAGGGCTGGGCGGCGAAGATCACCGGAATGCTCAGCGGCTGAACCACCGCGGGGTCCAGAAAAGGCAGGGGCAATTGATTGAGATCGTCGGCCAGAGGCAGCAGATTGCCCTGCATATCCAGGTAAGTGGTGCGATGAATGCGCGCCCACAGCGTGGTATTGGCCGGATCTTCGCAGACCAGCACGTAGTGGCCGATGAACTGCATGGTCAGCGCATTGTTGTGCACCAGAAGCTCGGCGGGAATGGTGAACTCCGCCTCCGCATCCTGGCTGTTGGAGCCGCCCATCGCCCCCGGCGTGGGCTGAATGGTGGCAAACAGCGTGCCGTTGAGAATCAGCTTGATGTGGCTGAGCTGAGGCAGCAGGCTGGGCGAAAAAGCATAGTAGACGTGAATCTTGGCGTTGCGCACCACATGCGTCTGGGGCAAAGTGAAGTAGATGGTGTGGCTGCTGTCGATGCCATGCAGCTCCACCTGCGGCGTACCGGTGTCGTTGAAGGTAAAGGTATCGCGGAACTGGCCGGGAGGCAGGGGCACGCTCTTGACCGGAGCGCCCGCTTCCAGCGCGCCGGCAAAGCCCTGCGGCTGTGCATTCAAGCGGCAGGCTGCGCCGCTCAGCAGCAGAACCAGCAGCAGCAGCGTGGCCGTTGCCTTGCGCGGAGACCTCTCCACCGTCTCCATCCGGTCCTGACCGGAAAAGAGGCTGCGGAAGGTGGTCAACAGGCCTTGCATGGAGATCTGAAAGATACGGCTCAGGCTGCGCAGTACATTGTCGCTCTCGCGGGCCTCGCCCCAACCCAGCCATGAATCCGCTCGGGAATATAAAACCATAGTCAACACTTCCTGTTCGGCGATAGTCAGGTTCTCAAACTGCACCCGCAGCACCGAACCGTCCGCCCGCACCACGCTGGCCGGTAGCTCGGCAGAAGTGGAGGGGAGCGGAAATACCAGCCGTATCGAGGAGCCGGGTGGCGCGTCCAGATTCTCGGTGAAACGAATGCTGGTGCCGCCCGAGGACATATCCATAGTCTCACCGGATACCGTCCTTCCGCCCGGCAACTCCGCCATCACCGGGGTGACGATATTGATGCGCACCGTGTTCCGCACCTGCCTCAACTCCCGCGCCACCGCCGTGGTGACGCCCAGGATAATGACATTGAAGAGACACCAGAGCACGTTCATCAGCACCGTTCCGGGGCGGTCGCGGTCAGTCCAGAAGAAACGCGGAATCGCCGCCAGCAAGCCCAACAGGTTGAAGATCAGCAAAATCAAAAACGGCTGGGCGATACGGGCGTCGAAGAAGGTGCGCTTCACCAGACCGCCCTTGGCCGTCACATTGAACTTGCCCAGCTTGGGGTTGATGAGGGCCATCATGGTCGGCAGCAAAATGTAGGGCGAAAGCACCGTCTCGTAGATCTCGTTCCAGAAGGAATGCCGATGCTCGCCCTGAATCCTCGAGTTGGTTACGTTGCTCAGCGTCAAGTGAGGCAGGGCGTAGGCCAGAATGGCCGCCCAGTAGCCGGGAACATTGGTGTGGTTCAACAACAAAAAGATCAGCGGCGCGCTGAGGAAGATCAGCCGCGGCACCGCATAGAGAAAATGCATCATGGCGTTGAAGTAGCACAGCCGCTGGGGAAACTTCAGGCCGGGAGCAAAGAGCGGATTGTCGGTGCGCAGCACCTGGATCATGCCCCGCGCCCAGCGAATGCGCTGCCCGACATGGGCGGAGAGCCGTTCCGTGGCCAGACCGGCCGCCTGGGGAATGTTGATGTAAGCCGAGTTCCAGCCGTTCATCTGCATGCGCAGCGAGGTGTGCGCATCTTCGGTGACAGTCTCGACGGCGATGCCGCCGACCTCATCCAACGCCTCCCGGCGTAGCACCGCGCAGGAACCACAGAAGAAGGTGGCGTTCCAGAAGTCGTTGCCATCTTGCACTACACCGTAAAAGAGCTCACCCTCGTTGGGAATCAGGCGAAACTGCCCCAGATTGCGCTCGAAGGGATCGGGCGAGTAGAAGTGGTGGGGGGTCTGCAGCATGGCCAGCCGCGGATCGCGCAGAAACCAGCCCATGGTCATCTGCAAAAAGCTGCGCGTGGGCACGTGATCGCAGTCGAAGATGGCCACGTACGGCGAATCCATGCTCTTCAGCGCGCTGTTGATGTTGCCAGCCTTGGCGAAGTTGTTGTCGCTGCGCGTCTTGTAGCCGATGCCGGCCTCGAAGGCAAACTGTTCGAACTCCTTGCGCCGGCCGTCGTCCAAAATGTAGACGTGCAGCTTGTCGATTGGCCAGTCGATGTTGAGCGCGCCCAGAGCGGTAAATCGTACCACTTCCAGGGGCTCGTTATAGGTGGGAATCAGTACATCGATGTGCGGCCATTCCTCGGCGTTCTCGGGCAACGCCACGGGAGCGCGGCGCAGTGGCCAGATGGTCTGAAAGTAACCCAGAAAGAGGATGAAAAAGGCATACACCTCGGCCAGCAGCAGGCAGCCGATGAAGAAGGCATCCAGCGCGCCCCAGTGGTTGCCGGGATCCTGAAAAAAATTGACGGTCTGCGAGATCCTCCAATAGCCATAGCGGAAGGTGCAGAACATGGACATCAGCATCAGCGTCAAGGTGACCAGATAGGAGTCGGAACTGCGCGCCATGGCCAGCGCCATCAGCAGGGTCAACAATCCGCAGACCGCCTGCTGCGGCCAGGTCAGGGGAAGAACCGCCAGGAAATAGAAGATCAACGCCGCCGCCAGCAGAAACAACGCGCGCAGCACCTTGGTTAAAAAGTTCTCTCCTGCTCCGATATCCTGCCAAAGACCGGTTGCGGTCATCGCTCACTCCAGCGAACACCGCGATAGTTGGCATTTCCCGGCGCAGCCAAGCTCTTCAGCCAGCCGGCCAGGCAGCCGAAATCCTCCGCCGCGGTCGAATTGGGTGCATAATCCATTACCGTCATGCCCTCGGCCAGAGCCTCGCTCACTGCCGGAGTGCGCCGTAACGACAATGGTAGCAGCCGTTCGCCCAACTGCTCGCGCAGCACCTCGCGCACATCCAGATGCAGCGGCAGGGTAGCGTCGAATTGATTCAATACGTAATACGGAACGACCTTGCCGCCGGCCGGGTTGGCGTTGTGCTGAAAGAAGGCATCGATGGAGCCCACGCTCACCACCGAATTGAGGTCCGGAACCACCGGCACCAGCACCGTGGGCGCCAGTCGCAATACCCGCCGCGTGGTGGCCCCGGAGGCCGTGGCCAAATCCACGATCACCCGGCTCACGGCGCCGGAATAGCGCGCGATCTGCTGGGTAAGCACCTCCTGGGGTGCGTTCTCCGGACCCAGCGTCTCCGGGTCCAGGGTCAGCATCTGCAAAGGCGCGTCGCCGCTGTTTCCCGGCGGAGTAAAGGTGCGCAGCACCCCGGGGCGCTGATCGCAGGCGCCAAAGTAGAAGGGCAGCAGGCCGTAGGCGGCGGTGTCGACCAGCAACACACGCTCGCCGCGTGCTGAAAGCGCCCGGCCCAAGGTTGCCACCAAGCTGGTCTTGCCCACCCCGCCGGCCAACGAAAAGATCGCCACCACGGGAACCCGCGCGGTCATGGGCGCTGGAGCCGCTTCCGGATGCGACCCCGGACCCTCGAAGACTCCTTTCAGAGCAAACCAGCGCGACGCCAGACGGTCGCGCGATCCCTGCAAGGTATCTTCGGGAGCCTCGGGGAGCGGAGATGGGCTGGGCATTTCCACATGCTCTTCCACCAGCCAGGCCGGGCGGCCCAAGCGCTCCGCCACATCCTCGTCCGGGGCGCTGATCGGCGGCTGCGGCAAGGGCTCATCCCGCATCGGCGCTGGCCCCACGGCCGGCGGCCGGACGGGAGCAGCCGAGGGCGCCGCATAGAAATCCTGATTCGGAGAAAACGAGGCGACCGGGCGCTCCGCGGCCGACTGCTGCCAGAAACGCGGCTGAGCGGCTGATGGTGCGGCTTCCGCCTGCTGCTGGGCTTTCACTTGGGCGGCTCGCTGTGCCCCGGCCTGTTGGTTCAACTCCGCCTGCTGCTGCGCATGTTGCTGTGCGGCCCATTGCGCGGCGGCCTGCTGGTGGGCCAGTTCCGCCTGCTGCGCGGCCCGCTGGGCGGCCATTTGTGCAATCTGGGCGGCTTCCGCATGGGCCAACTCCGCCTGTACCATCTCCGCCTGCCGCTGGGCCTTGGCCGCCTGAGCCAATTCGGCGGCGCGACGCACTTCGGCGATCTTGCGCGCCTCGGCTTCCTCGCGAGAGCGACGCTCTTCTTCCAACGCGTCCTGCACCCGCTGCCGCGCCTTTTCCCGGCTCTGCGCCCGCGAGGCAGAGAAATCCCGGTACTTGGCACCATGAAGATTGGCCCACGAATATAGAGTGGCCACATCTTCCGGGGTCTCGTTTTGGTTCACCAGCGTCTTGCGATCCGTCATCATCCACCCATTCGATTCTCAAGTCCGACTCAGACCCTGGCCCAACACTCTCTTGGCGCGAAAGTTACCAGGAAACAAGACGTGTGCAGAGAAGCGCCCTGCCTGCCTTCGTACTTTTGGCGCTATCCTCAGACAACACCAACTGCGCACCCAAGGCAATACCACTTTTCTGTCATACTCCAGGACACTTTTTCCCTGCCCCTGTCCGTTTCCGACAAATTCAATGCTCGCTACGGCCCTCCATGGCTCTATTTTCATGCTATCGATGACTATCGTACTCAACAGGCAGTTTCTTCTGCGGGAGAAAGGGCGGAAATTCGTTGGGAGGGATATTGATTGTAACGTTTGGGCCGCTGGCTGGCGCCGATTTTGGCTCCAATCCACGGAGAGAAGCCGCCAGCGCCCAGCTCTGGCGCAAGAACTTGTCATTATGGGATTCCTTCCGTCCGGAATAGATTCGACTTTTTTCCTGCAAGTATGGGAAACTGCCGCAATTCCCGCTATATTGTTCACATGCCGCGCCGTTGCGCCTTGGCAAACGCCGCGAGCATGGGACTCGGGCCCGCGAGGATCGTCATGACGAAGCTCAGACCTACCCTTCTGATTGCCGACGACACCGCGACAAATATTGAGCTGCTGGATGCCGTGCTGGGCGCGGATTACGAGATCCTTTTTGCCACTAGCGGCGCTGAGGCCGTCGAGTTGGCCATTGCCGAGACCCCCGACCTCATCCTGCTCGACATCATGATGCCGGAGATGGACGGCTTCGAGACCTGCACCCAATTGAAGGCCGACCGCCGCACGGCGGAGATTCCCGTCATCTTCGTCACCGCCCTGAACCGCGAGGCGGAAGAGACCCGGGGTCTGGAAGTGGGGGCCATCGACTTCATCTCCAAACCCTTCAGCCCGGCGGTAATCCGGGCGCGGGTGCGCAACCACATGGAGCTGAAGCAGCAGCGGGACACACTGCGCGGGTTGAGCTTTCTGGACGGATTGACCGGACTGGCCAACCGCCGCCGCCTGGATCAGTTTCTCGACCAGGAGTGGAGGCGCAGCCAGCGCAGCCAAACTCCTCTTTCCCTGATTTTGATGGATATCGACTTTTTCAAGGACTTCAACGATGCCGCCGGACACCTGGCCGGAGACGATTGCCTGCGCAAGATCGCCCAGACGCTGGAAGCCGGCATTCGCCGTGGCGGTGACCTGATCGCCCGCTATGGCGGCGAAGAGTTCGTCTGTGTATTACCCGATACCGACCAGGCCGGAGCGCGCTCGGTGGCAGAGACCATCCAGAACCTGATGGCGACCCTGGCGCTTCCTCATCCCCGCTCAACCGCCAGCCCCTTCATCACCCTTTCCCTGGGCATCGCCACCTGCGTCGTCTGCGCGGGAAAGAGCATCGAGAGCCTGATGAAGGCCGCCGATCAAGCCATGTACCAAGCCAAGGCAGCCGGACGCAACCGCATCGTGGTCTTCGAGGAAGCCGCCAGCCCGGCGCCGCAACCCGCCTGCGTGCAGGCCGCTTCCCTTTGATTGGAGCACCTCTCCCGACACGCCGCGGCCCGGTCCTTCCGGAACCTCATTGCTCTCGAACATCTCTCCCCATGGCGTAGAGGCTCCAAAGTCGAGGCCGACAACGCCGTATGGCCCGATTTTCGCCGCAGCCCGAAGGGACGGGGCCATTCTCCGCATTATCCCTTAGGCTCTTCCTGCGAACGTAAGATCAAAACTCAAACCAGCGACAACTCCCCTACGCAAGCAGAAGAGATGTCTTTTTGTGCTTCCACAGTGGACCCTTCTTTTCGGTCATTCCGAGCGAGGCGGAGTCGAAGAGCCGGCCTTTCGTTCTCCGTGTGCCCGGGTGGGAAACCTCGACTCCAATTATGGGGCGGATCGATACCCCTCATCCAGAGGTCAGTCTGAAGCCGCGCGCCGCAGCCACTTCCACCAACAAATTCAAGGCCGATTCGAAGTCCAGACTGCGCACCGCTGCTCCCAGGCGCTCGACGACCGGATCGCTTCCCAGCGCGCTGGCCAATGCTTCCACTGTGGCGCGGGCGGAGAGACTCTTACGCTGCAAGAGACGATGCAACTCCTGAGCCAGGGTCTGCGCGTCGCTCCCGCTGCTCTGCTGGGATGCCTTGGGCGTCGGGGCGGACCGTACCGGGGGCAGCTCGTTCAAGATCGAACTGGCCAACTTTTCCAAGGCAAGGGCCGCCGGCACCCAATCCTCACGATGGGCGACGGCCTGGTCCAGGTCGGCGGCCGCGCGGCGCAGTTGGCCGACTGGAAGGAAGCCGGTCAGCCCCTTCAATCCGTGAGCGACGCGACCCGCCAAACCACGGTCCTGGGTATCCAGCGCCTGGCGCAGCACCTGTAGGCTCTGGGAGAGATCCCGCTGCAGCGCCGCCAGCAACAAATCTACCTTGTGCTCGTCGCCTTTGAAGTGCGTCAGCAGCGTGCTCCGATCCAGCTTTTCTGCCTGGCCGGCGGCCCGCTCGGCCGCTTGGCGCGCCGGCACCGAGGCCAGCCAGCGCTTCAGCCGACGCACCAGTTCGTCGGGCTCGAAGGGTTTGGAGAGGTGATCGTTCATCCCCGCGGCAAAGCAGCGCTGCCGCTCGGTCTTCATCGCCTGGGCGGTCATGGCGATGATGGGCATCTCCTTGCCCGCCTTGCGGATGATTTCGGTAGCTTGCAAGCCGTCCATGCCCGGCATCTGCACATCCATGAGGATCAGGTCGAAATCCCCTCCCGGGGCCAGAACCTTGTCCACGGCTTCGCTGCCGTTGGCCGCGGTCACCACCTGAAAACCCGCCTCCTGCAGCATCTCCAGCGCCACCATGCGGTTGGTCTCGTTGTCTTCGGCCAACAGGATGCAGTACGGAGAGGATGCGGCGGACTGCTCGGCCGGTCGGGCGGCCGCTACGGCTGTCCCAGAGCCCAGCCTGCGGCTCAGCACCTCCACCATCGTATCCAGCAGCAGCGAGGTGCTGACAGGCTTGAGAAGAATCCCATCCAGATGCTCCTCGCCGGCACGATGGTGAACCTCTTCGCCCCCATAAGCGGTAAGCAGTACCAGAGCCGGCTTGTGCACGATGCGTGCGTTTTTGCGAATGCGCCGGGCCGTCTCCAACCCGTCCATCTGCGCCATGCGCCAGTCCAGCAGCGCGATCTCGTACGGTTCTCCGCGCTGCTCGCCGTCGATCAACTCTGCGATGGCCTTGGCGCCGGAAGAGCAGATGGTGGCGCTCAGGCCCAAGCCCTCCAGAAGGCTGACCACGATATTGGCCGCATCTTGTTCATCGTCCACCACCAGCACCTTGCTGGAGCGCAGTTCCGCAGCCAGCGCATTGGATTTGCTGTGCGGCGCTTCCGGCTCGGCAAGTAGCAGGGGCAGCTCGAAGCTGAAGGTGCTTCCCTTCCCCAACTCGCTCTGCACGGCGATGACGCCTCCCATCAGCTCCACCAGGCGCTTGCTGATGGTCAGACCCAGGCCGCTGCCGCCGAAGCGCCGGGTGGTCGAAGTATCGGCTTGGCTGAAGGAATGGAAGAGCCGGGGCAGAACCTCGGCGGAGATGCCGATGCCGGTGTCGCGCACGGAAAAGCGCAGCCGCACCCGCTCCCGATCCCGCTGCAACAAGCCCACCGTCAGCGCCACCTGCCCCTGTTCGGTGAATTTGACGGCATTGGAGGCCAGATTGAGAAGCACCTGGCTCAGACGCAAGGAATCGCCCACCAACTCGTGAGGAATCTCTGCCGCCACTTCGGTCACCACTTTCAACCCCTTCTCGTGCGCCTTCTCGGCAAGGATGCTGGTCACCTGATCGATCGTCTGGCGCAGATTGAGGGGCGCTTGCTCAATCTCCATCTTGTCGGCTTCGATCTTGGAAAGATCGAGGATGTCGTTGATGAGGCTGAGCAGGTTGTGCGATGCTGCCTGAATGCGAGTCAGGTAATCCTGCTGGCGGGTAGTGAGGTCGGTCTTCAGCACCAGGTGGCTCAAACCGATAATGGCGTTCATCGGCGTGCGGATCTCGTGGCTCATGTTGGCCAAAAACTCGCTCTTGGCGCGGTTGGCCTCCTCCGCCTGGCGGGTGCGCTCGTTGAGTTCGCTATTCAGTTTGACCAGCGCGGCCTGCGCCTCTTCCAGTTCGGTCACATCGGAGGCCACCACGAAGAACCCGCGCTCCTCCCCCTGGTTTCGATCCGGGGCATAACAGCCGTACAAGGTGCCAATGGTGCCGTCGGGCTTGCGGACCGTCCGTTTATAAGGCTCGACGTGGCCCTCCAGTGCGCTGCGAATGCGCCCTTCATTCTCCGCAAAAACGGCCTCGCCCATGAACTCCCGCAGGTGCTGGCCCAGCATCTCTTCCGGGCTTTTGCCAAACCACTCCAGATAGCTCCGATTGGCAAACGTGCAGCGCAGGTTCCGGTTCCAGTGACCGACGATGCCCGGTATGGCCTCGGACACGGTGCGCAGGAACTGTTCGCTCTCAACCACCTTCTGCTCCGCCCGCTTGCGGTGCAACAGATTCCACAGGCCGCCCATGAAGAGGGTGAGTTGGCGAACATCTTCGTCGTCGAATCCCCCCTCCTTGCTGCCCACCCCACCGATGGCCACCACCCGCTCCGCATCCAGTACGGGAACGCTCATGTGGTTGGTGAGACCGCTGTGCACTGCGGGGTAGCCAATAAGCTCCGGCATCGAGCGGCTGTCGTTATGGACCACCGCCTGGCGGAGACCAAGGCTGTCGGCCCATATCCCCGCTTGGCCGCTGGCGGAACTCTCCTCGCCGCCGATCTCGCACTCCTGCATCGTCCCCACGTTCCACACCGTCAGTTTGGGGTTCTCATGCTCCGCGCCGAGCAGGTAAAGATAGGCGATGGGGCTGGCGTTCAAGCGGGCCATCTCTTCGACGGCGATCTCCACAATCTCCCGCTCGCTGCGCGCGCTGGCGGCATACAAGGCCATCATGGCCCACAACCGCTCGTCCTCCCGGCGGCGAAACGCTTCGGCCTGGCGCATGGCGGTGATATCGCGATGCGTCCAAACCCGGCCCGCCGGCTTGCCGTCGATGGACAGGGGAATGAAATCGCGCAGCACCGTCCTGCCGCTGGCCAGTTGGATCTCCTCGCTGTAACACGGCTCCTGGCCGGCAATCAATTCTCCTATCCGTGCCGCATACCCGTCCGGATCCTGGGCGGAGGACGCTGTGAGCCTCATCAATTCATCCGAAGAGATGCCCACCAACTTCTCCTGCTGCCCGGGAATGGCGAAGATATCGCACATGACCGCGTTGATCAATTCCACGCGGTCGCTGGCGCTCATCACCAGCACACCGCTATACAGGTTGGAGAGGATGGTTTGCAGCCGCACCATGTTCTGCTGCAAGGCCATCTCCGCCGCTTTGCGGGCGGTGATGTCAAAGTTGATGCCCACCATGCGCAACGGCTTGCCCTGGCTGTCGCGCACCACCCGGGCCACCGCCTTGAGATAATGGATCGACCCATCGGGCCAGCGGATGCGGAACTCCGGTTCGTACTCGCGGTCGCCCCGCAAGGCGGCCGCAATCTCCGCTTCGGTCAGGGCTATGTCCTCGGGATGAATCAGTTTTTGCCAGGCGGCGTGGGCGGCGTCGAAATCCTCCCGTCGGACCCCGAAGACCCGGTACACCTCGTCGTCCCATACCAGCCGGTCCTGGACCACATCCCAGTCCCAGATGCCGATACCAGCCCCGTGGGTGGCGATGGAAAGGCGTTCGATGGCGCTGGACAGATCTTCCTCGGCCCGTTTGCGCGCGGTGATGTCCACCACCATGCCGGCAATGCTCTGCACCGCCCCTTGCGCGTCGCGGATAGGTGTGTAGGAGACCAGTCCCCAAACCTCTCCGCCATCCTTGCGAATGAACCGCTTTTCAAAGAGCGCCGAATCGCTCTCGCCGGCAAACAGCGTGCCCAGGGTGGCCAGGGTCTTCTCCAACTCGTCAGGATGGCTGGTCTCCCGGGTATTGAGGCGCATGGCCTCTTCGAGGCTGTAGCCCAGCCACGCCGCCAGCCGCGGATTCGCCTCCAGGTAGCTGCCCTCGAGATCGACGATGGCGATGCCCACGCCGGCATTGTCGAAGACGGCCCGCATGCGCGCCTGGTTGGCCTGTACTTCTGCCTGGGCCAGCTTTTGCGCGGTCACATCCTCGTAGATCCCCAGCAGCCCCTGCGATGCTCCCTGTTCGTCCGCCAATAGAACCAGATTGCTGCGGACATAGATGGTCTGTCCGTCGGGCATCACCAGGGTCTCTTCGAAACCCAGCTTGGGCGCCCCGGAGCGCAGCACCTCCATATCCTTGGCGCGGTAGGATTCTGCCTTGGCCGGCCAGATCTGGAAATCGTCCTTGCCCAGAATCTCAGCGGTGTTGACGATCCCGGCATCCGCGGCAAAGGTCCGGTTACAACCTAGATAACGCAGGTTGGTATCCTTCCAGAAGACCCCCGCAGGCAGGTTGTCCAGCACCGTCTGCAACATATACTGCGACTTTTGCAGGGCAGCCTGGGCGCCCTGACGCTCGTCGATATCATGGACCGCGCTCAATACCAGTTGCCGCCCGCCAATCTCGATCAAACGGGAATGCACCTCGGCGGCAAAGCTGCTTCCGTCCTTGCGCACATGACGGGTCTCGAAGGTTACCGTCCCCTGCCGCCGCAGCCGGCTGTGAACGTCGGTGACCAGATTCCCCACATCCGGCAGATTGATCTCTGTCGGCCCTAACCCCAGAAGTTCTTCCCGTGTATATCCCAGTTGGTCCAGGGCAACCTGGTTGAATTCGATGAAATGGCCCTCCGGATCGAGAACAAAGATGGCATCGGCCATGCTCTCGAAGAGATCGCGATACTGGCTCTCGCTCTGCCGCAACGCAACCGCGTCCCGGGCCCGAATCCAGAAGCGGAAACCCAACAGGATGGCCACCAAAAAAGACAATCCCACCAGCGACATGGCCAGCGTGCGCAGCAGCAGCGGACGGTAGACCTCTGCCGTATCCTGTTTGGCAATCAGCAGCCAGGGAGTTCCCGGAACCAGCCGGCCCGCACCCAATGCCGCCACATTCCGATAGTCCACCCCCTCCAGCCGGCCCTGCCGCCCCAGCGCCGCCTGGACCGCCAGTTTCTCCCCCTCCGTCATGGGCACACTGAAAGCCAGCGCCAACCCTTTGCGCAGGCGCAACTCGTTGAGAAACCAGACCCGGTCGCCATGCCGCTCAACAAGCAGCGTCTCCGCCGTGGTGCTGGGAAGCGGCCAGCGCTGCAAAGAGGGATAGAGAAAGACACTGGGGTCCAGACGCAGCAGCAGCAGCGCCACCGTGCGGCTCTTCCCGCTCTGCTCCACAGCAGTCATGGGCGCCACCAGGTCGAGTAAAACCGGCCTGTCGGGAAACTGCTCACTGCGGTAAAAAGAGGTGAAGACCGCCTTGCCGCTGCTCAGCACCTCGGCTTCAGCCCGCCGATCTTCCGGGGAAGTGACCTCGCCCCCCTCCGTAGTGGAGAGCAGCGGCGTCCCGTCCAGACGCAGAAAGAGGATACTCCGATAGCGGTTATCCTGCTGTACCACTTGCAAGCGCAACCGCATCTGCGCCCGCGCCTGGGGATCGATCTGCCCGCTTTCGATCCACTTCTCCACCCGCAGAGCGGTAATCGTCCCATGGGAAAGGGCGATAGCCACCGCCTTTTGCGCCTCAAGCAAGGACTCGATCTGCGCGACCTTCAGATCCGCCGCCATGGAGACCTGCGCCAGCGCGTTGGCACGAACGATTCTCCGCTGAATGGCATAGGATCCCCAGGTCAACACCAGCAGCGCCAGAAGCGCGACGGCAATCGCCGCCGCGGTCCAGCGAAGACCGCTCCCGGGGATGGGTGCTGCGGGGGATTCCATGCGCATCGCTTAACGGCTCCGGAAACCTCGAAACGGCTGACGCCGCCCCTGCGGAACAACTCGACAAAGGGATTATCGTACCGGAAAACCTTTATCTACAAGCAATTTTCGGGCTAACTCCAACTCCTGTCCCGAAGCAGTCCGCGCCTCCTGCGGCGCCGCGGGTCACCATCCAACCCCGCGCCTCAAACGGCACAGAACTACCGCGGCTTCACGCACGCCCCCCACCATACCCCATCCCAGCCAGCACGCCGCGCTGGTAGGCCATACTGGCGATAACCCCCGGCAAGGGATCGTCGCCATGCACTTCGTACTCCAGATCGACAAAGCCGGGGTAGCCAATGGCGATCAGCGCCGCAAAGATCTCCTCCACTGGCATGATGCCGTCGCCCACCGCGACCTGGCTCTCTTTGCTGCTGAAGCTGGTCAAATCCTTCATGTGAAGGTTGAAGAGGCGTGGGCCAACCTCATGAATGCACTTGACCACATCCGCGCCGGCACGGGCGGCATGGCCCAGGTCGATGCAGCAGCCGATGCGCGCATCCACGCCCCGTAGCGACTTCAGCACATCCAGCGGCGATGGCCACAGCTTGTCCTCCGGCCCGTGGTTGTGTATGGCGATACGCATGTCGTACTCGCGTACCAAACGCTCCAGCCGCGGCAGCATCTCCGGCGTGGGGTCGCCGGCCACCATCACCCCGATCCCGGCCCGCTTGCAGTATTCGAACTTGGCGCGCATCTCCGCGTCGTCGTTCTTGGCAAAGTAAATCGCCCCGGCGGCGTGCAACCGAATGCCCGACGCCACGTAGTCGGCCAGCGCTTTTGCCTCTTGCTCGGGATCGGCGGGAAGATGATCCTTCACGTCCTTGACGTTGAGATTGGAGACTCCGGCTTGTAGAAGAAGCGGAATCATCTGTGCGCGGGTGAAATTGCGAAAGGTGTAGCTGGCCACGCCCAACCGCACCGGAACAGCCTGGGCCGGCGATGCCGTGCTCTGCGCCAGGGCGGGAACTACCGCGGGCGCGGCCCAGGCCGCGGCCAGCAACGCTCCCCCCTGCAATACGCTGCGGCGAGTCAATGCCTGCTTCATGATGGTCGCTCTCCTCGATGAAACGCGTCCGAAGGAACCAAACGGACAAAAATGAGGCTCCCTGCCCCATTCTGGCGGCGTTCTTCAGCCGCCAAGGTGGGAAGCCTCGATCGCCGGTGCCCCAGATCCCGCTGTCGAAATCCGGGATCTTTCAACACCCACCGGGTCGCCGCTTTAGAGATGCGGCTCCCAGCCCTTTTCGTACTCCCGGCCCCACCCCTGCATCGCCTCGGCATCGTTGAGGATACGGCCGTTACTGGCGTCTATGGCCAGTTCGCGGTTGACCTCCCAGGCAATGTTCGAGAGTTGCAGCATGGTGACCGCCACGTTGCCCACCGCTACCGGCGCACGCAGTTTCTCACCCTTGCGCATGGCGGCGATGAAGTTGGCAAAGTGGGCGTCGGTCATGGAGTCGCGGCCGGTCAGATCGGCGGTGCTGGTGGCCTTGCCGGTCTGAAATTCACTGCTCTTGACGCCCTTCAGGTCGAAGACCTCGTAGCCGTCACGATCCACCACCACCGTACCCGCCGTGCCCAGGATGGCCGCTCCTCGGTCGCGGTTATAGAGCTTCATGCCCTGGCAGCTCTGCCCTTCCCAGGTAATCATCCGGTCTGCGTAGGTGAAGCCGGTGACCAGCGTATCGTAGAACTCCCAATCGTCCTGAAAGTGGTATCTGCCGCCCGCCGCCGTCACTCGTTGCGGGAAGTCCACACCCAGCGCCCAGCGCGCAATATCCACTTCGTGGGAGCCGTTGTTGAGGCTCTCGCCGGTGCCGTAGGCTCGCAGCCAATGCCAGTTGTAGGGGTGAACATTGTCCTTGTACGGCCGCCGCGGCGCTGGCCCCTGCCACAGATCCCAGTCCAACTGCGCAGGCACGGCAGCCACTTTGCCCACCCCCATGGACTTTCTCTGGTTGCAATACCAGGTACGGGCCAGATAGGGCCTGCCGATCAGCCCGTTGTGGATCTTGTCCACCACCTCGATGGTGTGCGGCGAGGAGCGCTGCTGCGAGCCCATCTGCACCAAATGGCCGTATTTGCTCTGCGCCGCCACCAGCAGCGCGCCCTCGGCGGGATTGTGGCTGCACGGCTTCTCCACGTACACATGCTTGCCGGCCTGCAACCCGGCAATGGCCATGGGTGCGTGCCAATGGTCGGGGCTGGCGATGGTGATGGCGTCCACGTCGCGCTCTTGCAGCACCTTGCGGAAGTCCCTGTCCATCGCCGGGGCGTAACCCAGGTCGTGCGTGGCGGTGGCGCCGAACTTCTTCAGAATCTCGCCGTCCACATCGCAAACGTGGGTCACGCGAGCGCTTTCTGCATTCGCCTGGAGCGCCGATAGATGCGCGTAGCCGCGCCCATTGAGACCGATGATGGCAAAGTTGACGCGATCGTTCGCGCCCAGAATCTGGCCATAGCTTTTGGCGGTCGAACTCAGCGCCAGACCGGCCGCGCCCACCGCGAGTGTGTCGATAAACTCCCTGCGAGTGATCATCTTCTCTCCATTGAACCGTTTGAGACCAAGGCTGCGAGGCTCGAACAATCCGGAGAAAAGCCGGGGGCGACGGCTGGCCGCCCTGCACGCCTCTCCCTCCGGACAGAAAATCAATAGGGAGATGCTAATCCTCAAGGGGCAAAAGCGCGAAATCGGCAGAAAACAGCTCGAAGCGGTTTTTCATGCAATCTGCCGCGGCATTGCAGTTCACTCCGCTTCGTGCGCGGTATCGCGGTTGTCAAATCGCGTCAGGTTGGAGCTGAAGGTCAGATACACCGTGCCCGTCGGTCCGTTACGCTGCTTGGCGATGATAATCTCCGACTTGGTCTTCTCGTACTCGTCCATGGATTCGTCGCGGCTATAGTAGGCCTCGCGGTGAATGAAGGCCACCACGTCAGCATCCTGCTCGATCGAGCCGGATTCGCGCAAATCGCTTAGCAGCGGCCGCTTGTCGTCGCCGCGTCGCTCGCTGGAACGGGAGAGCTGACTGAGCGCGATCACCGGCACTTCCAGTTCCTTGGCCAGCGCCTTCAATCCACGGGAGATCGCCGAGACCTCCTGGGTGCGGTTTTCGTAGCCCTTCTTGGCCCCCGGCACCGAGGCCGTCATCAACTGCAAATAATCGATCACCACCAGGTCCAGAGCACCGTTCTGCTGCTTGAGTCGGCGCGCCTTGGCCCGCATCTCGGCCAGTGAGATGCCCGCCGTGTCGTCGATGAAAAGCCGCGCCTCCACCAGGCGGTTCAGCGCTTCCTGCAACTTCTGCTGATCTTCGCGGCGGATGAAGCCGGTCTGCAAGGCCCGCTGATCGACCCAGGCCTCGGAGGCCAACATACGGCGTAACAGCGACTCCTTGCTCATTTCCAGGCTGAAGACCGCCACCACCGCCTGGCTGGTGACCGCCGCGTTCTGCGCGATGTTGATGGCAAAGGCCGTCTTGCCCATCGATGGGCGGGCGGCGATGATGACCAGCTCCCCCTTTTGCAGGCCGCTGGTCATACGGTCCAGGTCGGTGAAGTGCGTCGCCACGCCGGTCACTTCCCGGCTTTGCTTATATAAATTGTCGATCGTTCCGAAGGAGTTGGCGACAATTTGATCGAGGCTGAGAAAGCCGCCCTGGATGCTGTCCTGGCTGACGTTGAGCAGTTGCTGCTCGATGCCGTCCAGCATGGTGATGGCGTCGTCGCTCTGATCGGCGGCACGGGCGATGGCCGAGGCGCAGATGGCCATCAGCCGCCGCGAGGTGCTCTTGTCCTTGACGATACGCACGTACTCGGCAATCACCGGCCGGCGCGGCAGACCCTCGGTCAACGAGGCCAGGTAAGCCACGCCGCCCACCGACTCGCGCTCCTTGTAGCGATCCAGCTCGGCCGCCAGGGTGACCATGTCCACCGGCCGCTGCGCGTCGATCAGCTCGCTCATGCGCATGTAGATGCGGCGGTGCGAGTCGAGCGAGAAGTCGTCCGGGGTGAGCTTTTCCGCGGCCTCGGAGTGGGCCTGGTTGTCGAGCAGGATGGCGCCCAGGATGGTGCGTTCGGCATCGACGTTGGCAGGCAGGCCAGTGTCATTCATCAGATTGGGAATGGTTGCCATATCTCTTCGAGTCTAGGCGGATCGAACGCATCCGGGAAGGCCGGAAAACCACCGCCCGCAGTGGAAAATCGGTGCACAGCGCCTCAGCGCAGCCGCGAAACCTCCCGCAACTGGTGGGCGATGGCTTCCAGAAAGGTCTCCACACTGATGCCGGCCGGGATCTCCAGTCCGGATTTTGCCCGCAGCGCCATGGCGATGCGCTCCGCCAAAGCGGCGCGGGTGTTCAAATCCATATCCAGGCGACGGGCGAAAAAGCCCTCCAGCACTTCCAGATCGGCGCCCGAGAGCTTGTCCAGCGCCGCCGTCGAGAGGCTCACGCCCAGATGCGGCGGGGCCATGAACGAAGCCGCCGGCGCGACAGATGTGAAGGCCGCGGCAGTGAACGTGCGCGAGCCGGATTCACCCCAATGCGGTGTCTCGATCTCACGATCCCGCACCACCAGGGTGCCCGCCGCCAGATCTCCCAGGCGCTGATGCTGGCGGCTGCAGAAGATGGCGATCGCGCCCACCGCGTAGAAGCCGGGCAGGTAGTCCACCACGCGCACCAGATTGCGGGCCAGCGCCTCGATGAAGCCGATGGCCCGTCCGGAACGGTGAATGACCCTGATCTTCGCCGCCCGCTTGCCCGGCGTGCGCCCGTTCCAAAAGGCTTCGAAGAGGGTGAAATAACCCCATTGGATGAGAAACACTGCCACCAAAAAAACTCCCATCCACCACGCCGGCGAGAGGCCCCCAAGCACGTGAATCCAGGGCAGAATGGCCAGCGAAAGCAGCGTCAACACCAGAAAACCACCGCCCCACAGCAAGTGATCCACCAGCACTGCCACAAAGCGGCTGCCCAGGCCGGCCACCGCCATGGAGATGGAAACCATCTCGGGGGTATCGATGCTAAGCTGATCGGGGCCGAGTGTATCTCGATCCAACTGCTCCGTAAATGGTTCCATGGCGACGATTCTCTCCAACCAATGGCTCGCGAAGCGCCGTCCCTATTGGGAACGGCTGGGCAAGCTGCTGGAACAAGCCGAGTCCGGCGGCTTGCGCCAGCTCTCTCGCGGCGAATTGCGCGAGACCGCGCTGCTGTACCGCCAGATGGCCAGCGACCTCTCAACCCTACGCCACGACCGCACCGCCCGCGCCTACTCCGAGCACGCCAATCAATTACTGGCCCGCGCCCACCATATCATCTACTCCAGCCGCCGCACGAGCTTTCTTCACCTGCTGCGCTTTCTGCGCGACGACTACCCTGCCATCGTACAGCGCCAGATGCGCTATGTGCTTCTCTCCCTGGCGCTGATGCTCACCGGAGGCCTGCTCGGCTCGGTCCTTACCCTGGCCCGTCCGCAGTTCATGCGTGCCTTTCTCGGCCCCGGCATGGTAGCCACCATCGAGCGCCACGAGATGTGGACCCACTCCATCGTCGCCATCGCACCCATGGCCAGCAGCGCCATCATGACCCACAATCTCTCTGTCTGCTTCTTCGCCTTCGCCTCCGGCATGGTCTTCGGTATCGGCCCGGTCTGGTCGATGTTCTTCAACGGACTGCTCCTCGGCGTGGTCGGCGTAGCCTGCGGGCAGCACGGCATGTCCCTGGACCTGTGGAGTTTTGTCGCCGCGCACGGCTCGCTGGAACTGCCGTCGATCATTCTGGCCGGCGCCGCCGGACTGCGCCTGGGCCGGGGTGTGGTCTTCCCCGGCCTCTACCGCTGGCGCGACGCCATCGCTACCGCCGGCGCCGAGGCCACGCAACTGGTCGCCGGCATCATTCCCCTGCTGATCGTCGCCGGAACCCTGGAAGGCTTCCTCTCCCCCTCCGCTGCTCCCATCTGGATCAAGTTCAGCGTCGGCGCCGCCCTCTTCACCCTGCTCATCCTCTGGCTCTTCCGCCCAGTCTCTCGATGAAAAGAAGTGGCGCGGTCGATCCCGCGGGGCTGGCCTGAAAACAAACCCAAAGCCATTCGCGGAACTCCGCGAATCTACCACACGCGGCAGCGCGTGGCGTGGACCATGGGCTGGCCCGATTTGCAATGGAAGGCCTTCTGGAACTCGGGCATATTGCCGAGAACATTGATGACCCGCAACTCAGGCAGAGAATGAGGATTGGTGAGAACCTCTTCTTTCGCCGTTTCGGGACGCAACTGCTCGCACCAGTTCGAGCCATAGGCGATAAAGAAGCGCTGCAGATTGCTCAATCCGCGAACGTCGGTGTCGTCGAGTGTCCGTCCCTGCCTCTTCAGATCCTCGGCGAGAGCGGAAAGTGCCAGGTAAATTCCGCCATTATCCGCGGTATCCTCCCCCTGCGTCAGCTTGCCGTTTTGCTGGACGCCAGAGACTCCCGGCACCGGACCGGTGTATTCGTTCGCAATGCAGGATCCGCGCTCCTCGTACTGCCTGGCGTCCTCCGGAAGCCACCAGTCGCGCAGGTTTCCATTCATGTCGAATTTGCGTCCCTGGTCGTCGAAGTCATGAGTCAGCTCATGGCCTATCACCGAGCCCGCGGAACCGTAGTTAATCACATCGTCCGCCATTGGATCGAAGAAGCCCGGCTGTAATATGCCCGCCGGAAAGTTAATGGTATTGGCTTGCGGATCTTCGTAGGCATTGACAGTGGGGGGCGTCATGATCCACTCGCTCCGGTCCAGTGGCTTGCCAATAAACGCGAGCTGTCGCTTCAGTTCGAAGGCATTTGCCCGCGCCACATCGGCGGGGTAGCTTTCACGCCCGATGGTGAGCGAGCTATAGTCAATCCATTTGTCCGGATAACCAATCTTATTCAAGACCGCCTGGAGCTTTTTGCGGGCTTCATTTTTTGTCGCCGGCTGCATCCAGGTGACAGTGTCCAGGTCTCGGCCCATGGCCGACTCAATCTCTGTCACCATGCGAAGAACGCGATCCTTGCTTTCGGGCGGAAATACCTGGGCAACGTACACCTGGCCAAGCGCCTGGCCCACAGAAACGTCGACAGCGCGCGTGCAGCGGTACCAGTCTGGATGCTGCTCCTTCTCGCCGTACAGCGCACTGGAGAAACTGAAACGTGCCGAACGCCACTCTTCACCCAGAAACGGGGCGGCGTCTAAAAGCAGATGAGCGCGCAGGTAGAGCTTCCAGTTCGCCAAATCCTCGCTCACAATCGACCTGTCAAGCGCGCGGAAGAATTCGGGAGAGGTGACCTCATAGAGCGGCACGGCGGGCGCCCCGATGCCCTTCAGATAAGCGTCCCAATCGAAATGCGGCGTCAGCCCCTTTAAGGTTTCCAAAGTGAAGCGGTTGTTTACCTTGTTTGGATCGCGACGTGAGATGTTGTCCATCTGCGCCTGGGCCATCGCCGTTTCCATGCGCAGAATGGTCTGAGCGGCGGTGGATGCATTGGCAGCACTGGCGCCATCCATCTTTAGCAGCGCGGTAAGCAGCGCAATGTACTTTTCGCGCAGCGATTTCATCGCGCTGTCGTTGCTCAGATAATAGTCGCGACTGGGCATACCCAGTCCGCCCTGATCGACACTGGCTACTACACGGCCCACGTCATTGTAATCAGCCTGCTGACCATAGCCGAGCATCGGCGCGGCAACCTGATCGTCATTACTCTCCCAGGCCCTGCTGTAGGAACTGTGCAACGCAGCAAGAACCGTCGCGATCTCTTGCTTTTGTTTCATCGCCTCGATGCGTGCGAGCAACGGCCGGACAGCCATCAGATCATTGGCCTTGCTTGTGGCCTGATTCATACAGGCCGCGTAGAGGTCACCGATCTTTTGTTCGTTGGCCGTACGTGCGGGTTTCGCCCCCTGGTTCTTTTCCAGAATGCCGTGCAGAACCTGCAGGTTCCAAAGCTGGAGTTTGTCAAAGTTTCCCCAGGAAGCCTGATCGGCTGGGATGGGGCTGGCGGCATTCAGTTTGTTGCAGGCATACTGGTAAAAGTTCCCGCAGGGATCAACCGCCGTATCGACTTTCGTCACATCGACATGTTGTAACTCGATGGGTGACACGGATGTGCTCTGTGCTGACTGGGCCAAAGCACCCATGGCAGGCAGAAGAGCGATCAGAAAACAGAGATGGATTTTCATCATTCCTCCATGGCGGGCATTCCATATGGAACTGGGCAAAGCCCTTCCGTAAATTAAAGGGATGATTTTAGCAGAAAGAGTTGGGCGTGAGACAAAGAGTGAAGACAAATACATTTTCCGGCATTCAGGACTTTTTGACGCTTCAACAGCCGGCTTTGCAGGACCGGGAACGATTAACGCCACAGGGTACGATGGATCGAAATGACGATCTGGTTCATGCTGTTTGCCACGGCGATTGGATGCCGCAGCATGGCAAGGAGCAAGACAAACACAAACAGCCCCAAAACCAGTTCTGAAGCTTCCCCACCTCGACCAATCCAAATCCGCCGTGTTCAACAGCCATGAACCTACAATTGCAATGAGAATCCAGAGGGCAAAGCAGCCTCAAGATGGATTTGTTCCCCGCTGATGGGGTGGTGGAATTTTAGAAATTGGGCATGCAGAAAATATCCTCCGTCGCCGGGAAGGCCGGGAAGATTTTCAAGAGGCTGGCCGTTTATGCCGTACAGAGGATCGCCCACCAGGGGATGGCCGATGGATGCCAGATGGATCCTGATTTGATGCGGGCGGCCCGAATACAGGCTGACCTCAAATGTTGTGGTGCTGGGGTTGCGTGCGATCACCTTGGCCAATGACTTTGACGGTTTGCCGCTGGGGCTGGCGGCCCACACGGAACCCATGCGCGGGTGCGGTACAAGACCGATGGGGGTGAGGATTTCGTAAGCGTCGTGCTGGGCAATGCTTTGCGCCAGCGCCCGGTAGATCTTTTGAATGTTGGGGGTGTTCCAGTTTGTAAATAGATTCGATGCCGCCTGCGCTGTTTTGGCGAAGAGGACGATGCCGCTGGTGGCTCGCCCCAACCGGTGGACAGGGCTTGTGTTGGGGAATTGCTTTTGCACCAGGCGCAAGAGGGTGTTTTCCATGAAGCCGGCGCCGGGGAGGGTGGGCAGCCCGCTGGGTTTGTTGACGGCCAACAGATGGGGGTCGTCCAACAGAACTTCGAAGTGCCGAGGGGCGTCTGGTTCGATCCAGGGCGGACGGTTCCAGACCAGGATTTGCCCTGAAGTCACCGGTTCGCTTCCGCTGGCGATCACGCCGTTGAGAGTGACTTCGCCGTGGTTCAGTTTTTGTTGCCAAGCTTGTGCGGTGGAGTGGGAGTATAGGCTTGCCAGGTGGGAGAGCAGGGATTGTCCACGGTATTTGCTGTCGATGATCGTGGTGTAGGCATAGCCGCGGTTGAGCATGTAGTTTGAGTGTAAGCCATGGCATCCCCGCCAGGAGTTGCCGGAATTCGTGCGACTTTGGATTCGGACAGCAAGTTGATGCGCCCCGTGTGGGGAGCCGGATTCCGCACGGATCACGGGCAATCCGAAAGTTAGGCCTTTGGCATCGGTACCGGGAGCTCCGCTCTGTTCAGCAGCCATCAGTGGAAGTCATGCGAAGAGATGGCGAGGTCAGACATCTCCAGCGGATGAATGGCGTCGGCCTTTACGTGCAGCACGCCATCGTTGCTTTGCAGGCGGCCTTGAATCAACAGAAAGCGATGGCGGGTTACGGTCAAACGCTCGCACTCGAAGAGATCGGGCGTGAGGATGATGTTGGCAATGCCCGTCTCGTCCTCTAGAGAGAGAAAAACGAATCCCTTTGCCGTTCCCGGACGTTGACGGGCAATCACACAGCCAGCAATGCGGATCGTGCTGTTCGGCGCGCTGTGCGCCAGGTCCGCGGCGGCAACGCAGTGCATCCCGCGCAAGGTATTGCGCTGGTAGGCGAAGGGATGCGGCCCGGTGGTCAGTCCCGCACCAGCGAAGTCCGCGCTCAGGCGCTCGCCGGTGGTCATGGCCGCGAGCGGCAGGGCGCACGGTTCTTCCTCTGCAATGCCGCGCAGCAGCGGACCGACGGGACGCCCAGCCTTTTCTACCTGCCAGAGCGCATCGCGGCGATGGACAACGCTCTCAATCGTATTGAGCGCACCGATCCGCGCCAAAATCACCAGCTCGCGGCTGTTCAGCGCGGGCACGCGGAGCGGGAGCTGGTCGATGGAGACAAATGGGCCATGCGCAATTCGCTCGGCCAGCAACGCCTGAATCGATGCGGCCCTCATGCCGCGCGCATAGTTGAAGCCGATGCGCAAGGAGAGGCTCTGGTCTCCTTCCTGCTCCAGCGAACAGATGCCCATAGAACGCTGCACGTCGATGGGACGCACGCGCAGTCCATGGCGCTGCGCATCCTTGATGAGCACGGCTGGCGAGTAGAAACCCATGGGCTGATTGTTGAGCAGCGCGCAGGTGAAGGCCGCCAGATAGTGCACCTTGAGATAGGCCGAGGCATAGGCGATCAGCGCGAAGCTGGCCGCGTGCGATTCGGGAAACCCGTACATGGCGAACGAGGAGATGCTCTGCACAATGTTGTCCTGCGCTTGGGGACCGATGCCATTGCGGGTCATGCCGGCGCGCAGGCGGCCTTCGAGGTTTTTCATCCGTTCCATCGAGCGGCGCATACCGACTGCACGGCGCAGTTCGTCGGCTTCTGCTCCGCTGAAGTTGGCAATGGCCATGGCCATGCGCAGCAACTGCTCCTGAAAAAGCGGCACGCCGAGGGTGCGCTTGAGCACTGGTTCCAGCGATGGATGTGGGTAGGTGACCGCTTCCTTGCCCTGGCGGCGGCGCATGTAGGGATGCATCATTTTGCCGGCAATGGGGCCGGGGCGAATGATAGCCACCTGCACCACCAGATCGTAGAAGCGGCGCGGCGCATTGTGCGGGATCGACGCCATCTGGGCGCGGCTCTCCACCTGAAACATACCCACCGTGTCGGCCTTGCACAGCACATCGTAGACCGCGGGATCTTCGGGCAGCGTCGCCAGATCGACGGTCTTGTTGTAGTGCCGTGGGATCAGTTCGATGCTCTCTTTCAGCGCGGCCATCATGCCCAGCCCCAGAAGATCGACCTTGATGAGACCAAGATCGGCGCAGTCTTCCTTGTCCCATTGAATGACGGATCGGCCCGGCATGGAAGCGCGTTCGATGGGCACCACCCGATTCAACATGCCGGCGCAGATAACCATGCCTCCGGAGTGCTGGCCCAGATGACGGGGCAGATTCTTCAAGCGCAGACAGAGATCGAGATAATGGGCAATGCGCGGATGGCGCGCGTCGAAGCCGGCCTGAGCAAAGCGGCGCTCCAGGGTGTCGTCCGCACCCTTCCACTCCCAATGGCCCATCAGGCTGCTGAGCCGCTCGATCTGTGCTTCTTCAAATCCCAACGCCTTGCCCACCTCGCGCGCGGAAGAGCGGCCGCGGTAGCTGATGACGTTGGCGGTCATCGCCGCGCCCAGTTGCCCATAGCGCTCGTAGACGTACTGAATTACACTCTCGCGCTCGCTGCCCGAGGGCAGATCGAGATCGATGTCCGGCCACTCGTTGCGGCTCTCGTTGAGAAAGCGCTCGAAGAGCAGCTCCATACCCACGGGATCGACGGCCGTCAGCTCGAGTGCATAGCAGACCGCGGAGTTGGCCGCCGAGCCACGGCCCTGCACCAGAAAGCCCTGCCGCTGGCAGTAACGCACTATGTCCCAGACAATCAGGAAGTATCCGGCGAAGCCCAGCTTGGAGATCAGCGCCAGCTCGCGCTGTACCTGCACGCGCGCCTTGTCCAGCAGGGACCGCTTGCTCTCGTTCCCATAGCGCTTGCAGACGCCTTCTTGCACACGCTGCGCCAGAAAGCTGTCCATCGTCTCGCCGGTGGGCACGGGATAATGCGGAAACCGATAGCCCAGATTGTCGAGCGTGAACTCCAGCCGCTGGCCGATCAGTTGCGTGTTGGCGATGGCCTCAGGCAGATCGTGGAAGAGCCTGCGCATGACCGATGCGGGCAGCAGGGTGCGGGCGCTGTTGGCGGTCAGCAAGCGCCCAGCGCGATCGAGCGGCACACCATGGCGGATGGCCGTCAGCACATCCAGCACTTCGCGATCCCGCTCCGTGGCGGCGCGCACACCGTTGGTCGCCACAATGGGAAGTTGCCGCTGCGCCGCAATCGCCAGCAAGGCCTGATTGCGCGCCTCTTCTTCGCGCTGCCGGTGACGTTGCAACTCAAGAAAGAGATTGCCGCGCCCATAGATGGAAGCAAGCAGATCGGCTACTTTGCCGGCCGCATCCATGCCCTGGTTGGCCAGCGCGGCGGCAAGCGGTCCTTCTTCCCCGCCGGTCAGGCAAATCAGTCCCGCGGAGAACTCCGCCAGATCGTCCAGCGTGGCCGCACCCTCAGCCTTGGTGCTTTCGCGCATCTTGAAGCGCGTGATCAATTGGCAGAGATTCTGATAGCCAATCTGCGAGGCGCAAAGCAGAGTGATGCGCACTGGTTCCGCTTGCTCGGCATGAGGAAGCCACATGGGCGGTTGCAGCCTCTGTCCGAATGCAGAAACAGCAATCTCCGCGCCGATGTGCGCCTTTACGCCGCTGCGCTTTGCTGCCGTGTGAAAGCGCGCCGCTCCGTAGACTCCGTTGCGGTCGGCGACAGCCAAGGCCGGCATCTCCAACTCGGCCGCGCGTTCGGCGAGCGACTCCGGCGCGGAAGCCGCGGCCAGAAAGCTGAAGGCGCTCGCGGCATGAAGCTCCACGTATTGGTCGGCATCAGTCAAGCAGCGCCTCCAGCCGCCACTCGCAGCGCAGGCGGTCGTGAACCAGCAGCAAGCCCAGCGACTGTCCGCGGCTGTCTGTGGCCATCACCTCCCACTCTTCCTGGTCCCACGCATCCACCGACCACCATGCGCCGCTGCTGCGCCATGGACCGTAAGCGACCGCGATGCGAAAGGAGTCGGAAAGATCGTGAAAGAAGGCGGGGCTGTCGTTCGCCAGCATCATCTGCAAGACACGTGGCGGGCGAACCCGGCGCAGGGCCGCGCGCTCGGACGACGCTGTGCGCGGCTGGCTGGCGGCATCGGCGCGAAAAGGCGCGAGGTGAAAGCCAGAGGGACGATGCGAGTCCTCCAGCACCGGCGTTCCCACGCGATCTTCGCCTACCATGGCCTTGATGCGCGCCAGGGTCACGTCCAGACGCGCGGGCTCGGGCGTCTGCGGAGCGAACAATCCCATCTGCACCTTGCCGGTCTTGCCCGGCTCGGCGTGAAGTGTCATCGCGAGCACCGGCGCCGGCGGCGGATGCGCGGCCAGTTCCATCTGCAGCAGCTTGAGCAGAAACCGCTGCTCCTGCGAGGGCAGTGCTGGGCGCACAGAGAAGGAGTGCATGGGGGCGCCCTCCAGCATCAGTTCGACGGTCAGCGAGGCCAGCGCCAGCGCATGGGCCGTGGCGCGCTCGAGCAGGCACTGTACCATGCGCGCGGCCATGAAAAGCAGGCCTTCTTCCTGCTCCACCGGCGCGTCGAATTCATAGACTTCGCGCAGCGCAAAGGCGGCTTCGATGGGTTGAAAGGTATGGCGGGCAACACCGCGCGCCATCGCCCGCCACTCCCGCGCCTGCGCGCCAAGGCGCGCTATCAGTTCGTTCTCGGGCAGGGCCGCCAGATCGGCAAAAGTGCGAATCCCCCAGATCTCGAACGTCTCCTGCTCTGCTAAGCTCAGATCGAGCGCAGACAGCGGAAGGTGCGCCAGCGTCTCCGCTTCCGCGCCCGCGGCCACAATGCACAGGCCGCGATGCGCGGCGGCTTTCAAGCGCGCGGCATGATAATTGGCGCTCAGCACCACGCTGACGCGCAGGCCGACAGCCTCCATGGCGGCGCGGATTTTTCCGGCCAATACACTGGGCGGGCCAAAGAGCAGTTCACAGCCCGTCACATCCAGCACTACCGCACAGCCCGCGCCAGACGAAGCCATTTCCAGGCGCGGCGTGAACTGCGCGGCCGCTTCCAGCAACACGGCGCGCGTGGCGGCTTCCACGGCCACAGAGCGATCCAGAATCTGCAAGCCCGGCAGCGCCTCCGCCTCCATGCGCGGCAGGCCATGCACCACGCCCCGCTGTGCCGCGGCGCGATTCATGGCGCAGACACAGGCGTCGTGCCGCGGACCATCCACGATGGCCACCGGCTCCCCCTTCAGATCGGCGCGCATGCGCAGCAGAGCCTGCGCGGCGAACTCGGTGGCATGAACGCTGGCGTAGAGTTCGCGGCTCATGCGCTCTTCTCCACAGCCCAGGCGGTGGATGCACTCCAGGCTACGGCCGGCGGCTTGCGCTGGTTGGACTGCGGCGTAAAGCGCTCCCGCCTTCTGCTCAGCTCGAAGGAGCAGCCCGTCAGCACTGTTCCGCCCTGTGCCTGGGCGCACAGCGCAGTGAGGTCCAGCACCGCTGCCGCGCTGGATTGCGCATACGAGGCCTGCCCCAGCACCAGCAGGCTGCAACGGCTGCGATCAGCCGCCTGGCGAAAGCGAAACCAGGTGGCCAGAGGAATCCGCAGCCCCTGCAGCGGCTCGACGCCGCCCAGATCCAGCACCAATGCCGCAAATCCGCCCGCCTGCAGCAGCAGGTCGGTCGATCGCAGCCCCTGATCGAGTTGCGACCAGATCTTTTGCGCGCCTTTCCCTCGGGACGGGGAAGCCAGCACTCGGCCTGCGCAGCGAATCCACAGCAGTTGCGGCAGATGCACGCCGCTGGCCGCGGCCGACTCCGGATCGAGGGCATCGCCTGTGTCGATCCAGACGCAGCACTGCCCACGGGCCGTGCATTGTGCCAGAAAGGCCAGTGTCAGCGTGGTGCGCCCGGAGCACTCCGGACCGACGATCTCGCTGATGGCCCCCACCGGCAGGCCGCCTTCCAGCAGCGCATCGACTGAGGCTATGCCGGTGGCCGCGGTCTCGCGGAAACTGCGCGACTGCGGCGATAGCGCCGCCGGGAAGCGGCTGGCGAGGGATGTTTCGATTTGTATCCGTAGGGCGGCAGCAGTGGCCATAATTTCGTCTTATCTTCGCTTTTAGCTTCGCGCGAATCGGCCCGCTTGTCAATAGGAGCAGCCCGGCTCGCCGCCACGAGTTTCGTCAGGAAGGATCGGCCGCAAAGAAATCCGAAATCCCGCCAACTTGCGAACCCGCCATCCCTGCCAAGCTGGGGCTGCATTGCTGTCTCTGTCTGAATTTACTTCCGCCTCTTGAGCTTGTTCATTAAGCGATGCGGAGGACGGCCAGCAATACCCCTGCGTCCCGCCGGTAACGCCATGCAATGACGGGAAATGCCTTATTCTGAGTGCGTATGTGTGGCCGTTACGCGCGAAAATCCGCCCAAGAGCTGCTGGCCGAGTGGTTCGATCTGGATCTGGGAGATATGCCCTGGTTTGCTCCCAGCTACAACGTGGCTCCGCAGAGCTTTCAGCCCGCAGTGTGCTGGGATCCGCAGTCTGCCCGGCGGCGCATCTCCTTGATGCGCTGGGGACTTGTGCCCAGTTGGGCGCGGGATGCGCGCATCGGCTTGAAGACCATCAATGCCCGCGCCGAAGATGCTGCGGACAAACCGGCATTTCGTGAGGCGCTCCGCAAGCGCCGCTGCTTGATTCCAGCCGATGCCTTCTATGAGTGGCAGCAGCTGAATGCCAGAACGCGCCAGCCCTATGCCATCGCCATGAAGAGCGGACAGCCCTATGCCTTTGCCGGCTTGTGGGAGAATTGGCAGACTCCGGTAGGCGAAGCGTTGGCCTCCTTCACCATTCTCACTACCGCACCCAATGAGATCATGGCGTCGATTCACGATCGCATGCCGGTCATTGTGGACCCCAAGGACTACGCGCGCTGGTTGCAGGTCCAAGACAAAGCCACGCCTCCGCTTGATCTGCTCAAGCCCTATCCCGCAGAGGGGATGGAAGCCTGGCCCGTCAGCCAGCTCGTTGGCAATGTACGCAACAATGGCCCAGAACTGCTGTCGCCGCTGCAACCTGCTCAAGGCACACTTTGGGGCTAATCTCTGGCCCCCATTACAAATTCCATCCACTGCAATAATGGCGGCTTCACCGGACAGAATTAGGCGACCAGCGGCTCTTTTCGGCGGACCAGGACGTAGACTGCCACCAGGGCAGCGGCGAAGCACGCCCCGGCACCCACTGCGAGCGACCAGCGTGGACCAAAGTAGTTGGCAACCCAGCCGACGATAGGAGCGCCAAGCGTCATTCCCCCCAGTGCAACGCCAACCCGGAGCGCCATCACCCTGCCCCGCATGGAGGTCTCTGTCGTGAGCTGCATAATGCTGTTGGTGCCGTTGGTAACGGTCAGGGCAGCCGCGCCGCTGACGGCGAGTGCTGCCGCAAACCACCAGTATCCCGGTGCGAATGCGGCAAGCGTAAAGCCCAGCCCTAAGATACCGGCGCCCATCGATAGAGACGCCAAGCCAGGCTTCCTTCCCCCGGCGGCAAACAACGCTCCCGAGACTGAGCCCACGGCCAAGATGGACGAGAGCAGGCCGAAAGCTCCTGCGTCGGAGTGGAAGACATTCACGGCCATCGTAGAGATGAAAATCGGAAAGTTAAATCCAAAGGTGCCGATCAGAAACAGCATCACCAGAATCGCCCGCAGGTCCGGTTTACTCCACGCGTAGCGAAGCCCTTCTGCAAATCCAGAGTTAGTGCGATGCGCTCTGATGCTGGTACGCAATTCCGCGAGACGAAAGAACGACATCGAGACGAGCACTGCCGCGAACGAGAGCCCATTGAAAAGAAAAGCCCAGCCGATGCCGACCTTTGCAATCAGCACACCGGCAACAGCGGGACCAATCATCTGGGATGCGTTGAAGGAGGTTGAGTTCAATGCAACGGCATTAGGAAGATCCGCATCACCGACCATCTCTGCCACGAAGGTCTGTCTCACTGGCGCATCCAGCGCTGCACCGGATCCAGACAGGAAGGCGAGCACATACACGTGCCACAGCCGAATGGCTCCTGCAATCGTGAGAACTCCCAGGGCAAGCGCAAATACGCCCATCGTTGCCTGGGTAAGCATCAGGAGCTTGCGCTGATTGAGGCGGTCCGCAGCCAATCCCGTCCACGGCAGGAACAGAAGCTGCGGGGCAAATTGCAGACCCATCACAATGCCCAGCGCGGACGCATCGCGATGGGTCAGTTGCGTCAGCACAAGCCAGTCCTGAGCCACGCGCTGCATCCCGGTACCGGCATTAGACACCAGAGCGCCAGCCGTCCACAAACGGAAGTTGAAACTGCTCAGGGAGCGAAATGTCCCGGTCATTGGGTTCTTCATGGGCGCCTAGGCGCGTTACCCCCATGAAACTGACCAAAGTGACGCGCGGAAAAAATGCTGATGAGCAGCGCACCCAGGCCGAAGACGAGGATGTGGGTTGTCACTCGTGGATCGAAAGCACCGACATGCGCAACGAGCAGATACGCAACGACCGCGTTGAAGAATCCCCAGACAACATTGACCGTTGCAGAGGAGAGCCCTTTGCCGGATGGTTTTGCAAATGGACTTTGAAAGGAGCGTCCCATCGTGCCGGCAACAAAATGTGGGATGGCGTTTGCTCCAAAAGCTCCCCCAAAGAAGTACGAAACAAGGCAAAGCCAATTCATGATGCTGATCTCCTCTTTTCCGGCTAGGAAATGATTTCCTCTGAAGACACAAGCTCGCCAAGACGGGAGTTCAATCCTCAACAAGTCGCTTGATCAGTTCGAGCGCCGCCTGAAGCTTCTCTTGTTCGGCGGCAGAGAGCTTCTGCGTGATGGTCGCAGTGAGCCAGTCCTGTCTCGCGGCCCTGCCATCCTGGAGCCGCTTCAGGCATTTGGGGGTGAGAGAGAGAAGCGTTTGCCGCCCATCGCTCGGATCAGGGGCACCGCTCACAAGGCCCAATTCGTGCAACGGCGTAACAATCGCGCTCATGGACTGCGGACGTATCCCCTCCGCTCGTGCCAGACTGGAAACCGTTGCCGATCCGTCTTTCTCCAATTGAAGAACAACTGAGATTTGTGACGGCGTCAGGTCGTCGCGCCCCCCATGCTCGCGTAAATGCAGTTTGAGCTTGCGGGCAACCAAACGAATTTCAGCAGCAACCGTCGAAGCGAGTCCAATTTGAATGGTTGATTTTCGATTGCTCACCAGATCAATATCTCATATATACAGGAAAACTGTACAGCCTGACTGCGTAGATATCCACCCTCCATTGTCCAGCCTCCGGATTGTGTAGCCCTCGGGAGCATGACCGTTGGGGCGCATTTCCATAGTGCGTTA
>Ga0326728_10004423_pt1 | contig 41602 bp, 36 predicted proteins | sample MB3enrmetagenome_FD_207602 | JGI IMG/M metagenome (GOLD analysis project Ga0326728, IMG submission 207602) | Lab enriched peat soil microbial communities from McLean, Ithaca, NY, United States - MB31MN | ecosystem: Environmental > Terrestrial > Soil > Wetlands > Peat | place: USA: New York... | reverse complement strand
CGAAGTTGCCTCCTTGACGGGCAGCGGGTCTGCTGTGTACGCCCTCTTTTCCTCGTCTCGTCAAATGGCCCGCGCCTCGAAACTCATCCCCAAAGGGTGGCTAAAGTTCCCGACGCGCACACTGGTGCGCGCCGACTACCACCGAAAGCTGTACGAGAAGTGACGAGTGAAGAGTGATGAGTGACGAGCACGCTGTGTTTCTCTAACTCATTACTCATCACTCATCACTCTTCACTTGTCACTGTTCTTGGGAGGTCGTCCAGTGGTAGGACACATGCCTTTGGAGCATGGAACCCTGGTTCGAATCCAGGCCTCCCAGCCAGGTTTCTAGCTGTATGAACTGTTAAGCAGGCGTGCGAGGATGCGATGAAAAGTCAGAGGGGAAGCCACACGCTGAAAATCTTCACGGGGAATGCCCATCCGGCGCTGGCCCGGGAAATCTGTACGGAACTGGGAGTGCCGCTGGGCAAGGCCCAGGTGGGGCGTTTTCCGGATGGTGAAGTGCGGTTACAAATCCTCGAGAACGTGCGCGGCGCTGATGTTTTTGTTATCCAGCCCACGTGCCGCCCGGTGAATGACAATCTGGTGGAATTGTTAGTGATGCTCGATGCCCTCAGCCGCGCTTCTGCCACTCGTATTACCGCCGTGATGCCCTATTTTGCTTATGCCCGGCAGGACCGCAAGGACCGTCCGCGGGTCCCCATTTCCTCCAAGCTGGTGGCGGACCTGTTGACGTCCGCGGGCGCAGACCGGGTGCTGGCGCTCGAACTGCATGCCGGGCAGATCCAGGGTTTCTTCGATATTCCTGTCGATCACCTTTACGCGACACCCGTCACGGTGGCCTATTTCCGCCGGTTGAAACTGAAAAACCTGGTGGTGGTCTCTCCTGACACCGGGGGCGTGGAACGCGCACGCGGATTCGCCAAGCGCATGAACATGCCCTTGGCGATCATCGACAAGCGCCGCGAAGACCCGAATGTAGTGGAAGTGTTTAACGTCATTGGCGACGTCGAAGGCAAGACTTGTTTACTGGTTGATGACATGATCGATACGGCGGGAACCCTGGTCCAGGGCGCTGGGGCTTTGAAGGCAAAAGGCGCGGACAAAGTCTATGCCTGTTGCACTCACGGGGTTTTTGCGGACGACGCCATCCGGAAAATCTGCTCCGCGCCGCTGGAGCAAGTGGTGGCGACCAACTCCATTCCCCTCTCACCGGAGGCGGAGCAGTGCGGCAAGATTAAAGTTCTGAGTGTGGGCAAGTTGCTCGCGGACGCGATTCGTTCCATTCATGATGAGACTTCCGTGAGTAAGCTCTTTATCTAAAGAGGCGGGGGAAATCAGAAACTGGAAAATGGAAACTGGAAATCGAGAATTGAGGCCCGGCTGACCAATTTCCAGTTTCGATTTTCGATCCTTGAGGAGTAGAAAGCTATGAGTCAAGCATTGACCGTGGAAGCTGAGCCGCGCGAGGAATTTGGGAAGAACGCCGCGCGGCGCACGCGGCGCTCGGGACGCATCCCGGGCGTGGTCTATGGAGGGGGCGGTCCAGTCATCCCGGTTACCGTTGACCCGGAGGGAATCCGCGAGGTTCTTCACTCCGAGGCCGGCCATAACGCCATCTTCACGCTGCAAGTTCGAGGCAAGGCGCCGGCCCGCGCGATGATTCGCGACTGGCAGTCCGAGCCCGTCCACGGCGGGCTGTTGCACGTGGACTTGGTGCGCATTGCCCACGACACCAAGTTGAAACTGAAGGTTGCTATCCATGTGACCGGTGAACCCCAGGGGGTGAAGGTCCAGGGTGGGATCTTCGAGTTCATGTTGCGCGAGGTGGAGGTAGAGTGCCTTCCGGACGACATCCCGGAGGCCATTACCGTGGACATAACACCGCTCAGCCTCGGCCAAAATCTGCGCGTGGCGGATCTGCCCATCGGGCCCAAGGTAAAAGTCCTCACCGACCCGAACCGCGTGGTGGCGCATGTGGTGATCCTGAAGGTGGAAGAGGAGAAGCCTGCGGAGGTGGCGGCGGAGGCGGCGCCGGCTGAACCTGAGGTCATTCGCAAGGGTAAAGCCGAGGAAGAGGAAGGCGCCGAGGAAGAAGCCGGCGAAGAGAAGAAAGAGAAAGGCGAGAAGAAGGAGAAGGGCAAGGAGAAAGGCGAAAGCAAGTGACGAGTGGCGAGTGACGAGCAAGCAGTATTCGTCAGGTTTCTGGCCATTTTCCGAAACGAACAGTGTCATGTGAATTGCGGGGCGGGTCTTTTTGCTTGTCACTCATCACTCGTCACTCGTCACTGTTCTTATGAAACTGATCGTCGGTTTGGGGAACCCCGGCTACGAGTACCACCTGACGCCTCATAACCTGGGGTTCATGGCGATCGACCGTTTGGCTGACGCCTGCGGCAAGGAACTGTCGCGTCGCGAAGCACAGGCCCTGACGGCATGCACCGAACTGGCGGGCGAATGCGTGGTGCTGGCAAAGCCCCAAACCTATATGAACTTGAGCGGCTTGGCGGTGGCGCGGCTGCTCCACAACTACGAATTGGCGCCGCGCGACTTGCTGGTCCTGGTGGATGAAATCGAATTGCCGTTGGGTATGTTGCGCATCCGGCCACACGGCAGCGCCGGCGGACATAACGGTTTGAAGTCCATTATCGGCGCTCTTGAGACCAATGATTTCATCCGGGTGCGAATGGGCGTTCGGCCAGACCGGCAAGTGGAGGATTACGTTTCCTACCTCCTCCAGCCGTTTCGCCGGGCAGATACGGAGTTGGTCGCGGAGATGCTCGACCAGGCCACTGAGGCCGTCCGCGTCATTCTTTCGGAAGGTGTACAAAAGGCGATGAATCGCTTTAATCGGAGGGTTCCGCCCACCGAGTCGTGAGGTCCCATGCGTAATTACGAAATGATTTTTATCGTCCGGCCCGATGTGGCCGACGAAGACGTTCAAAAGCTCATCACGCAGATGGAGAGCGTGGTGGCATCTGCGGGCGGCAAAGTGGAGAAAGTCGAAAAGATGGGCCGCCGCCGGCTTGCCTACCGCGTTCACAAACAGCGCGAGGGCTTTTACGTTCTCTTTTACGTGCAGGGCACGGGAGACACGGTCAAGGAATTTGAGCGCCGTCTTAAGGTGACCGATACGGTGATCAAGCACCTGACCGTCTGCACGGACGAGATTCTTCAGCGCGCCGCGAAATTCAAGGCCCTGCGGGCCAAGCAGGAGGCCAAGCGCCGCCGGAGCAAGCCTGCTCCCGCGCCTGCTACGCCCCCTGTTCCCGCGGAGAACGCGCAAGTATAAAAGGAGCGAATCACCATGCCAGTTCCCAGAGAAGGCGCGCCCGCCGGCGAACGTCCCTCACGGCGGGAAGCCCCCGGAGGTGGCGGCCGGAAGCAATATTTTCGCCGCCGCAAGGTCTGCAAGTTTTGCACAGAGAAGATCGACGTGATTGATTACAAGGACGTGCGCCTGGTCGGCGAGTTCATCGCCGAGCGTGGCAAGATCCTGCCGCGCCGCCTGACGGGCACTTGCTCCACGCACCAGCGCGCGCTTTCGGAAGCCATCAAGCGTGCCCGGAATATCGCCCTGCTGCCTTTCGCGGCGGGAGGGTAAGTATCCGGGATTCGGGATTCGGGGTTCGGAACAGGCAAGACCCTCGATGGCGATCAGTTCCCGCATCCCGTGCCCCCTTCGCCCATGCCCGAAACTCGAAAATCGAAACTCCAAATTCGGCCTCAAGCGATTTTCGAATTTCGATTTTCGAGTTTCGGTACTTAATGAGGAGTTTTGCTATGGAAGTTATTCTTCTTGAAAATATTGATAAACTTGGAAGCCGTGGACAGTTGGTGAAAGTGGCGGACGGTTACGGTCGCAACTACCTGCTGCCCAAAAAGCTGGCGGTGGCGGCCACTCCCCAAAACCGCAAGTGGGTGGAGCAGCAGCGCGTCCGCTTCCTCAAGCTGGAGGCCAAGGAAAAGGCCGATGCCGCCGATCTTTCCACGCTGCTGGAAGGCGTCAGTGTTACCGTCATTCGCAAGGCGGGCGATAAGGGCAATCTTTTTGGCTCGGTCACCTCCCTGGACGTTGCCGAAAAGCTCCTGGCCCAGGGCTACCACATCGACAAGCGTAAGATCAGTCTGGCCACGCCCATTAAGGTACTGGGCGAGTACAATGTCCCCATCAAACTCCACCGTGAAGTGACCGCGACGGTCAAAGTTCTTGTCGAGCCCGACGAGGAAACCAAAGCCAAAATGAAGGCCGCGGCGGAAGCCCAGGCCAAGGCTGACGCCAAGGCTCCTGCGCCTCCCAAGGAAGCCGCGCCCGCGGAGGCTCCGGAGACCGCCGCCAAAGCTCCAGAGACTGCTTCAGAAGCTGAACAGGAAAAGCCCTAACGGCACCCGCTCCGCCTTTCACACCCGGCGGGCGGAGCGGCGCCTAATCCCGGATTGAGCCAGCCCGTCACCCTCTCCCTTGATTGCCCGTAAGAAATATCCACAGGTCGGCCTGACTTCTTCACAGGTTTTGCGCCTTTTGCACAAGATATCCGCAGGCTGCATCTTCATGCAGCTTGAGGGGAGATTGTGTCGTGGTACAGTTTGATTTTGTAGCGGCGAGTTTATCTGTCAGCCGACGGACCTGATGGGGGCGTCCCGATAAGATCGGGATAGGTTCGGCGGCCTCTACATCAAATTTGCCCACTAACCAATATCGTGTAAAATTGGGAATATTACGATGCCGACTGCGACTGCCAGCGACCGATCCGTTCCTCACAACCTCGAAGCGGAACGCGCCCTTTTGGGCTCGGTCCTTCTCGATAATGGGGCTCTCAATTTCGCCCTCGAACTCCTGGGCAAAGAGGATTTCTATTCGGAAGCCCACCGCCTCACGTTCGAGAAAATGGTCGAGCTCTCGGAGAAGAATCGCACCATTGATTTGGTGACGCTCTCCGAGGAACTGGCCAAAGACGGTTTGCTGGAAAAAGCCGGCGGCGCGGCTTACCTGTCAGCACTCACCGACGGTGTTCCTATCGGCACGACAGCGGCGATGGGGGAGTATTGCCGGATTGTCAAAGAGAAATCGACGATTCGCCGCTTGATCAATGCTTCGAACAATGTTATCGCGCGTTGCTATGAAGGCACGGACGATCCCGAGACGCTGATCGACCTGGCGCAAAGCCAGGTTTTCGACATTGCTGAGCAGCGGGTGCAGTCGGGATTCGCCAACGTCCGCGAGATCGTCAAGACCAGCTTTGGGAAAATTGATGTCTTGTTCGACCGCGGCCAGCGCGTGACGGGTATCGAGACAGGGCTCGAAGACCTCGATAACATAACCTCCGGCTTGCAGGCCGGTGAACTGGTGGTCATCGCGGCGCGCCCATCGCTCGGCAAAACCGCGCTGGCGCTGAATATCGCTGCCCATGCCGCCATCAAGAACCGCAAGGTCGTGGGATTGTTTTCGCTCGAAATGAGCAAAGAGTCTCTGGTCATCCGCCTGCTTTGCTCGGAGGCGCGGATCGATAGCCATAAGCTGCGCACCGGCTTTTCCAGCAAAGAGGACTGGAACCGCATGACGCCTGCCCTGGGCCGTTTGTCGGAAGCGCCGCTTTACATCGAGGACACGCCGGCTTTGAGCATCATGCAGATTCGCGCCAAGGCCCGGAGGCTGAAAGCCGAAAAGGGACTTGACCTGCTGATTGTCGATTATCTCCAACTCATTTCCGGCCAAGGCCGATTTGAGAACCGCACCCAGGAAGTCAGCTACATTTCGCGCAGCCTCAAGAGTATTGCCAAGGAACTGAAGGTTCCCGTCCTGGCGCTCTCGCAGTTAAGCCGCGCGCCCGAACAGCGGCCCGGCCAACGCCCGCAGCTTTCGGACCTCCGTGAATCGGGCAGTATTGAACAGGACGCGGACGTGGTGATCTTTATCTTTCGGGAAAGGAAGGCGGCCGAGGGGCAGGAGGGTGAGGAGGAATTTGTTCAGGGCGGGTCTGAGACCCACCTGATCATCGGCAAGCAGCGGAACGGGCCCACCGGAGACGTGCCCGTGGTCTTCTTGAAACCCTATGCAAAGTTTGAAAATAAGGTTCACGAAGGCGGCGAGTCCTACACGTGAATCTTCCAACTGATAAACTTTTACGCCCGACCTGGGTTGAAATTTCCCTCTCCAAACTGCGCCGCAATTTCCAGCGGGTTCGGGAGTTGGCCGGCGCGCGCAAGGTGATGGCCGTAATCAAGGCCGATGCTTACGGCCATGGCGCCGTCCCCATCGCCGAGTGTCTTGCCGGGTGCGGGGTGGATTGGTTTGGCGTGGCCACCGTCGAGGAAGCCCTGGAATTGCGCGCGGCGGGAATCCGGCAGCCCGTCCTTTTGCTCGGCGGGCTTTACATGAGCGACCCGGCCCACCTGATCGAGTACGGGTTGACGCCCTCAATATCCTCCACCATGCGGCTCGACACCTATGCAGAATGCGCGCGCCGCTATGGCCGGCCCATTGAATTTCACTTGAAGGTCGATTCCGGACTGGGGCGGCTGGGCCTGCCGCTAGACCGCGTGGCGGCCTTCGTGGACCATTACCGCGAGCTCGAAGGGCTGCAAATGAAAGGGCTCTTTACCCACCTTGCCTCGGCGGAGGATTTGGTGGCCTCCCAGACCGATGAGCAGGGGGAGCGCTTTGCCACGGCGTTGGCGCAACTGCGCGGCTTGCAGTTTGAGCCGGAATGGATTCACGTTTCCAACAGCGCCGCACTGTTGACGGGACGGAAATTTCCCGAGAACCTGGTGCGCATCGGTGCGCTGATTTACGGCTACTGCATGCCGCTGGTCGTCCCCCCGGGCCAGGAGCTTCCTAAAGTGCCGGAGTTTGAACCGGTCCTCACCTTCAAGTCGTGCATTGTTTACATGAAGGACGTCCCCAGCGGCACACCTCTGGGCTATAGCGCGTCGTTTTACACGCGCCGGCCGTCGCGCATCGCCACGGTACCCGTCGGTTATGCCGATGGCTTAAGCCACGCCCTCTCCAACCGTGGATGCGCCATCGTGCGCGGGCGGCGCGCGCGCATCGTGGGCAGCATCAGCATGGACCTCTCGCTTCTCGACGTCACCGACATCGCGGGGACGAATATCGGCGATGAGGTCATTCTTCTCGGCCAAGCCGACCATAGCTCCATTACCGCAGTAGAAGTTGCCCAATTGCTGGACACCGTCCCTTACGAAGTCCTCTGCTCCATCGGCAAACGCGTGCCGCGCATCTATGTGGATTAGGTTTTCATCAGCCTCACACCTTTCGAAGCGCCCGCTTTGTGAGAATTGGGGTCGGTTGTCGGCGTGGCGCCTGGAAACGGATACCTCTTGAACAGAAGTCTCTTATCGACCGGCAACTAATTAGGATCAGACAGCGTCGTAATGGATGTAGAATGGCTCCAGAATCTGTCCGGGAGGCCCACCGTGAGATACGATCGCTCACGACACGTACTCGTGGTTGTGGTCGTGGGGCTGGCTGTCCTGCCGCCGGTTCTTTTTGCCCAATTACCATCTACCGAGGTGCCTGAGGAGGGCGCAATTTCGCACGTCCGCGTCGTGCGGCTGAGTTACGTGAGCGGGAGCGTGTCCGTGAAGCGCCCCGGGTCGAGCGAAGCGGAGAAGGCGCTGGTGAATTCGCCCCTGCAAGAGGGCTTTGGGCTTGCGACCTCGGACAATAGCTATGCCGAAGCGGAATTTGAGAATGGCTCCACCGCCCGTCTGGGTGAACTCTCCAGCTTAATCTTTAACCAATTGGCTCTTGCTGCGCAGGGGGATAAGCTGAACCGCCTGACGCTTGAACGAGGTTATGTTACGTTCCACTTCCTGCCGGAGCGCCAGGATGTTTACAGCGTAACGATTGCCAATGCCACCTTGACGCCAGAAGGGAAATGCGAATTCCGGACGGATTTCATCCAGGGGCGGATTCGCCTGGAAGTATTCCACGGCTTGGTTCAGGTGGAAACACCCTCGAAGTCCGCCAAAGTTGGCGAAAACAAGACCCTGGAGTACACCCCCGGCGCGCCGGAAGAGGCTTACCAAATTCAAAACGGAATCGTCACAGACGATTGGGACAAGTGGACGGACGCGCGCGACACGCAAGCGCAAATGGCGCTGCGGGACGAGTCCGTGAAGACCCAGCAAGGGCTCTACGGCTGGGGCGATCTTGATGCCTATGGAGAATGGGCCGACATTCCCGGAAGCGGCTACGGATGGGCTCCTTACGCGCAGTCGGGATGGTCGCCTTTTAGCTCGGGCATGTGGAATTGGTACCCCGCGCTAGGCTGGACTTGGGTCTCCAACGAGCCCTGGGGCTGGCTTCCTTATCATTGTGGCCTATGGGATTACGACTTCGCGTTTGGCTGGTTTTGGATGCCCACAGGCGGGTGCGGCCTCTGGAACCCGGCCCTGGTCACATGGTTCCATGGGCCGGGATGGATTGGCTGGTGCCCGAGGGGGCGGCATGGCTATCCAGGTCACGGTCAACCGAGTCCGGTTCATCCTGGTCTAGGCCCTCGCCCCGGGTTCGAACATCTGGGGACAAATGACGTTACGACGGTCCCCACGAGCGTGTTTCAGATCCGGCAGGTGATTACGCCTCAGATGGTGAGCCACGTGGGCCCCAGCGAAGGGGCACTGATGCAGCACTCGCCTTCTGGCCCGGGGGCGGCAGAGGTGCGGTCCGCAGGCTCGGTGGCGAGCGCCGGAATCTCGCCAAAGAGCTTTGCCACGCCCGCGACAGGAGCACACCCTTCAGCGACTGCAGGCAGGGCGGGACCCAGCGCCGGTCTTCGCCACACCTCCGCGCCCTCAACAATCTTGATGGGGGGCGATGCGGCCACGGAAAGCGCGCAGTCCCACCTACTTGAACATGGTTCATCCCAGCAATCCTTCCACGTGGTGGCGGGGCCGACCCTGGGCGGACAATTCGCGATGTTAGCAAGCGCGGGTGAGTTCCGTGGCAGCGCCTTCAGCGGCCCGCTGAGTTATGGCTGGTCCAGCGCCGTCGTGCTGTCACACGGACATCGCTCGTCCCCTCATCTGAGTGCTGGCGGATTGATTTCCGGTGGTCACGCCGGCCACTTTGGCCGCGGAGGCAACGGTGGGTGGCACGGCGGGCATTTCGGCGGCGGCCACTTCAGTGGCGGCCATTTCGGCGGATTCGGCCATGGAGGCGGCGGTGGCGGCCACCACTGAGTGAGCCTCGCCAGGGGCTGATTGATTACGGCAGAATCGATCATGACTTTTCTGTCCCCTCATCCGCGGCTCAGATAATTTCGTTGGCTCGGTTACCCCCGCGGCTTTGAATCCAAGAAAAAATGCGATCCACGACAATTCATGTCGCTCTGCATAACCATCCACTAGCCTTGCCTTGAGAAGCGGTTGGGCGTATGTTACCAGTCGATCAAGCCTTAATTACCGGAAAGGACCATCCTATGCAACGACGCGAACTACTCAAATCCATCGCCTCCACCGCTGCGGGACTTACCATCCTCAAGAGCGGCACGCTGCGCGGCGAGACCGCTCCCAGCAACAAACTAAATATCGCTCTCATCGGCGTATGGGGCCGGGGCACGGCCCACTATAAATCGCTCTGCAATGAAAACGTCGTGGCTCTCTGCGACGTCAACGATCTGCGCACAAGTGAGGCCCTCCGGCTTTTCCCGGGGGCGAAGACCTACTCCGACTGGCGACATTGCCTGGAGCAGAAGGATATCGAGGCAGTGGTCATCTGCTCGGCGGATCATCACCATGCCTTTATCGCCAACTGGGCGCTGAACCGCAATATGCACGTGTTCTGCGAGAAACCGCTGGGAATCAGCGTGGAGGAAGCGCGAACCGTGCGTGCAAATTATCTTAAGCGCAAGGCCAAGGTGGCCACCCAGCACGGGACGCAGCGCCACGCGTATCCCAACTTCGCGCGGGTACGCGAGTTGATTCTGGATGGAGCCGTCGGTGACCTGAAGGTCGTACATAGCTGGGACAGTCGGCAACTGCCGCGGCCGGGATATCCGGAAGGCCAGGGAAGGGAGCCGTCGGTGCTGCACTACGAGCAGTGGATCGGACCGTCGCCGCACCATCCCTACAGCCCTCAGTACTTCGGCGGCTCCAGCGGCTTGAACTGCCTGTTCTGGAACATGTACCGGGACTTCGGAGTGGGGCAGATGGGCGACATGGGCGCGCACACCATGGACCTGGCGTGGAACGCCGTTGATGCCGGCGCGCCGATCGCAATCGAGGTCGACCAGGATGTCAGCGACAAGTACAATCCCGACATATGTCCGGTGAAGCTGAAGGCGCACTTCACCCATCCGGCGAATCAGTGGAGGGGGCCGGTGGAATTGGTGTGGTACCAGGGCGGGTTGAAGCCTTCGTCTCCTGAAAGCTACATCGATGTGAGCAAGATGGGTAACGGCGCGATCTTCGAAGGCACCAAGGGCAGCATCGTATGCGACTTCACGTCTCGCGTCATCATTCCCAACAATGACGACGGGGATATGACGTACTATCGGCGGCGTTCGAGCCAAGACCTGGAACGGCTGGTGAACGGGACCGGAATGCCGACGCAACATCCCGCGGGGGCGAGACGGGTGGCGCGTCCAGCATCAGCACCTCCTCCGCTGCCGCGTGGTTTCACGGCGTTTCCGAATGCGCAGCCGGGGCCGAACGGGTTCCCCACGGTCCAATTCCTCGAGAATGGCCTGCCGGCGGCCCTGGGATTGCCGAACACAGACGTGGATTCGATTCTGGAAGCCGAGAAGAGCGGCCGCCCCCTGGATGCCGACCCCTTCCAGTTGGAGTGGATTGCGGCCTGCAAGGGCAAATATGACGGGGCGGTCCACGGGACCAGCAGCAAGACACACTGCGACTTTGACTACTCTGGGGTAATGATTGAGCAGATGTTGCTGGGGTTGGTCGCACATCGCGTCGGGAAGAAGCTGAACTATGACCCGGCTGAAGGGCGCATAACCAACGCGCCAGAGGCGAATGATTATTTGAAGAGGCAGTACCGCAAGGACTGGACGTTGGATGGTTAGCCCGACTATCGAACACTTTTTACCGGCTGGATTACTGTTTCCAGCGACGCGTTCCCGCTTACGACATTCGACTTTGAACTTTGACCATCATTCAACACACACTTGGCTGCCGTCCGGTGAAAAACTCCGGGAAGACCTTGCGGTAGATGGACATTCCCAGCGCGGCATGCATGCCGAGTTCCTCCAGCGCTGCGATTTCTTCGTCTGTAGTGATTCCGCCCGCCGCGGTAATGGGGAGCTGGGTAACGGCCCGCAAACTGCGAAACCAATCGATGTTGGTTCCCTGCAATCTTCCTTCCCCATCGATGTAAGTGCAGAGAAATCCTGAGCAGTAGGGTTCGAGCTGGGGCAGCACCTGCGCACAGGTGAACGGCAGCGTTTCCCGCCAACCGTGAATGGCCACGCGATCGCCCAGTGAATCCACCGCAATCAGGATTTTTTCGCGCGGCACGGCAGCACCGAGCTCACACAGGAATTCCTGATTAATGCCCTGTGAGGTGAAGGCGCTACTGCCCACAATAGCCTTGAGTGCCCCTTCGCTCACCACCGCTTGAGCCCGCGCGGTGCTGCGGATGCCTCCACCCACCCGGCAGGGCTTGCGGCGGCAAAGCTCGCGCACGATTTCCGCGTTGTTTTGGGCGTTGCCCATCGCCGCGTCCAAATCGATCACTTGAATTTCCGGATAGGCGGAGAATTTTTCGAGTACGGCAAGCGGGTCTGGCAGCTCGAGGAATTTCTCTTTGCCCTGGACGAGCTGCACAACCTTGCGATCCATCAAGTCGATGCAGGGAATGATCATAAAATTATGAATTATGAATGTTGAATTATGAATCAATGACCAAGGTAAGTGCCAAGCTCATCCCCGAGGTTAGGGAGTTTCATAATTCATGATTCCCTTAGACCTCTGCGCGTGTGCTCATATTCTCACGGGCACGCCTTGCGTGCGTAGAAACTCCTTCAAGCTGCGGATGGTGTGCGTCTCGTAATGAAAGATTGACGCGGCCAAGGCGGCGTCAGCGTAACCCTGCTGGAAAACTTCCGCAATGTGCTCCGGGCTCCCGGCGCCACCCGAGGCGATAACCGGAATATGCAAGGTGCGCGCAACTGTGGCAGTCAATTCGCAATCGAAACCCGCTTGCGTGCCGTCAGCGTCCATCGAGGTCAGCAGGATTTCGCCTGCGCCCAACTCCTCCACGCGCCGCGCCCATTCGAGTGCGTCGAGGCCCGTGGGCCGCGTGCCGCCGTAGGTTACGACTTCCCAATGGGGTTCTTCACCTTGCGAAGCCGTTGGCGGCCTTCGAAGTCGGCGTGCGTCAATAGCCACCACGATGGCCTGCCGCCCGTAATTCTCCGAGATGACCTTGACTACTTCCGGCGTTTCAACCGCGGCAGTGTTGACGGCCACTTTATCTGCTCCGGCGGAAAGCAAGCGTCGCGCGTCATCGAGCTCGCGGACACCGCCACCCACCGTGAGCGGAATAAACAGGCGGCGCGCTACCCGCCTGACGGTTTCCATCAGTGTCGCGCGGCCTTCGCGCGAGGCAGAAATGTCGAGCATCACCAGTTCGTCGGCCCCTTCGCGGTTGTACATCTCCGCCAGGTCGCCCGGGTCGCCGGCGTCGCGCAGGTTTACAAAGTGGATACCCTTCACCACGCGGCCATCTTTGCAGTCGAGACACGGAATAATGCGTTTGGCAAACAAATTTATCCTTCGTCCTTTGTCCCTTGTCCTTGGTCCCTCGCTGCACAACATTTCGCAACGGTGCAAGTGACAAGGGACTAAGGACCAAGGACGTCCTAAGAAGTCAAGAAATTGCTCAAAACTTTCAGTCCAATTTCCCCTGATTTCTCCGGATGAAACTGCACGGCCCAGATTTGGTTCATTTCGATTCCCGTGGCGAAGGTTTGCCCGTATTCGGTGACGGCGCAAGCTTCGGGCGTGACGGGCCCGTAATAAGAATGGCAGTAGTAAACAAAGCTGCCGTCGGCGACCCCGCGGAATAGTTCGGTCCCGGGGCGGAGAACAAGCTGGCTCCAACCGACGTGGGGAACTTTAAAAACGCCCTGAAAGCGTGTCACGCAGCCCGGCAGGATGCCGAGGCCGGGGACGCCGGGAGCTTCCTCGCTCGATTCGTAGAGCGCCTGCAAGCCCAAGCAGATGCCGAGGAAAGGCTTTCCGCCGGCGAAGGCTTCCCGCAGGGGCCCCAGCATCTCGCGCTCCGCAAGTCCCTTCATCATTGCGCCGAAGTGGCCTTGACCAGGGAAAATGATTTTTCCCGCAGTCCGCAGCGCCGCGGGCTGATCGATCCTTTCGGCCGACAGGCCCAGGTACTCAATCGCCTTGAGGACCGAGCCCACATTCCCACCGCCGTAATCAAGGACGGCAATCATAGAAGCCCCTTCGTACTGGGAAGCTGCGAACGCAAGCGGCGGTCGCGCGAACAGGCAAAGCGCAGCGCTCGCCCAAACGCTTTGAATAGGGCTTCGATGGCATGGTGGCTGGACCGTCCGTAGGCGACCTTGAGGTGTACATTGGCTGCGGCGGCGGTAGTGAAGCCATGAAAGAAATCTTCCAGCAGCTCGGTTTGCAAATCTCCTACGTACCGCACCTTCAGGGGCGCATTCAGCACCAGGTACGGCCTGCCACTCAGATCGATGGCAGCAATCGCCAGGGTTTCATCCATCGGCATCAGAAAATATCCAGCGCGATTGATCCCCTTTTTTGAACCCAGCGCCTCACGCATGAGTTGACCGAGGACGATGCCCACGTCCTCCACCGTGTGATGCTGATCAACGTCCAGGTCGCCGTGCGCCTCGAGAACCAGGTCGAAGCCTCCGTGCCGCGCGAAAAGCTCCAGCATATGGTCAAGGAAGTGAATGCCCGTCGAGATCTTGTAAGTGCCGCGACCGTCCAGATTCAGGCGCCCGCGGATATCGGTCTCGGTGGTTTGGCGACGTAAGGATGCGGTGCGCGCTTTCATGCAAACCATCCTGTGGAAGAATAGGAGACCATGTTTTTCCAAGCGCGTGCGCCATTGCGCGTGTGGAGGAGATCTTGGAGACGCTGAAGTTCAGCCATAAGGCGGCGCGTTTGCGCCCGCGAGCCGATCGTGAATCGCAGGTAACCCTTCAGGTGCGGGTCGTAACTCCAGTCGCGCACCAGGATGTTTTGGTCGCGCAGCTTGTGGGCAATTTCCGGGGCGTGCTCGCCCACACGCGTAAGGACGAAATTCGCGGAACTGGGGACATAGGGAATTTCGTGGGCGTCAAGCCAGCGGCAGAGGCCTGCGCGATTCGCGCGGATGGTCTCGGCGTACTTGCGCACCTGAGCGTCGTAACGAATGGCGATGCAGGCGCACACCAAGGCGAGCGAGTTTACGGCAAACGGATTCTGCCCTCGTTGCAGGGGATCGATAAGCTGGGGGTTGGCGAAGAGACAGCCCATGCGGAGCGCTGCTAGGCCGTAGGCCTTCGAGAACGTCCGCGTCACGATCAGGTTCGGATATTTCCGAATCCACGGCAGGATCGTCTGACCTGAGAAATCCTGATAAGCCTCATCGACCAGCACCACCGTTTGCGGAGCAGCCAGCAGGATGGCCTTCAAAGCGTCCTTGGGAATCTGCGTGCCGGTGGGATTGTTGGGGTTGGCCAGCGCCACCCAGCGCACGTTCTGCCTCTTCAGCGTGGCGATGAATTCGTCCGTGGGCAAGCGGAAATGTTCATCATAGCGAATGCGCAGGATTTTCCCGCCTGCCACATTGTGGAAGAACTCATACACGGGGAAAGTGGGGGTAGGGACCAGCAACGTGTTACCGGGATCGACGAACGTGTCGCAGACCATTTTGATCGCGTCGTCGGTGCCGTTGGCAAGAAGTATCTCTTCCGGTTTCACGCGGAAGTAAGCGGCGAGCGTGCGGTGCCCTTCGTCGTACTCGGGGTAGCGCGTCATCATTTCCGGATTCAAGGCGCGCCGCAAGGCGCGAATGATCTGGGGAGGGCAGCCCACCGTGTTCTCATTGAAGTCCAGACGCAATTTGCCGCCGCGGCCCTCTTGGGGAGGACGATACTTTTTCAAAGTTTCAATGGCTTGGCGTGGTCGAATCATTTGCTAAGTCCCAAGGCGCTCCCGCATGCGTACTCTGGATAGTCCACCATTAAGCGCGAATACTTGCATAAGTTCAGTTACTGTCTCTCACTTAAATTACGAATAACATTAGACTTAACAGTCAAAAGGCTCTTGGCGGCTCGAAATTCCCTGATTCAGACATTTTGCCGCAATCCTCACCCAGAGTGTGCCATTCCGAGCGTCAATTTGTCCAGCCTGTCCCGGCCATCTCGCGAACCACTGTCTCTCAGCGTTGGGCGCCTTTCCCCTCAAAGCGGGCCTGGACGGAATAAGCGTGCGCTTTCAGTCCCTCGGTCTCCGCCAGCGTGACGAGCGTTTTCTCCAGTCCCGCCAATCCGCCAGAGCTGAGCCGCTGGACGGAGATGGACTTCACAAAATCCGTCGCGCTCAGGCCGCCGCGCAGACGTGCCGCTCCGCTGGTGGGAAGAATGTGATTCGTCCCCGAGGCGTAATCTCCCGCGGCAACAGGACTATATGGGCCCAGAAAGATGGAGCCGGCGGATTGCACGCGCCCCAGCAATGACGTAGCGCCCTCGAAAAGCGCAAGGTGCTCAGGGGCAAAGCGATTGACGAGCTCCGCAGCCTCCGCCAAGTTGCGCGTGACGATGATGCCGCCCTGAGTGGCAAGCGCCTGGCCCGCGACCGGCAACTCCAGCCGCGCCACGATTCCTTCCGCCGCCGCTTGCACCTGAAGCGCCAACTTGAGGGAGGGCGTAATGAAAATCGCCACGGCATCGGGGTCGTGCTCAGCCTGCGCAACTAAATCCGACGCGATCCACTCCGCGTTGCCGCGCCCGGCCACCAACACCAGTTCCGACGGTCCGGCGATGAAATCGATGCCGCACTCGCCCGCCACCAGCTTTTTGGCGGCAGCGACGTAGCGGTTCCCCGGCCCCACGATTTTGTCCACGCGCGGTACGGACTCGGTTCCGTAAGCGAAGGCGGCAACGGCCTGCGCGCCGCCCAGTCGATAGATTTTTTTTACGCCCAGCAAGTCAGCGGCCACCAGAACGGCCGGAGCGGGCCGCGGCGAGGTCACGATCACTTCGTTGACTCCAGCCACTTGCGCGGGGATCACGCTCATCAGGACGGTGGAAGGCAGCGGAAAGCGCCCGCCGGGAACGTAGCAGGCCACGCGCTCCAGCGGCCGGAGGATTTGCCCAACCCTGACGCCGGCGCGCGTGTAGCACGTCCAAGGGCGCGGCAACTGCCGGCGCGCCCCCCTGCGAATGTTCGCCGCGGCCACTCGCACGGCCGCCGCAAAGCCGCGGGGAACTTCGCGATAGGCGCGGCGAATCTCCTGGCAGGATACGGTAAGACCGGTCTTGCGGAGGTCGAGGCGGTCGAACTTTTTCGTATAACGCAGCAGGGCGCGGTCGCCGTGGCGCCGGATGTCCTCCACGATGGGGCGCACAGCCGTCTCAGCTTCCGCCAAAGTCGTGGAGCGGGCGCGGAGCACCTTATCGAGAGCTTTCGTGTCGTTGCTGCGGATAATATCCAGCATTTGTTTCAGGCGCTACCTTGCAGCCCCAACGGTGCGGACTAACGAAGCCCAGGCCAGCGGCCTGGGACTCCGGGAATCCAACCTGATTCCATCTGCAAGCCCTGAAGGGGCGCGCTAGATCTTGCCTCCGTGAACTTCCCCACGCGCGAGTAGATCGCCCTTTCAGGGCTCCCCGCGAAAATCCTCTCTTGACCCAGGCCGGTGGCCTGGGCTTTGCTAGTCCGCCCCGTTGGGGCTCAAAAGGCTCGTTTGATACTTCGTCCCCCACGGCTGTCGCCGTGGGCTACAGGATATCGACCCTGACGGGCCTTGGCACTTCCGTCTCTGTCGGGTCTCGCCCCCCTCGGAAGGGCAAGGGTGTCAACGCGCTCTAGCCCCCAGCCCCTGGCTTTCACACCACGATCTTATTCAGCGGATATTCCACAATGCCTTGCGCCTTCGCAGCCTTGAGGCGCGGAATGATTTCGCGTACGGTTTTCTCTTCAATGACCGTGTTGACGGCGACCCAATCGGAATCGCTCAGGGCCGAAATCGTGGGCCGCTTCAAGGCGGGGAGAACCGCCAGCACCTTTTCCAGGTCGTCACGGCGGACGTTGAGCATCAGGCCGACCTTGCCCGCGGCCTCGATGGCCCCTTGCAAGAGCATGATGAGCGTCTCAATTTTCCCTCGTTTCCAGGGATCCTCCCAGGCGCCCGGATGAGCGATAAATTTGGTGTTCGATTCCAGCACCGTTTCGACGATGCGCAGCCCATTGGCGCGCAGCGAGGAGCCGGTTTCGGTAACTTCCACGATGGCGTCGGCCAGTACCGGCGGCTTGACTTCCGTCGCGCCCCAGGAAAATTCCACTTTGGCTTTGACCTGGTTGCGCTCCAGGTAACGCCGGGTGACCCCCACCAGTTCCGTAGCGATGATTTTTCCTTGCAGGTCCTTCACGCTCTGGAACGGAGATTTTTCCGGGACGGCGAGCACCCAGCGCACCTTGCCGAAAGTTTGCTTGGCGTAAACCAGGTCAGCCACTTCGATGACGTTTGCTTCATTTTCCAGAATCCAATCCTTGCCGGTCAGGCCGGCGTCGAGGATGCCGTCCTCAACGTAGCGCGCCATTTCCTGCGCGCGGATCAGCATGCACTCGATTTCCTCATCATCAATGGAGGGAAAATACGAGCGCGAGTTGACGCTGATTTCATACCCCGCGCGGCGAAAAAGTTGCAACGAGGCTTCTTGCAGGCTTCCTTTGGGCAAACCCAACTTCAACAAGTTCATGTCTGGCTCTCCGGATGATCGTTGTAGCGCCGGGCTTCAGGCCGGCTTGTCCAAATTATGCTGTGGACGAACAGGCATTACCTGCGGCTCCGCCGCTTGCTCTGCGGAAAGGCTGCGCCTTTCCGTTGCGGGCACTCACTCCCCAACCTCATCCGCGCCGCCGGAAGGCATAAGCCTTCCGGCGGCGCACAAAGGAGATAATCTGGCAAATTCGCCCGGAAAGCCGGAGGCTTTCTGCAGAGCAGGCGGCGGAGCCGTCGCAAGTTTCCCTCCGATCTCGTAATTTGGAGAGACCGGGCTTTAGCCCGGCACGTGCCGCCCTGAAGGGCGGCTCTACAAATGTTCATGTCTGGCTCTCCGGATGCCCTTGGCCATAGACGCGGGCAGGATCAAATTCGCGGTCGAGGATGATTTCCTCGCCTTTGGGGGTCACCTTGCGAAAGAAGCAGGAACGATAGCCCAGGTGGCAGCAGCCCGGGCCGGCCAGATCGGCTTGGATCAGCAGCGCATCCTGGTCGCAGTCCACGCGAACCTCTCTTGTCACCAACCGGTGCCCGGAAGTCTCACCTTTGGTCCACAGCTTCTGGCGCGAGCGGCTATAAAAAGTGACGTACCCGGATTCGAGGGTACGGCGATAGGCCTCCTCATTCATGTACCCTAACATCAAGACCTTCCCCGAGTGACGGTCCTGAACGATTGCTGGAATCAGACCGTCTTCCTGATAGTTCAGTTCCAACATACACACCCCCCTACCTAAAAATGAAAAAGCCCGCTGATCCCTTGTGTCAGCGGGCCGCTTTGCCTATCGCACTCGGTGTTTTAAGCATTCGCCCACTGACACGCCACCCGGAAGTTGAACTGATCATGATGGTGGTGGTGTGCCAATGTGCGCAACATAAATTTAAAGACTATCGTTTTCGGCCTGAGCTGTCAATACCGAATGTCATCTGCTCGTCGCCGCCGCCCGCCACCTCCTCGCGGCCACTTCAACGGGTAGGCGGCATTCAGGATTGTTGCCGGGTGCTTCGTCGAGAAGCAAGGATTGCGACTGGCGATTCGTCGCTAAACACCAGGCGAGAAGGCAGGAGTTATCTCCGCAAAACCCGTTCGGGCGAGCTGAACGTGATGGGCCATTTATCCGGTAGGCGACTTATCGTCAAGTAGCCGAATGTTGAGCAGATCAGTCCCATACGAAACGTTCCGGCTAGGCGCTACTCACGGAGATCTGGCTACGCGGCGATCGGGGGCACGCGATAACTTTGTTGTTGACTTCAACTCAACATTCTCGTATCGTATATCGGGAGGGATGCATCGTGACCTTTGGAAAGCGTCTTCGCAAGGCCAGAAAGGAACGTGGGCTGACGCTGCGCCAGCTCGCGAAAGAAGCTGGGGTCAACTTCACTTATCTTTCAAAAATCGAGAACGAACGGGTCCCTTACACACCCGCGGTAAAAACGATTCGGGATCTGGCCCGAATAGTTAAGGTTGACTCTCTGGAGTTTCTCAAACTTGCCAATAAGCTGCCAAAGGAACTGGAACCCCTAAATGCGAATGTGCATGCCCGGCGGTTTTTTGACAGAGCAAGTCAAGTGGCATCGCCCGCCGACTGGGAGGCTCTGCTTGAATTGTTAGAAAAGCGCCAGACCGGCAAAAAGGTCGGCAGAAAGGACGCCAAGAAGGGGCGATAGATGGGACTTGACTGGTCTTTTTCGACCGACAGACGAATGCGTCGATGCGCGCGGCAGTTGTACTTCGCCGATGTCGCAGCTTGGCACAATGCCCGGGATCCCCTGCGCCGCGAGGCCTTCTTGCTTAGCCATCTAAAAACCATGGAGACATGGCGTGGCTCGGTTGTGCACCAAGCGATCCAAAAGTTCGTCGTTCCTCACCTTCAGCTTAACCAAGTCGATTGGGATCAGGTCATCTGCGACGCGTTGGCCATGACAAAGCGGCAATTCCAGTTTTCGGCGAATCGTCGCTATCGAGAGGCTGGGATGTCCAAGAAGAAGGCGCTGGGGGACTATTGCGCATTGTTCGCCCATGAGTTTGGAATGCCTATCCCGGATGACCAGTTACAGGCGGCTCTAAAATCGATCGAGCGCGCACTCCAGAACTTATCGCGGATGCATGACTTCTTTCGCCACGTGGCTGGGAGGAATTACTATCGTCCCGAACTTGCGATTTCGGCGGAGTACAACGGTGTCCGAATCAAAGGCCAAATCGATCTCCTGTTCGGCCGTAGCTACGGGAAGTACAGCGTGGTGGACTGGAAAGATTACGAATCTCTGTCTGACAGTGACGCGCGTGTACAGATGTCCCTATACGCCTGGTTGCTTTGCCAAAGTCCGTCTTGGCCGGTTTCGGACCCCCAGAACATCGAACTTTGGGAAGTGAAGTTGGGAAAGGGCCAAAGTGTCTGTCACACAATTGACCAGACATCGTTCGATGAACTCGAAGATTTCATGTACAAGAGCACTGAGGAAATGCGTGTATTGTGCGGGGACGGGACTTACGACCCAGGTGATCTGGAAGGCTATCCCCACACTGATAATCCGAACTCGTGCCGATTCTGTGCGTATCGAAATGTTTGCAGGGAGCCGGAGCCATGGATAACTACCGCCTCAACCTTTACGAAATCGAAGACCCGGGCCGCTTCGCTTTTGATTACAGGCTAATCGAGGTCCAAGGGTTCGACCGGGCAACCGTGAGCAATCCGGACCTTGTGGATCAGAATCTGAATATTCTGGCGAAGCTCGTGGCTATCCGCGAAAAATGCCCTGTTTCGATTGTGCGTCACTCAGAGCGATTCTTCTTAGCGGTCCCGGCTGGCAGCAGATTCGAGCAATTCGAATATCATCTTGCGCCAGACATTGCAACATTGGTGCCGCAGTCTAATACACATCAGACCACGCTTCTTGCTGCCGACGCGCTTGGTCGCCACATTGCTGTAGAGTTTCTGAGATTTTGCCTTCGGGGACCTCTTTGGGCAGATCGAGAATTGTGGTCTTCCGGGCCGCAGACATTCTTCTCCAAGAGACCAGTAAACGGCCACGAAATTAGTCGCGAAGTGGACATGTACGAGGGCTTCCACTTTCATATTCGCTACTTGGATGGAAGACTCTTCGTGGGAATAAAGCTTTCGTACAAATACGTTGACGTGGCATGGGCCACTGACCGGTTCAGTCGCGAGGAACTCAGGCAGCGTAAGATGAGGATGTTTCTCTATCACTTTGGCAACCAGTGGTATCCTGTCCAACTCCTTGAATGTCTCGACAAATCTATCAGAGATGTGAGGTTCGTCCCGGAGGATACGGGTGAGCCCATTAGCGTGTTTGATTATACGGTTCAGAAGGCAGGGAAGAATCCACCTCCATGGATTAGAGCACTCGACTCCGAGTCCCCGGCGATTCTCTACCGGTATCCCGGTCGAGACCAGAGGCTGCATGCAGCCTTAGCACTGGCAAAAATGATTCATCGAACTGACGATGCTGCGGTCAGGGATATGCATCGGAGGTCGATCAAGAGTCCCGACGACCGATTCCGGTTCAGCCGCCTGGTGATTGAACGATACTTCCAGGGGCGGCAGTTTTTCGGATCGGAATTGAAAGTTAGGCCGGAAGCATACGCTGTTCGGGCACGCTTCTATCCCATTCCCCCCCTCGAGTTCGGCCAGAAGCATGTGCTTACGGTAGGCACGAACGTCGAAAAATGTGAAACTCCGCTAAAAGACCTTGGGCGCACTCGGATGAATTTGCTACTAGACCGCCATGCAGGTGCAGCCGTCACCTCGACGCTCGAACCACAATACATTGTGATCCCGCAATCATTGGATCGCGAGATTGCCTCGGACCTCGTGCACAGGCTAGAAACCGTGACGCGAACTTTCCTACAAACAGCGTATCGGCTTGACACTGTCTTATATGATGATCGGAATGCAAGAACCCTAAAACAACACGTGGACGCGACCCTCGCGGGCGTTGAACGTGCGAATCTTAAACACGGCCGGGGTGTGCTGATCCTACCCGCGCATGCGCACCACGACCTGCACAACTACGTCAAGCGCGCCCTACACGAACGATTTGAATTTCAGTGCCTCGATGCGGCAAGAGTTGCCGGCTTCTACCAAACAGTCCTCAGAAATGGCCAAGGACAAGTGGTGACCGTATCCGAGCTGGAAGGGCGCTATACAAGCTATCTGAGATATGTCGCTTTGGGACTGCTAATTGTTAATCGTCAGTGGGGATGGGTCCTGAAGGAGGGAACGCATTATGATGCTTACATTTGCATTGATGTCTTAAATCAGCAAGCTGCGTTCACCTTCTTTTACGAGGGTGGCCGTCACTGTTATGTGCGAGCTTGCGATTCCAAACAGCCTGGGAAACACGAAAGGTTGTCGCGACAGCAAGTGCGGAACATGGTTTACGAGGGCCTGAAGGCTGATTTGTTGACTGTGGCAAAACCCCGGTCGATTGTGCTACAGCGTGATGGTCGGTTGTTCCGGCGCGAGTGGCTCGGGTTCGAAGAAGGTGTACGACAGTTGATCAACGAAGGCCTGCTGAATCAAGATTTGGTTCATGGAGGATTCGAGATCGCCAAGAAATTCAATGCCGGGCTGAGACTTGTCCAAGTAATGGAAAGCTCGAGAATCCAAGAATTGGGGCGGCCTATCAGCTAGGGACGGATGAGGGTATTGTCTGCACCACAGGTTTCCCCTTTTCACTACGTGGAACTGCATCCCCCTTGGCGGTTCGAATTTACGAGGGCCCCCTGAACCCTGATTGGGTGATGGAGGATGTGTTCCGCAAGTCCTTGCTGGCATGGTCCGCTCCCGACCACTGCTTGAGCGTGCCAATTGACTTAAAGTTATGCGATGAGTTCCTCCGCGCGTTCGCGGCCGACGCTGATGAGGAGGAGGCGCTTTACGGCGAAGAGGTGGAAGAACCTGCGGAGGCTGTGTAATCCTACCGAGAGGAGGTGGCTTCATATGAGCGACATTTCTACGTTGTCCCATGAATACGAGGCTTCGGCAAAGTTAGCGGAGGAACTAAACGAGGCAATATTGGCCATCAAGAAGGCACGATTACATCGGCGACCTGGGTTAAGCGCGGATCAGAGGAAATCACTCGCCAACACGGTTGAGTCGCTTCGGGAGCAGGTGGAGGCCGGACAGGAGCTCAGTCAGTCCGAATTCATTCCGCAAGAAATGGTTGACCGTGTCTGTGAGCGGAATCGACCGCATATGGCCTATTTTCTTGATGATCTAATGCGCACGGCGCGTGTGTTGGGGGGCGGCTCCGAACCAATCGATGATGACGTGGTGCGAACGTTGGATGAAATATGCGATGCAGCGGACGAGACGGCATCCGCTGTTTTTCGGCGAATGCGAAGGCGCTAAATGTCAAACTTCCTCGAACCTCTTCTCCATGACCTAGCGGAGAGGTTCCGCTTCTTGGACGAAGAACTAGCGAAAACACAGGCGCCCCCTGAAGCAGAGCCATGCCGTTAGCAAATTTGGCGGCTGGTGAGTCAGGGAAGGGCCAGGATTGAGTCTGTTCTGACCGACCCCGATATTGGCAAGCCGGATTTTGCCAAGAACCTCTACCACACCTTCAAACGTCTCTCTGAGTTGGCCCAAGTGGTAGAAGAAGGACCTCTCTTTGCATTGAGCCGCTTCCGCCTGGAAGATCGGTTCCTAACGAGAGTGGTGGGCGCAGTTTGCCAGGAGTCCGGGTTTTCAGACCCCTCACCTATATGCGCCGCGATGAGTTCTCAATACTATTTCTCCATGCCAAGCATGGACCTGATCCTTGTTCCACATGGTGAAGCAACCCATCTCCTGGCTTGGGCGGACCTTTACCACGAACTCGGCCACTTCATTCTTGCGAGAGATGCAGTACGGCTGCTTCAACCTTTGCGGAGACGCGTCAGTAAGTATTTCGCGAGCACCGTTCATGATGCTAGTCGACAGGGCTGGACAGCGAAGGCGATAGAGGAACTAAATACATATCGCGGACTTTGGCTGGGGGATTGGATCCTTGAATTTGCCTGCGACTGGTTTGCCACATTCGCAGCGGGGTCTAGCTTTGCCTGGGCTAATTTGAGGCTGTGCGCACGCATGAGCACGGACCTGTTTGGGATTTCCAGCTCACATCCGGCCGATGCGGCGAGGACACAGGCTATCATCGAAATGCTGAAACTGATTTCAGGTGACCCGTCAACGCACCAAATTGAGAGCCAGTGGCAAGAACTGTTGGGAACGGTTGGCGCTAAGGAACCTCAGAACTTTCGGATTGCCTATCCTTTGGCTTTGATTCGTGAACTGGCGGCTGAAGTCGGTCAACTCTTCCGGAGCGCAGGATTCCATTCGTACAATCCGGGCTCCAAACCGATCGGCGACTTACTCGCTGAAGCGTGGAATTACTTCCGAAGTGACCCTTCGAGTTTCCCCGCGTGGGAACACGCAAAATTGCATCAACTGCGAAAAGCCTTCAAGCTCATTTGACCAAGTTGGAGGTGCCGCCAGTCCCCCTCCACACTTCGAGCCAAAGCAGCGCCAAGTTAGCGTTACTCCGCGGGTCTCGTCTTTTGGCACCAGCAGATCTGGGGTCAGTGATGGTGCTTAGAGCGGCGCAGACGTGCAGAACGCCCACAACTTCTGCGCCCCTCCCCATGGCCATCACCAATCGATTCGTTCGAGGCCCCTCACCATAACTCCGCATCGATTTTCTCGGAGTCCTCTGCGATCAGACGGTTGATGCGCTCCGTCTCCCGGTGTAGATGCTTCAGTTTGCCCATGTGCTTCACCCAGGGCCTCGCGGGAGGGGTGGAAGCAGCCGCCAGCTTTTCCCTGACCGCCTGCGTCACAAATTCACGGAGCGGGACGCCGCGCACGGCAGCCGCGGCCTTCGCCCGGCGAAAGATGGGATCCGGAATTTCCAGTGTCGTCTTCATAAGAAGAGTTTCCCATATTTGCGGGACAGGTGTCATCCGGCTTTGGGGAGCAGACGAGCTGGCGCAGGGTGAACGCAGCGCTGCGATTCTGGTGCGATGAGATGGCGTGAATCGCGGCGCGGCGCTCGCTGTGCGCCAGCCGACACATGGCATGCGCTCGTCGCAGCCGCCAACCACCTCCGTGCGCCCATTTTGACGGGTTGCCCGTCACCCGACATGCAGGATAGTTGCCGGGCGCCCCGGCCAGAAGCAAGAATTGCGACCGGCGATGCGTCGCTAAACACAAGCCGATTGCTTTGCAGGCCGAAAGGTGCTGGGAAAAGGTATCGCCTATCGGGACCAAGCTGGAGTATAGTCGTTTATCGATATACTGATTATCGACTGCCTATGCCCAAACGAAAACTCGATCCATTGCCTTCGACTGCATTCCAGATTTTGCTCGCCCTTGCGGATGAAGATCTACATGGTTACGGGATCATGCGGCAGGTCGCGGACCAGACCGGCGGGCGCATGCGGGTGGGCCCTGGAACGCTTTACAGCTCAATACGGTCACTCCTCGAGGAGAAGCTCATCGAGGAAGTTGACCTGCGGGAGGACGTAAGACTTGGCCCGGAACGGCGCCGATACTATCGTCTGACATCGGCTGGACGCGAACTGGCACGCTCCGAAGCCGAAAGACTTGCCGACTTGTTGCGCGCCGCACGGGTCAAGAAAATCTTCAGGGGGGACCATGTCTGAAAAGATATATGCATGGCTGTTGCGCCTCTACCCTTCCCACTTTCGCGGGGCATACGGTGATGCCGCCCTGCAACTGTTCCGTGACCGCTCGCGCGATGAAAGGGGTTTGTTCAGAGGGCTACGGCTCTGGCTCGACCTGCTGTCCGATTTGGCGGTTTCTGTTCCCCTCGAGCACCGCCGTGGAAAACGGGCGCTCATCGGCGCTTCCGCACAGCAACGTTTGGACGGTACGCCCCTGTTCCACGTTTTGGAGAACGGGGCGTTGCGTCTCGAAGCGCAGCTTTGTGGAGGCCTGGTGTCGCTGGTCACCTTCTGTTCAATATTGGTTCTGAGCGCCCATGGGGGAAGCTACCGGCCGCTCAGTACCTGGCCCGCACGACCCTTACATGCAAGCGCCGCGCCTTCTTCCGCGTTGGAGCGTCCGGCCCAGGCCGCTGATCGTGCGCAAGAGGGGACCCTTGCCTCCCGACAGCCAACGATGGGGGGAGGCAGCCGGGGACGCGGCAACACGGAGCCGCGTGGTTTCCTGGCCAGGCTGCTCTGGTTGCCGGGCGGGGCCGGATCTCCTCAATCGCCAGCTCCTCAGCCGGGGCCGCAGGGCGCTACAAGTGCGATGGCCGGGGGCGTTAAACCGGATGCTGCGGAGCGGCAACGCGTGATCGATGGGGTGATCGCGATTCTAAAGCAATACTACATTGATCCGGATGTTGCGCAGAAAATGGCGGAGGTGTTGCTCTCACACGAGAAAAGCGGCGATGACGACGCGGTGACGGATGGCGCGGCCTTCGCCGCCCTGCTAACGCGGCAGTTGCGGGAGGTGAGCCATGATCTGCATTTGGAAGTGGCCTATTTCCAGAACCCTTTGCCTGACCGCCCGCCGGCACCGACGCCGGAGCGCTTGGCGCGTTACCGGGCGGCAATGGAGGAGCAGAACTGCACGTTTGAAAAGGTCGAGATCCTGCCGCACCATATCGGCTATCTCAAGCTCAATTCGTTTCCTGATCCCTCCGTCTGCGAGTCAACGGCGAAGGCTGCCATGGCTTCTTTGAACGACGCGAGTGCGATCATCTTTGATTTGCGGGGCAACCGGGGCGGATACCCGAGCATGGTCATGCTGATCGCCGCCTACCTCTTTGACCATCCTGAGTACATGTACACCCCGCGGGAAAATACGACCGAGCGGTGTTGGACGCGGTCACCGGTCCCAGGAAACAAACTGGCGGACAAGCCGGTATACGTGTTGACCTCGGCCCGGACTTTTTCCGGTGCAGAGCACTTCAGCTACAACTTGAAGATGCTGAAACGCGCTACGCTGGTGGGGGAGACGACGGGGGGTGCTACCGATGTGGGGAACTTTCATCGGATTGACGATCACTTCGGAATGGGTATTCGTGAGACCCGAGCGATCAATCCCTACGCAGAACCCGACTGGGCAGTAACGGGTGTGGAGCCCGATGTGAAGGTCAAGGCAGCGGACGCGCTGGAAACGGCGGTGAAGTTGGCGGAGAGCAGGCTACAAAAGGAGTAGCCGGTCGACGGGCTGGCGCAGGGCGAGCGCAGAGCTGCGATTCTGGTGCGATGGGATGACATAAATCGCAGAGCTAAGCTCGCTCTGCACCAGCCGCCCATTGCTGATAAGGCTCTACATCTCGCAGGGTGTCCTCCAAGCCCTTGAACAAGGGCGAAGGTCAGCGCGGCACCCAACTCGCCCGAAACACGTACCTCCCGGCGCCCACTTCGTAGACCGCCGCGTCGCGTTCCATTCGCAGAAATCTCACCCCAGTCGATTGCGCAGCGGCCTTGCCGGATTCGGTTACCTTTTCAGCAGCTTCGGCGGGGACATAAATGGTGGCACGGGTGTTTGCGGGGACAACGGCGCGCAGCGTGAATTCGCCGCCAGAATACGTCCACTCACTCTCGATCTTTCCGTGGACTGACTGATAGCTGCCCCGCGCCGACGTCAGCCCAGTTGCCACATCCGGTTGCGGCGCCAGAATGAACTTCCGAAATCCGGGACCAGTGGGATCAGGCCGGATGCCCAGCACCGACTGATGCAACCACATGCCCACCGCTCCGCCGCAGGAGGGCATCTGCGCCCCACCTCCGTGCCAATCCTCGGACAGCACGCCATCGTGCATGAGAGTGGCCCAACTCGGGTAGTCGTGTTGATTCACGATTCGATTGGCGAGGTCGGCGCGGCGCACCTCGGTGAGCGTTTGCAGCAAGAAGGGCAGCCCGACGAATCCCACCCCGACGTGATCGTGGCGCGCGTGAATGGCATCGACCAGCCTTGCCAAAATCAACTCGCGCCGATCCTCCGGCGCAATGCCCAGGGCGAACGGCAGCAGCATGGCCGTCTGCTGGTCGGCCCGCTCTCCATAGATTCCCGTATCGGCATGGAGGAAGGCCGCGTTGTAGCGATCGGCTACGTCCTTGGCCACCGCCGCGTACGCCGCCGCGTCGGCGGGCTTGCCGAGGAGCATCGCCGTCTTACTGACGATCCCGGCATAGTAGGACCAGGCGGGCATCGCCGTCATCGCCCCCGGCAGTGCATTATTCGGGCCGGGAGCGGCGGGGTTGCGCCAGTCTCCCGCGCCGAGCAGTAGCGGAGTCTGAGCTGACACTTCCGCCGAACCGGAACGGCTGGGGTTTAGCCAGTCTCCGGCGCCGATCCAGATCAGCATCTTCCGCCGGGCGGCGTCGGCATCCACGTCCTGGTGTGGGTCCGGATAATCGAGCGGGCGCCGGCCGGCTCCCGTTCCGGCCAGGAACCCCAGATAATCCACATACCGCCGCATCGGCTCGTAGGCTTCTTCCAGAAACCGGCGATCGCCATAATAAAGGTAGTGCTGCCACGGGAGCAGCACGATAACCCCGCTCCACCAGGGGCAGTTCCAGTCGTGAACCTGCCGCCCCACCACCGGCACCACAGAACCTAGCAATCCGTCCGCTTGCTGGGCATTTGCAAAGTCGCGCCACCACTTGCGATAAAGGGCCGCGACATCAGTCAGGTAAGCTGCCGATTCAAACATGTTCTGCGCATCCTGGGTCCACCCCTGCTTCTCCCGCATGGGATCGAGCGGATGGTCCAGGTCGTAATTCCGATGGGTACGCAGCACCACTTCGTGCAACTGGTTCAACCACGGATTGGAACACTGGAACGTCCCCGCCGATTCGAGGTTCGCGTGGACGATGCGGGTGCTGACGACGTCGCGAGTGAGAGGGACAGAAAGACCTTCGACCTTCAGTTCGAGCGGTCCGGACAAAACCAGGAAGCGCGGCTCCAGCACCGCGGGACCGTCGCTCGCCAGCTTGAACGACATCTCGGGCAGATTGTAATCTTTGGCGCAGCGCCCCGAGATAGTGACAGTCTGTCCGGCTTTGCCCACCACTCGCACGCTGGGCCACCCCGCCGTCAGGACGTCGAAAAACGCCCGGTTGCCCTCCACTCGAACCGGCTTCAACTCACCGACCACGCGCACGGGCGGACCAATTCGGGAACGGAGCCCCCCGCCCAGTCCATGTGTCAAGCTCACCGCGCGCCAGTCGGCGTCGCGATATCCCAGCCTGTCCCAACCGGGCTTCGCAAGCGTCCGATCCTCCCGGTAGCCGAGCCAGATGTCGTTGAAAGTAATCTCACTTGGAGCCCACTTCCAAGTCTCGTCGGTTGCGATGGTCTGGCGTTGGCCGTCCGTCGATTCGATTTCGATCTGCGCCAGCAGTCGCGGCGGACCGTGCCCCGAATGGCGCTCCCCAAAGCCGCGGCCCGGCGTGCTGAAAAAACCGTTGCCGAGAGTCGCGCCCACCACGTTCTCTCCGGGCACTAATAGCGCGGTAATGTCGCGCGCCAGATAGACGGTCTGCTTCGTGTAGTCGGTAAAGGGCGGGGACAACACGTCATCGCTGACTTTTTGTCCGTTAATGGTCACGTCGGCCATCCCCAACGCGGCCACATATAGGGTCGCGCGCCTGACCGCGCCCTCGACTCGAAAGGACTTGCGCAGGAGCGGCGCGGCCGTGATGGGGAGGGCGTCAAGCGGACAGGCGTCGCCTTCCTCGCTCGAAGGCATACCGTCTACCATGAATGTGGCGTGCCCGGAATTCCAGGCAGTCCCGAACTCCCGCGTCGGCCGCATGAGCGCGATATTCCGTCCACCCGACATGACTGCCATTTGCCGCACGATGCTTCGATATTTCCCTGAACCGGGCGCCGTTTCGGGTGAACGGGTAATCGTCAGTCGGACATACCGCGCCCGGATTCCATGAGCGGCGAAATCCTGGGGGCCGCCGCCCGCCACGTGAAAGTCCGTTGCACTCCAGCCTGCGATGATCTTCGGGTGATCAAAATCCAGCGTGTCGCTGCCCTCAATCTTGAACCGTACGGGGAACGAGGTCGCCTGCGGAGAATACAACCGAACGTCATCGACGACACAAGAAGCGCCCAGGTCCACGTCAGCCCAAACATACATGTCAGGGGAATCCGACGGCGGTGTCTCCAATCCCATCGGACGCAGCGTAGGCGGCACAAACCAGCGGGAAGCCGTAATCCAGTGCGCCTTCCAGTCCGCTGGCTTCAAGAGGCCCATCGTCCAGAAAGAGGGCGCACTCCACGGCGAGGCCTTTCCGCGCATGTCCCACACCCGCACTTTCCAATAGCACCGGGCACGTGATTCGAGAGGAACTCCGGAGTAGGGAACGTGGATGCTGTCACTTGATTCGACTTTGCCGCTGTCCCAAACGTCCGCCTGACCCAGTGAAAGTTTCTCGGGCGTGCTCGCCACCAATACCTGGTACGCACTCTGATAATCGCCGCGTTGGTCGGAATTCATAATCCAACTCAGGCCAGGGCGAGCAACGTCGAGGCCGAGAGGCTCGCTTTGATCTTCGCAGCGTAGACCGTTGACGCTGGCGGCTCCCGCAAGCCCGACCCCCACGCATAGGTGGAGCGCCATCAGCCCAAAAACAGTTCTTATCATTTGTCGCCACCTCAGACCTACTAACGGGAATTTCTCTCTTAGCCGCGCCAACCCGCCGAATGTCATCCCCGGGTGCGGGCCTCGTCGGGGCGCCCCTCGTGGGCACCCTGAAGTCGGCAATGCCGACGGGGAGGGCAGGCACGGGGCCTGCCCCTACGCAACCCGTCCCCAAGTTCATCACCAATCGATTCGTTCGAGGCCCCTCACCACATCAAAGTGGCGGTCGCGGCTGATGAGCGGCAGGGAATGCTGGCGGCAGAGCGCGGCAATCCAGAGGTCGTTAGCGGGAATCGGCTTGCCTGATCTTTTCAACTCCCAGCCCATGGCGGCGTAATGATGCGTGGTCTCCTCGTCGACATCGAGGACCGTCACTGTCTCCATCCACTCACGAAGCCAGTTCTCGTAATCCGTTCGATGCCGCGACTGCGCTATTCCCAGCCGATACTCCCCCAGGACAATCACCGGAACCGCCAAGCGCTCGGCCGTGGCAATCACTTCGAGCGCGGCGGGTTCACGGTCGGCAGCGGCCGACAAGGCGTTCGTGTCCAGGATCAACGCCACATCTCCGCATCGATTTTCTCGGAGTCCTCTTCGATCAGACGGTTGATGCGCTCCGTCTCCCGGTGCAGATGCTTCAGCTTGCCCATGTGCTTCACCCAAGGCCTCTGGGGAAGGATGGAATGAGCCGCCAGCTTTTCCCGGACCGCCTGCGTCACAAATTCACGGAGCGCGACCCCGCGCTCGGCAGCCGCGGCCTTCGCCCGGCGAAAGATGGGATCCGGAATTTCCAGTGTAGTCTTCATGCCAAGAGTCTCCCATATTTATGGGACAGGTGTCAACCCGGCCTTGGGGGAGGAGACGGGCTGGCGCAGGCCGAGCGCAGCCCTGCGGGTCGAGATTTCCATATTAAGTGGATGGCGCAGAGCAAAGCTCTGCGGCTGGCTGACACGCAGAGCTTGCTGAACAACGTAATTCAGCCGCAATGGAGAAGCGTGTGATCCCAGAACCCCAGAGGACGTACGTTCTGGAACTGCTGCATGCGCTGGGGCCAGCGGCCAGCGACTTCGTTGTCGCCGGTGCACAAGCGATGAAGGTCATGGTGGACCGAGCGCGCGCAACCAAGGACATCGACTAGCACCACGCCCCCAATCAATCCTCTTGCCCGCAAGCCGATTTTTCCGTATCCTGAAGGGTATGGAAGTGCATTTCGACTCCCATCTCGAAGCCCGGCTCACGCAGCGAGCGACCCAACGGGGGTGCAAGGCAGATGAGTTTGTGCAGGATGTTGTGGCGCGTTACCTCGACGAGGAGGACCGCTTTGTCGAAGCCGTGAAGCGGGGCGAGGATGCCCTAGAGCGCGGTGAATATCTCACGCATGAGCAGGTGGGCGAGCGACTTCGGCGCTTTCTACAGCCTTGATGGAAGTCCGTTGGTCGTTGCCAGCCGCGGAAGACCTCGAGCGCATTTGCCAGCGCATCGAACGTGACAACCCGGAAGCTGCCGCACGCGTAGCCAAGACCATCTATGACGGTTGCGCCCAGCTAAGGGATTTTCCTAACCTGGGGCGAGCCAGCCGCCGCATGAGCGGGCGGCGCGAACTGACCTTCCCGCCTTTGCCCTATATCGCGGTGTACCAGGTGAAACAACACGCCGTTGAAATCTCGCGGATTTTTCACGCCGCGCAGGACTGGCCTTGAAGTCGTAGCGCCCCCGAGTTCTTTCTGCGACGCCACCGAGCGGGTAGCGCACAGGTATCCGTCAGCCGACGGATTCCTGTGCGGCTTTTCATCTCGCGTTTGCGTTAATAAACATTTCAATATCGCATGTATTTGGTAAGAATTGCGGAGGAGTCGGGCTCGGAGCCGGAAACCTCCGCGCTACCGCGGGAAGGACTACCCGCTCCTTACGCGCACTTTAAGGCGGCGCGGCCCAGGAACTCCGCGGCGCTGCCCAGCTCTTCTTCGATGCGGAGCAACTGGTTGTATTTGGCGATGCGCTCGCTGCGGCTGGCGGAGCCGGTCTTGATTTGGCCGGTGCCCATGCCGACGGTGAAGTCCGCGATGAAGGCGTCTTCGGTCTCGCCTGAGCGGTGGGAGACCACCGACGTGTAACCGTGACGGCGGGCGAGCTCGATGGCGCGCATGGTTTCCGTCACCGTGCCAATCTGGTTCAGCTTGATCAGAATGGAATTGGCTACGCCCTCTTCAATGCCGCGCTCCAGGCGTTCCGTGTTGGTCACAAAGAGGTCGTCGCCGACAAGCTGGATCTTCTCGCCCAACTCCTTGGTCAGCAGCTTCCAGCCTTCCCAATCGTCTTGCGCGAGGCCATCCTCGAGACTGACGATGGGATACTGGCGCACCCAGTCGGCGTAGAGCTTGACCATTTCTTCCGACGATTTCTTCGACTTGTCGGATTTGAAGAAAACGTATTTGCCGTCCTGGAACATTTCGCTGGAAGCGGGGTCGAGGGCAATCGAGATGTCGTGACCGGCTGAGTAACCCGCCTTCTCAATGGCTTCGAGCAGGACTTCCACCGCTTCTTCATTCGATTTGAGGCTGGGGGCAAAGCCGCCTTCGTCGCCGACCGAGGTGTTTTCGCCACGATCTTTCAGAACCTTCTTGAGCGTGTGGAAGGTTTCCGCGCCCATGCGCAGCGCCTCGGCGAAGCTCTCCGCGCCCAGCGGCATAATCATGAATTCCTGGAAGTCCACGTTGTTGTCCGCATGGACGCCGCCGTTCAACACGTTCATCTGGGGCACGGGCAGGACGCGCGCTTGCAGTCCGCCCAGATAGCGATAGAGCCGGACGCCCGCCGACTGTGCCGAGGCGCGGCAAGCCGCCATGGAGACGGCCAGGATGGCGTTCGCGCCCAGTTTGCCCTTGTTGGGGGTGCCGTCAAGCGCAATCATACGCTCGTCGATTTCCGTCTGGTTGCCGGCGTCGTGTCCGCCCAGATCGGCAGCGATGACGGAGTTGATGTTGTCCACGGCTTGCAGGACGCCCTTGCCCTGATAGCGCCGCTTGTCGCCGTCGCGTAATTCCACCGCCTCGTGCTCGCCCGTCGAGGCGCCGGAGGGAACCGCCGCGCGGCCAAAGGAGCCGTCACGCAGAACTACGTCCGCCTCCACAGTGGGATTGCCTCGTGAATCCAGAATTTCTCTTCCTTGAATGAGATCGATTTGTGCCATGTGAATGATTCCTCGATGAGAATTTAAAACGCAAAATTGTAACACACCGCGCCTTCGAAACCATCTGCCAAAGCGCAGACGGGCATTCTGTCTGCTTGGGGCGATCCTCACTTTGAGCCTTGAGCTTCACCGCCGGTGAGAGTTTGAAAATGCCTCCAGTGTGTTCATAATGTGCTGAACGCGGCAGAGGGGCTGGATTGGCCGCGCCAGGCCGGGGTCTCGGGCTGAGGCGCCGGCCCGTAGCGCGTCGTGAATATATGAGATTTGACACGCGGAGATTTCCCGTCTTCCTGGAGGAAGTGTATGAGAAAACATTGGAAGGTAATCCTGGTGGTTGTCATCGTCGTGGCGTTGCTGGTGCTCGCCATCCTGGGGATTATTTATGCCCGGCGGGTGAAGCCGAACACCGTGCTGGTGGTACGAATCGAAGGCGAGATTCCGGAGCAGACGCCGCAATTTTCCCTTCAGGATCTGTTCAACGGTGAGTCAACGACGGTCACGGACATCACCGAGGGGATCGAGCGGGCGCGGACTGACCCCCACATCACCGGGCTCGAGGTCCGGGTGGGCGAGAGTTTCCTGAACATGGGCAATCTCCAGGAGATCCGCGCTCGCATCCAGGCTTTCAACAATGCCCGCAAATTTAGTGTGGGTTACCTGGAGTTTGCGACGAACCAGTCATACTACCTTGCTTCGGCCTGCCAGACGCTCATCATGCTTCCCAAGTCAGAGCTCGACCTGCACGGATTGATAGCTTCGACGACGTTCCTGCGGGGCACGCTTGACAAGCTCGGAATTTATCCTGACTTCCTGCATGTCGGCGAGTACAAGAACGCTCCAAACATCTACACCGAGAAGAAGTTCACGGCGGCGCATCGAGAGGCGACGAAGGGCCTGGTGGATGACTGGTACCGGCAATTTGTGCAGGGCGTGGCGGAGTCGCGCAACCTGATGCCGCAAGACGTGGAGAGGGCCATCGCCGCGGGGCCGTACAATTCCGATGCTGCCCCCGCCGCAGGTCTTGTGGATCATGTTGGATACAGGGACGACGTTCGAAATCTCGTGGGGCAGAAGAACCATGGCTATGACCGGCGCATCAGCCTGCACCGATACCTCGACCGGTCGGAGAAATTCACCGTCGATAAAATCGCCGTGATTTATGCCGTGGGGGAAATAGTGCCCGGGCGCAGTGCTACTTCGCCGTGGGGAGAGGAAATAATGGGCTCGGATACGATCGCTCAGCAGTTTCGGCGCGCCCGCACCGATGACTTCGTAAAGGCGGTGGTGGTGCGTATCGATTCCCCTGGCGGGGTCACTTTCTCGTCCGAGATAATCCGGCATGAGCTGGAGTTGACGAAAGAGGTCAAGCCCGTGGTGGTTTCCATGTCGGATGTCGCTGCCTCCGGTGGATACTGGCTGGCGATGCCCGCCAACCGGATCATCGCCGAACCGGGCACGATCACCGGTTCCATTGGAGTGTTCATGGGAAAATTCAACATACAGGGGCTCTATGAAAAACTTGGCTTGAGTACGGACTTTATTGCGACGACGGAGAACTCCACACTGGATTATCCCTTTCAGAGTTTCACTCCCGCGCAGCGCGAAACCTTGCTGAGGAATATGCGCGAGACTTACAACGATTTTCTTCATGGCGTGGCGGAGGGGCGGCACATGAAAGTCGAGGATGTGGATAAAATCGCGCAAGGCCGTGTGTGGACCGGCGAGCGCGCCCGGCAGCTCGGCCTGGTGGATGAACTGGGAGGATTGCACACGGCCATCACCCGCGCGCGTGAATTGGCCAGGATTCCCGCGGAGCAGAAGATAAGCCTGTTATTGCTGCCACCCCGTCGCTCGTTCCTCGAGCGCCTCCTGGACACTTCCGACGAGGAGAGCACGTTCGCCCCCACCGCCTCCCTGCAAGCCTGGCTGGGCAAACTGGAGTCGTTGGCGAGCTATTCTGTGTGGACGATTCTGCCGGGAGTACCAAAAGTGCAGTGACGAGTGACAAGTGACGAGTGACGAGCAATAAGTCCTTCCAATCGGAAAATGTGCCACCGACGGGCAGGAATTGCGGGAGTTCCCCCCCTCGTCATTCACTCTGCTTTAAATTGGAAAAACAGGCTGCCGGCTTGTCACTCGTCACTCGCCACTCTTCACTTCCCCTATTCCGGTTCTTCGAACATCCTTTGTTCGGGGACCACGACCACGATTCCGGTTTCCGTGACGTGATACTTTTTGCGGTCTTCTTCCAGGTTGTACCCAATCTCGCTGTGTTCGGGGATATGCACCTGGCGGTCGATGATGGCGCGGCGGATGCGCGAGTAACGCCCGATGTCGACGTGGGAAAACAGTATGGAACTTTCCACTTCCGTGTAGCTGTTGACGCGAACGTCGGGGGACACGACGGAGCCGGTGACACGCCCGCCGGAGATGATGGCACCCATTGAGACGATGGAATCCACGGCGATTCCCATCCGCCGGCCCTCCTGGGCGAAAACGAATTTTGCGGGCGGGTACTGCCGCTGGTAAGTGCGGATGGGCCACGCGGAGTCGTAAAGGTTGAACACCGGCGAAACCGAGACCAGGTCCATGTTGGCTTCGTAGTATGCTTCAATCGTGCCAATGTCCCGCCAGTAGAGCGCTTCCTTTTTGTTTTCATCGATGAAATTGTAGGAGTAGACGCAGCCCTTCTCGATTAGCCTGGGGATCACGTCCTTTCCGAAGTCATGCCGCGAGTTGGGATCGTCGGCGTCGGCCAGCAACGCATCGATCAGCAGATCGCGGTTGAAGCAGTAGATGCCCATCGACACGTGGCACTTGTCGGGGTCGTGCGGGGAAGGCTTGGGATCGGCGGGTTTTTCCTGCCAGCCGGTGATGCGCCCGGTGGAATCGATGTCGCACACGCCAAAGGGTGAAGCCGCCGAGCGGGGGAATTCGATGGTACCCACGGTCACGCCCGCGCCCGCGTCCACGTGTTGCTGGAGCAAGCGTTGGTAATTCATCTTGTAAACGTGGTCGCCGGCAAGAATCAGGACGTACTTGCAGGGCTCGCTGCCGATCGAATAGAGGTTCTGATAGATGGCGTCGGCGGTTCCCTGGTACCAGTGCTCGCCCACGCGCTTCATGGGCGGGAGGACAGTTATGAATTCCGCGAGTTCGTGCGCAACGATGCTCCATCCCTCGCGAATGTGGCGGTTCAGGGAAAGCGCTTTGTACTGAGTTAGAACATAGATGTGGCGCAGGTCGGAATTAATGCAGTTGGAAAGCGTAAGGTCGATGATGCGGTAAATGCCGCCGAAGGGCACGGCAGGCTTTGCCCGGTCTCGCGTAAGCGGGTTTAGGCGTTCCCCTTCGCCTCCGGCCAGCAGGCAAACGAGCGTATCGCGCACCACGATTTGAGGAACCTCCCGGGTAAGTTTTCAAAAGCTGGTGTGCCGCGGCAAGGTTCAGAGCCTGTCGCTTTTGGCACGGCATTTTGACCCATGATTATACCAGAGCCCGCGCCCGCCCCAACCACCCTCTGCCGGGACCAGCGTGTGGCCATTATCCCTAGCGGCGCAGTTGCGCTGCCCGGTTTAGCCGATTTCGCGCCGCTGTGCTATATTCGCCTTCCGGGAGACTTTCCGCAAGAAACCATGCGCCGCAGGGTTCGCCGCCAACTCGCGCTGTACGCCATGCGGGTGGAAGAGTCGCAAGGCCGGCGCTACGCTGAGCCCGCGCACCCTTACCGCAACGATTACGAACGCGATCGCGATCGCATTATCCACTCTCGCGCTTTCCGCCGCCTGGAGAACAAGACGCAGGTGTTCACCCGGCGATATTCCGATCACTTCCGCAATCGTCTGACGCACACGCTGGAAGTGGCGCAGATCAGCCGTACGGTGGCGAAGGCCCTGGGTCTGAACACGGACCTGGTGGAGGCCTTGGCGTTGGTGCATGATGTGGGACACCCGCCGGGTGGCCACTCCGGGGAGTTCGAACTCGACCGGTTGATGCGGCAGCACCACGACCGATTCGACCACAATCTGCATGCCTTGCGCATCGTCGAGTCCTTTGAGCAGAAATATGCCGCGTTCCGCGGCCTCAACCTGACCTTCGAAGTGCGGGAGGGCATCATTAAGCACTCGCGCGATTACCTTCCCGCCGCCTACCCGGAGCTGACGGAATACCGTTTGCAGGAGCGGCCACCGCTGGAAGCGCAGCTCATCGACGTCGCAGACGAAATTGCTTACAACTGCGCCGATCTCGACGACGGCTATGAAGCCAAACTTCTGACCCTCCCGTTCCTACGCGAGAACTTACCCCTTTTTGCTCGGATCTACCGGGCGATGGAAAAGAAATATCCGGCGGCAAAGGAAAAGCTCAAATTCAATGAGACTCTCAAGCGGCTGCTGGACGCGCTGGTGACCGACCTGATTGAATCCACGCGCCGGCGCCTGGCGGGGAAGCGGATCCGGTCGCTCGCCCAGGTTCGTGCTTGCCGCACCCGTCTGGTAGCGCCGGGACCGCAAATGACGCGCGAGAACAAAAGGATGAAGGAGTTTCTTTATGCTTCCCTCTACTCGCACCAAAACCTGAACGTCGAGCGAAAGCAGCTCACCCGCTGCATTCGCACCCTCTTTGCGTACTACCTGAAACAGCCGCGAAGTCTACCCGCCTTTTACTTTGCCCAGACGCAGCAGGAACCCGTGCACCGGGTCGTTTGCGACTACATTGCCGGAATGACAGACCATTACCTGCGGGAACGGCATCACAAGCTCCTGGGGAAGGTGCCAGGTGTCGGGCCGGAAAGTGTAAAGGCTAATGGGTAAAGGTTAAAGGATGAATGGCGAAATTCTTATCCTTTATCCTTCTTCAGCCCCCAACACCTAACTCCTGACTCCTGACAACTGACAACTTACACCTGACACCTGACACCGGGCACCTTTGCTTTTCCTTGCCTGTGCTAAGATAGCGCCAACTGGGGGGAAGGCAGATTGGGTGCGCCGGCCCGCGCCGAGAGGGTTCTGTGAGTCTGCGAAAACAATTAGCGCTCTCGTTGTTGCTGCTGGTCATCGTGGTGTTGACGGCCGTGGCGGTTTATCGGTTGTTCGGCGGGCCGGAGGTCACGCTCCTGGATGCCTTTTACATGGCCGTGGTCACGATCTCCACGGTGGGCTACGCTGAAATCGTCAATACCCAATCCCACCCGGGGCTGCGGCTTTTCAACATTTTCTTCATCCTCATCGGCATTGGCATCATGCTCTACGTTTTTTCCGCCTCGACCGCCTTCATCGTGGAAGGTGAACTTAACCACATTTTTTGGAGACGCAAGATGCAGAAACTGATCCGGGACATGCACGACCACCTCATTATCTGCGGCGCCGGTGAAACTGGTACCTACTTGGTCAAAGAGCTTCTGAGGACCGGCAACATCTTTGTGGTGATCGATCACGACGAAGGGCGCCTGGAGAGAATCGGCCAACTCGGCGAGGTTCCCGTCCTGAAAGGGGAAGGAGGGGACGAGGAAGTTTTGGTGGCCGCGCAGATTCAAAAGGCACGCGGCCTGGCTTCCGTCCTGCCGGAGGACAAGGACAATCTGCTGCTCACGGTAACGGCGCGGCTATTGAATCCTAATCTCCGCATCGTGGCCCGTTGCGCGGAGGCCCCCATGATGGAGAAGCTCCTGCGTCACGGCGCCAACGCCGCAATTTCTCCCAATATGATCGGCGGCTTGCGCTTGGCTTCTGAACTGATCCGGCCGGGCGTGGTGCACTTCTTGGACTTGATGCTCCGGGACCAATCCGGAACGTTGCGGGTGGAGGAAATCACACTTGCCGAGGGCTCGCCCTGGATTGGGAAGAAGCTGAAAGATCTGGACCTGCACAGGCGTTACGAACTGCTGTCCTTGGCCCTTCGCAAGCCCGACGGAGATATGCAATTCAATCCCCGCGACAATACGGTCTTAGGAACCGGCGACGTTCTCGTGGTCATGGGTGACGTCGCCAACGCCTGGAAGGCTCGCGACGCGGCGGGAAACAAGATCCCCCATCGCAAGGTTTAGCCTCGCGCAAGGCTCGCTCTCCCGCCCCGGCAAAATTGCGGCTCCCGCCTTCTGTTCGTCCCGCGCCCTGCACGCGGGATTGGTCGCCTTCTGATACGGCTTCAGCGGGCTTCAGGGTGACTTGCGTCGGCTAAGGTGAAGGCACCGTGGCGGAAGCTTCGTTCGAGTCTCCGCTTAGGGTAATTCCATTCGAAGTTAAGGCTATCACTACATAATAGTATGTTTGCCCGGCTGCGACATCCACGTCGTCAAAAGTGGTGCCGGGGACCGGGGAGGAATTCAGTGGCGTCGAGCTTTCCCCACCCGAACTTGTGCCGCGGTAGACGTTATAGCCACCTACTCCTGGACTCGGGCTGGCGGTCCAGGTGAGAATCACGTCGTGCGTTCCCGCGCCCGAAAGCGATACCGACTGCGGGCTGCCGCTGGCATTGTCGGCGATGGTCAGCGAGGCCGAGCGGACTCCGGAGGCTGAGGGCGTAAACATTATCACAATTGTGCAGTTGCCCCCCGCTGCCACCGAGGTGCTGCAAGTGTTAGCCTCCGTGAAGTCCGCGGCATCGGCCCCGGTGAAGGCGATGCTCGTGATGCTTAAGGCTGCGCCGCCGGTGTTGTTCAGAGTGACAGATTGAGATGAGCTGGTCGTGTCCACAGGTTCATTCCCAAACGTCAGGCTGGAAGGTGAAATACTGACCTGATTGCTGCTGCTCGTCCCTGTACCCGAAAGGCTTACGGACTGGGGGCTGCCGGTGGCGTTGTCGGTGAAGGTGACGGCGGCGGTGCGAATTCCACTCGCGGCGGGCGTAAACGTCACGCTGATCGTGCAATTGCCTCCTGCCGCTACTGAGCTTCCGCAGGTATTGGTCTGGGCAAAATCGCCGGGATTCGTGCCCGTGAGCGTGAGGCTGGAGATGCTGAAGGCCGCATTGCCAGTATTGTTCAGCGTTACAGTCTGAGCCGCACTCGTCGTGCCGACAGCTTGGCTGGCGAAAGTGAGGCTGGTGGGGGAAAGGCTTGCGACGGCCCCCGCACCCGTGCCGGTGAGGCTTATGGTCTGCGGGCTGCCGGTGGCGTTATCGGTGAAGGTGACGGTGGCGGTGCGAGTTCCAGTCGCGGCGGGCGTAAACGTCACGCTGATCGTGCAACGGGCTCCTGCCGCTGCCGAGCTTCCGCAGGTATTGGTTTGGGCAAAATCGCCGGGATTCGTGCCTGTGAGCGCGAGGCTGGCGATGCTCAAGGCTGCCTTGCCGGTGTTCTTCAGCGTTATGGTCTGAGCCGCACTCGTCGTGCTGACGGCTTGGCTGGCGAAAGTAATAGTACTGGGTGACAGACTGACGGCGGGGGTGCGAGATCCAATCGGTGTGGGTCTAAAGGTCACGCCGACCGTGCAATTGGCTGTTGCCCCTACCGAGCTTTCGCAGATATTGGTCTGGGCAAAATCGCCGGGATTTGTGCTCGTGAGCGCGTGGCTAGAGATGCTCAAGGCCGCGTTGCCGGTGTTGTTCAGCGTTACGGTCTGAGACGCATCCGTCGTGCTGACGGCTGGGCTGGCGAAGGTAATACTATTGGGTGAAAGACTGACGGCGGGAGCGGTGCCCGTACCGGAGAGGGTTACGGTCTGGGGGCTGCCGCTGGCGTTGTCGGTGAAGGTGATGGCGGCGGTGCGAGTACCACTCGCGGAAGGTTTAAAGGTCACGCTGACCGTGCATTGGGCTGCCGCAGCTACGCTTGACCCGCAATCATTGGAAACTGCGAAGTCGCTGGCATTGGC
>Ga0326728_10004419_pt1 | contig 41619 bp, 34 predicted proteins | sample MB3enrmetagenome_FD_207602 | JGI IMG/M metagenome (GOLD analysis project Ga0326728, IMG submission 207602) | Lab enriched peat soil microbial communities from McLean, Ithaca, NY, United States - MB31MN | ecosystem: Environmental > Terrestrial > Soil > Wetlands > Peat | place: USA: New York... | reverse complement strand
CCTGCTGCCTCGTCAGCTCCTTTCCCCCACCTCAAAATGTAGTGGAGACCTTCAGACTACGTTTACTGAAAGCAAAGGGTTTTCCAGCATCAGATGTGCCGAACTGCGAAGGTTCGGCTAATGCAGCTGGCCCGCGACCTGATGCAGCGCATGGAGCGGGACCTCGATACCAAGCTCAAATGGGTCGCCTCATCGCACTCCAATACCGATAACCCTCACTTTCACATCGCCCTGCGCGGCGTGCGTGAGGATGGAAAGGCATTCCGTCTCGAACGCGACTACGTGCAGCACGGCATTCGGAGGATTACTGAGGATCTTTGTACAAGAGAGCTCGGGTATCGAACATCGTTGGACATTGCCGAAGCACAGCGCCGTGAAGTATCCCAGCACAGGTTCACGTCGCTGGATCGGGCCATTGGTCGGGATAAGCCGAACGACGGCCAGGCCTCGCACTTCATGGTCCGCAGGACTGCGGTGCAACCGAAACACTGGTACGTCATCGCCCGGCTGAAAACACTGGAGAGTATGGGACTCGCCGAGGCTGCTTGGCCGGACCAGTGGCTGGTGCGCCAGGATTTCGAAACGGCACTGCGGGCGATGCAACGTCTTGGGGATCGGCAAAAGGTGCTGGCGGCTCACGGCGCAACCGTATCGGATACCCGACTGCCGCTGGTGATGTTCGATCTTCGCCGGTACACCAGGCTTGAAGGCAGAATACTGGTGCATGGCGAAGACGAAGGGACCGGCCGCACGTTCATGATGCTGGAAGGCACCGACGCTAAAGTGCACTGCATCTATCACACTCCTCAGATGGTCGAGACGCGCGGCCGCGGCGGCCTATGACCAAACGGGTTTGTACGGTTACGCAAGCTATTCGAAAATGGCCGCACGGTACTCGAAATGGAGGAACTCAGCCAGTCCGAGAGACTCACACTTGATCGGCATCCTCATGAAGAAGCGGTTCTCAGGGTCACGGAAACTGGTATCGACCGCGTTGAGGATGGCCCTGGCGGCAGGCTGGCGCATGATCCAAGCGCCGTTCGCAACGCAGCGGTCGAGCGTGAGCAAGCACGGACGCGGAACCGGGAGCGACATCATTCACGAGATCGCTGAAGCGACTCTTCGGAAGACCTTGAAGAAGGCGTTTCGACCGACCGCCTGGAGAGGCCTAGTCATTGGAGTCTGGTTCGTTACGTAAGTCGCTATGAACACTTTCCTTTACACACCTCTTCTCTGCCTTGGACGGAGTGGCCAGGAAACGCACCAGTATCCCGATGCGATTCGTTCTTTCAAGGGAGCGAGCAAGCTCCGCCCGGCTGATCCCGAACCACACAGAAGTTTGGCTGAATCTATATGCTCACTGGCCAAAGACCCAAAAACCGCGCCGGACCAGCAGCAAGCTGACCGCCTGAGCGAGGGCGGAAAAAATCAGGCTGTGAAAAAGATTGCATGTGGATGGGTGTCGCAGTTGGGTGATGCTCGTTTCCAAAATGAATAGCTACCAGTAGGGACAATGATGTTCCGTGGATACGGACGGCCAATTCGCCTTCCCCCTGTGTTATCTTTGGTGCCTAAAACTCATGAAGCTCCATCTTGCCACTGTCCAAACAGACCGCCTGCCGGAAAGGTGTTTGCTGGAACTTGGAAGGAGACTGTCGTGCCTAAAATGATCCGTCCTCTGGGTCTTGCGCTGCTGCTTCTTGGGCAGGCCTCGGCTGAACCGATTAAACTGCACCCTTCCAATCCGCACTATTACGTGTTTAACGGCCAACCGACCGTCCTCATCACATCTGCCGAGCACTACGGCGCAGTGATCAATCTGGATTTTGACTACGTCGCCTACCTGGATGCGCTAAAAGCTTACGGGCTGAACTACACGCGCATCTGGCCCGGCGCGTTGCTCGAAATGGTTGGGGAGTTCACGCAGGACAACACCATGGGCCCGAGGCCGGATCGAACGATCGTGCCCTGGTTACGTAGCAATGAGCCGGGCTATGTCTACGGCGGCAACAAGTTCGATCTCGACAAATGGAACCCGGCGTTTTTCACGCGGCTCAAGGATTTTATTGTGAAGGCGGCCGAGCGCGGCATTGTGGTTGAGATCTGCTTTTTCAACTCAGAGTACACCCACCGTTGGCCTCTTTCACCCTTGTATTACCAAAACAATGTCCAGGGCGTCGGAAAGTGCGATTTCAAGGACGCCCAGACGCTGAAGTACCCGGATCTTGTCCAGCGCCAGAGCGAATATGTCAGCAAAATCACCCGGGAAGTGAATGCCTATGACAATGTCATTCTGGAGATTTGCGACGAACCGTCTCTGTACACGCCGCATGCGGAAGCCGGCCCGTGGGTTGGCCGACTGTTGGAGGTCGTACACGACGCGGAAGGTCCTTTGCCCAACAAGCACCTTGTTGCGCAGGAGGTGGAAGGGGGGATCGGTGGTCCAATCGATTACTCCGGCAGCCCTCTGCTCAACATCATTGTGGGACAGTATGTGTGGGGACCCGAACAGGGTGCGGCGCAGATGGGAGGGATGAAAGGCCTCGATTACGAATACGGTCATCACAAGCCGATTGAGTTCAACGAAACCCCTTATTACCCATTTCAGTACCGCAATGGTGATGCCGTGGCAGCCTCCCGCGTGGAAGCGTGGGAGTTTATTGTCGGAGGCGGGGCAAGCTTCAATCACCTGAACTCGCTTTACACGATTGAGAATCCGGCCGGCAAGACCCCCGATAACGCTCAGATCCTGAGCGCGCTGCAAAATCTCAAGAACTTCATTTACAGTTTCAATTTCGTCAAGATGTCGCCGGATAAGCAGTTTGTGGTCGGCGGAATTCCTGGCGGAACCTACTGTCGAGGGATCAGTCAGCCCGGAGAGCAGTATGCGCTGTACCATCATCACAGCGTGCTGGAAGAATCCAACAAGGAATACTATATTGTGACGCCGGGAAAACACGCAGAAACTCTGGTGGTCGATTTGCCTGGGGGTGCCTATCACGCCGATTGGGTAGATCCCGCCTCGGGTTCGGTGCTGAGTTCCGTGACGTTCACTCATCAAGGCGGCAATAAAGCACTGATCTCGCCAGAACACGCGGTTGACATCGCTTTGCGAATCAAACGTACTCGCTAGGGCGGGTCAGACAGCCATCAAACCACCGTCGATCGCATAGAAGCCCCCGACGCAATAGTCAGCTTCATCCGAGGCCAGGAAAACTGCCAAGCCTGCCACATCCTCCGCCTGGCCCAGGCGCCTGTAGGGAATCATGGCAAGTCGTTGCTGCCGCATCTCTTCGTCCGATAATCGGGCGGCGTTCATGGGCGTGTCCATGCACCCAGGAACGATGGCATTCACGCGGATATGATAGCGGGAATAATCAGCCGCCATGGCGCGAGTGAGAGCGGCAACCCCTCCCTTGCTGGTGCTGTAGGCCGTCAGGCTCTGATATCCTCTCATCCCCGTGGGCGAAGCGAGATTGATGATACATCCCCGCGCCTGTTTCAGCATGTGGGGGATCACGTACTTGGCGCAAAGAAAATGTCCGCGGAGGTTGACCGCCAGAGTGCGCTTCCAGACCTCCGTGCTTAACTCATGGAGGCGCGTATCCTTGCCGTACATCTGAATCCCGGCGTTGTTGAAGAGAATGTCGATGCGGCCATACCGCTCGAGCGTGGCTTCCACCATGGCTCGCACGTCTCCTTCCTCCGCAACGTTCGTTGGCACGAAGAGAGCTTCCCCTCGCGCGTCATGAATCTCTTGTGCCGTGGCGCAACCGGTGTCGGGATTGATCTCCGCGACCACAACCTGTGCACCTTCTGCCGCGTAACGCAGCGCAACAGCCTTTCCAAGCCCCGCCCCTGCGCCCGTGATGATCGCAACTTGGTTTTTCAATCGCATCAAGATTCTCTGAAATCGATCATGACCGGTTCCAGGCGAAATCCGCGCGTGCGGACAGCAGCATAAATCAATCCGCAGGCAAACCAAAGACCTCCGACTATTTTTGCGAGGTTTCAGAAACCGAGCCAGATTATCGTACAGATCACAAACCCCAGACCAGGCAGTAAGAAGTCCTTCCAGAAGCTCTTGTGCCGTCCCGTCAGAGGAAGAAAATAGAATTGGCGAATCGTAGCAATGTTGACACCCATGAAACCCAGGAAGGCTCCGAAGTTCTGCAATTCTCCGATTAGGTCATAGCGTTTACCCAGCGAGCCTGCAAACGTCAAGGCTCCAATCAGCACAATGTTGAAGGACGGAGTATTCGTCTTTGCACTCAGGTGAGCAAAGAACCGTTTGGGCAGGACGTTGTCTCTTCCCATGCCGAACAGTAATCGCGCGGCCCCGACCTGTCCCGTCAGCCCGGCCCCCAGGTTAGCGATGGCGAGCAGGAGGACCATGGCTTCGAAAAGCCATACTCCGCCCACCCGGCGCGTAGCATCCATGAAGGCCGTGGCCACGTCCGGGAAGGTGCGAAAATCCGGCCAGACGCGCTGGCCGAGGTATGTAAGCAATCCTCCGAAAATCCCGGTGAACAAGCAAACAATCACAAGGGACAGCAACACGTTCCGCTTGGGGTTGTGAACGTCTTCAGCGAGTGTGGTTACCGAGTCGAATCCGATGTATGTAAGGGCCGCGAAGGAGGTAGCGTGAATGACCGCCTTTATATCGAACTCCCGCGGGTCATAAAAAGGAGTACTGGAGAACAGCCCTCCCCAGCCTTCATGGCCCAGTAAATAGCGGACGGCAAGCCCTATGAAAGCCAGCAGCACGACCCCCATATACACCAGCAGGACATCGTTGGTCCGGGCCGTCGCGCGGATTCCCCGCACGTTCAGGTAGGTGATCCCGCTGGCGAAACCCGCTGCGATGATTACATAAGGAACTTCCGGAAGCATTCGCTGCACAATGAGTGAGCCATACACGACACAGAAAAGAGGGATGGTCAGGTAGTCGAGCAACATCGCCCACCCCGCCAGAAAGCCCAGGTGCGGATTGAGTCCCCTTCCCACGTACGTGTATGCCGAGCCGGCCGCAGGGTAAAGGGCCGCCATGCGTCCGTAACTGATGGCAGTCAGAACCATGGCAACCATGGCGAACAGAATGGTGTCAACCGTGTGCCCGCGGGCCCTCACAGACACCAGGCCAAATACTGTCACCGGGGCGCTCGGCGTCACCGCCGTGATGCCAAAGATAATCAAATCCCGTAAAGAGAGCACCCGGCGCAGGCGCGGGACTCCGCCGGTAGCCACATTGGCAGGCGCATCAGCCAAAATTTACCACCTCACCGGGTTGAATCCGAAGCAACCAGTAACAGGACCCAGTCGCTGTCGCCGTCGTGGTTGCTCCCGGGTGGAGTGAATTGCCGTGTTCCCGCGTTCGCGAATGGGCCTCCAGGGACTGCGGTGTAAGCTCCGTTCGTGGGGTCAAACCACTTGGCGCTTGCCGGCGCTTTCAAACTCGACATGTTGACAGTGATGGTACGCGCTGTCGGCATGTACGCTATCACAACAGAACCATCAGACGTTCTGGCGGCAGTGCAAAAGTCGCTCTTGCTGACGCGGGTTTGGAGGTCCCCATAAGTTCCGAGCCCGGCAGTGACTGTCGTGTGGTCTTGGTCCGGAACGAGATCCTGCCACGGTAGCGAAGAAAAGAATTCCTTCCAGATCATTAACTGCGTGACTCCGACTGTGTCGATATGGAACTTCCATCCCGAGATAAAAGGCCAAGTATAGGCGTTGCCATAGAGCTGTCCCGTTCCCCCGCTCAGCATCGTCCAATAACCTTGCCGTCTCAGCACCCACGGAGTCCCGTAATCCGTCGGGTCGCCGACCTTTTCCAAATCATAATGCCCCTCAACCAAGTAAGTCGGCATAACTGGCTTCTGATTATAGCTATGCAACATCTCGATATAAGTTGGCGAGTAAGTATAAGTACTATTGAGGGAGATAATCGGCGCCCATGTCTGATCGTCCAGAGAGGAACTTGTGGGGACGTTCAGCTCGACGGTGTGTAGGGCGCTTGGGTCGGCGGATTTGAGGGCTTTTGCCACGGCTTGGACCACTGCGTCATCGTCAGTGCTTTGCCAGGTATTAAAATCATCGCCGTGCAACCAGACGATGTTGTCGAAACGCTTGTAGCGTTCGCCGATATAATGGCCGTACCAACTGGCGGCAGTTAAGCCGTTATTGAGCAGCACATGAAGCCATATGCCGCGCCTAGGTGCAGCCGTACAACAGGTGTCGATGAGATCAAGGAAAACTACCAGGCCATGATTCGCTGCGGCCGTGACCATCTCATCGACACGCGTAAAGTATGCTTCGTTTGGCTTAGTTATGTCATAGTGAGCGCTATCGGTCCCGCCGGCGATGTAACTTGTGAAAGGGCGAATACCGTCAGGCGTGCTGCCGTCATCCCGGCTGTCGTAATAAGCGGGAGTTGCAACAAGCATGTTCATCCACACTGCATTGAATCCATGAGCCTGGCGATCGGCAAAATAGCTCTCGGCGTCCGCCGTGGAGCCCATTCCAATCAAGGCGTGGGGATTGTCACCGGTAATCAAGAAGGGGAGGTTGTTCTGGTCGACTAAATACCGTCCGTTGGCACTGACCTTAAGCGGATAGGCAGGAGAACCTGCACCGCGAACTTTGGGTGACGCCGGAGATACTTGCGACATCGCCCAAACTGATACCAGCAGCATGAGCGCCACAATCAGCACGGGTCTTCTCATCAAACCTGTCCTCTAAAAAATGGCAATGGGGTTGAACAGCGAACCCGTACCGCCAGGCAAGCGTAACGGAGCAGCCATAACTAGAAATTCCCAACGCCGTTCTGCTTCGGAGATTTTGACCAGGTCTTCAAATTGCAGGCTATCGGCGCAAGCCATCCCCATGGATGCAATTTGCAGGGCATGGATTGGGTAGGCGGTTCCCTCCACATTGCTGGGAACCGTTTCTCCGTCGCCATCCGGGAAGAAGGCGGCGGCCTTACGCTCGTGCAGCCAACGGATGGTCTCCACATGCAGGCCGGCTTTCCCGTCGCCGTCGTATCCGTTATTCCATGGGCCCAGTTCGAGCCGCCGCCGGTGGTGACCGGTACGGAATAGGAAGATATCTCCCTCACCGAGACGAACGCCTTGCGCCTTCTCCGCGGCTTCCAGCTCCGCTGTCGTCACCGCTTCTCCCGGCTCCAGCCACTTCACCCCGCGCAGCCGGGGGATGTCCAGCAGCACACCGCGGCTGACGATCCCGTTCGCATAAGCGGTAATATCCTGAATCGTCGGCCCCCGGGAAGTCACGGCGCTCGTCGGCTTGCCGTTATATAGCTTTCCCTGCATGGCAACGTGGCAGAGCGCGTCGATATGCGTGTGGCAGTCGCCATGAAACTCAGTCGCCAGGTAATCCATCGAGAATTGCGTCTCCCCGGGGCCTGAGGGAACGTCATAGCTCCGGACCATGTAGTGGGTTGCCGGGCGCGGATTGTCAGGCCCCGCCACTTTGTTAACCGGAATCGCCATCGAGACCGACCGGCCCGAGCGGACAAGGCCGGCGGCCCGCCGGATGTGCTCCGGTTGAATGTAATTCAGCGTGCCTCTTTCGTCGTCCGCACCCCATCGGCCCCAATTGCAGACCGCCTGGAATAATTCGTCGAATTCTGCCCTGGAAACAGGGGCTGGTGTTGTTTTCGTCATCGTGTGCCCTCTCAGTGCCTCTTCAGCCGGTCCGGATTGCGTGTGCGGTGGCCGTGCCCGCGTGGGCTAATGGCTGCCGTTCAGATTGCTTGCCGCCGACGTCCGGCGCACCACATACCCGGACGGCGCCTCCCCGTGATCTCCCTGGCGCGTGGCACCTTCCGCACGCGACTTGGCGCGGTAGCCCGCCGGTGTCATTCCCACCAGTTTTCGGAATACGGTACCGAAATAGCTCTGGTCGCAGAATACCATCTCCTGGCTGATATCCGAGACCGACTTGTCCGTCATGGCCAGCAGCGCCTGTGCCCGCTCGATCCGGCAGTGATTCAGATAAGCCATGAACGACTGGCCGGTAGCTCGCTTGAAAAAGTTCATGAAATGTGATTCACTCATCCCGCAAATGCGCGCCGCTTCCTGGACTTGCGTTGGCTCGTCAAAATGCTTTTCCAAGTGTTCGAATAGCGGGCGCAAACGCTCCAGAGCGCGCTGCTGGCGCCGGAACGTGTCAACCGTCCCGGCGTAGCTGGCGTACTGGTTCACCAGCAGAATGAGAATCATTTTCAGGTACGTCTTCACCGCCAGCCGCGCTCGTGGAGTGGTTGCGGGAAGCTCAATGCGAATACGCTGCATCAGTTCGAAGATTTGGCCGGGGATCGACGTATCCGCTGCAACTACATGCGGAAAATGTGGGTCCTGTAGCAGGAACGGCGTGAGATATTCGGCGTTGTCGGGTCCTCCGTCGGAGCGGATCAGGCCAGGCTGAAAGAACAGAACCGCCAAGGTCACGGGCGGATCGGAGCGGCACTCGAAGCGGTGGTACAAAGTGCTGCCCACCAACGCAAGGTCTCCCTCTTGGAGTGGTAGTGAGCGATCCTGGATTTCCAGACTAGCTGCTCCGCGGCACAGGTACGCTAACTCGAAATAGTCATGGCGGTTCTTGCGGACGTTATGCCCCAACCCGATTTTCATAAAACGTACATCCACCGGGAACGCCGGATCGAATGGCCATAGGTGGATTCCCTCCGCGTTGATTTGCGGCTCCACCACGCGGAGTTGATCCTCACATAGCTCCTTGGGAATCCGCACGGCCGACATTATTCTACCCGCTCCTCCCCTGGTCAACTCTGGCCGATCCCGGGATTACGGCAGGATCTCTTGATACAGCTTCACTTCGAACTTCTCCACCAGGCCAGGCTGCACGTCGTTGAAGAAGTGCGCGATATACGGCGTGGCGCAGTGCTCATCGAAAACTTTTTTGTCTTTCCATTTTTCGATGTACGTGATCCACCGTGGATCATCTGTACGCTGGTTGAGTTCGTATCGGATGCAGCCGGGTTCCTTGTGGGTCGGCTGCATCAGCGGATGCATGGCGGCAATCAATTCGTTGGTCTTGCCTTCCTTGGCGCGAAACTCCGCCACACATACCACCTGCGTCTTTTCGATCTTCGGCATGCTTAGCTCCTGTCGGGTACCGCGTGGACCGTGGAGCCGGTCCTGGCGGCGTCCCTTTTCAATGAAAGATACAGTTCGTAGGCTTTTTCCGGCTTTTCCTGGTCATGTACGACAGCACGAACCGCCTGAATCATCGCGGTGGGCGCTTCACATTGAAAGATATTGCGCCCCATGTCCACTCCCGAGGCGCCCTGATCGATGGCTTCATACGCCATTTTCAGTGCATCCAGCTCCGGCAGTTTCTTGCCGCCCGCGATGACGAGGGGAACGGGGCACGCGGCTGCCACGCGCGCGAAACCCTTCTCGCAGTAGTACGTTTTGACAACGTGCGCTCCCATCTCGGCGCAGATGCGTGTGGCCAGGCCCAGGTACTTGGCATCGCGTACCAGTTCCTTTCCCACACCCGTCACAGCCAAGGTCGGGATGCCGTGCCGGTTACCCGCATCCACTACTTTGACCAGATTGCCGATCGACTGATGTTCGTGCTGACCCCCGATGTACACTTGCACGGCCATGGCCGAGGCGTTGAGCCGCACGGCGTCTTCGACGTCCACCGCCACCAGTTCGTTCGAAAGCTCCTTCAGGATGCTCTGGCCACCGCTCGATCGCAGCACCACAGGCTTGGACATTTCCGCAGGAATTGATGTGCGCAGGGCGCCACGTGTGATCATGAGCGCGTCCGCATAGGGAACCAGCGGAACAATGGCAATGTCGATGCGCTCCAGGCCCGTCGTCGGCCCTTGGAAATAGCCATGGTCCACCGCCAGCATGACCGTCTTGCCTGTAGCCGGGTTGAAAATGCGCGCCAGCCGATTCTTCATTCCCCAGTCGAGCGAGTTGCTCCCCTTTAGGAAAAACGCGTGCGACTGCATCGGGACCCCGATGTGGTAGTCTTTCCCATCCTGCACATCATCAACATCAGGCATTGCCAGATTCCCCTTTCAGGTTGCTAAGTCCCTTATAGAAGCCTTCGAACAGAAGGCTAATCGACACGGCTCCCGGGTCAACATGCCCGAGCGTCTTTTCACCAAGAAATTTCGCCCGGCCGTAGCGTGCCGTAAGGCTCCGCGTCGCTTCCGCTCCCGCCTGAGCTGCGGCCGCCGCGTCGGACAGAGCCTCGCGCACGCTCTTTCCGGAGTCCGCCGCCGCGCGCAGGGCCTGGATCGCCGGTACGAGAGCGTCCATCATAGTCTTATCCCCCGGCTGGGCTTTCGTCTGCTTCCGGAGAGCCGCAAGACCGGCCTCGAACATCTCGGTCATATCGTTTGCAGCGGCATCCGCCATGCCGCCAAAGAACACACCGAGTAGCGAACTCGATGCTCCTCCGTCAGCCCCCAGCACGCTCCAACCCGCATCCTTCAAGCACGTTTTCAGATCGTCCGGTCCGCCCGGCGCAAACGCCTTCTCCAGCCTCTCCACGGTGCGCAGCATGGTCGCGCCATGATCGCCATCCCCGGCCGCGCAGTCCAGTTCGCTCAGCATGGCATGTTGCGCCCGGATGGTCGCGGCCGCTCCCGCCATCATGCGCGCGAAATCGTCCTTGCTGATACCACCCGTCATCGCACCACGAAATAGGGCGCATTGCTCGGAGCGTCCCACAGACGAATTAATTCGTTATCCAGGCGCGCGATCATCAGTTGAAACCCCGCCTGCTCCTGCGTGGTGATGAACTCACCGACTTTAGCGCGCGCGAGTTTTATACCTTTGGCTTTCAGGATCTGATCGACGCGGCGGAACAGGATGAATAGCTCCATGAGTGTAGTAGCGCCCGCGCCGTTCACGATGACCAACAGCTCTTCCCCGGCTTTGACGTCCAGATCCTTGAGCAGCATGTCCAGCATGATCTCGGCGGTCTCGTCGGCGCTTTTCAGCTTCATGCGACCCGTGCCGGCTTCGCCGTGCTGCCCCATGCCGATTTCCATTTCGTCATCGCCGAGCTCGAAAATCGGCTGGCCCGTCGAGGGATGCGTGGCCGTCTCGACCGCCACGGCCAGCGTCCGCATGTTGCGTCCCATCCGCTCGGCTATCTCGAAACAAGCATCGAGCGGCTGGCCTTCTTCGGCAGCGGCGCCCGCAACCTTATATACCGGCAGAAACCCAACCAGCCCCCGCCGGTCTTCGGGATTCGTCCCGCCGGAAATGTCCTCGTGAGTGAGAGTCATTTTGACGTTCAATCCCTCGCGTTTCGCCATCTCCATGGTGAGATTCGCCGAGAGCACGTCACCCGCGTGATTCAACACAATAAACAGAACGCCGGTGCCATAATTCGCCAGCCGGATCGCTTCCAGACATCGCGGCGCCCCGGGGGCCGCAAAGATCTCACCGGGGACGCTGATGTCCAGCATCCCATCCCCCACGAACCCGCTCAAGCCCGGCTCATGCCCGCTACCGCCCAGCGTCACCACGCCCACCTTGCCCTTGGCTTTTGGCACAGCGCGCGCCACCAGGTTATTTCCCACCAGCCTGATCTGGTGCGGGTGCGAGAGCGCGAGCCCCTCCAGCAGCTCCGCCACAATGTTCTCAGGCTTGTTGATGAATTTTTTCATCTTCATCTGCGCATCTCCCAAAGTTCACTCGTAATTGGCGGGGTCGGGCAACACAATCTGCTGCCGAAATCCGCGCGTGTGCGTAGCCAGCACAAAAAGGCCGATCACGAACCAGATGCCGCCGGCGATCTTGGCGGGCGCGCCCAGCCCCAGCCAAATCACGGTGCAAAATAGGAATCCCAAACCCGGCAGCACGATATCGGCAAAAAATTCCCTTGACTGTCCTGCTGCCCGCCGCACCCAGAACTGCCACAACACTGCCAGGTTCACACCCATGAATCCTAGGAATGCTCCGAAGTTTAGAATCTCCGCCGTCAACTCGTAGCTCATCACCAGTGCCCCAACGTACGCCAGGATCCCGATCAGCCAGATGTTGCGGTTCGGCGTATTGCGCACTCGATGCAGGTGCGCGAAGAAACGCCGGGGAATTACGTCATCGCGCCCCATGCCGAATAACAGGCGTGCAGCACCAACTTGCGTGGTCATCCCTGCTCCGATGTTGGCCACCACCAGCAGAAGAGCCATCGCCTGGAACAGCCATACACCCCCGACGCGCCCTGTAACCTCTATGAATGCCGTCTCAATGTTCGAGTAGGTATGGTAATCGGGCCACACGATCTGCCCCAGGTACACCAGCAACCCGCCGAATACGCCGGTGAATGCGCACACCGATACGGCAGCCAGCATCACGTTTCGGCGTGGATTCATCACATCTTCGGCCAGCGTGGTCACCGCATCGAACCCTAGGTAGGTAAGCGCCGCGAACGAGGTAGCCCCCGCGATGTCCCGCACATTGAAGGTGCGGGGATCATAGAACGGCTTCACCGTAAACAAACTCCCCAATCCATAGCGCGCGAGCATGTACCGTACGGCGAGCACGATAAAGCTAATCAACACCACGAACATAAATACCAGCAGCACCTGGTTGGCGCGCGCCGTGGATCGTATGCCGCGCAGGTTGAGATACGTGATGCCACCGGCAAAAAGCGCGGCACAAACTGGATATGGCAGCGCCGGAACCGCGCGTTGTAAAGCCAGGCTCCCATAAATCACACAGAACAGCGGGCTGACCACGTAATCCAGCAGCATGGCCCAGCCGGAAACGAATCCGAGATACGGATGTAGCCCACGGCCCACATACGTGTAAGCCGAACCCGCCGAAGGATACAGCGCCGCCATCCTCCCATAACTAATGGCCGTCAGTACCATGGCCACCATAGCCGCCAAAATGGTAACAACCGCATGCCCATGTGACCGCAGCTCCGCGAGGCCGAAAACCGTTGCCGGAGCGCTCGGCGTCACCGCTACGATCCCGTACAGAATTAGGTCCCAGACGGATAGAACCCGCTTCAGCCGCCCAACGGTCTCGATACTCTCCCCCTGGCCCGTAGAAACACTCATTAGGCGGCCACGACGTTGGTCGTCTCTGGACCTTCCCGAGCGCTCGCTCCTGTTGCAAAAACCATACAATCTTTCCCGTAAAACTACGGTCAGATCTTCGCTGTTTGTCCCCCATCCACGTACATGGCAGTTCCGGTCACGAACGACGCATCGTCTGAGGCCAGAAACAAAACGGCCTTCGCCAGTTCTTCGGGCCGCCCCAAACGCCCGATCGGGTGTGACGCCGCCAGCGCCTCCAATGCTTCCGGCGAAAGCGCCTTTCGAATCATGGGCGTATCGGTAGCGCCGGGAACCAGCGCGTTCACCCGTACCCCTTGCTTCGCATGGTCGATCGCCATTGCTTTCGTCAACATCGTCACGCCACCTTTGGAGGTTACGTATGCCACGGCGTTCGCGCAGGCGTCATGTGCGCCCACCGTCGATGCCACATTTATGATCGAGCCACCGCCCTGCCGGATCATGTGTGGCAAAACCGCCCGGCAGCATAAGTACGTTCCCGTCAGATTGATAGACAGCACGCGATGCCAAGCCTGCTCGTCGGTATCAAGTACCGTGCCATAAAGGAGTACGCCCGCGCCGTTGAACAGAATGTCTATGCGCCCGTATTTCTTGATCGTCTCGTCCACCATGCGGGTCACCTGCGCGGTGTCTGAAACGTCAACCTGCGCAAATAGCGCATCTCCCCCGGACGCATTGATGCCTTGCGCTGTCTCGCTGCCGTCTCCACTGTAATCGGCAACCGCTACGCGCGCGCCCTCGCGGGCGAACAACTCGGCTGTCGCCTTGCCAATGCCCGATGCGCCACCCGTAACCAGGGCCACTTTGTCCTTAAGCCTCAACGTCCGAATTCCTCCCGAGACGCCCGCCAGTCCCATCAAGAGTCCTATGGACCCGGTCGGGATGGATATAAGAATACTCTGAAAGACTTTTGAAATCCCACGGGGGCGCCGGGCTTCCGCCGAGCGTGCTCGCCCAACAGAAATTTAGGAGATCATTACAGACTGGCGGCATCCCGGCGAATACTTTATCGTAGAGGGCAATCGGAACAATGGGCGATCAGCACGCTAATGGCATGGTGCGTTTCACTGGTCAGGTGGCGCTGGTGGTCGGCGGCGCTCATGGTATTGGAAAGGCAATTGCCACACGATTGGGACGGGAAGGCGCCGCCGTCGTGATTGCCGACTTCGACTGCCCGGCCGCCGACGCTACCGCTCGCGAGATCTGTGCCGCCGGATCCGACGCCCGCCCCCTGCCGTGCGACGTGCGCGACTCCAGCCAGGTTCAAGCCATGGCAAAGCAGGTTCTGGACTGGCACGGTCGAATCGACATCCTGATGTACGTGGCTGGCATTGCTCCCTCCGTGCCATTTCTGGAGATCTCCACTGAGACTTGGGACGACACTATCGATACGAATCTGCGTGGCGCGTTCCTGGTTTCCAAGGCCGTTGCACCCCTCATGGTCGCCCGCAAGCGCGGCAAGCTGGTTTTCATGGCCTCTACCAACTGCTGGGACGCGGAAGCCACCCTCGCGCACTACAACGTCTCGAAGTCAGGCGTGTTTCTTCTTGCTAAGACCCTGGCGCGCGAGCTCGGTCCTCACGGCATCAACTCCAACGCCCTCGGTCCGGGATTCATCAAAACCCGTTTGACCGAGCCCCTGCTGAACAATCCGGACGCCATGAAAAAGTACGACCCGGAAAGGGGTCTCATTTCATTAGGCCGATTAGGTACGCCCGAGGATGTCGCCGGCCCTGCGCTTTTCTTGGCATCGGAGGATGCCCGCTATATCAACGGCGTTTTGCTGTTCGTGGATGGTGGCCAACTGGCGTAAGGGGGAAGGATGTTCAATCGGCGCGATTTCTTGAAAACAGCGGCTTGCGTTGCGGTAGCCAGCGCCTGGAAGCCCGCTCAGGCACAGATCGTACGCCCAGCCACGGGACCGCTGCGGGTTCATACGCAGAACCCGCGTTACTTCACTGACGACAGCGGCCGGCCCATCTTTCTGACCGGCGCACATACCTGGGCCAACTTGCAGGACACCGGCACCGCGCCCGTCCCTATCTTCGACTGGCAGGCCTACCTCGCCATGATGCTCGGCCACAATCACAACTTCATGCGCCTATGGGGATGGCAGCAATCCGCTTGGGCGCCCTGGACGCCGGACAAGATCCTGTTCGAACCCACTCTCTATGTGCGCACCGGCCCTGGTGCCGCGCTCGATGGCGGCCTCAAGTTCGATCTGAAGAAGTTCAACCCAGCCTATTTCGACCGCATGCGTACGCGCGTCAGCGAATGTCGCGACCGTGGCATCTACTGCGCAGTGCAGCTCTTCCAGGGCTTCAGCTATAACCGGCCGCACAACTGTGGGCAGCAGACCTGGTCCGGCCACCCTTATAACTCCCAGAACAACATTAACGGCGTGAATGGGGACCGCAACGGCGACGGGCAGCCGGATCTCGAAGACCCGCAGGTACGCGAGCAGCAGGCCGCCTACATGCAGAAGATCGTCGACACGGTATTCGATCTCGACAACGTCCTCTATGAAGTCGTCAACGAAGGCGGTGGAAAAGACTGGGACTGGTGGGTGGTGGACACCATGCACAAGCTCGAAACCGGGAAGGGCAAGCGGCATCCCGTCGGCCTGACCGGTGCCGGCGTCGAGCGCATGGATGAAATGATGGCCAGCCCCGCGGAGTGGGTTTCTCCGTTCGGTCATAAGTTTCAGTTTGACCCTCCCGCATGGGACGGCAAGAAAGTCAGCGTGAACGACACCGATCATCTCTGGGGCCACGGCGGGACGGTCGCCTGGGCGTGGAAAAGCTTTGTCCGCGGCCACAACACGCTGCTCATGGATAGTTGGAACCCGATCGCCGGCGGCCCATGCCCGGAGGTGAACTGGGGCCCGCGTCCCGGCTATCCATTGCGTGATCTCAACCGGAGCGATGACTGGACCTGGGAGCCCGTGCGCAAAGCCATCGGCCACACGCGCGCCTACGCACTGCGTATGGATCTCGCGTCCATGACGCCGCAGAACGATCTATCCTCAACCACCTACTGCCTCGCCAACCCCGAACGAGAATTCCTCGTCTATTTCCCCGAGGGCGATCGCGCCGATATCGATCTCTCCCACGCCCAAGGGCAATTCCGCGTGGAGTGGATGCATCCCGAAGAGGGCACCATCACGCCCGGAGGCACAGTCACCGCCGGAAAGCAGCTGACTTTCGCCACGCCGTTCATGGGCCCGTCGGTGCTATACCTCAAGAAAGAAAGCGCATGAAAGCCGCTGTCTGGCACGGACGCCAGGACGTCCGTATCGAAAAGGTCGAGGAACCGTCTGCGCCGCTGCCCGGCCAAGTGCAGGTCAAGGTCGCATGGTGCGGAATTTGTGGAACGGACCTGCACGAATATCTGGGCGGTCCGCTTTACATTCCTCTCGACCGCCCCCATCCCATAACTGGTGTGCAAGCGCCCGTCATAATCGGCCACGAGATGTCCGGCGAGGTCACAGCCGTCGGCGAGGGCGTCGAGAACTTCTCTGTTGGCGATCGTGTCGCGGCCTGCCCCATCATCGGCTGTGGAAAGTGTCGCTGGTGCCGCACCGGTTCGATGGCGCAGTGCGATCAAGTCGCCTTCCTCGGCACTTCCTGGACGGGCGGAGCCCTCGCCGAACGCCTGAACCTGAATGCCTACCAGTGCTATCACCTGACGGACAAGATTTCCGACGAGATCGGCGCCCTGGTCGAGCCGTTCTCATCCACGGTTCGTGCCGTCGCGCAGGGCGAGCCGGGTGCGGAGGATCGTGTGGCGATCGTGGGCGCCGGGCCGATCGGCCTGATGGCTCTGATGGCCGCGCGTCTTCGCGGCGTGAAGCAGGTGGTCGCGATCGAGATGGCGGAACGGCGTATCGAAGCCGCCAGACTGTGCGGCGCCGGCGAGGTGATCAATCCGCTGCGCGAAGATCCCGAGAAGCGCGCGAGAGAAATCACCGATGGCCAGGGTTTCGATCTCGTCATGGAATGCGCCGGCCAGCCCGCCTCCGTGCTCATGGCCGCGAAACTCACTCGAACCCGTGGACGGCTCGTGATCATGGGCGTTTTCGAAACACCCGCCGCCATCGACCTGACCGACGTGGTCTTCCGCGAAAAAATGATCTCAGGCAGCATGAGCGGCTATGGCCTCTACGACGAAACCATCCGCATCATGACCGACCCCCGCTTCCGCGGCGACCTGCTCATCACCGACCGCATCGGCCTCGACGACCTTGTCGGCAAAGGCTACCACGGCCTGCTCCACGAAAAAGACAAGCACGTGAAGATGCTAGTCCGGCCGGAGTGAGTCCCAGAGGTCAATCCTGCGACGCGAGTCAGATCGGCAGGCAACCTTCCTCAGGTGTTCGTGCGCTGCCTTGAGCGCTTGCCACGCGGGCGCACGTAGTGGAATCGAATCAGATAGATATTCTCGCCTTTTCCGTGTTTCGCAACCTTGAGCAGATCGATGATGCCCAGGAAACCCGACTCGCGCGCCAGTTCCGGAGTGATATCCGGCAGCCCGATAGGCTTGATCGATTCCACTTCGATCTCGCCCTCGTCCATACGGTACCGTTTGCCCACGGTGACATGAGGACGCGTCCATATCCGAACACTACAGGTGATCTCTCCGCGGCGAACACCCTCCCGCAGTCGCTTGGTGAAGACCATAGGAAGAGTTTACTGCGCGGGAAGGAGGTCAGGCGTAGCCGAAGCTACGTTTACTTCACCTGCTCCAGCACCAGCACCCAGTCACCCTCGCCGGGCGGCGTGAATTGCCGCTTCCCCGTGGTGGGAGAATCTCCGGCGGAAACCCACTTACCCGTGCGCGGGTTGAACCACGACGCTTTCGCCTGGCTGCCGGCCACTTTTGACATGTCGACGGTAAAAGCTCGCGCCGTCGGCAGGTACGCGATTACCATGGATCCGTTCGCAGTTCGCGCCGCAGCCAGATAATCGAGGCCTCGAAACTCGCCTAGCCCGTCGACCACCACCTCGTGCTTCTCGTCGGGAACCAGATCGTACCACGGCCGCGAGCGAAACAGTTCTCCCCACCGTGCCATGTCTTGTGCTCCGGTGGAATTTAATGCAGCTTGCCATCCGGGATCGAACAGCCAAACGGGTCGATTGCCCATGAACTGCCCGGTTGCGCCGCACAGAATCGCCCAGTAGGCTTGCCTGCGGATCTGCACCGCCGAAGCGTTGTGCTCGCCCTCGTAAGTCGATTCCGTTAGAAAAAAAGGCATCGCCGGCGTACGATTGTAGTCGGCGAGCAGCATGCGGTGGACAATGCCGTAGGTATAGGTGCTGTTCAGCTCCAGCCAGCCGTCGTTTCGGTACTGGTCAATCGCGGAGTTCTCCGGGTGGCAGTGCGCCGTAGACACGTGCCGGTTATCGAACTCCTTGATCCCGGCAACGATCGCATCCACTTCTTCACGCGCTCTGTCGGGATTGCGGTCACCGCCGATCATCCACACCAGATTGTCGAAATCACGATATCGTTTGCCGACGTAACGGCCCCAGCCGCGGCACTTCTCCGGGCCGTTGCCCAGCGCTTCTTCGATCCAGCCCTCATCGGTCCCGATATAGCCGAGGTAAATCGGCGCGAGAAACACCTGCATGCCTCGATCTGCGGCCATGCGGATGACCAGGTCGGCGTGGTCGAAGTACTTTTCGTTGGGTGTCGAGAAATCTCCGGGCGTAGTGAACGGGCCGTCCCCATAGCGGTTCATCGGCCCGCGGAATTTGTGCTCGATCAGGTTGACGATGATCGAGTTGAACCCCTGGCGCCGTCGCGTGTCGAGATAAAGCTTAGCTTCCTCCGTGGTGAGTCCCGAAATGAGGGACCAGGGCGCGTCACCCTGGATCAGAAGTGGTTTGCCGCTCTGGTCGACAAGATGGCGGTGGTCCGGGCCTATGCGGACGGGGTAGGGGCCGGCTGCGGAAGCCGTGCAGGCGCACACTAGCGCGCCAACTGCAATTGCCAGATGGAAACGGAGCATTGAGTTTCTAGCCAGAACATACAGGCTAGTCGGCGGCCGGAACGGGCGTATATCACCTTCCCCGTACATTTTGTTGGAAAAGCGTAAGCCGCTCGCGTCCAGTGGACTGTCACGGACTTACAACAGAAATTTGTGGTTTTTTGATAGATACCGCGCCTCGATTTGCGCTAAAAAGGGCGGGCGGAACCGGTATGGACTACGAAGCCTTATCCAACGAATACGTGCTGCACGGCGTCCGGCGGGAGAAGTCCCTGATTTTCGAGCGCGCACAAGGATCCCGGTTGTGGGATGTCCATGGCAAGCTCTATCTGGATACCATGTCGGGTTCGGCTGGGCCCGCCATGGTTGGCCACGCTCATCCAGCCGTAGCCGAAGCCGTCGCCCGCCAAATGGCGAAATTGCCTTCGACGAACATTCTCCACGACAGCATACCGGTGATCGAGTTTTGCGCCCGCATGGCTGCGATTGCACCACCCGGACTGAGCAAGACGTTCCTTTGCGTGGGCGGTGGTGAGGCAATCGAAGCGGCCATAAAGTTCGCCATTCGGGTTACTGGCCGCACCGAAGTGTTGTCGCTCACCGGAGCGTACCACGGCATGTCGCTCGCCACGATGGGCCTTACAGGTATGCCGAACTTGCGAAAGTGGATGCCGGGCGCGGTGCGGTGGCCGACCTTTCGCCAGATCCCCTCTGCCGACGCTTACCGGCCGCCTCTGGGTGAAGGCCCCGACGGCTGGCGCGCCGCGGTTCATGCGCTCGAAGCCGACCTGGATGGGGCCAGCTCCGGCCAGGTCGCGGCCCTAGTAATGGAAATTGTACAGGGGCCCAATGGCCATGTGGTTTTCCCGGCGGAATACTATCATGGCATCCAGCAGGTCTGCCGCGAGCGCGGAGTTCTTCTAATCGTCGACGAGATTCAAACCGGTCTATGCCGTTGCGGCACAACCTGGGCCTGCGATCTTTTCGATGTGCGGCCGGACATTCTGGTGGCCGGGAAGGCTTTGGGCGGCGGTGCCCCGATTGGCGCGTTCATTACCCGCAAGGACTTGATTCCAAGTGGCCTGGAGCTGGACGGTTGGCACATGCTCACTTTCATGAACCAACCACTTTCGGCAGCCGCCGGTCTCGCGGTGCTGGACATTATAGAGAAGGAAAACCTCGCCGAACGGGCCCGCACATTGGGTGCTCAGGCAACCGAGCGCTTCCGCCACCTTGCGCGGCGCTTCGAGGTGATCGGCGACGTGCGAGGCCCGGGCCTGTTCATTGGTGTCGATTTCGTGGAAGATCGCCAGACCAAAGCGCCGGCGACAGCCGCCTGCCGCAAAGCCTGGGAATTCGCCCTCGAACGTGGTTTGATCACGCAATTCGGCGGCATCGGCGGCAACGTGCTCAAGTTCAAGCCACCTCTGACCACACCGTCTACGGACTTCGAGCGCATGCTGGAAATTGTGGAAGACACCGTGAAGTTCATACAAAGCGAAGTGGATCAGCAGCGAAAGGCAACCCCGGAACCGGCGGGTATTGCTGGCTGAGAGAGTAATGAAAGCTTCCGCTGAGTCCGTGCAGCCCGAGACTGCCACACACGGCAGCTTTCGGCCCGTGTTGTCGCTCTGGGCTCTCGTGTTATTTGGATTGGCATTCGTCGGGCCGACCGCGCCGTACACGTTTTTCGGTGTGGGGTCGGTGAAAGCGCAGGGTCATTTCGCGCTCGTTTATCTAATCGCGATGTTCGCAATCAGCTTCACCGCAGTGAGTTACGGGCGCATGGCGGCGGCATTTCCCGAGGCCGGTTCGACATACGCCTACGCCTCGCGTGCCATGCATCCCGTGGCCGGTTACCTTGCCGGTTGGGTCATGATTTTGGACTATCTCCTCATGCCCATGCTGTGCGTCATCATCGCTGCCGTCACGTCGAACAAACTCGTGCCGACAGTGCCGTATCTGGTTTGGGTTGGTATCACTGCCGCCGCCGTTACGGGAATCAACCTATGCGGGATTGAGATGACGTCGCGAGCGACCATCGTCTTCAACTCCATTCTGGCCGTATCCGTTGTGTGGTTCGTGGCGGCGGCGGTGCGGGCGCTCGTTGGCGGAACAGGCGAAGGAACGCTGCTATCGTTGAAACCGTTCTACGATGCCCCGCATTTCTCGCTGGCGGCAGTGATGTCGGCCACGCCTATCGCGGTGCTGTCATTTTTGGGTTTTGACGGGATCTCGACGTTAGCTGAGGACGCCAAGGACCCGCAAAAAAACGTAGCCCGGGCGACGGTCCTGGTGTGTTTCGTGGCGGGCGCCGTTTTCATATTGCAAACGTATCTGGGCCAACTGATTTGGCCTGACTATAAGCGATTCTCTCCCATCGAAACGGCCTTTTCGGACATTGGGTGGCTAATTGGCGGGCCGGGCTTGTTTTATTTAATTGCTTTCCTTGTGATCGCCCAGGCATGGGCCAGCGGGATTACCAGCCAGGCGAGCGCGTCGCGCCTCTTGTTTGGCATGGCGCGTGACGGACGGTTGCCGCACCGTGTGTTCGGCTACGTGCATCCGGTGCTGCGCACGCCAATCTATAGTGTGCTATTGATGGGAGTCATTGCCGGGATTGGCGCCGCGCTGCTCGATCTCGACGAAGCTGCCGAACTTGTCAATTTTGGGGCGTGTCTGGGATTCATGGCGGTAAATCTCTCAGTGATGAGCCATTACTTCGTGCGGCGGCGCGAACGAGGTGTCTCCCGGATTTGGGGTAATCTGATTTGTCCGGTAGCCGGATTCGTAATTTGCTTCTACATCTGGCTCAGCATCTCGCCTCTGGCCATGCGGCTGGGGGCTTTGTGGACCGTGGCGGGCATCTTGTACCTGGCTGTGCAGACCGGCGGCTTTCGGAGGAAGCTCAGTGCCTGATTCAGCGAAGCTCAGAAAAACGGACATCGAAACCCCGGCGCTGCTGGTTGACCTGGACGTGATGGAGCGAAATCTGGAAACCATGGCACGGTTTTTTTGTAACCGGCCGGCCAAGCTTCGTCCACATTTCAAGAACCATAGGGTGTTGGAATTGGCTGCCCGCCAGATGGAGCACGGAGCCATCGGAATCACTTGCGCCAGGCTTTGGCAGGCCGAGCGGCTGGCGAGCTTTGGGATCCGCGATATTCTGATTGCGAATGAGATTGCTGGGGATGCACCCATTGCTCGATTTGTCGAGCTTTCGCAAGAAGTTCCTGTGATCGTTGCCGTCGATAACCCGAAAGTGGTCGCCGATATGGCCCGATGCGCACGAAACTCGAAAGCCGATGTCAACGTGGTGGTTGATGTCGACTTGGGATTAAAGCGCTGCGGCGTGCCGCCCCGTGAGCCGGCGGCTTCGCTGGCCAAGCTGGTGGTCGAATCGGGACTGAAATTTCGTGGCCTGATGGGTTATGAGGGGCACTTACAGCCCCGGCCGCCGGGCCCGGAGAAGGAGCGCTTGGTGACTGAAGCCATGCAGGCTCTCGTACAAACCCGAAGCCTGATCGAATCGCAGGGCATTCCAGTCGGAATCGTGAGTTGCGGGGGTACGGGAGATTACTCGATTGCGGGCGCATTCCCGGGCGTTACCGAGAACCAGGCTGGTTCGTATCTGCTGATGGACACGTGGTATGCTCCGGTGGTTCCGGATTTCCAGGTTGCACTCAGTGTGCTGGCTACGGTCATCAGCAAGACGGCGGGAGAACGGTTGGTGGTGGACGCGGGGTGCAAGGTGATCAGCGGGGAACGGGGGCTGCCGTCGGTAAAAGGTATCTCCGGCTTGACGGTCAAGGCTCTGCACGCCGAGCACGCGCCTATCGAAATCCAGGATCCGGCGGTGAATGTAGAGGTAGGGGACAAGATCGAAATGGCGGTGCAGTATCACGACGGCACGGTCAACCTCCACCGTCGCATGTACGGAATCCGCAACGGAGAAGTGGAACGGGTCTTTACTATCGAACAATGAGGCGAACATGCGCTTAAAGAACAAAGTCGCCATCGTAACCGGCGCGGGGGCAGGGATAGGAAGGGGAATCGCCGAACGATTTGGCCGTGAGGGAGCGTCGGTAGTGGTTGCCGAAATCGACGCGGCGAACGGGGTTGGCGCGGAGCGAGCAATTTGTGAGGCGGGCGGGAGTGCGGTCTTCATCGAAACCGACGTCTCCAACGAGGCGCAGGTGAAATCCATGGCGCAACAAACCCTCGATCGCTACGGCAGGATCGATGTCTTGTGTAACAATGCCGGAATTCTGCTGATCCACGAGGAAACGCGCGCTCACGAGCTGACGAATGAAACCTGGGACCGCACGATGGCGGTGAATCTGCGCGGATACTGGCTGTGCTCGAAATACGTAATTCCGGCCATGCTCCGGCAGGGCGGCGGGTCCATCATCCACGTGGCCTCACCGACGGGCATATTCGGCTTTACCCGTCTGACTGCGTACAGCACGAGTAAGGGCGGCGTTGTCGGTCTGATGCGGGCCATGGCGGCGGACTATGCGCCGGACAACATCCGCGTGAATGCGATTGTGCCCGGTACCATCGACACGCCCATGAATGCGGTGGAGCTTTCCGACCCGAAAATGCGCGAGCATTTCGCCGAAATCGCACCTGCGAAACGGCTGGGGATGCCGGAGGATCTGGCGGGCATCGCGGTCTTTCTGGCTTCGGAGGATTCGAGCTACTGCGTGGGTGGTATCTTCACGGTGGATGGCGGGCTGACCGCGGTTTGAATTCTCTCTCAAGGGTGATTGCCATGATTGCAGTGAGTTGCCGAAGCAGTTGGGCGTTTCTCGTGTTCGTTGCTGTAACAGGCGGCGGTTTCTCCTCCGCTGCGGACGCACCGGCCTTTCCGCTCAAGGTGAGCGCCAGCAAGCGCTATCTGGTGGACCAAAAGAACACGCCGTTTCTCATCGCCGGCGATACGCCCCAGGGACTGATGGGACGATTGAGCGAGCAGGACACCGAGGTTTACTTTGCGGACCGCGAAGCGCTTGGGTTTAACAGCGCCGGCTGGATCGATGTAACGGTAGGTGGGCACGATTTTCCCGATGACGTCACCGCCACTACTCCGGATGGATTGAGACCCTTCACGGGATTTGTCAAGGGGGGGACCGACTTCCAGCACTACGACCTCAGCAAGCCCAATGAAGCGTACTTCTCTCGTCTCGACCATATCGTGCAGATCGCGGCTCGTCACCATCAGGCGGTGTTCCTGGATCCGATGGAGACGATCGGTTGGCTGCCGACGCTGCGCAACAACGGCGTGGAGGCGTGTTTTTCTTACGGGCAGTACCTTGGCAGACGCTACAAACGCTTCGACAATGTGATGTGGCTGAACGGCAATGACTTCAATACCTGGAAGAATGCGACCGATAATGCGGTGGTGCAAGCTGTCGCGAAAGGGATTCATTCTGTCGATCCGGACCAGTTGCAAACCGTCGAGCTGAACGTTTTCAACAGCTCGTCATTTGACGATCCAACCTGGGCCCGGCTGAGTGATCTCAACAGCACGTACGCGTATTCGCCGACCTACATGCAGATGCTCCACAGTTACAACCAGAAACCGGTGGCGCCGACTTACCTGGTGGAGGCGCACTACGATCTGGAGAACGTAGGAAAGCCGCCCGATTTCGGAAGTCCCAACGTGCTGCGCCGCGAGGAATATTGGACGATGTTGACCGGCGGCGTGGGGCAGTTCTACGGCAATGCCTACACCTGGTCATTCAAGGCCGGATGGCAAAACCACTTGGATACGCCCGGAACCGCGCAACTCAAAATCTGGAAGGAATTCTTCACATCCCTCCCTTGGCAGGATCTGGTTCCCGACCAGGAGCATTCGATTCTCACTGCGGGATTCGGGACCTATGGGACCTGGGAGACGCGCGTCAGCGAGAGCGATTATGCGACTGCCGCTGCGGCGCCGAATGGCAGCCTGGTCGTGGTTTACATGCCGACTGCTCGAGCGATCACCATCAACATGGGAGCGCTGCGAGGCCGGGCGCGCGCGCGATGGTTCGATCCGTCAAACGGCAGCTACCAAGACGTTCCCGCCGGCCCCTTCGCGAAGAGTGGCAGCCACCAATTCACGCCCCCCGGAAAAAATCACGACGGGGATGGGGACTGGGTGCTCCTGCTGGATGCCCGGTAAAGTAACTTTACCTGGTTCGTATTTGGTATCCGTAGTCAAAACCGTGGGTGTAGTCTTTACCAATCCCTCCGGTCAGCGATTGGAGTATCGGGCGTCACCCGCTATCTTGAGGTTGCCCATTTGATCGGTTAAACCCATGTCGTGGAAGTGGATTTGCCTCGGAAGACTCGAAGTACTGCATCGGGGGCATTTTCACTGTGGACGGCGGGTTGACGGCCGTCTGAAGAGTGCCGTGGTTGACGCGGTAAGCCAGCGGGCTCATCCCCGTGACCCTGCGGAAGATTACGCCGAAGTAGCTCTGGTTGCAGAAACCGGTATCCAGGCTGATGTCGGCAATAGAGTGGTCGCTTGACGCCAACAGTTGCTGGGCCCGTGCGACGCGGAAGCGATTCAGATACGCAACGAAGGAATGGCCGGTCACTTCCTTGAACAAGTGCATGAAACAGCAGGCGCTCATGGCGCAAAGCCGGGCGGCCTCATCCACGCGGATCGGCTCACTGTAGTGCATTTCCAGAAAGTCCAGGGCGGGCGTCAAACGGTCGGCATTCCTTTGCTGACGCCGAAGGGCGTCGCGAGCCTCGGCAAAGGCAGCGTAGTGATTGACCAGATTCAGCAGAATCATTTTCAAATAGGTCTTAATGGCCAATCGCGACCGTTCCGACGTCCCTGGCAACTCGGCGCGGATTCGCTGAATGAAATCCGAGATTTCCCGCGAACGTCCGGCCCTAGCCGGAATTACATTGGAGCAAGAAGAATCCTGAAGCATGAACGGCATCAGGTATTGCATGTCATCTCCAAGCGGCCCGGAATGAATCAATCGCGGGAGAAAGGAGAGGACGACGGCGCGGGCCGCCTGCTGTGTGGCGCCCAGTGGCAGGCAGCGGTGGTGGATACGGTTCCCCACGACGATGACGTCATTGTTCTGCAGAAGGCAGCGGCGATCCTCGACCTCGTAACCTATTTCCCCGTGCTCGAAAACGACCACTTCCAGGTGGTCGGGCCGGTGCTTGGGAACCTCATGCCGGCGATCCATGATCAGGAAACGCACGTCGATCGGGTAGGGGTGGGCGAACGGCCAGATGTGGAACTGCTCCGCGTTGATCTGGCGGTCGACCAGTGAATCTACTCGCTCCCAGGTCAGTTCAGCTTGTGCTGGCATCGGTTTGAAGCCGTCCGTATCAGGCAATAATACGCCGATTCCGGGCGGTATGCCATGGCCAGGTCACGTGCGGCCGCTCAAAAGAGGAACTTCAGGCCGAGCTGCAAAACGCGGGGCGGGGCGTCACTCGCAACCTCAGCATTTCCGATGTTCTGTGCGCCGTTGCAGGGCCCACCGGGTGTTGTGGCGCCGCTGCAGAAGATGTTTATGCTGGCCCATTGCGGGTGGTTGAACGTGTTATAGCTCTCGGCGCGGAACTGCAAGGAGCTGTGCTCACCTTTGAACCAGGGGATTTGAATATTCTTCATCAGGGCGAGGTCCCAGTTGTTGCGGCCCGGTCCGGTCAATGCGTATTTGCCGATATAGCCAAACATTCCAGGCTGATTATTGGCAGCGAGCTGGCTTACGTTTGCTTGGCCGAGGAGGCTGGGATCAAACCAGGTCGGCGTAGGGCCAAACTGGGGGTCATCGACGACGCCTTTCTTAATGCCCAAAGGCCCGAGCGAGTTGCAGCCCGTCGGCCCACCGATCCCCGTGGACATGCCATTGATTCCGCATGTGACAGCAATCGGCGTTCCCGACAAGAAGCTCGATATTCCGCTGATTTCCCATCCACCCAAGACGTTGCGGGTTAGAGGATTCGACGCCTTCTTGAAGAACGGCAGTTCATAGACGTAATTGAGAATCAGCATCTGGCCCTGGTTCAGGCCACCGGTTCCGTACCAACGATGGAGATTCTCATCGTTGATTCCGTTAGTGCCGCCGGAATTCGCGCCACCGGACTGGAACATGTCATCCAGCTCGTGCGACCACGTGTAGGCTGTCTGCAACGAGAGCCCATAACCAAAGGTGTGCCGGAAGTTGACCTGGAGCGAATTGTAATTGGAATTGCCCGTCATCTGGCGCTGGGCAATATTGGCGTAGCCTCGATAGGGCACGAAAAAGACTGAAGGTTCCAGGTTATTCATCAGAATCGATTGCACATTGCAATTACCACCGGCGTCGCAGCCGGGTGTGCCGGCGAGCGATGGAACGTGCTCCGTACCAACGCCTACGGGAACCTGATCGATATTGACATTCTGCTGGAGGTGATGGCCCAGGGTCCCGACGTAACTCACGCTGAGGAGGTTATTCCCGCGGAACTGGTGCTGCACGCCCAGATTGAACTGCTGGATCTCCTGCCAACTGGTGACGTTGACGTTGGAGAAACTCGCGGGTCCGAGCGGACCGGGCACAACGTTTTGGTAGCCGAGAATGTTATACCCGAATAGATTTGTGGCGGTGGGAGGATTTCCGTTAAAGCCGGCTCCGTTGTGGAGCGGATTGCCGCTGTCCCAAGTCAAAGCGTATCCGCCCCGGATCGCGGTGGTGCCGTTTCCAAACGGGTCCCAAGAGAATCCGAAACGTGGAGAGACGGTACCACGGGGCGGTTTGTAGCAGCCTTCCGGAATTCCTCCCGAGCCGCACTGCACCAGCCCGTTACCGTAGTTGAGATAGTTGGCTCCGCTGCCGGGAATCAGGTTGCCATTACTATCCAGTTGCGCCTGCTTAGCGGGATTGTAGAGAGACGGCACGAAGAGAGAGTCGTTGGTTGGCACTTCTGTATCGTGAAACGCAGTCAGCCACGAATAGCGCACCCCCAGGTTCAAGGTGAGGTGGGAGGTCAGATGCCAGTCGTCCTGCACGTAAGGTTCGAAATCCCATTGGCGCCAGTGGCCCAGCGCCGCTCCCCCCAGTAGATTTCCGTCCACCACCCGGCCGTACTCCTGATAGTTGGCGATGCGCGCCAGGTCCATATCCGCGAGCGCGTTTCCCGCGCTGATGCCCGACCCATTGCCGGGGCCGAAGGAAAGGAATCCTTGTGTGTTGTAGCCGATATTGGTGGTTGTGTTGATGTGGTTGTAGAGGAGGAAGATGCCGGCTTTAGTCGTGTGCTTGCCGTGGGTCCATACCAGGTTGTCCTTGATGGCCGGCTGAGGGTCCCAAAAGAAGAATTCGAATCCGGTCGACTCAGCGAAGTTAAACGGCACACCCCCGGCCAAGGAGATGCCTGGAAGCTTTGGCTGATTCTCATTGGCGGGAAAAATCGTCTTCATCGAAAAACCACTGGGCTTGTCAATGGAATTGGCGGGAGAGTCGAACCCGGTGTAATTATTTACCGTGTTCACGTCCGCCGAGAAGCTGGCGATGAACTCGTTGAGCAGATCAGGGCGGATGGTTTCGGTCAGGTGGAATACGGCTGATTTTGCCGGACTGGTCCATTTCGACTTGACTGTTCCGAAGTTTGCTGAGGACCACAGCGTGGGGACAGAGGTTTGTTCGAAAGCGTCCTGCGTGTACCGGAAAAACGCACGGATGTTGTCCGTAATATTCTGGTCGATCTTGAACATGTCTTCGCGAAAGGATGTGGGAAGGCTGGGCGCGGCCGTGTAGAAGTTGATGCCATTGTTGGGCAGTGGGACCAGTGCGTTGAGGAGCGCTGCCGCGGTGGGGTCAATCGGGACGATATCGTTCTGAAACGGCAGATTGGTTGCCGGGTTGATCGGGACCACGCATCCGGAGGCCACGATGGGGTTGTAGTTTTTAGAGTTTGGGTCGCATTGACTGAAATCGCCTTGCCGCATCTGCAAGGTTGGGACGTTGGCGTCGATCACGGTGCCCTGGCGATTCTCACGCCATTCTTCTGACACGAAAAAGAAGGTTTTGTTTTTGTCCTGGTTGTAGTGGCCGGGAATGAAAACGGGACCACCCAAGGTGAAACCCCAGTTGTTTCGTTTGAGCGGCGTCATCGGGGCGGAGGCGCCGTTGGGCTCGATGGTGCGGTTGATGAACCAGTCGTTGGCATCGAAGGCGTCGTTACGGACGAATTCAAACATCGTGCCATGGAAATCCTTGGTGCCGGATTTGGTCACGACTTCGATGTTGGCGCCTCCGGATTTTCCATATTCCGCGCTGTAGTTGGAGGTCGAGACGCGGAATTCAGCGATGGAATCGACGCTCGGGTAAGTCATGATGGAGCCGCTGCCGGAGCCTTGATCGATGTTGTTCGTGCTATCCACCTCCCAGTTCTGAATGTTGACGGGAAGGCCGTTGAATGAGATAGCCGCCGGCGCCAGCACACCCACCTGGGTGGGATCAAAGCCGCTTCCCAAAGTGGCCGCTCCCGGAACCAGGGTGGCAAGCTGGGCGAAGTTCCTGGCGTTCAGGTTGAGCTGGCTAACCTGGGTGCCCGTGACGACATCGGAAATCGCGCCGGTTTCTGTTTCTACATGGGCCACGTTCGCATTGACCACCACTTCCTGTGCGGCCGAGCCAACCTGCAGCTGCAGGTCTACGCGCAGCGTCTGTCCGACTTGCAGGGTGATTCCGCTCCGAACTAGTTTTTGAAAACCGGCCTTTTCGACTGTGATGACATAGTTTCCGATGGGTACGCGGGCAGCAGTATATTGGCCGGCAGCGTCGGAAACCACTTTTCGAATTAGTCCCCGTTCCGGATTGGAAACGAGGACCTGAGCTTCGGGAATGACGGCCCCGGAAGGGTCGGTCACGACGCCCACGATTGTGGCGAGGTCCTGGGCCTCGATTCCCAGCGGCGCCAGAAAGATCATCACGACTGTTGCGGCAATCAGAGTTCTCATTGCTGTGCCCCTTTCCATCGACTGACGAAGGCGAAGACAGGCTCGCCCGAGTCATCGCGGACCTTTGGGCGAGGGTAACCTGGAGGCCTGCCGGGGTCTATCGAAATCTGTTTTTTCTTTGTTACAAAACGACGATGGCAGGTGGGTTCTGCGACGCCCACGACTCGCAGCGAGTGCCAGCATGGTTCCGGCTGGATGGCGGCCCTCTCAAGAGACGGCAGTGAAATCGGCGCCGTCCCGCAGCGCTGAATCGGCGACGCGTTATGTGCGTTTCACTCGCAGAGCAACGTCCACAGAGTGCAACGGAGTTGTGAGGGTGCGGTTGCCGCCTTCGTGACTGAACTTTTCCGAAGAGATCACAGCTCCGGTTGCCGCATCCACCCAGTCTGCCTGATAGGACCCGGCGGGCAAGTGCAGCACCAGGTTCTCCTGGTAGTTTCCCGGCGTCACTTTGTATGATGCGGTACTTCTGCCGAACGTGCTGTGGTGGTGATAGTAGGCGTACTGTCTCCCTGGCTCGCTCATCCCACGCGCGTAAACGCCCAGGGGCACGCCACCGCGGACGAACGTTCTGTCAGGGCGCATCTTCAGGAAGTCGAAGCTGTACATGAAGTCGTGCAAGCTCTTCAGAGCCCGGCCTAGTTGCGCATTCTCCTCGGTTTTTCCGCCGGGATCGCGAACCGTGTACAGACCGTTCAGTTGATTGAAACTGCCGCCGCCGCCCACGATGAACTCCCAGGCTTCCACACGCGAATCGGCGACGCGATCGCCCAGATACCAGGTCGGATAATAGTCGGTCTCGTTGAAGTCGATGGGTTTGTTCTTGTCGTATTCATAATCGAGAGCCATCAACCCGCCCATTTGCTCGTGACTGCCTTCCCAGGCGTACTGGGTGACGATGACGGAAACGTCGGGGTCTGAGGTGAAATCGACAGGTCCGCCAATGGGTCCTTCCATTTGTTGGGCGATGAGGTGCTTTTTCGGCAGTGAAAGCTCGGCCTCTTTGATGACCCCGACATTGTGGCCCACCCACGGTCCAGCCAACTCGATCGGTGTGCCGGTCAGGTAGGGCTCGTCGCAGATCTCGAGAATGACGTTGTCGAGTTCGTTGACTTCCTGAGTAATCTTGCGGACGTAATCGTCCTCGCGCCGGACCAGATCGCCGTGTTTCAGCGTCTGGGCGTCTTCGTAATCGTAGCGGCCCTCACCTTGAATGTTGTTCTCATAGTACAAGGGGGACATTGGCCAGGTGTCGCCGTACTGCGCGTTGTAAAAGCAGATTTCGACCACAATGCCGCGCTCGGCGGCCTTGGCGATGAAATCCTTCAGGCGCGCAAAATACTCCGGATTCCATTGGTCCAGGTCAAAAAGGTTCCCGCCGAGCGCATATCCCGGCTTCTGGCTGCGCGCCCAGGGCAAGATCAAGCTGATCGGTTTGGCCCCCAGCGTGTTGCCTTTCATGAACTTGCCCATGGGCTCGAACAGATAGCCGGGGTAGATGCGCGTGTAATTGAGCCCATATGCCTTTAGCGCGTCGAAGTAGGCGACGTAATCGAAGTCCTTGTTCACCACGCCGCCATAGTGTTCGGCGGATGTGATTAGGATGGTGGGCTGGCCGTGGAACAGGTAGTAGTGCGGATTTTCGGGATGCAGCTTGATGGGCTGGGCCGATAGGCTTATCGCAAAGAGGGCCCATGCTATTGCTGGAACCTTGGTTAGTTTCATGCGATCTGTCTCTTGTCCAGTTGTTCTCCTGCGTAATACTGCCGGCAGTGCATGACGGAAGTCGTGATATTGGCGAGCACCGCCTCATCCGCGAGTTCGAACGGGTAGATGATTTCGAGGAAAGCCGGGACGTCAGCGAGACCTGCCTGGCGCACTTCATCGGCGAAACGCGCGACGTCGAAAAGGCCCCGCTTGTCGGGCCAGCCCCAGTGAGAATCGCTTTGGAAATCCGTATTTTGGAGATGAAACGCGCCGATTGACCGCCCCAAGCCGTTCAGCCAATCCGCCATGTTAGCTTTAGGACCGTACAACGGCTGATACAACGCGTGGCCGATATCGACAAGAAGTTTCACCGGGATCTTGCGGCGGCCTTCCAAGTCCTGGATGAACTTTCGACCCTGTTCCACGGTGTAGGGGATCTCGCGCGCGAGGGGCGTGCATTCCACTTGCAGGCGCTCCAGGCCACTGGCGGCCGCAGCGTGCGACAACTCCTCGACTGCATCCAGCAGACTGCGGTACCGCTCGTCGCGCCGCTTGGGATCGGAGGCATCAGCCACGCTCATGCCACCGAGGGGGCCTCCGGAAACCTTCGCGCCGACTTCCGCCGCCACATCGAAGGCGCGCTTCCACCATTCCAGTGACGCGCGCCGGCCGTTAGCGTCGGGATGCAGCAAGCCGTCGAAACAATAATTGGCAAGCCCGCTGAACGCGCTCTCGATTTCAATTCCCCAGTCTTGGGCGGATTTCCGCACGTCGGCGGCCATCGCGTGCCTTACGGAATCAGGCCACCAGGGATCCAGGAGATCGTATGTGAACTGTACCAAGCTGACCCCAAGTGTCTCGCGCACCATCCTGGCCCAAATCTGCGGCTCGGCCCAACGTTTGATGGCAAAACTGAGATTGACGCCGAAGTTCATGACAACCCTCCTTTTCGCCGGGTCATTCCAGGTTGGTATGGCGGGCACGCATCTGGTCCGGCGACTGTCCAGTTTTTTCGCGTAGTAGGATGGAGATTAGATCGAAGAAAACAAGCTGCGCGGCTTCGTACAGACTGCCCATGGGTAACAGACTAGCCGGCCCGCCGCGGTCGTTCGCCATCGTTTGTGCTGGAAGCTCGATGACCACGTCGGCCATTGCCGGCGCTGGCCCCGCAGGCTGCGCTGTGACGACCATGGTGCGCGCCCCGGCCTCTCGCGCCACCCCCAACAAGGCCATCACGGTGGAGAACACCCCCGGGCCGGCGCTGGCGATCAGCAAATCACCAGCGCCGACGGGCGGCGTCGTCATGTCGCCCACCACGTGCGCATCCAAGCCCAGGTGCATCAAACGCATGCAAAGGGCTTTCATCATGAGACCCTCGCGGCCGACACCGTGACAGACGATGCGCCGGGCATGCAGGATCTCGTCGCACATCCGGTCAGCCGCCTCTGCCGCCAGACGGTTGAATACCGAATCGATCTCAGAGAGCGCCTGTCGGGCCATAGCCTGCACGCGATGACCGGCCTGTCCCCCCTCGGGCGCGTGCATCGTCTCCAGACTCCCCCGGATCAGAATTCCAGCCGAAACGTTGCCTGCCCTTGCCGGTTGTTGAGTTGTGAGCTCAGGTTGATCACTTGCCCGAATGTCGAATCAAGGGAGTTAGTATCCGGGGCCTGCAGTTGCGTCCGATTAAAGAGATTGAAATAGTCGACGCGTAAAGTTGCCTTCACGTGTTCGCCAATGTGGAAGTACTTCATGGCAGCGATATTCTCATCCCTCAGCGGCGGTGTCCGCAAGGCGGCATAGGCACGCAAGGAATCTCCGAGTTGCCACGGGCCAGTATTTACAAAAGCATTCGTTGGAAACTGCACTGGTTGGGTCCCATTGTGATTCGAAAACCAGTTAAAGGACCGACTGTAGCTATAGGTTGTCAACGGCACGCTGGGATCAATATTTGGCCGGTCAAAGCTGTTCACCAGCAGTGGATTGTAGGAATTTTGGGCCCCAAAGGGAAATCCTCCCGAGTAAGTCAAAATCCCGCTGACCTGCCAACCGCCTAGCACTTGCGCCACGAGGCCCCGTGAATTCAGGTACTTCTTTCCGTAGCCGAATGGTAGCTCGTAGGTTAAGACTGTCTTTTGAGAATATAACTGGTCGATACCGGAAGGCACATATTCCGGTGTCGAGTTAAATGCATTCAGCCCGTTGGGTGAATACGGCGCAGAGCCGACATAGGTATTTGCCATGAGCCTTCCCATCGTCAGATTCGATAGAAAACTCAGTCCGCCAGTGAAGCGTTTCTCTACCTGGAGCTGCACAGCATTGTAAAAAGCAGTCCCGGCATTCTCGTACACCGGGAAGAAGCCGGAGTATTGAGGAAATGGCGTCAAGGCCTGTATGAGTGTAGCCGAGGCGCCAAACTGCTGGATGAATTGCGGATAGGGGGGCTTAAAGCCTGCGGCGACGACCGCCGGAGAATTGATCGGTTCACCCAAGAGCGCTCCGTATTGAAGAACTGAGGGGTTTGGCTGGTTATTCAGAGACAGAGTAGTGGGAAGGTGAATCGCACGGTTGCCGACGTAGTTGGCGGTCAGGAACATCTTCCAAGGAAGTTCTCTCTGTATGCCGATGTTCCAATCGGAAAGGTATGGTGCTCTGCCAACCTTTTGGGGATCGAAGGCGAATATGACGCCTCCATTGCCGATCGATGCACTGAAGGGAGTCGGCTGGGGCAAAGGCAACGGATTGGAATCCCAACTTCCCACACCTGGAACACTGCCACCGCTGGAGTTGCGAAGGTATGTGCCGGCCAGCAGGGATGACATGAAGGAGGCGGCGAAAGAGGTTCCAAATTCATAGGCGCCACCATCCAGCGTGGTTACGTAACCGCCCGCCCGAATAACCGTCTTCGAATTCAGTCTGTAGGCAACACCGCCTCGCGGCTGGAAATACTTCCAGTGAATGTCCGCGCGCGTGATTCCGGAGCATCCGTCACAATTACCAAATTTCGTAGCACCGCCGGGAATGCCACCCGCACCCGGATCTGGCAATTTAGCATCCACGTAGATGATCTGGTTATTCTGCTCCGTAAACGGAACCATGATGTCCCAGCGCAGGCCGATATTCAAAGTTAGTCTGCTGTTGACTTTGATCTCGTCCTCGGCATAGGTGGCGAACTCTTTGTTGCGCAAGTGATCGAGAGGGGAAAGCTGGCGTTCGTCAGAATCGGCCAAACCCAGGAGAAAGCTTGCAAAGGAGCTGCCGTCAACTCCGAAATTTGGATCGTTGGAATTCGGAATAGAAGTTGACCGCTGGCTGAAGTTATATGTACCGGCGCAAAACTGGCAGGAGATGACGTCCTGCCACTCGTGCCGGAACTGGAAGCCAAAGTTAAAGGTGTGGCGTCCGGTAGTCCAAAGCCAGTTGTTGACTGCCGCGACCCCCAGCATTCTGTTATTGATGGTAGTAAGCCCCCCTTCGCAACATGCCAGGTAAGCGCCACCGGAAACGCCCCAAGATGACGGGGCATTCTGTCCATCGAAGTTGATCAAAGGGAATGTGTTGCCGCCGGGCGTGCCTGCAAAGGAAACGTTATGGTTGGCATTGTTCTGGTTTGTGATGTACCCAATCCAGTTCGCTCCCGCTGTCATCACGAGACGCGGATTTATGGTCTTTACGTAATTGAGTAGAAAGCCGCTTCCCAGGTTAGTATTATCAATTCCGCTTTGCAGCGGGTTGCTGAAGGGCACGATGGGGGCTGACGTAAAGGAGGGCTGCGTTACCGAGTCCCGCCATTGGCTGAAGTGGATGCTTTGCGAGGAGCTGATATTGTGGTCCAGGGTGTAGCTCCATATGTGTTGATTGATTGCCACCGAGTGAACGGCAGGAAGTTCATTCTGTTGCAGGCCGGAAACTATACCCGCGGTGTTCGGATCGGGAATGAGGGGCAGAAGGGTTTTTGCCAGAGGGCTGAAGCGCGATTGCGGAATGATATTGCCGGGAAAGGGTGCACCGGTTAATGGGTCGTAGATGGAGATCACGGCCCCACTGGCATTTACGAACTGGCTAAAATCGCCGTTTTTCATTGCTGCCGTTGGTACCGTGCCTATCGAGTTCTGCGCCTGGTTCTGCTTGAACCAGTCCTGGGAGAGGTAGAAGAATGTTCGATTTTTCCCGTTGTATATCTTCGGTATTAGGACAGGGCCACTCAGCGTAAAACCATAGTTGTTCTGCTGATCAACCGGCGGAGTTGGTTGTCCAGCGCTGTTGAAGGTGGTCGCAAAGGGTGTGAAATAAGGCGAGTCGAAGTACTGGTTGCGAAGAATATCAAAACCGTCGCCGTGGAACTGATTGGTGCCGGATGCCATTTGGAAGGCGACGGTGCCTTGCCCGAGCCCGTATTGTGCATCGAAGGTGGCGGTGTTGACGCGAAACTCGCTGACAGCTTCGTAGGGGGGGTTGATGTAAGTTTGGTTACCCTGGAACTGGACGAACGACACGGGAACGCCGTTGAATTGGACTTCGTTTTCGTAAGTGACTCCGCCGTTGACCCAGTGAGAGCCGGCATTGCCACCCACGCCAGGCGCAAGGTACATAAACGCGTCAATCTGCCGGGCCAAACTATTGATTTCAATGGGGGCAGTCTTCACCAGCTCAGGCTCGAGGGTTGTACCGATGATGGGTGACGCCGTATCCAATGAGACTGCAGCTGCTTGCACCTCCACGGTCTCGCTAGTGGCGCCCACCTCCATCAGCACGTCAACGGTCGCCATCCTGGCAACTTCAACGACCACATCCAACTGGGCCCTCTTGAAACCTTGCGAGTCCACGGCAACAGAGTACCGGCCGGGAATCAATCCGACGATGGTAAAGGTGCCTTCTGATGAACTGACGGCGGAGGACGCAACGTTGGTAGCCGCGTTGGTGGCAGTAATATGCGCCCCTGGAACGACCGCGCCGCTCTTATCGGTGACTGTCCCATTGATGCCGTTTACCGCCTGACCATTCAGCAAGGCGCCCAAAAAGAGGAGGACGGAAGAGAGGACTAGCATGGGCAGAAATGCCAAGGCCGGCCGATTCCCAAAACTCACGTTGAAAAAATCTGATTTTTGAGTCACGTTTGTCTCCCTAAAAGCTCGTGGCATGAACTCGAACGTTGGCTGCCCCGCATCAACGGTGCACTCCCTCCGGTAGAAGTCCACTCCCAGAATTGTTTAAGCAAATGTAAACTCAGGCTTGGCAACAGTCTAGAGGATTTCCATTATTGTTTCTCGTAAAACTATGACTGCCGCTTGAGTGGGCCTTGCGGCTAGGACTCGTCTGCCTAATCCACCACGGCCAACATCAACTGCAGTCCGGACTTGAGTTGCAACTCTTTATCGGTCGAGACAAATTTCGAGGCGCGCTGCGGTCCTTCATCCAGGTCCAACGTGACTCCGGGCATACCGATTACCGAGCCGGTATGCGCCGCTACGGCGCCTCCCGAGTTAGAGGCACTTTGCGGCTCCGTCTCGGTTACTTTCCCAGGCCGTGGGACACCGCCACGCATAGGCCGATTGCCCGGCGTGGCAGCGTCCAGGGATGTACTCGCGTCGCCGGGCCGCGTCGCTGCCGCTTCCTGGCTCGGCATCATAGCCGAGCGAATGGAGAGCTTCACTGGGGTCGTCTTGCCCTTGATCTCCGCCTGGTCAAACGAAATCGAAAGCGATTTCTCATCTACCGCGCGCACCTCGCCCAGAAGCGTCGCATCGTCCGGGATCGTAAAGCCATTAGGTAGAGTAACGGCCTGGACGGGACGAGCCTTGACGACATCGCCCACTTTGGCCTTCTTCGCTTTGATCGTTTTGAGCAACTCCGCCTGTATGAATTGCTTGGATCCCTGCGCGGATGCCACTTGCAGCCCACAAAGAACCGTCAGACCACTACCGAGCAACCGGTTGCGCATGATGACGGACCACTCCCTTTGGTAGAAATCTGCTACCCAAATTGATTAAACAAACTTAAACCTAGCCCCGGCAAGAGTCTAGAGGATTTCCACGATTGTTTCTCGTAAAACGATAGTCGTGGAGCACCGCGTATTGAGGGCGCCAGCTATTCGAGTGTGCTTGGTGGAAGAATCTCGGAAAGCCGGACGCAACGCCCGTCGGCCGCGCTTCGGTACGCGGCTTCGACAGCCGCAAAGGTGCGGAGGTACTCAAAGCCCCCGGATTCGAACGGGGCGCCGCGTTTCAGGCAGGAGATGAAGTGGGCCTGTGCAGCTCGTACGCTGTCGCCGCGGTATCCGACGTTGATTTCGTTCTTCCAAGCCAGCACCTGATTTCGATAGACATCGCCGGTGCCCTGGATTGAAATCGTGCCGAGTTCTCCTTCGAAGAAGGCATTACCCATCGCCGGACCATCCGGGTCGGGATCGAGGAAGCGATGACCGTCGATCCAGCCATGAACTGTTCCGCCGTGCGCCAGCACGAGGATGGCCTGGTCTTCGGCGGCGACGTACGGGTTCCTGCGGTTAGCCTGGGCGTAAACGGAATCGATTTCACCAAACAGAAATCGGGCGGTATCTATGTGATGCACCAGAGCTTCGTCGATCAGCAAGCGCCGCAATTGGCGGAAATAGGGTTGCCTAGGGTAAGGCTCCGCTCCTGTCCCATCTCGCGTTCGCGTTCGAAATCCGTAGCCAATCGGAAGGCCGATGGCCCCGCGGGAAATCATTTCGTTGGCCGCCCGATACCAGGGTTGCCAGCGCCAGTTCTCGTGGATCATGAAGGGCACGCCGGCCGATTCGGCCGCTGCGACGATCTCCATCGCGGAATTCCAGCCGGGCGCAATGGGCTTCTGGCAGATAATTGGAATCCTCCTTTCCAGAGCCAGCAGCACCAGCGGAAGATGGGTCTCCGCGCGGGTGACGATGTCCACGAAGTCCGGTCGCTCGCGATCGAGCATTTCCTCAGCCGACCGGTAAGCCCGGTGTGCGAATTTTTCAGCGCGCTCCCGTTGCAGATCCGCGGCGGCGACGATCTCGACTTCGGGTATCCGCCGCCAGGCTTCGATATGGCGTTCTGCGAAGAAGCCGCAGCCTATGATGGCGCCTCTCAGAATGTCGGGCATGTGGGAACCTTGTCAGCCCTGGAGCACGAGGACTTCTTCGACCTTACCATCGCGGATACCATACATTCGTCCATGCAGATTGATCGTCGCGTCGCTGTAGTGGACCCAAATCTCTAGGGTGTCGCCAACATCGAGCGGGTCGGAAGAATCCAGCACATCGATGATGCCGTGCTCCGCGTTCAGCTTTCTCAATCGCAAGCCTTCGTGGGCCTTAACAGCGGGCAAGCCGTGCTCGCCGCTGATGGACTTCAGGCCGGCATCCACGACCACCCTCTCTCCCTCGGTCTTGCTGATGACCGTCCCCAGCACGGTGAGCGCGGGCTCGAAATCTTTGCAAGTCCTGGCGTAATCCGTGTCCATCACCAGGTAGGAACCGGCTTGAAATTCGGTGATGCCCGGGAATCGGGGCGTCAGATGGTGTGTGCCCGTGCCTCCCGTGCTCACAATTTCAACCGGAATTCCATTCTCTTCGAGGAGGCAGCGGCACTTCATCAAAGTGCCCATGGCCAGATCGTAAGCGGCCTCCTTCTCCGGCCCTTCCACCAGATGGGCCACGTGACCTTCGTAGCCCATGAGGCCGCGCAAAAGCAGTCCCTCTGCCTGGGCCTGGCGTGCCAGCTCCAGAACCGGCGCGCCGGGCTTCGCTCCGGTGCGATTTTGGCCTACATTGACATTCACCAGAACAGGGAGACGGCGCCCTTTTGCCCGTCCGGCTGCCGCGATTGCTGTCACAGCCTTCGGATTATCCACAACTGCCTTCACGTCCGCCTGGGAGGCCAGATCGACAAAGCGCGCGATCTTGCGGTCGCCGGCGAGTTCGCTCGAAATCAGGATGTCGGTAATGCCGTTCGTGACAAGAGCCTCGGCTTCGGAGAGCGTCGCGCACGTCATGCCGATGGCTCCTGCGTCAAGCTGACGGCGGGCTAGCGTGGGACATTTATGGTTCTTGTAGTGGGGACGCAGCCGGGTCGGTCCCGAGCCGAAGAAGCGCGCCATTTTCGACAAATTGCGTTCCATGGCCTCGAGATCCAGCAGGAGCGCCGGCGTATCGATTTCACGTTGGATCACGGCTACGCTCCTACGGGCTGGATATTGTTATGTGACCCGTCGTATCCACTAGGTAAAGCACGGCGTCTCCGATAAACGGCGGAGTGAACGACTGGGCGGATGATCCGGACGGAACCGGGCTTCCGGCGAACGCAGCCCCGTTTTCAGGACGGAACCACTCTACGACTAAGGTCCTCGTAGCCGGCATCGCGGAAAGGTCGACAGTGAACGAACCGCCGGCAGGAGCATAGACCAAATACTCAGCGCCTGAAGACGCCGTATGCGCGAGACAAAACTTGGTGGAACTCAGTGAGCCTTGTGGAGTGACCTGATCGAGATGCAGCTTGCGGGAATAGCGCAAAATGTAGCCAAGATTGTCCCTGAAGTTGTCCCACCGGGCGTCGGGGGCGCGGCAGATGCCGTTAGTGGGAGAGGCACACAGATTCCGGCTCTCGCGCGGGTAGTAGATGACGTAGGGGTCCATGAACAGCACTTGATTGCCGGTCATGAAATTTTCCCACGCGTAATTGCGATTCTGTTGTGGGGTATCGTTCCACATACCAAAGTTGGAATGGTCACTGTCATTCACGCTCACTTTGCAGGTGGGGTGCCCGCTTCCACAGGACCTAACAGGGGAAAGTCTAGCTTGCGGCGCAACCCAGTCGGCGTCCGAGTTGTAAAGGATACTATCCGGGGCGCCGATAAGCGCTGCGTATCCGATGGGGTGCTGGTACGGCTTCTTCGCCTCGTACGCTCGGATGTGTGAAATCTGATGAGCATTCCACCATGTAGAATTGCTAGGGGCTTCCTCGGAGACAATCCAAAGCACGTTTGGCGAGTCGTTCAAGGTATCGATTACCTTTTCTACATAGGCGTCCTGGAACCGGGTGATGGCATTGGGTGCAGTCATCGTTAAAGCGCCGACACCTTTTTTGCCGCCGGTGTAGCCGTCATCCACACCATTGATATTGTTTACTCCGGTAAGCGGGTAGCCGTCACTGGTGCACCGGAAGACATTCTGCCACTCGCCCGTGAATAAGTACACGCCAACGTAAATACCGGCGTTTCGCAAAGCTTGAACGCGCGTCCGCAAACGATTGAAAAAGCTCTGGTCCAACTTGGCGAGATCGAATTTCAGGCCTCCGTCACCGGCATTACCCGGGCCGGTCCTCAGCCAAGGAAGGGGGCTAGCTACGAAATCCGGTGGAGAACCTGCGGTGATTGGCAGATTACAGAATTTCGGCATCTCCGTGGCCCAAAGCAAAGTGAAATTGTGTCCGTGCGCGGTGAGAAAGTCGACGAAGGCCTTGAAGTCCAACGCCTCGATCGAACCGTTGCTACCCCAGTCCTGAAGAGTATTCCAAGTCTGTGATCCATTCAGGATGAGCATGGCGCCACTAGCGTCCTTGAAGTAGTTCGGATTACTTGAGGCCGTCAGCGGCCCCGAGATTTCGGCGGGCGAGGTAACCCGTACGCCGAACAACAAGCAGAGGACAAGCGCCGTGCGCCGCATGAGCATAGCGAATTGTATAACGCATACTGGGCAAATGGCGCCTGCGGCCCGCGAAATCGTAGGATTTCGATAACCAATCGTAGGTTTTCGAGAGACACAAGGTCTGGCTGTTCCGTACCCTAGCAGCCCGTGGTAAAGGTAGGTTTTCTCTCAATGGAGACCAGCGAGTACGTGCAAAAAGCGAGTTGATT
>Ga0326728_10004417_pt1 | contig 41631 bp, 34 predicted proteins | sample MB3enrmetagenome_FD_207602 | JGI IMG/M metagenome (GOLD analysis project Ga0326728, IMG submission 207602) | Lab enriched peat soil microbial communities from McLean, Ithaca, NY, United States - MB31MN | ecosystem: Environmental > Terrestrial > Soil > Wetlands > Peat | place: USA: New York... | reverse complement strand
CCGCCGCGCATCACGCAGAAAGGCCAACTGCTGCCCGAATAAGTTTGGTGCAGACCTTTTTGGCCCGACCGCGTGTTTTGAACCACTTATGCAGTCATCCCCCTTCCAGTAGAGAAAGTCGGGTTAGCGCCGTGCTTGTTCCGTTCACTAAATCGTGAATTGAACGGACGAGGGAATTCCGTCGGCGAGACGCCGACGGATGCGACCGATCCGTCTCCGCTACGCTTCGACGCGACGAGGACGGTCGCGCTCCCAAAAATCGCTAATGATTCGGACTCAAGGGTTGAGGGAGACGGGCAGGCCCATCTGGCGCAAGAGGGGGATCGTTTTTTCCGGCGTCTCGTGCTGGAAGGCGCGCCAGCCCCGCAGCAGGCCGGCTTGGACGTTTTCGGCCCGGTCGTCCAGGTAAAGAATCGCCTCCCCCGTCCGGCCCGTCATGCGTTCGAGGGCGGCGTAGATTTTCGGGTCGGGCTTGGAGGCGCCCTGTTGGTAGGAGAGAACGTAGGCGTCGAAGCGGGCGAAGAACGGAAAGCGGCGGCGGATGTGGGCGACGGCAATGCCGTTGGTGTTGGAAAAGACGCAGGTGGGGACGCCGTTGGCCCGGAGGGCGGCCTGCACCGCAATCATGGGTTTGATTTCCCAGAAAATGTCGGCGAAGGCGGCGTAGAAATCGTTCAGCGTGCCAGAAAAGCCACAGGCTGAGCAAACTTCGACGGCGAATTGCTCGTCGGTCAAGAAGCCGGACTCGAAGCGGCGGAGCAGGGGCGAACATTCGAGTAATGGGCGCACCTGGGGGGGCGTGAGAGCGCCGCGGCTGGAGATTTTGCGGGCGGCGATAGCGTAATCGAAATCCAGGAGGACCTTGCCCAAATCAAAAGCAACCACCGATGGAAGGCTGGGGTGCATTTTACTTTGTTGGGCAGCCTCTCCTGATCTTAGTCTCGTCATTCGGATTAAGATTAGGATTAGGATTAAGATTAAGAGTAGGAGGAATGGAATTCAAGGGGTCAACTCCCGGCGGCCCTCCAGGGCGCGGCTGAGGGTCACTTCGTCGGCGAATTCCAGGCCGCTGCCGGCGGGCAGGCCGTGGGCCAGGCGGGAAATTTTCGCGCCCTTGCCGGCCAGACGCCGGGCCAGATAAAAGCTGGTGGCGTCGCCTTCGACGTCGGTGCTCAAGGCGACGATCACCTCGGTCACGCCGCCGTCCAGGCGGGACTCCAGTTGGGCGATGCGGAGGTCCTCCGGCTCGACGCCGTTGAGCGGGGAGATTTTGCCGCCCAGGACATGATAACGGCCGCGGAAGCTGCCGGCCTTTTCGAGGGCGAAAACGTCCAGGGGGCGCTCGACGACGCACAAGATGGAGGGGTCGCGGCGCGGGTCCTGGCACAAGGGGCAAAGCTCCGTCTCGGTCAGCGCCCCGCACAGAGAGCAGAGGCGGATTTTATCGCGGGCCTGCACCAGAGTCTGGGCCAGACGGCGGACGTCGTCGGCGTCGCTTTGGACCAGGTGCAAGGCGAGGCGCTCGGCGGAACGGGGACCGATGCCCGGCAGGCGGCAAAGGGCCTCGGTCAAAGCGGTGATGGATGCGGGCAGGAGCACGGCCTCAGGTCAATCCGGGCAAACCGAGGCCTTGAGTGGCCTTGCCCATTTCGGCGGAGGAAATTTGGCGTGCCTGGTCGAGGGCGGAGTTGACGGCCGTGACGACCAGGTCCTCCAGCAGTTGCGCCTCGGCCGGGTTAATGGCTTGGGGATTGATCTTGATGGAAGCGAGGGTGCCGTCGCATCGGGCGAGGACCTTGACGGCGCCGCCGCCGCTGGTGGCTTCGACGGTGCGGGCGGCCAGTTGGTCCTGGATTTGTTCCATTTGCTGCCGCATGCGGGCGGCTTGTTTGACGAGTTTACCAATGCTGGACATGGGTTTGGCGGGTTGGCGGTTCAGGAGCGGACTTCGGCGATCTGGCCTTTGAAAATCTCCAGCGCCTTCTGAATGAGCGGGTCGTTTTTGAAATCATCCCCCTTGGCTCGCGCCGGCTCCGGGTCGGGCCGGGCTGGTTCGGGGGCGGCGGGGGCAGGGGCGAGCGCCGGGGCGGACACGAGCGCGGGAGCGGGAGCGGCAGCCGGCTCGCGGGGCGGCGCGTCGGCCTGGAGGAATTTGACCTGGGCGGCTGGATAGCCCAACTCGGCCAGCTTGGTGCGCACGAGCGTGTGATTCCTAGCATTGTCCACCAGCCGCAAATGATCGGCAAATTCGGGATCGAACCCGATGGTCAACAAGTTTTTATCGAATGAGACCGGATGGGCCTCCAGGAAATAAGTCTTGACAAACGGGCTGGCGCGCCCGACTGCCTCCACCAAGGCGGCCCAAAGCCGGGGCAGCTCCGCCGCGTCCGGCGGAGTGGAACCGCCTGAAGGCGGGACTCCAAACGGCAGGCCGCTGGCGTCCGGCGGCGCGGAAAGCGCCTGTGCGGCCGCGGGCGGCGGCTTGGCGGCGCGAGCGGCGGGCGCGGCGGCCACAGCGGAAGGAGAGGGCGCGGCGGGAGGGCCGGAGCGCAGTTCTTGAAGCTGTTTGAGGACGATGTCAATGCTGACGGCGTCGCGGGCCTCGATCATTTTGAGGAGGGCGACTTCGACGAGGATTTTTTTCGAGGCGGTGTCGCGCAGGCGGCCCTCGCAATCGGTGAGCACTTCCAGCACGCGGGTCAGGGCGTCGGGGCGCAGGCGGGCGGATTGCTCCTGGAGAGCGGCGACCTCGGCTTCGGAGGCCTCGATGAGGGACAAGTCGCCGCCGGAGACTTGAAAGATGAGGAGATTGCGGAAGTGGCCGAGCAACTCGGAGACCAGGCGGCCGATGTCCTTGCCCTGTTGGGCCAGATCGTTGAGGAGGCGGAGGGCTTGTTCGGTCTGGCCGGCGAGGACGGCGGCGGCCAGAGCCAGAATCTGGCTGCGGGCCGCCAGCCCGAACATGGAGAGCACGTCCGCCTCGGCGATTTCCTTGCCGCAGAAGCTGATCAACTGGTCCAGGGTGGATTGGGCGTCGCGCATCCCGCCGTCGGCCCCGCGGGCGATGGCGTGGAGGGCGGCTTCGTCAATGCGGACGTTTTCCTGGCGGGCGATGTCGGAGAGATGCTTGACAATGAGGGCGGAGGGAATGCGGCGCAGGTCGAAGCGCTGGCAGCGGGAGAGGATGGTGGGCAGGACCTTGTCCGGCTCGGTGGTGGCGAACATGAATTTGACGTGGACGGGGGGTTCCTCGAGGGTTTTGAGCAGGGCGTTGAAGGCCTCCTTGGTGAGCATGTGGACTTCGTCAATAATATAAATCTTGAAGCGGGAGGAGGCGGGGACGTATTTGACGGTGTCGCGCAGTTCGCGCACCTCGTCAATGCCGCGGTTGCTGGCGCCGTCAATTTCCAGCACGTCCATCGAGCGGCCCTCGGTGATTTCCCGCGCGCGGGGGTCATCGTCGGCAAAGGCGACCTTGGGGCCGTCGGTGCAATTGAGGCACTTGGCGAAAATGCGGGCGATGGTGGTTTTGCCGGTGCCACGTGGGCCGGCGAAGAGGTAAGCGTGAGCGATGCGCTTGTGGGCAATGGCGTTGGCCAGGGTCTGGGTGACATGGTCCTGGCCGACGACGTCGGCGAAACGCTGCGGGCGGTATTTGCGCGCTATAACCTGGTATGACATGTCAGATCAAAACAAAGGAAATGCCAGGGCGACCACGGCGGATGCGGAGCAAACTGCCGTTGCTGCATTCCTGCCCTGGCGGGGTTCGTAAGTCCACATTCCATGGGCCCTGGCAAAACCAGGGAAAGAATAAGGCCTGGCCCCGCTGGGGGCAAGAATTGTTTGGCAATTCGGGTAATGCGTCAGTGACGGCGGGCTGGGGAAGGGTAGGGTCGCCTCGCCGAGGCGACCGTTCCGGCAAGAACCACCCGCGGACGGCTCGGCGTGCCGTCCCTACCTTCCGTGACTGACGCATTACAAATTCGGCCAAAAATGACCCATTTACTTTTACGGCTTGCCCCATTGCTGGTCGGCAAAATCTAAAAAATACCGCCAGTCGAGCCTGGTCATGGAATGTTGGCCCGGACGGATGAAAAAGCCCAGGTTGCCGGCGACCAGTTTATCCGGCTCGGGCATTGTTTGGGCCGGCAAGCCGCCGGCTCCGAGAAGGCGATAGACCTTGTCGGCGGCCTTGAGCATGTCGAATGCACCCGCCGGGTTGGCCCAGGTGTCCTCGGCCGCCGCCCCCAACAGAACCGGCCGCGGGGCGCACAAGGCGATGAGGCAATGCTGGTCAAAGGGCAGACGGTCGGGCTGAGTGTTGAACTTTTTGAATTCGCCGCAGAACCAGTATGGAAAGGTTGTGTTAATTTGTTGCACCGATTCGCCCACGGCGCCGCGGCTTGGGGCGGTGCCGCCGCAACCGGCCTGCAAGGGGGCCACCAAGGCCACCCGTTCGTCAAAGGCCGCCGCCAGGAGGGCCGTTTTGCCAAAGCGCGAATGGCCCACCAGCGCGATGCGCTTCCTGTCAATATCCGCGTCCGTCAGCAGGTAATCCACGGCCCGCTGCAACCCCCAAGCCCAGGCGGCAATGGTTCCCCAATCGTCGGACGCGGCCGGGCGGTGGATGGTTTCGCGCACGCCGCCGACGGCGTGGCTGTCATCGGGTTCGACATCGCCGTGGAAAAAAGTGGCCACGGCGTAGCCGCGCTGGACGGATTGTTCCAGTTCCCAAACATGAATCTCCGTGCCGCGGCCGGCCTCGGTGGCATGATGATTGACGACGTAAGGCCCGTTCCCCGGCATCCAGGAAGCGGGCAAGGGAACGTTTGTGTCCGTGACCAGCGAATGATTGCCGCCGAAGTTCATGCCCAAAAAAACGGGGGCCGGGCCGGCGCGGTGGTTTGGAATGACCATCAGCATACGAATTTCCGGCGCTCCGGGCGCGGCCAGTTTGAGGGTGACCAGTTTCAAGGTGGCTTGGCCGTTGAAGAAGCGGGCATCGGCATAAGTGACCACGCCATGCACCTGGACCGGCGGGGGGAACCAGCCGTACATGTAGTGTTGAAAAAGCGCCTTCAACTCCGGCCGCCGCTGCTCGAACCACTGCCCTGGCGTGGCGACCTTTTGCCCGTCCAACATGATTAACGGATCGGGCGGGTTCGGATCGGAAGGCAACTTTGAGACATCAGGAAAAGCGGGACCGGCGCAGGCCGTGGCGCACAGGCAGGCGGCGGCCGGAACGAATGAGACACGTTTCATGCCGCGAGGATAAGGAGGCTTGCCGAAGAAGCCAGCCTGCATGTTGGAAAGATTCAAACGCCCTTCCGACGAAACCAGCAACCCACCCCTCCTTGTCTCGCCATAGCTCCGCTGCGGAGCGACGCAGCCTCCTGACGAAGGCGGAAGCTCCGAGCGAAGGAAAATAGTTTTTCAAGGGGAATCAAACGGCTCAGTCTCGGCGAAGGGGCGTTGAAAGAAAGGCGCGACACCACGATTTGATCGCTGCGAATAACCAAATGTTAAATGTTAAGATGGGACCCTGATGGCTTTACGAAAACATTCAAATGAATAGATGAGAAGGCGCACTTGCCCTTGTTGCAAGGCCGTGAACTCCAAGAAGCTGCTCTGGTATCGTTAAAAACAGGTGGCACACGCCATGCTGTTGATTGCCTACTGCCATTGGTTGCCGTCTGTTGTTTGCCTTCATTTCCCTGGCGGTAATGCCGGTGGTGATATCCGTGTATCAGTACTCACATCAGAATTATCGGAAATACCAAATCTGTTACATACTGCACGTAAACTCGATAAATCCTCCACAGAAACAATTCCAATAACCTTGATATTATCAACCTCAGCGTTAGAGGGTTGACCTTGCAAGCAGTGAAATAGGTCGTCCACTCGAGCAGTCATCACTTTTTCTTTAAACCTAAACCAAATCGCAGCCGATTGCGGGTGATTGAAAAAAATGCAAGCCCATGCCCATTTATCATCAGCGTCACCGCCGGGTGGCGGGGCCCCGTTCCAATTAAAATTACAACCATCTCGAACCAGCCAAGTCGGATGGTTTAATAAGGCTGCAATTTGATGAATAGTCATCCCCGGTTTAAAGTGACGGGCAAAGAGTTGAAGAGCGGCACGCTGCCGATGGTCAACGCTATAGTTTGTGCTATTTGCTATCGCGCTCCAAAATTCTGGAGGCTCGTTCGTCTTCTTCGAAGCCTGAAGAGCTTGCAGTGCGCGAATTAACTGATTCGTAGTTGCATGACGATCCGCGATAACGCGCAAAGGACTTTGAGGTGGCGGCACAAATGCACTCGAAGAACGGCTGTTGCAACCTATGATAGATAATACGGCAACGCTGAATATGGCGAGTAATGCTTTAAAAAAGGAAAAGGGGCCAGTTCGTAGCATGTCAACATTTTGTCTGTCTGTGTTCATAAAGCGTCCGATTGGCGGATTTCCAAGACCCCATCTCCAGCTGGGTGCAAGCGCGTTTCAGCGGCAGCGTCGTTTCCCTCCGCAAGCGCCCGGCCAGCGCGATCCCCCCGGGGTCACAATTGCGCCGCGAGACCAGAACACAAAATATCCCATCCCGCCACCCTGTCAACCAACAATGCGGCAATGTCAGGCCCCCAATCTTTAGCGATGTGCTTGTTCTGTTCACTAAATGGTGAATTGAACAGACGGGCGAAGTCCGTCGGCGAGACGCCGACGGATACGACCGAACCGTCTCCGCTATGCTTCCGCCGTCGCTTTGCTTCCGCCTTCGCCGAGGCTTCCGCCTTCGCCGAGGCTACGGCGGGACAAGACGGCGGGACAAGTTGGCGACACAAGTCGAGGCGACGAGGACGGTCGCGCTCCCAAGAGCCGCCAAGGACGCGGGAGGAAAAGGGGTGGCGTGAAAAGCCGCTTGCATTGCGGCCAAGGCAATTTAATTTCGCCTCATGTCTGAATTTTCGACGGTTTCGACAACGCCCGACTCCTCCCCCTCGCTGGAGCCGGTGGATCAATTTGTCCAGCGCCACATCGGCCCGGACGCCGGGCAGAGGGCGCTCATGTTGCGGGAAATGGGATTCGCCAGCCTGGAGGGGTTCATTGACGCGGTCGTGCCGCCGGGCATCCGGTCGCAAAAGCCGCTGCCACTGCCGGCGGGCCTGGGCGAATTGGCGGCGCTCAATGAATTGCGGGCCATCGCGGGCAAGAACCAGGTCTATCGCTCGTTCATCGGCATGGGCTATTCGGATTGCGTGACCCCGCCGGTCATCCAGCGCAATCTGCTGGAAAATCCCGGGTGGTACACGCAATACACGCCCTATCAGGCGGAGATTTCCCAGGGACGGCTGGAGGCGCTGCTGAATTTCCAGACCATGACCAGCAATTTGACCGGGCTGCCCATCGCCAACGCTTCGCTGCTCGACGAGGCCACCGCCGCCGCCGAGGCGATGCACTTGTGCCGGAGCGTCCACCCGGAGCGGCGCGTCTTTTTTGTCTCCCAAACCTGCCATCCGCAGAGCATCGAAGTGGTGCAAACGCGGGCGCGGGCGCTGGGCATCGAAGTGGTGGTGGGCGATCACCAATCCTTTCAATGCGATCAAAGCGTTTTCGGCGCGTTGGTGCAGTATCCGGCCAGTGAGGGCGCCATTTTCGATTACGAAGCGTTGGCCCAACAAGTCCACGCGGCGGGCGCGCTGCTGGTGGTGGCGGCGGATTTGCTGGCGCTGACGCTGTTGCGGTCGCCGGGGGAATTCGGCGCGGACGTGGCGGTGGGCAGCGCGCAACGCTTCGGCGTGCCGCTGGGTTACGGCGGCCCGCACGCGGCGTTTTTCACCACCACCGAGGCGTGCAAACGTCTCATGCCGGGCCGGCTGGTGGGCGTCTCCAAGGATGCGGCGGGGAAACCGGCGTTGCGGCTGGCGCTGCAAACGCGCGAGCAACACATCCGCCGCGAAAAGGCGACGAGCAATATCTGCACCGCGCAGACCCTGCTGGCCAACATGGCCTCCATGTACGCCGTCTATCACGGGCCGGAGGGATTGAAGAAGATCGCGCAGCGGATTCACCGGCTGACGGCGGTTCTGGCAAGCGGCTTGGAGAAACTTGGTTTTGCCCCGGACAATAAAACATTCTTCGACACGCTGACGATTTCCGTCCCGGACGCCCCGGCGCTCCACAACGCGGCGCAGTCCCACGAGTTTAACTTTCGGCGCGTGAGTGATCGCAAGGTGGGAATTTCACTGGATGAAGTCACGTCATTGGAGGACGTGGCGAAGATATTGCAGATTTTCAACGGGAACGCTTCCGCCAAAAGCGTCCTGGATGAGGTTCTCTCCACAGCCGATGCGCGGCCCAGAATTCCGCTGCCGCGCACTTCGGCGTTTTTGACCCACAGAATCTTCAACTCCTGCCATTCCGAGACGCAGATGCTGCGCTACCTGCGGCGGCTGGAAGGGCGGGATTTATCATTGACAAGTTCGATGATCCCGCTCGGCTCCTGCACGATGAAGCTCAATGGAACGGCCGAGATGCTGCCCATTTCGTGGCCGGAATTCGCCCGGCTGCATCCCTTCGCGCCGCTGGCGCAGACGCGCGGCTACCAGGAGATTTTCCGGCAATTGGAGCAACGGCTGGCGGAGATCACGGGACTGGCCGGCTGCTCGCTCCAGCCCAACTCCGGGGCGCAGGGGGAGTACACCGGGCTGCTGGTCATCCGCAAGTATCACGAATCCCGCGGGCAGCCGCACCGGCGGGTCTGCCTGATACCGGCCTCGGCCCACGGGACCAACCCGGCCAGCGCGGTCATGGCGGGGCTGGGGGTGGCGGCCGTGGCGTGCGACGGGCGGGGGAATATAGACTTGACAGACTTGCGGGCCAAGGCGCAGGCGCACAAGGAGGACCTGGCCGCGCTCATGGTCACCTACCCCTCGACGCACGGGGTTTTCGAGGAGGACATCCGCGAGATGTGCCGGATGGTCCACGAGCACGGCGGGCTGGTCTATATGGACGGGGCGAATATGAACGCGCAAACCGGCTTGTGCAGTCCCGGCGGCATCGGCGCCGACGTGTGCCACATCAATTTGCACAAGACCTTTTGCATCCCGCACGGCGGGGGCGGTCCCGGCATGGGGCCGATCTGCGTGGGGGAGCATTTGACGGAATTTCTGCCGGGCCATCCGGTGGTCAATCTGGGCGGCGAGGACCCCATTGGGGCAGTGGCCGCCGCGCCGTGGGGCAGCGCGAGCATCCTGGTCATTTCCTGGATGTACATCGCGCTCATGGGCGGGGCGGGGTTGACCGAGGCGACGCGCGTGGCCATTCTCAACGCCAATTACATCGCCCGCCGGCTGGACCCGTATTTCCCGGTGCTCTACAAAGGCAAGAGCGGTTTCGTCGCCCACGAGTGCATCGCCGACCTGCGCCAGTTCAAGAGCGTGACCGTCGAGGACGTGGCCAAGCGGCTGATGGATTACGGATTCCACGCGCCGACCATTTCCTTCCCCGTGCCCGGCACGCTGATGATCGAGCCGACGGAAAGCGAATCGAAGGAGGAACTGGACCGTTTTTGCGACGCGCTGATCGCCATTCACGGGGAGATGGAGGAAATCGAATCGGGCAAAGCGGACCGGCAAAACAACCTGCTCAAGAACGCGCCGCACACGGCGGCGGCGTTGGTGAAGGAACCGTGGGACCGGCCCTATTCGCGCGAGCGGGCCGCCTACCCCGCCCCGTGGACGCGCGAGCACAAATTCTGGCCTGCTGTGTCCCGCGTTGACAACGTGTGGGGCGACCGGAACCTGGTTTGCACGTGCGGGTAACGGATTTCAGTCGCATTCCAACTTGCATTTACAGGAAGTCTTTCAAGTCTCTACTCAATTCCCGTGAACGAGCCGCGGAACTTAAGACTTTGGCGATGGTGCTTCTTGGGATGTCTCCCTGCCTTGGCTTTTTTAAAATGCCGCTGGAAATGGCCGATACAATCTTGTCCGCGTTCCATAGTCTGGCACGGGAGAATGCCACCGCAGTTGGGTGATCGACCCACCCGTATTCTGAGGAGTCGATCAGGCATTCGTCATCGGGGCATTCGTCATCCAAAGTTGTCAGGTTTACCCAAAGAACTCGAGAATCGTCCGCAGTGGGTTCGGTCAATGTGAACCACAAATGGCCATGTCGAAGAAAGGTTGTCCCTTTGGGGAGCACGACGGTCAAGTCAAGAGCCGATCTAATTCTTCAAAAGTCTTTGCTTCGTCGATTACCTTCTGGATTTGTCGAGGGCTTTTCTTGCCCGCTTTCAGAATAGTTTCCACCTGGATCGGAGTTCGCCGGCGCTCGGTTTGTTCATACTCGGGGCAATTCTCATGGCACCAGGCCACCAACTCTTGCGTCGTTCGCGAAGAATGGGCCTTTACGGTCGCATCAAGTACGTCCATTTCCGCATCCGAAAGCGCGTTAAAACTTGGCCTCCCTTGGAGCCTGATTTCGTTGCCAAAGCGCGGGGAAACGGTGTCTTCCCAGCCTGGGGCATTTCTGTTTCCGACAAAATCCATGATCTCACCGATGGTGGGGCCTTTCCTCATCGAGTAATAATGCCCCCCAACTATTGGAATTCCCCGGCTTTGAAGGGAGGCCCTGTCGGCCAGATAAACCAGCTTTGCGATGCGAAGATAGTCAACCGGCCCACCCGATTTTTCGATCAAGCGCGCGATGGCCTGCGTTGCCTTTTTTCCGTTAATCGGAAAGTTCATTCTGGTACTGTACGTCCGCTGCTTTCGCCTGGCAACTAAAATGGCAGGACAAAAAAATTATTCCGGGACACGGAAGCGGTAGCCGACGCCCAGTTCGGTGGTGATGAATTTGGGATGGGCGGGATCGGCTTCGATTTTTTCGCGGAGATGGCCGATGTAAACGCGCAGATAATGGGTGTGCTGATCGTGGCCCGGCCCCCAAATTTCCCGCAGGATGTGCCGGTGGGTCAAGACCATGCCGGCGTTGCGCACGAAGAGCCGCAGCAAGTTGTACTCCGTCACCGAGAGCTTGAGTTCCTTGCCGTGGAGGGTGACCAGGCGCGTCGCCAGGTCCACCACCAGCTCGCGCGCCTGAAAGACGGCCACGGGCTGCTCGCGGACGGCGCGGCGCAAGACGACTCTCATGCGGGCCAGCAATTCGTCGGTGTTGAAGGGCTTGGTGACGTAGTCATCGGCGCCGGCGTCGAAGGCGGCGACCTTGCCCCGGGCGTCGCCCAGGACGGACAGGACGATGACGGGCAGGTTGGTCCATTCGCGCAAGCGGCGCAGGACCTCCTGGCCGGAGAGGTCGGGCAAGCCGATGTCCAGGACGATGAGGGCGGGCTGACGTTGGGCCGCCAACACGAGGCCCTCCTGGCCGCTGGCCGCCACTTCCACGCGGTAATCGTTGGCCTCCAGGGAAACGGCGAGCAAGCGGCGCATTTGCGGCTCGTCGTCCACGATCAAGACCAGCGGTTTTGGCTCGTCGCTCATTCTTTCTCCGCGGGCACAGGGGGCATCTTGGCCAGGGGCAATGTCAAGGTGAAAAGGGCGCCGCCGCCGGGGCGGTTGGCGGCGGCGGCCTGTCCGCCTTGCGCCTCGGTAAAGCCTTTGACCAGGGACAAACCCAGGCCCGTCCCGCCGGCGACGGGATTGGGGCCGCGTTGAAAGCGGTCGAAGAGGCGGTTGGGGTCGCCCGGGGGCAGGCCGGGGCCGTTGTCGGCCACCTCGATGACGAGTTGGCCGGGCCGTTGGCGGGCGGAGATTTCGACGGTCGTTCCAGGCGGGGTGTGGCGGGCGGCGTTGGCCAGCAGATTGGAGAACACCTGAGCCATCAGGGCGGCATCCAGTTTTACGGGGGGCAAATCCGGCGGGAGGCTCATCTTGACGGTGTGGCCGGCCAGGGCGTTGCCGACGTTCTTGAGCGCCGCCCGCGCGATGTCGCCCAAATCGTGCCAGTCGGCCGTCGGCCGCAAGTGACCGGCTTCCAGGCGGGAGACGTCCAGAAGATTACCGACCAGCCGGTTCAATCGTTCGGCCGCCTCGTCCAGTTCCCCGGTGAGCGATTGCTGAACGGGGTTGAGAGGGCCGGCGGAGCGCAGGTTACTGGCGGCGGAGGTGATGGCCGCCAGCGGGGTGCGCAATTCGTGCGAAACGGAGTTGAGCAACGTGGTCCCCAGCCGCTCCGATTCCGCGAGCAATTTGGCCTCCACCTCCGCGTCGGTCAGCCGCTGGCGGTCCAGGACCAGGGCGATCTGGCGCACAAAGGCGTCGAGCAGATCGCGCTGGGCGGGCGCCAAGGGAGTGTCATCGTGAAAACGCAGGCTCAAGGTGCCGACGGCCCGCTCGCCGGCGTTGAGCGGGAGGTGCAACCCCTGGCTCAAGGCCAGACTGTCGGTCCCGCGTCCTGCGGACTGCCGATGCTGGAAGGCCCACGCCGCCACGTTGAGTTCCTTCTCGGACATCTCCCAGGTGGAAGCGAAATAAGGCGTCAGCGGCACCGCGCCGGCTTCGGCCGATTCGTCGGGGAGGCAAAGCGCCACGTCGGCCCCAAAGGCGTCGTCGACGTGGCGGATGACTACGGCCAGCAGTTGGGCCAGGTCAGAGGCGGCGGCCAATTCGCGCGTCAGGAGGTAAAGGGCGGTGGCGCGATGTTCCCGCTGGCGTTCGGCCGTTTGCTGGGCACGGAGGCGGGAGGCCAATTGTCCCATGACGGTGGCGACAATGAGATAGGTGGCAAACATGGTCACATCGGCCCCGTGCGCGATTTTAAAGCTGTAAAGCGGCTCGGTAAAAAAATAATCCCACAGCAAGGCGGTGGCGGTGGCGGCCGCCAGCGTCGGGCCGCGGTCAGTGTACATGGCCAGGACCATGACGGTCGTCAGATAGACCAAGGTGATCGGCTCGCGCCCGATCCAACGTTGCAGGACAAGGTTGAGAACCGTCACCGCCGCCACGACGGCCGCGGCGATGGCGTAGCCGCCTTTGCGCGAGGGCAGCATAGAGACCGGGCGAACGGACTGGCGCACGTTGCTCTCCCCCTCCGGCGCCACGGCGTGGACATCAATGCGCCCGCTCTGGCCAATGAGCCGGTTGAGCATCGAACCGCCCCGCAACAAGTCCAGCGTGCGCCAGCCGGCCGGTTTGCCCACGACGATCTGCGTTGCGTTCTGCTCGCGGGCGATTCTGAGAATGGCGTGGACGATGTCGTTGTCCGTGGTGGTGATGATTTCGGCGCCCAATTCGCGGGCCAGGGCCAGGTGGCGCGAGAGGCGGGTCTGATCCTCCTGCGAGATGGCTTGAGGCGGTTCGACATAGAGGGCGACCCAGGAGGCGTGCAATTCACCGGCCAGGCGGCGGGTCCAACGGACGAGCGAGGCCGAGGTGGGGCTGGGGCTGACGGCCACCAGGAGGCGCTGGCCGCTCTTCCAGGGGTCGCCGACGCCGTGGGCGATGCGATAGTCGCGCACATCCTGGCCGACCCGTTCGGCGGTGAAGCGGAGGGCCAATTCGCGCAAGGCGGCCAGGTTGCCGGAGCGGAAAAAGCGCTCACTGGCCGCGGCGGCATAAGCGGGCAGATAGACTTTGCCCGCCGCCAAACGCTCGCGCAGTTCGTCCGGCGGCAAATCCACCAGTTCCAACTCCGCCCCCGCCAGGGCGGTGTCGGGCACCGTTTCCTGCACGGCCACGCCGGTGATCTGCCGCACGGCCTCCGCGCGGCTCTCGATGTGCTGGACATTGAGGGTGGTGAAAACGTCAATCCCGGCGTCGAGCAACTCGGCCACGTCCTGGTAACGCTTGGGATGGCGGGAGTCGGGGGCATTGGTGTGGGCAAACTCATCCACCAGCGCCAGCCGGGGACGGCGCGCCAGCACGGCGTCCAGGTCCATGTCGGAGAGGGAGACGCCGCGATATTCGACTTGACGGCGCGGGGCCGCGGGCAGGCCCTCGGCCAGGGCGTCGGTTTCCTTGCGACCGTGAGTTTCCAGGTAGGCGATGAGGACGTCCTTGCCGGCGGCCTGTTCGTGGCGGGCGGCTTCGAGCATGGCGTAAGTTTTGCCCACGCCGGCGCACATGCCGAGGAAGACCTTGAGATGGCCGCGCTTTTCCCGCGCCGCTTCGCTTTGGATGGCGGCCAGGAGCGCGTCCGGATTGGGACGTCCGCCGTCGTTCATGAGGCGAGCATAGCGGATTGCACTTGAAATGCAGCGGAAATCGCATGGCCTGAAATGGCCCCGCCCCAAAAGGAAACAATTGAACCGGCCGGCGATTTTGGGCATGATGGCTGCGGCTTATGCCAAACGCGCTGAACAGTTCCGGCTTTCCCATGTCTTACAACCCAACAGGTGCTCTTGAATTACTTCGGCTCGGCACGCAAAGCCCAACAGCAACCTTTCGGGAAGGGCAGGAAGACGCAATCCGCCACGTGGTGGACGGACAAGGTCGTTTGCTGGTGGTGCAGAAGACGGGTTGGGGAAAGAGCTTTGTCTATTTCATCGCCACGAAACTGCTGCGCCAGCAAGGGATGGGGCCGGCCATCTTGATTTCACCGCTGCTGGCGCTGATGCGGAACCAAATCGCCGCTGCGAACCGCATGGGCGTCCGTGCCGTTACCATCAACTCGGAAAACAGAAATGAGTGGCAGGCCGTGGAAGCGGCACTGGCGCGAAATGAAGTGGATATTCTGCTCATCTCGCCCGAACGGCTGGCAAACGAGCATTTCCGCATTGAAGTGTTAGCGCCCGTAGCGGGGCACATCTCATTGCTGGTAGTGGACGAAGCGCATTGCATTTCCGACTGGGGCCACGACTTTCGACCGCACTACCGGTTTATCGAGCGCATCATGCGCACGATGCCGCCAAACCTCCGCGTGCTTGGCACGACAGCAACGGCCAATAACCGGGTGCTGGCCGATTTGCAGAAGGTGCTCGGGCCTCATCTGACCGTCTCGCGCGGAGAATTGGGCCGCCCGTCGCTGCTGCTCCAAACCATGCGCATCCCAAGTCAGGCCGGACGGATGAGCTGGCTGGCGACCCACCTGCCGAAAATCCAAGGCAACGGCATCATTTACACGCTGACCGTGCGCGATGCGGTGCAAGTGGCGGGCTGGCTGCAATCGCAAGGCATCAAGGCGGAGGCCTATAGCGGGGAGACCGGCGAGCGGCGTGTGGAACTGGAGAATGCTCTGCTGGAGAACCGTGTCAAGGCGCTGGTGGCGACCACAGCGCTGGGCATGGGCTTTGACAAACCGGATCTCGCCTTCGTGTTTCACTATCAGACGCCGGGTTCCGTCGTGGCCTATTATCAGCAGGTGGGCCGCGCCGGCCGCGCGCTGGCCGCTGCTCACGGGGTTCTGCTCAGCGGCCAAGAGGAGACCGACATCAACGATTACTTCATTGAGAGCGCCTTCCCCTCCCGGGAGGAAGTGACTCAGGTGCTGAATGCTTTGCGGTCCGCGCCCGCCGGGCTGTCCATCAACGAACTGATGAACCTCGTCAACATCCGTCGCGGACGCATCGACAAGGCCCTGCAATTGATGTCGCTGGAATCACCCGCACCTATCGTGAAGCAGGGCAGCAAGTGGACGCTCACGGCGGCGAGTTTGACCGAGGCATTTTGGGAACGGGCCGAAAGATTGACCGCATTGCGTCGCGTCGAACAGCAGCAGATGCAGGAATACGTGGCTCTGACATCAGGGCACATGGAGTATCTGATTCGCGCGCTTGATGGCGATCCGGGTTCCTATCACCCTCCGAATATTGCTCCTTTGCCAACTTCTTTTGATTCCGGGTTGGCGAAAGAAGCAATCGCTTTCCTCCGAAGGGCAAGTCTGCCCTTGGAACCGCGCCGGCAGTGGCCGACGGGTGGTCTGCCGCACACGCGCGTCTCAGGTCGAATTGCCGCAGAGTGTCAGGCGCAACCCGGCAGGGTGCTTTGCGTTTGGGGCGACGCGGGGTGGGGTTCGTTGGTGCGTGCAGGCAAGTCGCATGACGGACGATTCGCAGACCAACTCGTCGAAGCGTGTGCGGCGATGGTTCGCACATGGGCACCGCAACCGGCACCTGCCTGGGTCACCTGCATTCCGTCGCACCGCCACCCAAACCTGGTGCCTGACTTTGCCCGCCGTCTCGCTCTGGCCTTGAATCTTCCCTTCCGACCTGTGCTTGAAAAGACAGCCGACCGCCCGGCACAGAAACAAATGGCCAACAGCAGCCAGCAAGCCCATAACGTGGATGGCTCGCTGAGAATTCAGGGAGTTATCCCGACTGGCCCTGTACTGCTGGTGGATGATATGGTGGATTCCAGATGGACGCTGACGGTCGCCGCATATATGCTGACGACGCATGGAAGCGGGGCTGTGTATCCGCTGGCCTTGGCCTCAACCGCAAACGCTGACGAATGATTGCGCCGCTGACACCCAACACGCAGGCCATCCTGCTGCTGACCGCGCCATTGATTGTGGGGCGGGCTGAGGGAAATGCGCAACTGTTTTCCCTGAGCGAGTACAACCGGCTGGCCAGACTGCTGCGCGAGAGACAAAAGCAGCCCGCAGACCTGATCGGATCGGATGCCGGGGAGACAGTGGCTATTTGTGCCGCCGTGTTCGGCCGTGAGCGTTTGGAGAACTTGCTGGGCCGCGGGTTTCTACTCAGTCAGGCGGTGGAGCGTTGGAATGCCCGGGCCATCTGGATCGTCAGTCGCGCCGATGCCGCTTACCCGCGCCGTCTCAAAGCCCGTCTCAAGGAGGACGCCTCACCGATACTTTATGGCTGCGGTGACGCGACGTTGCTGGACACCGGCGGTCTGGCGGTGGTTGGCTCACGATACGTGGATGACGAACTGATTTCTTACACTGAAAATGTTGGGCGGCTCGCGGCCCAAGCAGGTCGCACCCTCCTCTCCGGAGGGGCGAAGGGAATTGACCGGGCTGGAATGAGCGGAGCGCTGCAGGCAGGTGGCGCAGTCGTGGGCGTGATGTCAGACAGTCTGGAGCGGGGCGCACTGGCGCGAGACAATCGCGAGCCTTTGATGGATAACAAACTGGTGTTGATTTCGCCTTACGATCCGGCAGCAGGCTTCAACGTGGGACACGCCATGCAGCGCAACAAAGTCATCTACGCCTTGGCTGATGTGGCACTGGTGGTGAGCGCGGATTTCCAGAAGGGTGGAACATGGACCGGCGCCATCGAGCAATTGGAGAAGTTGCATTTGGTCCCAATTTTCGTTCGCAGTGATCCAAACGCCGGAAAAGGGAACTCTGCCCTTTTGCAGCATGGCGCAGTCCCCTGGCCAAATCCCCGGAATCCTGATGAACTGTCCCAATCGCTTTCAAAGGCGGCGGAAGCCGTGGCTGCGGAACCCAGGCAGGAAGTCCTTTCATTTGCGCTTCGCGAGCAGCCTCCGTCCCATGCCGGTTGGTCAGGGAGCGTCTGAAGGCTGCTTGGCGGCGGCCCGAATCCAAACTTTTGCCTGCTGGGCGCGAACGGCGCCGCCGAGTTGGTTGAGCCTCGAGGCCAGGTCCGCCGGATTCTGCTTTGCCAGGTCATGGAAGCGGGTGATGTTCAATTGCTCCAGCGCCAGGGCGTTGGCCAGCCCCATGCCCTTGAGTTCCCCCATGCGCGCGATTTGGCGCAGGCGCGCCCAGAGGGCGGCGTCAATTTCGGGCGGCCGGTCTTTGAGCTTCAGAAATTGATGTCCCTGCAAGGCGCCGCGCCGGCGCAAGACCTCGACGCCTTGAGTGCCAAGGGCGGAGTGAAAATACCAGTCCAAGGGCGCGGCGAAGGAAGCTACAGTTGACAGAGTGGCCAGGCTGACGAGGACGATGCCCACGGGCAGCAGCAGCGCACAGGCGGCGACGCCCCAGGCGGGCAGGCCGCGGCGCTCCCGGTTTTGGGCGGCGCTGAGTTCCCAATGGCGGCCGCCGCGAAAGAAGCTCAGCAGATTGACCATGGCGTAGCATTCCAAGGCAAAGGGCGGGAAGCCCAGAAACCCCAGGAGCGGCATCTCGCCGATCTTCAATTCGTCAAAGAACGGGACGGAATAAATCCATTTGGTGCGCGCGCCGAGGTTCCAGGCTTCCCACAGGCCGCCGCAGACCAGTCCAGCCACCAGGAGCGCGACCAGGCGGGTGTTGTCCCCCGAGGCCAATTGCCCCAGCAAACTGCGGCCCGCGCGGGCCGGTTCTTTTCGTCCCAGCCAGTAACAAATCGGGTCAACAAGAAAATAGACGAAGCCCCAGGCCAGGCAGCCGCAAGATTTTGGGCAGGCCAGCAGGAAAACCAGCATGGCCGCCCCGATGAGCATTTGGACGGCTATGTTCCAGCCGGAGACCGGAAATGGCCGTCCGGTGATTTTGCCCCCGGGCGCCCACTTTTCGATGACCCCAATGACCAGCTCGGCAGTCTCAAAAATTCCGGGCAGCACGGAGCCGAAGGCCAGCACCAGATAGAGCAGGCCCGCCGACAAAGTCCAGGGCGCCATGACGTAATACCAGTTCTGGATGCGAAGATTGACCAGTTCGAACAGCAGCCACGCGGGAACCGACCAGATGCAGAGAACCAGGAATTCCCTTGGGCGATCGCGCAGGAGCGATTTTCCGCGCAGCTTGAAAACCGCAAAATCCGCCGCAAAAATGTAAGACCACCAGAGGAAACAATAGATGGAAGAGTAGAAAGGCTCGATTTTTGCCGCCAGCCAGTAATGGGCGAGCGGCAAACCGATAAGGCCCATGATCCACGCAAGGCGGTGCATGCGGGGAGCGTCGCTGGTTTTTCAGGCGCTGGCAAGGCGGAAGGCCCCCGTTTCGGGGCGAATTCAAAATGCCGCATAACGGCAACTTGCGATTACCTGCGACTGGCTGCGACTGGCTGCGATTTCCGGCGTGAAAACGGGCCAAGGTGGCGCTTTTCTGCGCCAAAATGACCCACATCCAAACAGATTGGCGACTCCTTAAAATTTCTTTTGGTCGGATTTAGTCGGATTTACTCGCATTTGCCGTTCTGGCAGGTTCTTGCTTTGCGTGCGCGGTCGCTTTTGGAGAAAGGCGGAGAGAAGGCACTGCCAAGGCTAAAGGCTGAAGGCTGAAGGCTAAAACCGGTCGTCGTTGGAGAGCAGCGGAGAGAAAGCACTGGCGCGGCGGTGGGCTGGCGCTGCGGCGGGGGATTGCGGTGTCCTGCATTCCCCCGCCGCGCCGTCCGCCTTCGCCTGGCTACGGCGCGACAAGTCCGCCTTCCGCCGCCGGTGGGTTCCCGCCTTCGTCCAGACGACGGCGGACAAGTTGGCGGGCAGGCCGGCCGCTCTGCCCGGTCCCTCTTCCCTGCAAAATGTCAAAGAACAGGCGCGCGAGCGCCGCACACAATCCATAGATGGCACGCCAAGGGAGTCTCGGCCTACCATTGAGGATGTGGTCGGACGTGTCTGACGGGTAGGAGGGGGCGGACGGGTTCGAGTCTCTGCCGTTGCAGATCGGCGAACCGTTTGGGAGGGGCATGGGAGTATTCGCGGGGCTGATTTTGTGAACAAGTTGTGAATAAAATGTTAATAAGTTTTTCGTTGACTTTTTTGGGGGATTGTGGGAGATTTTGGTAAATCATTGGAAATGGTGGGGTGACGGAGCAAATTGTGTGAAGGTGCAACGATAAAGATGCCGGAAGAAACGGTCAGCGAAATGACGTACAGCCTGGTTTATCGCCACAGTGTGGACGACAAGCGCAGGGTGCCTGTGCCTTTTCGCTGGAGGCCGGCCGAGCCGATGGAATTCGCGCTGGTGGTCTGGCCCAAACACACGGCGGGCACCTGCCTGCGGGTTCTTCCACCGGGGCCGTGGGCCAAGTTCAGGGCGGAGATTGAAGCGATGCCGGACATTGCCAAAAAGCCGGCCTTGAAACGGATGATTGGAACCAATTCCACGACGATGAAGCTCGACGCGGCGGGGCGCCTGACCATTCCCGAGGAGATGGCGATTCAAGCCGACATCAAAGATCAAGCGGTTCTGGTGGGGCTGATTGACCGTTTTGAGATATGGAGTCCGGCTCGCCACGCGGAGGCGTTCGGAGTGGACTCGACGATCTGGAAACAGGCGTTGGACACGATGGGAGAATGAGATGAACCCGTTCAGCTTATTATCGAAGGGCGAAACGGTCAAAGGTTTGAAGAACCGGCGCGTGTCTTACAAGATGCTGGGCAGTAACGTCTTGCCAAATTTTTCCAGGGCAAAAGAGGCTTTGCCGGCAATGCCCCAGCCGGGGGCTGCGGCAGATGCCAGACCGATGCCGGGATCGACAGAAGAGAAGGGCTCCGAAAGTCTGACGGGTCTGACGGGTAGGACGGGTCTGACGGGGAGGATGCCGGTGCCAAAAGAAGAGAAGGGTTCCGAAGCTCTGACGGGTCTGACGGGTAGGACGGGTCTGACGGGTGGGATGCCGGCGCCAAAAGAAGAGAAAGGCTCCGAAGGTCCGACGGGTCTGACGGGTGGGATGCCGGCGCCAAAAGAAGAGAAGGGTTCCGAAGCTCTGACGGGTCTGACGGGTGGAATGCCGGCGCCAAAAGAAGAGAAGCCCCCCAAGGCCGGGTTTTGGAGCGGTCTCTGGCGCATCGCGGGCAGGCGGATTGGGAACTGGCTGCCCAGGCGCAAAGCGGCGTCGGGCCTGCCGTCAGTCCAAACGGAACTGGCGTTGGCGAAAGTGACGGTAATCCGCAACGATTTAAATGAGGACGACCTGGAAGTGGTCGTCGGCAAGAAAGCGGGAAAGAAGACAGAGAAACCGGCTCAAAGCGAGGAAATTGAGCGAGAGAACCTGACGCCAAATCCATGAGCAGTGCCAGGCTATTCTCACATTCCAGTGATGGTGGCGGAAGTGCTGATGGCGCTCCGCCCGAAGCCGGGAAGTCTTCTGGCCGACGGAACGGTCGGTGGCGGTGGGCACGCAGCGGCGCTCTTGAAGGCGAGCGCGCCGAGTGGACGGTTGATGGGTTGCGACCGGGATGGGCAGGCGGTGGAAGCGGCAAAGGCCCGATTATCAGAGTATCAGGGCCGCTTTGAGATTCGGCAGGGAAATTATGCCGAAATGGCGGACTGGATCGAGGCGGAGAGTTGCGACGGGGTGTTGCTGGACTTGGGGGTCAGCTCCCCGCAACTGGACTGGCCGGAGCGCGGGTTCAGTTTTCAGGCCGACGGCCCGCTGGACATGAGAATGGACCAGGGGCAGGGGTTGACGGCGGCCAGACTGATCGCCGAGGCCGACGCGGACGAGTTGGCGGACATCTTCTGGCGCTTGGGCGGCGTGGAGCAGTCGCGGCAGTTGGCACGGGAGATCGCGCGCCGGCGGGAAACGCAACCGCTGGAGCGGACGCGGCAGTTGGCGGAGTTGATGGAGAGGATTTGGCCGCGGGCCGGAAGGAAGACGCATCCGGCGACGAAGGTATTTCAGGCATTGCGGATGGCGGTGAACGACGAGACGGGTTTTTTGGAGCGGGGATTGGAAGCGGCGGTGAGGATTTTAAAACCCGGCGGCAGGCTGGCCGCAATTACTTTTCACTCGGTGGAGGACCGGGTGGTGAAGGAATTCGGCCGCCGGCTGTCGCTGGATTACGAATCCGCCGCGGGGGTGGACGTGCCGGAATTGCGCCGGCCGCGCCCGGCCCGATTGCGGTGGGTGTGGCGCAAGGCGCTGAGGCCCGGGGCGGCGGAGTTGAGGGCCAATCCGCGCAGCCGCAGCGCGCAATGCCGGGTGCTGGAGAAATTGAAAGCTGAATGAGAAGACGGGGAGATAGACGATGGCACGGAACAAGAAACATGATTCGGCCCTGGGGGCGGGGCCGCTGTTGCTGGCGGTGACGCTGTGCGCGATCTTTGCCGGGCTGGGGTTGGGTTACGTCTGGTACAAAGACCAGATTGACCTCCTGGGCCAGCAGATCAAGAAGGACGAGTTGCGGCTGGGCGAATTGCAGCGGCAAAACAAGATGCGCCGCGACCAACTGGCCACGTTGTGCTCTCCCCAGGCTTTGGACGCGCGTGTGAAGAAATTGAACCTCGGGCTGGGGCCGCCCGCCCTCTCGCAGGTGATCCGCCTGGTGGACGCGCCGGACTTTGCGCCGGCCCCGCAGCCGCCGGAGCAGCGGCCGGCCGGCGCAGCGCTGGCCGCGCGGAAAAACTGATTTAGCCACCGCTCGCGTTGTTCGAGTGGAGGAATCGAACGGCGCGGGCGGCTGGCTGATAATTGAACATGATTACGGCGACGCAATATCGCAAGTTGTACGGCCTGGCGGCGCTGCTGAGCGTGGCGCTGGGGGCGCTGGGATACCGCCTGGTGGATTTGCAGGTGGTGCGTCACGCGGAATTGGCGGCGCTGGCCCAGGCCAACACCGTCCACCTCATCGAGCGCAAACCGATGCGGGGCCAGATTCTGGACATCCACGGCACGCCGCTGGCCTACAGCCAGCCCGGCAAGGTCGTGTGCGCCAATCCGAGCTTGATCGGCGGGATGAGCGTGGCGGTGGCGCGGGGGCTGGCGCCGTTGCTCCAAACCAATGAGGGCTGGCTGGCCGGGCGGTTGCGGCCGCGCATGAGCGTCGAGAACGGCAAGACGAACATCTGCAAGTATGTTGTTCTCAAACGGAAAGTGCCGCTGGAGACGTGGGAGAAAATCCACCAGACGATGACCAACCTCTGCCTTGGGGTGGATGAATCCAAGCTCACCAAGAGCGACCGCGCCTTCTGCCGAACACTTCGGGCCGCCGCCATTTTCACGGAGGAAGACCAGATTCGGGTCTATCCCGGCCAGCGGCTGGCGTCGCACGTATTGGGGTACGTGGCCAACGACGACGCGGCGACGGGGTTGAGCGGCATAGAGTGTTCGTTCAACACCAAGCTGACCGGCGTGCCCGGCTGGCGGAAGACAGAGGTGGATTGGCACCAGCGCGAACTGGTTCCGTACCGCGACCAGGACGTCGCGCCGCGAGACGGGCTGAACGTGGTGCTGAGCCTGGATGCCGGATTGCAGAACATCGTGGAAAGCGAACTGGCGGCGGGGTTGGAAAAACATTCCCCCATCAGCGCCTCCGGCATCATGATCCGGCCGCGGACGGGGGAGATACTGGCGCTGGCGACGCTGCCCAATTTCGACCCCGGCCGCCCCTCGGCATATCCCGCCGACGCGCTGCGGAATCGGGTCATTTCCGAAGTGGCCGAGCCTGGCTCGACCTTCAAGATCGTGGTTGTGACCGCGGCGCTGAACGAGCACGCCGTTACGTTCGATGAGCAGTTTGATTGCGGGATGGGCCATTTTTTCTATGCCGGCCGGACGTTGCACGACCACGAGCCGTTCGGGAAGTTGAGCGTGGAGAACATCATCACCAAATCGTCCAACATTGGCGCGGCGCAGATCGGCATCCGCCTGGGTGAGGGCAAGCTGTGGCAGTACATGCATGATTTTGGATTTGGCGAGCGCACGGGCATCCCGCTGCCGGCCGAGTCGAGGGGCATCGTGAGTTACTTCACCAACTGGACGAAGGTGTCCATTGTCCAAATTCCGATGGGCCAGGGAGTGGCCGTGACACCGCTGCAAATGGCGATGGCCATGGCGGCCATTGCCAACCAGGGCGTGCTGATGCGCCCGATGCTGGTCAACCGCCTGGAGTACCCCAACGGCCAGGTCGCCGTTCAATATGAGCCGCAGTCCGTCCGCCGGGTCGCCGCGCCGGAGACCATCCGCCAGATGGTCACCGCATTGAAAACCGTCGCCACCCGCGAGGGCACGGCCGTCCAGGCCCATCTGGACCACTACACCGTGGCGGGCAAAACGGGCACGGCGGAGAAAGTGGAACACGGCCAGTATGTGCAGAAGTATTTCTCCTCGTTTGTGGGCTTTTTCCCAGCCGACGATCCGCAGGTGTGCATATCGGTGGTGATGGACGAACCCAAGGACAGCCATTACGGAGGATTGGTCGCCGCGCCGGTCTTCCACGCCATCGCCGAGCAGGCGGCCAATTACTTAAACATCAAACCCGATCCCGAGCCGGAGCCGCCGCAAAGCATCACAGTGGCCGCCCGCGCCGGGCACGACTGAAAATTATGGAAGCACGTTCACTGGATTTTATTGCGCAGACGATGGAAGGCGAGTTGCTCAACGGCCCGCCCGAACGAACCGTCACGCGCGTCAGCACCGATTCGCGCCTGGCCCAGGCGGGCGATCTGTTCATCGCCCTGGAGGGCGGGCAATTTGACGGCCATTCCTTTTTGTCCGACGCCGGGCGGCGCGGGGTGGCGGCGGTGGTGGCGGAACGGCGCAAGGCGCCGGCGGGATTCGAGGCGTGCCCTCTGATATTGGTGGACAACACGCGGCGCGCCCTGGGGCGCCTGGGGGCGGCGTATCGGCGCGAATTCGACCCGCTGGTTATCGCGGTGGGCGGGTCCAACGGCAAGACCACGACCAAGGAATTGATCGCCTCGGTCCTGTGCCAGAAAAAAGCCACTCTTTCGAGCGAAGCCAGTTTTAACAACGACATCGGCGTGCCATTGACGCTTTTGCGCCTGGAGCGTTCGCATCAGGTGGCCGTCCTGGAAGCGGGCACCAATCATCCGGGCGAATTGGCGCCGCTGCTCAAAATGATGTCGCCGCGATTCGGGGTGGTGACCAACATCGCCCGCGAGCATCTGGAGTTCTTCCAGGACCTGGTGGGGGTCGTGCGGGAAGAGGGGGCCACCGCCGAGAGCCTTCCCACCGACGGCGTCCTGTTCCTCAACGGCGACAATCCCTGGAGCGAAATCATTGCCCGCCGCACGCGCGCGCGAGTCGTGCTGGCGGGCCTGGAGCGAAGCAACGATTGCGTGGCGCGGGACGTGCGGGTGGACGAAAACGGGGCGGCCTTCCACGTCGAATGCCGGTATCCGGGATTGGCGGGCGAGTATCGGGTCCGGCTTCTGGGCCGGCACCAGGTGGTGAACGCCCTGCTGGCCTTGGCGGTGGGAGCGGAAATGGGCCTTAACCGCGCGGAGATCGAGCGGGGCTTGCTGGCCTGCGCCCCTGGCAAGATGCGCCTTCAACTATCCAATCCCGGCGGCATCAACCTGCTGGATGACAGCTACAACGCCAATGCGGACTCGATGCTGGCGGCCCTGCAGACGATGCGCGAGTTGCCCTGCGCCGGACGGCGGGTGGCCGTGCTGGGGGACATGGCCGAACTGGGGGCCTGCTCGCGCGCGGCCCACTTTGAAGTCGGACGGCGTGCCGCCAGCGCCCGGCTGGACCAATTATTTGCCATCGGCCGGAGGGGATGCGAGATCGCCGCCGCGGCGCGGGACCGGGGATTGAAAAGTGTCGTTGAAATCACCGAAGTGGAGCGGGCGGCGCAGGCGGTAAAAGAATTTGCGCGGCCAGGCGACCTGGTGTTGGTGAAGGCCTCGCGCACCATGCGGCTGGAACGCATAACGGAGGTCTTGCGCGAGCCGGGTCCCAACCACCACGATTGATATGCTCTTTTACCTCAGCCAACAGGCGCTGGCGCTGGTCAAGGACACGCCGTTGCAGGGGATGTTTTCCTTCCTGCGGCTTTTTTCCTACATCACCTTCCGCAGCGCCGGGGCGGCCGTGACGGCTTTGGTGGTCAGTTGGTGGCTTGGGCCGCGGCTCATTGTGTGGCTCAAGGAACTGAAGTTTGGCCAGGATTACACTGACCGGGCCGAGGAAGCCGGCCAACTCCAGTCCCGCCTGGTGAGCAAACGGGGCACGCCCACGATGGGGGGGTTGATGATCGTGCTGGTGCTGGACGTGACGACGCTGCTGTGGGCGCAGTGGAACACGTTGATACAATTGACGCTGCTGACGGTGGTGGTGCTCTGCGGGCTGGGGTTCCTGGATGACTACGCCAAGATCACCCAGCAAAACAGCAAAGGGGTGCGCGAGTTCATCAAGCTGTGGGTGCAGGGGGCGCTGGCCGTGTTCGTGGCCTTTTATCTCTGGCGCCTGCCCTCGACCAGCACGCTCATCAGCCAGGTGATGGTGCCTTTTTACAAATATCCCGTGGCCAAAGGCGCCGCCGGCGCGGTCATCGGCATCATTCTCACCTCCCTGGCCATAGTGGGCAGTTCCAACGCGGTGAATCTGACCGACGGGCTGGACGGGCTGGCCATCGGCTGCACCGCCATCGTGTCGTTTGTGTTTCTGGTCCTGACGTATCTGGCCGGCAACGCCAAGGCGGCGGCCTATTTGCAAATCCCGCACGTCAGCGGGGCGGGCGAGTTGACGGTTTTCTGCGCGGCCATGATCGGGGCGAGCCTGGGATTCATGTGGTTCAACTGCCATCCGGCGCAGGTTTTCATGGGCGACACCGGCGCGCTGGCGCTGGGGGGCGTGCTGGGGATGGTGGCCGTGCTCATTCACCAACCTTTGGTGCTGGCCCTGGCCGGGGGCGTCTTTGTGGCCGAAGCGGCGTCGGTGATAATCCAGAGGAGCTGGTTCAGATACACCCGATTCAAATACGGCGAGGGCCGGCGGGTGTTCCTCATGGCGCCCCTTCATCATCACTTCGAGAAAATGGGCTGGTACGAATCGCAGGTTGTGACCCGGTTCTACATTCTGTGCGTGCTGTGCGCCGTGGTGGCGCTGAGCACGTTGAAAATCCGATGAACCTCGCTGTGAATAACATGCGGATAATTTTTTTGCAGCAAGACCGATTTCCCGCTTGCAACGCGGCGCGGCGTTTGCTAAAAGCAAAAGGCAAGACGGCAGAGGTGCCGTACCCAAGCGGCGAAGAGATAAATTCACCAGCTTGTTCGAGCATTGATCAAAAACGACAATCTCCCAAAGCGGGTGATTTCTTGCTTCGACTGATTGGAGGTTCGAGGCGCGCGATATCTTGTGGTATGGCGGCCTGCGAACCACAAGATACAGGGATTGATAAGATAGAAGAAATGACGGCATTAGGTAATTTTGGATAAAAATGAGCATTTGGCGGTCAATTTCGCGTTTTTACGCTTTGCTCCGCGGTTTTTTGAGGGAAAACCCCGGCGCAAAATAAACGAAAACAAACCTCAAAAAAAATAACAGAAAGCATTGCGCAATATGAATACTCCGAGTCCACTCATCCCGCAGGGCGCCACGCCTCCGCGCGGAAAATCCAGCCTGTATTTCAAAGTTTTGATGATCGTGACGGTTCACGTCGTTGTCATCGGGGGCATGCTCTTGCAGGGCTGCAAGGACACGACGACCAAGGACACAACCGGCAACAACGGCCCGGCGCTCAATCCGGGCGACACAACCGCTGCGGTGACCAACCCCGCGCCCGCGGCCACGACTCCGGTGGCGGAGGTTCCAACGACGCTTAATCCCAACATCAGCAACACGGTCGCCGGCGCGACCGTGACCCCGGGTACACCCGGCCCGCAGGTTCCGCCGCCAATGGCTGTCGAGGCGCCGAAAGTCCCGGAGGCCGCCCCGGTGCCGGCGGTTAGTGAAAAGGAGTACGTCGTTGTGCAAGGCGACCGGCTGGCGTCCATCGCCAAGAAGAATGGGATTTCGCTCAAGGCGCTGATGGAGGCCAATCCGGGCATCAACCCCAGGAAGCTGCAGATCAACCAGAAGCTGCAAATTCCCGCCAGCATGGCGGCGGGCGTGACGACCCCCGGGGCCGGCGCGACGCCGGCTGCGGGAGAAAATTCCGTGGCGGCTGAGGGCGGTCTATACACCGTCAGACCCGGCGACGTGCTGCTGCGGATCGCCCGGACCCACGGCACGACGGTCAAGAAGATCATGGCCCTGAATGATCTCAAGACGACATCCATCCGAGTCAATCAGAAATTGAAACTGCCGGCGGCCAATGCGGCCTCCCCTGCGCCGGCCACCGCGCCGGCCGCGGCCCCGATGACGACCGCCTCGGCCCCCATGACGAAGGTTTCCGCCGCCACGGCGCCCGTCGCGGCCAACTGACGAAGGCACAGTCAGGGACGCCAGGCAGCCCTCGGCCTGGCGTCCTTTGCTGTCCACGCCGAGATGAAATGGGCCGCCGCCATAATAATATTTTGCGTGGCTGTATTGATTGGGTTGGGGATGGTCATGCTTTACAGCTCGAGCATGAACATGGAGATCAACAAATCGGCCATGGGCGCCCATTATCTTCTCTCGCAACTCTTGTGGCTCTGCATCGGGCTGGCGGGTTTTGGCGCCGCCGCGGGGCTGGATTACCGCCGGCTCAAGCGCCTCGCACCCTGGCTTCTGGTTTTGTCGGTCCTTCTGCTGGCGCTGGTCTTTGCGCCGGTTGTGGGCATCGCCAGACATGGCGCCCATCGTTGGATTGGCCGTGCGGGCCTCTTGCAGTTCCAGTCTTCGGAACTGGCCAAACTGGGGCTGATCGTTTTCCTGGCCGCTTACATGGACCGCTATCAACGGCAGATGGCAAGTTTCAAAAAGGGCTTGCTCATCCCGTGCGCCCTGATCGCGCCGGTGCTGGGTTTGATCTTCATTGAACCGGACCGCGGTTGCACCATCCTGCTGGCGGCGGTCTGCGGGGTGATGCTGGTGCTGGGGGGAGCGCGGTTGACTTACCTTATTCCTCCGGCGTTGCTCTCGATGGGCGGGCTGGCGCTGTCGTTTTGGCATGACCCGATGCGCATGGAACGCATCATGGCATGGGCCCATCCCGAACGAAAGGAGGGGGCCGGCTACCAGGCCTACGAAGCCATGATCGCCCTGGGTTCGGGCGGTTGGACCGGCCGTGGCCTGGGCAACGGACGGCAGAAACTGGGCTTTATTCCCGAACACCACACGGATTTCATTTTTTCCATAATCGGCGAGGAACTCGGCTTGGTGGCGACGCTGGCCGTTCTGCTGCTTTTCATCGCGCTGGTCGTCTGCGGCATTTACATCGCCCGGCGGTCCAGCGACACATTTGGAATGCTCCTGGGCGCGGCGCTGACGTTTATGATCGGTTTCCAGGCGTTCATCAACATTGGGGTTGTGACCAGCGTCCTGCCCAACAAGGGAATGCCACTGCCGTTCATCAGCTACGGCGGCTCCAACCTGGTTTTGATGATGGTTTCAGTCGGCCTGCTGGTGAGCATCTCCCGTTTTGCCGCTCCGGCCGTGCCGCATAACTCCAACCCCTTCGAGGCCGTTCCGGACGCCGCCCATGATGCCTGAAATCCCCGCCCCATCCGCAGCCCCCGCCTCGGCCGTCATCGCCTGCGGCGGCACGGGCGGGCATCTGTTCCCCGGATTGGCGGTGGGGGGCGAATTGTTGCGGCGCGGCTGCCGCGTGACGCTGATGATTTCGCCCAAGGATGTTGACCAGCAGGCGGTGGCTTCCATTTCCGGCATGGAAATTGTGACGCTGCCGGCCGTGGGCCTGAATCGCGGCGGGGGCATCAGTTTCCTGGTCGGATTTTGCAAATCCTGGCGGTTGGCCCGCCGGCTCTTCGCCTGCCGGCGTCCCGATTTCGTCCTGGCGATGGGTGGATTCGTCAGCGCCCCGCCGGTGCTGGCCGGCAAAGGAAGCGGGGCGAAAACCTTCCTCCATGAATCCAACAGCATACCTGGCCGCGCCAATCGCTGGCTGGCCCGGTGCGTGGACGGCGGGTTTGTCTATTTCCCGACGGCGGCGCAGCGGTTGCGGGCACGCCGGGTGGAAGTTTCGGGCATGCCGGTGCGGGCGCAATTCCTCAACGCGCTGACGCCGGCGGAGGCCCGAACCGCCTTGGGCCTCAAACCCGACGGGCCGCTTTTGTTGATCATGGGCGGCAGCCAGGGCGCCGACAAAGTCAATCAATTGGTCCTGGACGCGCTGCCCCGGTTGCGCCTGGCGGCGCCGGAATTGCAATTCATGCACCTGACCGGCCCGCGCGACGCCGAACGGGTCCGCGCCGCTTACCAGGCGGAAAAGGCGACGGCGTTGGTGCGGCCCTTTTTCGCCGAAATGGGAGTGGCGCTGGCGGCGGCGGACGTGGCCGTGAGCCGCGCCGGGGCATCCTCCCTGGCCGAGCTGGCGGCGCGGCGCATGCCGGCGGTGCTGATTCCTTATCCCACCGCGGCCGACAATCATCAGTTTTTCAACGCGCTGGCCTTTGCGCGGTGCGGCGCGGCCCGGATGCTCCAACAAAGCACGGCCACACCCACCGAGCTGGCCGCCGCGATTTTGGACCTGGCGCGGGACACCGCGCAATGTGCAAAGATGCGGCAAGCGCTGGCCGCCTGGCACGCGCCCGGGGCGGCGGCGCTCATCGCGGAGAGAATGCTGCACTGGAACACCGCGTCGCCGCAGACCGGCCCGTCCGTCAGCCCGCGGCCAATGCCGATGTTGAACTGCTGATGCCATGAGCCATCCCAGCCCTATTTTCGACAAGCTCAAGGCGCGGCTCCCGCGCGCGCTGGTGCGCCAGGACGAGCCGCTGGCCCGGCGCACCACCTTGCGCGTCGGCGGCTGCGCGGACGTTTATGTCGAACCGTCTTGCGAGGATGATCTGGCGCTGCTGATTCAGACGTGCAACGAAGAACGGGCGCCCTTCATGGTGCTGGGGCGCGGCTCCAATCTGTTGATTCGGGACGGCGGCGTGCGCGGCGTTGTCGTCTGCCTGGCTCATGCCCATTTCTGCACCATCGCGCTGGAGGGTTGCCAACTGCGTTGCGGCGCGGGCGCCAAACTCAAAGCCGTGGCCGCCAAGGCGCGCGAATCGCTTCTGGGCGGCTTGGAATTTCTGGAGGGCATTCCCGGCAGTGTCGGCGGCGCGTTGCGCATGAACGCCGGGGCCATGGGCGGCGCGACCTTTGAAGTGGTGACCCAGGTGCGGTTCATGGACGAGACCGGCCAGGCGCATGAACGCAATATCTCCCAGGTGCCCGTCGAATATCGCTCCTGCCCGCTGTTCAAAACGAACATCGCGCTGGCGGCAACGTTTCTCGGCCACCCGGATTCCAAGGAGGCCATCGCCCAACGAGCCGATCAATTCAACCAGGTCCGCTGGCAATCGCAACCCAAGGAGCCGAGCGCCGGCTGCATTTTCAAGAATCCTTCCCCCACCCTCTCCGCGGGAAAACTCATTGACGAATTGGGCCTCAAAGGCACCCGGCGCGGCGGGGCGGCCGTTTCGACGGTGCATGGCAATTTCATTGTCAACGACGGAAGCGCCACGGCGGCGGACGTGCTGGAATTGATTGAGCTGCTCAAGACCCGCGCCAAGGCGGAGCGGGGCATAGAACTGCGCGAAGAAGTGGAGATCATCGGCCAATGAGCCTCCGCCATCTCAACGTGACCGTGATGCTGGGCGGCCCCTCGGCCGAACGGGAAGTCTCGCTCCGTTCGGGCGCGGTCGTGGCCAGGGCGCTGCGTTCCCTCGGCCACACGGTGCATGAGCTGGATCCTGTGGATTCGTCGTGGAAACTGCCGCCGGGGGCCGATGTGGTCTTCCTGGCCCTGCACGGCTCCTACGGGGAAGACGGCACGGTGCAGGAGGAATTGGAGAAATTGGGCGTGCCTTACACCGGGAGCGGCCCCGAAGCCAGCCGTGTGGCCTTTGACAAAGCGCTGGCCAAAAGAAGGTTCGTGGCGGCGGGCGTTCCCACCGCCCGCTTTGTTGTGTTTGACTCTCCCGCCGCCCCCTGGCCCGCCGGCTGGACGCCCCCGGTCGTCCTCAAGCCCGTGCGCCAAGGATCGAGCGTCGGTTTGCAGATGGTCGAAGTGGCCGCCCAGTGGGAGGCCGCCCTGGCCGAGGCCTTCCGCTTCGACACCGAAGTTTTGATGGAGGAGAAAATCATTGGCCGCGAGGCCACCGTGGGCATCCTGGACGACCAGGCGCTGCCGGTGGCCGAAGTCCGCGTCAAGGAGGGCTTCTTTGACTACAAGAACAAATACACCCCCGGCGCCGCCGAGCACTTCTGCCCCGCCGCCTTTGATCCCGCTGCCGCTGCCCGCATCCAGGCCGCCGCGCTGGGCGCTTTCCACGCCGTCGGCGGGCGCGACTACGCGCGCGTTGACGTCATGGTGCGGCCGGAGGGCGAACCGGTCGTCCTGGAGGTCAACACCCTGCCCGGCATGACCGAATTGAGCATCCTGCCCGATGCGGCGGCGGCAGCCGGAGTGGGCTACGCTCAACTTTGCCAGCGGATGATTGACCTGGCCTTGAACCATTCCCGCCAAAAATAACATGTTCCACTGGCTCAAACCCAAACCGAGGAACCGGCGCGCCGGCGACGGCGACCACGCGCTGGATATCAAGCTGCGCACCAGCCGGACCCGCGCGGCCCGCTGGCGCATGATCGGGGCCGGAACGCTCGTTCTGTTTTCCCTGGTGGTCATCGGTCTGGTGCTCTGGCGCGGGGGACAATGGATGCTCAACGGCATGATCTACCAGAACGAGGCTTTCGCCATCCAAGAAATTGACGTTCAAACCGACGGCGCGCTGACCGCCGAGGCCATTCGCGCCTGGGCCAGGGTGCAAATCGGCGAGAACTTGATGGCGCTGGATATGATGCGCGTCAAACGGGACCTCGAATTCCAGCCGCCCATCCAATGTGCGGCGGTGGAACGGGTGCTGCCGCATACGCTCAAACTCACGGTCACCGAGCGCGAGCCAATTGCCCAAACCATCGTCACCGCGGTCCGCCCTGGCGGCGCGCTCGAACAGGCCGTCTATGACTTCGACCAGGATGGTTACGCCATGAAACCGCTGAACCCGCGCTGGCGCACGGCGCCGCCCCCGGCCAGCGAGCACCTGCCCATCCTGATGGGCGTTCCGGCGGTCGAGGCGCAAGCGGGCCGGCAAACGACCTCGGCGCAAATCCGGGCGGCGCTGGCGCTGTTGTGCGAATTCGATCATTCGCCCATGACGGGGATGGTGGAAATCGAGCGGATTGATCTGACCCAGCCGCAGGTGTTGCTGGTGACCACGAGCCAAAAGGCGCAAATCACCTTTTCCCTGGCCAATTTTGACACGCAGTTCCACCACTGGCGGCTGATCTCCGACCTGTTCCAGAAGAGGGGCAAGGCGATCGCGTCGCTCGACCTGTCCATTTCCAACAATCTGCCGGTGCATTGGGTGGCCGCCGCCTCCCTTCCGCCGGTCACGCCGCACCCGCCCAAACCCTCGCGCCCGAAAAGGAAACATGTTTGATTCCACCTCCATCATCGTCGGTCTTGAAATGGGCACGTCCAAAATCTGCGCCGTGGTGGGCGAAATCAACGCCGCCAACGCCCTGAACATCATCGGCCTGGGCCAGGCGCGCTCGCGCGGCGTCCGCAAGGGGGAAATCGCCGACGCCACGCTGGCCGGGGAGGATGTCCGCAACGCCATTGTCGAAGCCGAGCAAATGGCCAACGTGGAAATCCGCAGCGTCTATCTGGGCGTGACGGGCAACCATATCCGCGGCTTCAACAATCACGGCGTCCACCCGGTCGTGTCCGCCGACCGCGAGATCACGCTGGAAGACACGCAGGACGTGGTCAAGAACGCCAAGGCGATCAATCTGCCGGTGGACAACACGGTCATCCACGCCATCCGCCAGCATTTTCAGGTGGATGCACAACACGGCATCCAGAATCCGCTGGGCATGTACGGGGCCAAGGTCGAGGTGGATGTCCACGTCGTACACGGTCACGTGGATCGGCTGAAGAATTCCATCGCCGTGGTGCGCGGGCTGCAATTGGAGGTGGAGGAAATCGTTTTCAACGGCCTGGCCTCCGCCCTGGCCCTGCTTTCCAACGAGCAGAAAGAACTCGGCGCGCTGGTCATTGACCTGGGCGCCGGAGCGACCGATTACGCCGTTTCGTGCGACGGCATCATCACGCACACCGGGGTGCTGGCGGTGGGCGGAGATCATATCTCCAACGACCTGGCTTACGGCTTGAAAGTACCCCTGGGCCGGGCCGAGCAACTCAAGATCGAGCGCGGCGGCGCCTTCGTGGAGGAGGCCCTCAAAGGGCAGACCCTCTCCTCGGCCGGCGACCTGGGCCTGCCGGCCAAAATCATCAACCTCGAACACCTCCGCCGCATCATGTCCCTCCGCCTGGAGGAAATTTTCGAGTTGATCGAATCGGACCTATCGGCCTTGGGCTTGCTGGACCGGCTGCGGGCCGGGGTCTTTATCTGCGGCGGCGGGGCGCGCATACCGGGCATCCAGACGCTGGCTTCGAACATCTTCCAGATGCCCGCCTTTCTGGGCAAAACCAATTCCATCAGCGGCCTCAAATCCGCCCTGGACCAGCCTGAATTCGCCGCCGCCATCGGCCTGGTCAAATTCGGCTCCTTGCAGCAAAAACGCAAACCGTCCGCCGGCCTGGCCGACGGGCTGAAAAAAACGTTCGCCGAAATCTTCCGAAGGTGACCATGAACAACCCCCTTGAAATGCCCGCCGAGGCGCCCATCAAGAAGAAAATCCTGCTCAAGGTCTTCGGCCTCGGCGGCGCCGGGTGCAACGCCGCCGCCTTCGCCGCCCAATCGGCCTCCAACGAGGTCCAGTTCCTGGCCGTCAACACCGATTCCCAGGCCTTGGAGGCTTGCCCCGCCCCGGCCAAATTCGTCCTGGGCGCGGGCCGCACCCACGGGCTGGGCGCCGGCGGCGACCCTGAGCTGGGCCGCGCCGCCGCCGAGGACGACGTGGAAAAGATCCGCTCGTTCTGCGCCGGCGCCGACATCATTTTCCTTTTGGCCGGATTGGGCGGGGGCACGGGCACGGGCGCCGCGCCGGTCTTCGCGCGCGTGGCGCGGGAAAACGGGGCGCTGGTGCTGGCCCTGGTGACATTGCCGTTTGATTTCGAGGGCAACCGCCGCCAGCTCCAGGCCCAAAACGGATTGCAACAGATCAAGGCCGCCGCCGACGCGGTGATCTGCCTGCCCAACCAGAAGCTCTTCAAACTGCTGGACGAAAAAACCAGCGTGGTGGACAGCTTCAAGATCAGCAACGGGCTGGTGGCCGAGGGTTTGCGCGGCATCTGGCGATTATTGACTCAGCCCGGGCTGGTCAACGTGGATTTTGCCGACCTTTGTTTCGTCACCCGCGACCGGCACACCGCCAGCCTGTTCGCCACCGCGGAGGCTTCCGGGGACAAGCGCGTCGAGCAAGTGCTTGAGAAGCTGCTGGCCCACCCGTTGCTCGACGGCGGCCAGGCGCTCAACGAATCGGACTCGTTGCTGGTGAGCATCGTCGGCGGGCCCGACCTGATGATGGCCGAGGTTCACAAACTGATGGAGCCGCTCAACCGCCAGTGCGAGAACGCCCACGTCATTTTCGGCGCCGTCATTGACGAGACCTTCTCCGGCCGACTCTCCGTCACGCTCATCGCCTCCCGCCAGCGCGAGGAGCCGGTTCCGCTGCCGCGCAGCCTGTCCCCCGACAATGTCGAGTCGCTGCATCTATTGAACACGGCCGCCAACGATCGGCCCGCCTCGCGTTTCATCGCCCCGCCGCCCGAGCTTTCGGCGGAGCAGAAGGAACAACTGATGCGCGGCCAAACCGCCCGTTCGCGCAAAAAGCTATCGCGCCTGCAAAAGGAATTGCCGCTGGAAATCGTTTTCAAAGGCCGATTTGAAAAGAGCGAGCCGACCATCCGCCGCGGCGAAGACTTGGACGTGCCGACCTACATCCGGCGGGGCGTGCCGTTGAATTGAGGGACAGATTTGCTTGGCAGGGGCGGGTGCCATGGCCTAGACTGGAGGGGTGACAGGAGTCCTGAGAATGGTGGGAATTCTGAACGCGGCCGTCTGGTGCGGATCGGCTGTTTTTCTCACCATCGGCCTGCCGGCGCTGTTCTCGCCGGAATTGAAGAAATTGTTGACTGTGCCGGGCGTCGGCTTCGCGGCCGAAGCGGTGATGGCGCGTTTTTTTGCGCTGCAATACTGGTGCGGGGCCATTGCGGCGGCCCATCTGCTGGCCGAATGGCTTTATTTCGGCCGCCCCGCCCGGCGCTGGAACTTGTTGCTGGTGACGGGAATGCTGGCGGTCGCGCTGGCGGGCGGATTGTGGCTGCAACCGAAGATGCAGAACTGGCACAAGATCAAGTACTTCGGCGCCACGGCGCAGATGCAGGCGCAGGCGGCCAAGTCCTTCGCCCTGTGGCACGGGGTCTCCCAAACGGTCAATCTGCTGCTCATCGCCGGGCTGGTTCTGCACCTGTGGCGCGTCTGCCGTCCGCCGGAAGGCCCCCGGTTTGGAAGTTTTAGTAAAATCCGGGGTTGACAAACGCGGCTTTATGCGAAAGGTTGAAGGGGAAAGCTAACGGCGTCGCTTGCAGAGGCGCGAGAGTGTGAAAGACAAGTAAACTATGATTTCAAATGAACGTCCGTCGCATCACGGCGGGTACCGGGCCTATAGTGCCGGTCCACCCAAGCCGCCGGTGAACGAGGACACTTTAAAAACGGAGAAGATCCAGATCGAACGGAAGACCTTTATATTCACGTTGAAGGAAAATCCGCGCGGCCGGTTCCTGCGCATCACGGAAGATGTCAACGGACGGCGCGACAACGTGATCATACCCTCCACCGGTCTGGAGGAGTTCCGCAAGATTCTGGACGAAATGGTAAGGGCTTCGGCTGAAATGCCGGTCAAGACTCAGTAGGGAGCCTCTGCTTTGCGCGGACCCGGGTCGGGTCTGCGCAATCGCCAGTCAGCCTGCGCCGGACGCCGGGCGAATGGCCTTTCTTTTTGCTTTGGCCGCCCCCACCCGCGGAGCGTCACCCCACAGGCTCTCCAAATCGTACTTCTGGCGCACGTCGGCGCGCATGACATGGACGATGACGTCAAAGTAGTCCAGCACCTGCCAGGCGGCCGCGGCGTCGCCGTCTATGGCGCGGGGGCGCAATTGGTGTTCCTCGCGCAACCGGTCGGTCACCTCGTCGGCGATGGCCCGCAGGTGCGGCTCGGCGCCTCCTGAAACAATGACGAAGTAATCCGTCACCGAGGAAAGCTTGCGCACGTCGAGGATGACGGCGTTTTCGGCTTTCTTGTTTTCGGCCAGTTTGCGGCATAGAACGGCCAGTTTCTTCGAGTCCATTTTCCGGCAGTATGCTCGCTGCGGCTTCAAAGATAAAGGCGATAGTTTTCCAGCGCCTCAGCCACGGCGTGGGGAACCAGGTGCGCCACCGGCAAGCCCGCCTTGAGGCGCGCGCGGATTTCCGATGAGGAGACGCCCAGGGGAAAACCGCTCAAGCTGCGCCCGCGAAACGGAGCGGGCAATCCGGCCGCCGCCTCGCCCGGCCGCCGAATGACCAGGAACTCCACCCGGCGCGCCAATTCGCCGGCCTCGCGCCAAAGGTGCAATTGCGCGGCCTGGTCAGCCCCGATGAGGCAGAACAACGCGGCTCCGGGAAAGTTCCGGGCATAGGCCCGCACCGTGTCAATGGTGTAAGAAATCCCGCCGCGGCGGATTTCCTGGTCGTCCACTTCCGCGGTTGTGTCCCCGGCCAGGGCCAGGCGCAGCAGGCGGAGCCGTTGGGCGGCCGGGGCGGGGGCCGCGGCGGGCTTGAAGGGCGATTGGGCGGCCGGGATAAAGAACAGCCGGTCCAGCCCGGCTTCCTCCCGCGCCGCCCGCGCCATGAGCAAATGCCCCAGGTGAACGGGATCAAACGATCCGCCAAACAGTCCGAGTTTCATTCAGTCAAATATAGCATCCACTCCCGCCGTCCTGACAAGTCTGGATTTACGATCAACGCTCTGTTGGCAGGGGCGGGGCGAATCGGTCATGGCTGGGTGACGCGGAAGAATTGCTGGCGGTTGGTCAGGGGGGCGGTGATCTGCACGGGCTGGCCGTTGCCGCTGACATGCTGGTAAACCTGCCACGCGCCGGAGCTCAGGTCGGTGCTCTGCTCAACGGTGTAACCCGCATTGGCCAGGGTCTGGATGCTGAAGCAGATGCTCCCGCCGGCCGCTTGGGGGCTTTGCAACGCGACCGACGCCGTGCCGCTCAACGCGAAGACGCCGGTGCGGGTGTTGGTCGTGGTCCCCACGCCATCCGGCATGGTGAAGGTGACGGCCGCCACCGGTCTGGCATTCAGACCCAAAGCGTCCAGGTCCACCGTGGTTTCATACAAATTCGGGGCCGCGCCGGAGTAATCGTCCGTGTAAAACGCGTTGTAATAGCCGCAGTAAATCCGTCCGAAATGCGTCAGCGCCCCGGCGGCAATGACGTACCAGTCGTCGGCCAGAAAGGCCAGGGGCGGACTGCTGGTGCCGTCGCTGAACTGGATGACCAGCGAACCGTTGCCTCCTCCATTGGCCGAGGCGGCCAGGATGCTCAAGGAATCGTAAGCCGCCGGAGAGGAGAGGCTCAGAAGGCCGGAGGGCGCGGCGGCTGTCAAGTAAAGGACGTTGTTGGCGGTGTAGGGCGCGAATTGGAAGACCGTCGCCCCGTCCGTCAGGCTGGCAAAGGTGCGGCTGACGGGCAACCCCAGAGTGTGCCCGTTGCCGCCGGTGTAACTGATGGCGTCCAAATTCGACTCGTAGAAGGCGAACGTGCCGTCAAAGGACTCCGCATAATAGCTGGTGTTGCCGCCGGTGGCGGTGTTCGGCACCACCACGTCCTGATTGAACCCCGAGACGGCCAGCGGCCCGCCGGCCGCTCCGACCGCCAGCACGGCCACGGAACTGGTCACGGCGCCCTGTGTGTTTGTCACCGCGACCGAATAGGCGCCGGCGTCCCCGGCCGACAACGGCCAGACTGCCAGGGCGGGCGAGGACGAGCCGGCCACGTCGCCGCTGTCAATCAAATTGGTTCCGTTCTTGAGCCATTGGAAAATCAGGGGCGTGGTCCCGGCCGCCGCCACGCTCAAGGTGACGCCGGCTCCCGGAAAGCTGTGCCGGCTGGCGGGCTGGGTGAGAATTTGCGGCGGCGCGAGCAATTGCAGGACGCCCGCCAGGCTGGTTGCCGACCCGAAGGCATTGCTGACCATCACCTGGTAGGAGCCGGCGCTGGCCGCCGCCACGCCGGTGATGGACAGGGCCGAAGCCGTCGCCCCGTTGAGAGGAGTTGCGTTGAGCGACCATTGATAACTCAGCGGCGCGGCGCCAAAGGCAATGACGCTCAAGGTCACATCGGAGCCTGCCAGCGCCGAGAGCGCGCCCGGATTGGCGGCAATGACCGGCGGGGCCGTCACGCTCAGGACGGTGGCGGCGCCGAGGGCCTGGCCCAGGCTGTTGCTGAGATAAAGTTGATAGGTTCCGGCGGCGGCGGCCTGGAGGTTGGTGAGGCTCAAGGCGGCGTCGGTCGCCCCGGAAATATTCGACCCGTCGAAGAGCCATTGATACGACAGCGGGGCCGTCCCGCTGGTGACGCAAGCGAAGACGACAGACGAGCCGGCCGCGGCGCTTTGGTTGGGCGGCGGCGCCAGCACCAGCGGCTGCCCGTAATTGGAGACCGCCTTGCGGATGACATTGTTATACAAGTCGGCCATATAGACCGCGCCGGACGCATCCAATGCGATGCCGATGGGACTGTCGAATTGCGCGGCAGGCCCCGGGCCGTCGGCGCTGCCCGCGAATCCCGCCGTGGCGGCGAGGGTCGTGAGACCGCCGCCGGAGGCGATGCGGCGGAGGATGTTGTTGGCTGTGTCCGACACAAAAACGTTGCCGCCGCCGTCCACCGCCACGCCCTGCGGGGCGTTGAGCAAGCCCGGCGTTCCGTTGGAGGCGCCGGGCACTCCGCCCATCCCGGCCAGGGTCGTGGTCGCACCGCCCGGGGCGATTTTGCGCACGACGTCGTTGCCGCTGTCGGCCACGTAAACATTGCCCAAGCCGTCCAAGGCCAGGCCGGCGGGGTTGTCAAACAAAGCATTGGTGCCGGCGGCGTCGCGGTAGCCCGCCGCGCCGGGGCTGCCGGCGCAGGTGCTGACCTGTCCGGCCGCGGTGATCAGGCGCACGACCTGGTTGCCGTAGTCTGTCAAAAATACATTCGACGCCCCATCCACCGCCACGGCGAAGGGATGGTTGAACAACGCCCCGGCCGCCGGCCCGTTGGCGAAGCTCGCCACCCCCGCGACCCCGGCCAGGGTGCTCACGACCCAGTTGGTCCCGGCGCCGGGGGTGATCTTGCGCACGATAGAGTTCTCGAAATCCGCCACATAGAGGTCGTCCGCGGCGTCCAGCGCCACGCCCGTCGGCTGGTTGAATCGGGCCGCCCCGTTGGTGCCGTTGGACGACCCGCTGACCCCGGCCAGGCCGGCGAGGGTCGTGACCGTTCCCGCGGCGGAGATTTCGCGGATGGTGTGATTGAAGGTGTCAGCCACAAAAATATTGGACGCGCCGTCCACCGCCACTGCGTAAGGCTCGTTGAACCGCGCGTTCAACGCCGGGCCGTCCGCGCTCCCGTAGCTGCCGTCCGGCCCGGCCAGGGTGGTGACGAACCCCGCCGGGGTGATCTTCCGAATCGTCCGGTTCAACGAGTCACCGACATAGACGTTGCCCAGGCCGTCCACCGCCACCCCTTGCGGAAGATAAAAGCGGGCGCCGCTCCCCATGCCGTCCACGTCCCCGAACACTCCGGCGGCCCCCGCCAGCGTCGAGACTGTCCAATTGACACCCGCGGCGTCGGGGGTGATCTTGCGAATGAGGTGATTGCCGGTGTCGGCGACATAGACATTGGTGGCGCCGTCCACGGCGACGCCGGTGGGCTGGAAGAAGGTTGCGTTATTGTTGACGCCGTTGGCGGCCCCGCTCGTCCCCGCCAATCCGGCCAGCGTCCTGACCACGCCCTGCGGGGAGACGCGGCGGATGAGTTCGTTGCCGTAGTCGGCCACATAGACGTTGCCGGAGGCGTCGGCGGCCAGGGCGACCGGGACGGAGAACTGGGCGTTGGCGCCGGCGCCGTCGAGGCTGCCGGAACCGCCGCCGCCGGCGAGCGTGGTCACGCAGCCGTTGGCGATTTTGCGGATCCTGTTATTGAGCGCGTCGGCCACATAGACATTCTCGTTGACGTCCACCGTGATGCCGTAGGGATAATTGAAAAGGGCCGCGGCCGGCGCGCCGGGCGCCGCCGGGCCGTTGCGAAAACCCGCCGTGCCCGCCACGCCGGCGATGGTGGCCGCGCCGCCGGCGGGGAAAATCTGGCGCACGGTTTGATTGTAGGTATCGGCCACAAAAACATTGCCCAGCGCGTCCACCGCCACGCCGTACGGTTTGGAAAAGAGCGCCTGGCTGCCCGTGCCGTCGGCCGCGCCCGGCGATTGCGGCGAGCCGGCCAGAGTCGTGACCGCGCCGAGGGGCGAGATTCTGCGAATGGTGTCGTTCTCCGTGTCGGCCACAAAGACGTTGCCGGCGCCATCCACGGCCAGGCTGGTGGGCAGATAGAATCGGGCCGCCAGCCCCGCGCCATCCGCGCTGCCGGAGTCGGGCAAACCGGCCAGGGTGGAAACGGAGAAGGACTGGGCCCAAGCGCCGGGCGCCAAGGCCCACAGCAGGCCAAGGGCGGTCATGCGGCCCAATGCGCCCGCAAAACTGGTTTTCAGGATCATGGATTATTACAATTCGGCTGATATCAACAATATGTCATTGCGGCGGAGGCTGGCAATTCTATTGTTGCTTCCGAAATCCCGCCGGGTGCATGACAAAAATCTTCATGTCCTTGGTAGGGCGGCGCTGCCGAGACTGTCTCAAAACTCAGACCATTTTTTTTTGAACAATTTATTTGACTGAGCGTCTAACTGCGTATGGCTCAACCCATC
>Ga0326728_10004416_pt1 | contig 41639 bp, 25 predicted proteins | sample MB3enrmetagenome_FD_207602 | JGI IMG/M metagenome (GOLD analysis project Ga0326728, IMG submission 207602) | Lab enriched peat soil microbial communities from McLean, Ithaca, NY, United States - MB31MN | ecosystem: Environmental > Terrestrial > Soil > Wetlands > Peat | place: USA: New York... | reverse complement strand
TCCGTTCGCAGATCGAGAAGACCACCTCGGACTACGACAAGGAGAAGCTGCAGGAGCGGCTGGCCAAGCTGGTGGGCGGCGTGGCCATCATCAAGGTGGGCGCGGCTACCGAGACCGAGCTGAAGGAAAAGAAGGCGCGGGTCGAGGATGCATTGCACGCGACGCGCGCTGCAGTGGAGGAAGGCATCGTTCCCGGCGGCGGCGTGGCACTGCTGCGCAGCATTCCGGCTGTGGACGAGCTGATCAAGAAGCTCGAAGGGGACGAGAAGATCGGCGCGCAGATTGTACGCCGCTCGCTGGAAGAGCCTCTGCGTCAGATCGTGGCTAATGCCGGCGCCGAGGGCGCGGTGGTGGTGGCCAAGGTGATCGAGGGCAAAGAAAAGGACAAGGATGCCTTCAACGCGCACTTCGGCTACAACGCTGAAACCGGGGTCTACGAGGATCTGGTGAAAGCCGGCGTGATCGACCCCACCAAGGTGGCCCGTACGGCGGTGCAGAATGCCGCCTCAATCGCTGCCCTTCTGCTGACCACCGAAGCCCTGATTGTGGAGATTCCGGAGCCCAAGCCAGCACCAGGCGGCGGCCATGGCGGCGGCGGCATGGAAGGCATGTACTAACCACCCCAGCGACGAAGACCTGTCGCCGGGGACCTCGGCTAGGACTTCGCGTCTTGCGAATCGCGCCTTCGGCGCAAAAACAAAGGCCTCCAGCTTCGGCTGGGGGCCATTTTTTGTGCGGTAATGCTCTTACAGACAGCCGTCTCTCATCATCCGCCAATGATCTTACGCGGCGGCAAGGTGAAGAAACGTACTCTTGCTAAGAGGCCTGCATGACCACCACGTTCGTGGTGACGATGGGCGCGGGCACCGGAGCGCTCTGCGGCCGCATAGAACGCAACCACCCGGCGGCTAGCCAGGAGCGCGGGATCAAAAACTCTGACCAGCCGCAATCCAGGCAAACCTGAATGTCGGGCGAAGGCGTCAAGGGAGGATGACTCAAGGTGCGGTGACTATTGCGATAGAGTCGAATCTCGGCGGGAATAATAGAAAGGGACGCAGACTGACATTTCGGACAATTCATGGGATACCCCTGAAGCAAAAACATCAAAAAAAGCAAATGTACAACATTAGGAGAAATTAACTTTAAACTTTTGTGTAGAAGATATTCAACGTTAAATGTGTAAAGATGAAACAACATAGCCAAAAATCTGCAATTTTGGATAAATATGCTTTGATGTTATCAAATTACTTTTAAGTTGTTTTAGGCATATTCTACCCTTCATTTGCCTGTCTGACAGCGCGGATTCAGCGTGAATACCTTGCTCAGCGAAGTTCAACCGGGCAGCGTTTTCAGCCCTGGAATTGTGTGGCTAAAAAAACGCGGCGGCCGAAGCCGCCGCGTATGTAGTAGGAACCTACTGCCTTAGAAATTGAAGCGGGCAGCGATTTCAATTTCACGTGGCGTGTACAGGAAGCCCTGGCTGTTTGAATTGGTGACCGCACCGTAGGTGCTGGACTGAAAGGTTGCGTAGTTTGTGCTTCCACTCGTCGACAGCACGTAGGCTGTGGTGTTCATGGAAGTGACGTTCTGGTGGTTGGCAATGTTGAAAATGTTACACATGAGTTGCAGGTTGCGGCCCTTGTCGAAGGAGACCTGCTTCTGGAAGCGAACGTCATCGACTTCGCGGTGCGGATACCTCTTGGTGTTGGATCCGATCATGGGAATTAATGTGGAACCAGAGGCGCCATTCCAGTAGCTTCCGATGTCCGCATTGATGTACGAACTAACTGCGACAGTATAAGGCAAGCCGTTCTGGAACTGGAAGCTGTTGTCCAGGCTCCAGTCATTGAGCAGGTACTTCACCCAGTTGGTTGTCTTGCTGTTCGGGAACCTATAGAGCGCATATGCCACAGCCCTGTTGGGCACGTTGTAGGCCGAGTTACCGTAGTTGATGCGCGGGTTGTGATATGGATCGTACCAGTTGTTGGTTGCAGTGGTAGTGTTGGCCTGCTGTGCAAAATCCAGAGCGTGCGACCAGGTGTAGTTGACGTCAAACTGAATGGTATGCAGCGAGCGATTGAGAATCTCGAGCACCATGGCATTGTAGTTCGAGTTGATGTTACTGATCAGTTCGCTGATGGTTTGGAAATTCGCGGCATTGGCGCCGAAGAGGTTGGTGTTGCCATAGGATGTGTAGACCGGAACGGTATATGTTGCCCCGTTGGGCAGCGGGCCCTGCCCAGAAGTGTCAGAAATAGTAATCACCTCGTCGGTGGTAGTAGGATTGAGATTGACGTCGAGCCAGTTGGGCAATTCGCGTCCCAGCGCTCCCAGATAGCTTCCCTGGATGTACGTGCCATGTCCGAGGTGATGCTGAACCATCAGGTCGAACTCCTGTACCTGCGGGTCACGCAGGTTTGGAGCCAGGAAGTAGGAAGACGGCTTGGCGCCCGCACCGGTAGCCGATTCGATATTCGGGAACTGCGGGCCGACGGTAGTGGTGTTCTTATAGGTTGAGGTAAACTGCCCGTTGGCACTGCCAGTGTTCAGCCGCATGTTGAGCAGGTTTCCGTTGGTTATACGGCCATAATAAACTCCATAGCCGCCGCGCACGACCGTGTTGCCCTTGCCGAAGAGGTCATAAGAAAATCCGATGCGTGGCCCGAAGTTCATCTTGTCACTTGGATTGTTAGTCAGGCCGGGATAGGCGTAAAAGTATGCGCCACTGGTGGCGTTGACCGTAGTGAGAGCAGCGCTGGCCGCGGGCAGAGCCTCGTAATCCCAGCGCAGGCCGAGTTCCAGGCTCAGGCGCGGAGAAAACTTCCAGTTATCCTGGGCAAAGATACCCGTGTCCATGGTGGCAACTTCAAAGACTGGATTGCCAAATCCCTGAACGAAGGACGAGTAGCAGGGATAGGTTCCGGTGATGGTGCTTGAGGAATAAGAGGCCGAAGCACTCTGGTTGCATCCGGTCTTGGTCGTTGTAACGGTTTTTCCCTCGTTGAGTACATCGTTGATATAGTTGCCGATGTAGGTGTAAGTGATGTAGCCGTTGCTCTCGTAGGTATTGTTCATCAGATCGTCATTGTGAACCGCATCTACGCCGAACTTCATGCTGTGATTGCCATGGTTCCAGTAGAGAACGTCTCCCACCTGCCATTTTCTCTCGTCGGGAAGAGCCTTGCGGTAGGAGTAGTAAGGCGAGCCTAGATAAAACCCGCTCGTCGATACCGCCAGGTTCACCTCCGGCACATTTCCGCCGGCGGTCAAATAGCTGTTGGTATACGTGGTGTATGGCTGCTGACTCTCGTCATTCAACTCACGGCTATACTGGAATAGCGCTTCATTACTGATGCTTGAGGTGATGAAGCTGGTGAGCTTGGCCACGCCATACTGCAAGTGGACGTAGTCATTGCCTTGCGTATCCCGCGCATAGTTGTCTGATGTGGCGGTCTGAACGCCTCCGGGCGAATCCCAGTTGAGGCGGTGATAAAGCAGGCTCAGGTGTTCTTTGGGGTTGATTTGATAGTCCAGCTTGGGAGTGTTGATCTCCTGATAGCCGGAGCGCGACACCTGGCCGATGTCCCCGGTAAGGGCCGTTATTTGTTTTGTCCAGTCTGTGACCGCCGTAGCATAGCTGATCTGCTGGCGAGCAGCCAAAGCACAAGCATAGGTATCGTCGGCACTCGCCGCGGTAACTCCTGACCCCAGCGTTAACATTCCGGTAGTTGTGTTGCAGGTTTCACCGGTGTTCAATGTTGCCGCCGGCAGAGTAAAGAAGGTTGCGGGCGAGACGGGTACCCCTACTACAGGGAAGATGCGGGAATGCTGATCATAGGTATAGATCCAGAAGAGCTTGTCCTTGATCAACGCCCCACCAGCGGTAAAGCCATAGATCTTGCGTAGGTCCTCAGGCTTGATCGGCGCGGAGACATACGAATTTGTTGAGGAGTTGTAAGTTGTAAGTTTGGCAAAATCGTTGTAGGCTGACCATTTGCTTTCGCGATCCCAGAAATAAGCTTGTCCGTGGAGCTGGTTGGTGCCGCTCTTGGTGACGGAGGTGATGACGCCGCCAGCAGCGCGGCCGTACTCGGCCGAGTAGACGCCGGTGTTGACTGCAAATTCGCGGACTGCAGCGCCGGTGGTTGAATAAGCTTCGCGGGTGCGCCCGCGCTCTTCGGCGTAATAAGCCTGGTTGTCATCAGCGCCGTCAATCTCAACGTTGTTGAGAATCGGGCTGATTCCGCGGACAGCGACCAGACCGAAGCCATTGGAATCCGATACGACGCCTGGAGTAGTCATGGCAAGGCTTGACCAGCGGCGGTTGTTGATGGGGATTTCCTGCAACGCTCGCGTGTTGAGCGAGGCGCTGAAGTCGGGCGACTCAAGATTGAGCACCGGCGCCAGTTCGGTGACCTCGACGGAGGTCGAGGAGGCACCGACCGTCAAACGCGGCGAAACGTCAGAAACCTGGCCGACCTGGACAATGACGTTCTCGGCGTGATAGGTGGCAAAGCCGGGAGTAGCAAAGGTCACCCGGTAGGTGCCCGGCTCCAGCAACGGAGCCTTGTAAAAGCCGCTGGCGTCAGCGGTGAGCTTGATTTCTGCGTTGGTCCCCATGTTGTGTATAGTGACGGAGACATTGGGGACAACGGCCCCAGAGGGGTCGAGAACGGTGCCGGCGATGGACCCTTCGGTAGACGTCTGCGCGTTCAGGGCGACTGTGCCCAAACACACGGCCAGAGTGAGGATTATCAGGCAGATAAGGCTCTGACGGATTCGATACATGATCATATTGGCTCTCCATAATACTGCTGGGGTAGAGAATGCGCTGGGCGTGCGATCGTCAGCGCTCCTAGTTGAACGACAGGCGCAACGCGTAACGCGTTGAGCACAGGAACTTTTGCATCTTCGGTTGTGGCGGCTCGTGCGAGCGAAAAGCCGCCATTGGGAGCGCCGCAGATGCATGCTGCTCGTAAAGATGAATATAGTGAGCCTGAATTAAAGCACTGTAAAAGTTTGAATGGCTGCGATTTCAGGGAGTTGATGGTTCGTGCAGGGGACTGACAAAACAATCTCCCATAAGCAGTTAGAGCGCCTTCGTAGCGCAGAGACCGGTCTGAGATCTCTTTTCTCATGCCCTCTCACGGATTTGGCCAACCACAATGGGTACTGGTGAATTCAACTGTGCGCATCCAGATCCTGACACCACAGTCAATATCGCGGCGTCCATCGCCCATCGGATGTACGCCTCTTTCCACAGGCGCATCATTGCTGCCATAACTACAGCCTGCAACCGAGCCGGGCTGCCCTCCGTACACAGCATTGCGCGATGCGTCTCACGATCACTCCTGATAAGCAGCGATAACGCACACTTTCACAAAGGGAAGCCAGTATATCCCATGCAATTTAGAGGAGCAACGTGGAAAACAGGTCAGAAACATGGGCTTGACGGGGCTGCGGCAGCGGCATTCGCGCAGAACCCGCCGCCGAATTTCTCCTTAGGGATCAGGAGGTAAATCTACTGTTTAACAGCCTTGCTCCACTCGATGCGCAGGCCGGCGCGGAAGGTGAAAGGCAGGCTGGGATAGCCGATGGGGGCGATGTGCCGGTCGTTGATCAAGTTCTCTGCCCGGCCATAGACGCTCAGCCAGGAAAGCAGCTTATAGCTCGCGCCCAGGTCCAGCTTGGCGTAGCCGAAGTCCAAATTGCGGTTGGGCAGAACCAGAGAGTTCCCCTGATTCACGTCTTCGTAGCCAAGAAATGTGGAGTCGTCGCTGCGGCTGGAAAAGGCCGAGGTGAAGACGCCGGTGAATTTTTTGCCCGCATAGCGGGCGGTTAAGAAACCCGTGTGCGGCGGCCGGCGGAAGGGACGAGCGCCCTTGAGCGGCGAGTAAATGCCCACGGGGATGCCGTCAAAGGTGGGCGCATAGCCGCCCAGCAGAGCTGCATTGTCACTGGAAAAGGAGCGCTGTACTACTGAATCCAGATAGGTGTAGCCGCCGCGGAGAAAGATGTTCTTGCCGATGCCGCTCTCGATGGTGGTTTCCACGCCCTGCGCGCGAAACGCAAGCGAGTTGAGGTCCAGCGAGTAAGCGTTTTCGCTCTCAAGCGTGGCCTCAAGAGTCTGCTGCTGCTGAGTGGTCAGGTTGGGCAGCAGCATGGGAACCAAGGCCGCGCCCACGCTTTCAATGGCCCGGCCGAACTCATTATGAAAGTAGTTGGCGCGGAAGATGATGCGCTGGCGCAAGAAGTCCTGCTCGCCTCCGCCTTCCCAGGCGCGCGTAGTGGGCCCTTCGATGGGAGAGATGTGCAACTGCTGGATCATCGCCTGGCCGCCGTTCTGCTCCAGAACGTCGTAGAGGGAGCCTAGTTCATCGGTCAGTTTGGGCTCGCGGATGCCTTGCGAGAAGCTGGCGTTCAGACGCGTTCCGCTGAAGACGCGCTTGCGCGGACGCAGCGCATAGTAGCTCAGGCTGGCATGTGGCGAGACGCCGTTGCCGATCAGTTGATAATGCTCGATGGCCGCGCCCACCGTGTAGAACAGCCGGCGCTTGAAATCACCGTGAGCGCCAAAGATGTAGTCGTAGTTGGTGCGGTTGACGGCGTCATCAATAAAGTAGACCGGCTCACGCTCGGCGGCGCGCTCATTTTCATAGTGGAAACCGGCCAGCAGAATCAGATGCGGCGTAAGGCGAAAGTCTCCCTGGTAGAGAAGCTGGTCGCGGTTATTGACCAGGTCCAGACGATTGGGATAAACGCTGCCGTTGGCCTCGCTGTAATTCATCAATGCGGGACCGATGGCGCTGTAACCGTTTGCGCCCTGGATGGTAAATGCGAGGCCGTAATAATTACCTCCGGTGAAGCTGTCAGGCGCGCCACTGCAACTGCCGGCAGGGATGCAGATGCCGGCCGGATACCATTGCTGAGATTGCTCGCGCTTGCGCGTCAGGCCGTACTGAAAGCGATTGTGGAAGTCAGGGGTGGTCTGGCTCTCCACCGATGCGCTGGCATACAGATCCTGATCGCCCTCCTTGCGGTCGTCGGCAATGTGATAAAAGTCCCAGGTGTTGGGAACGCCGGTGGCATCGACGCCATAGTGAACCGTGGCGCGAATCTGCGTGCTCCCGCTGGGCTGCCAGCCCAGGTTGGCCGCCGATGTGGCCACGTGGTACTCGTCCATCGGCAGGTCATTGGCGGTCTGCAGCCAACTGAAGGCGCCCAGATAATCCAGCTTGTTGTGCGCGCCGGCTACCTCCAGCTCTTCGCGCGATGTGGAGAGGTTGCCGGCCTCCGCCTGCAAGAGGATAGAAGGATAACTTGTGGTGCCGCGCGGAGTGGTCATGCTGACCACGCCGCTGGCCGCGTCAGCGCCGTAGAGGCTGGAGTCAGGCCCGCGATAGACTTCGGCGCGCTCGATGGCAGTGGTCGAGAGCGGCCCGAAGTCGAACTGCCCGCCAAGATCGCCAACGCTCACACCGTCGAGGAGAATCTTGTTGGAATCTGAATCGCCTCCACGGACAAACAGCGAGGTCTCTGCGCCCAACTGACCGGCCTGCACCACGACCGTTCCCGGCATGAGGCGCAGAGCGCTGGTCAGGTCGTCGCGCAGCGCCAGATCGAGCGGACCAAGAACACTGGTGGTCTCGCTGGTCTGTGGCTGGGGCGTGGGGGTTCCGGTGGCCGTGACCACGATGGACTGGCGCACCCACTCCGGTTCGAGCACAATGTTGCGCTCGATTGAATCGAGGCGACCAGCGTAAAAGACGGGTGTCTCCAACTGACGAAAGCTTTTAGCAGAGACCATGAGGAAGAAGCGGCCCTCAACACCGGTAATGATCTGGAAACTGCCGTCGGCCGTGGAGACGGCGGCGCCGACGGCCTTGCCGCCGCTGATGAGAACCACGTTAGCGCCGGTGACCTTGGCGCCGGTGGCGTCGGTGACCACTCCGCGGATGGAGGCTGCCGGACAGAGAACTGCACCGGCGACGAACAGAGACAGAGCAATGACGCGGGGCAGCACGCGCGACAGGAAGCTACGAAAAAAGGATGGCTTGGAAGCAGGCATGATGACTCCTTCGTTCCCCTCGGAACGCAAGCGGGTTAAGCACGCGAGGACCGGTCTCCTGACTTGCGCCTATCCAGCCACCTTCCCACAGGCGCGCCCCGGAAGGCTCGCCGTGCAGTGGTTCACAAAGGGCTTCCGCGACGGCGGAAAGACCCTGGCTGGTTCCCTGCCCTGGTTGATAAACAAGCCTTAGGGCCGGGGCGCTCACAGTTGCGGGGCAGTGGCGGAATTTCACCGCCTTCCCGAGCATCCTGGCAATTACCGTGTAAGGTTGTGCTGCCTTTTGACTGAGCAGCCGGTACGGCATGAAAGAGATTTCCATGCTCACAACGTTTATAGATGGCGTAGGACGGAAAGTCAAAACGCGCGGAGCAAAGAAGTTTGCCTGATCAGAAAAAAGTTTTATGGGGCTGCAATGCGGAAGAAATGGTGACCCCGGGAAGACTCGAACTTCCGACACGCAGTTTAGGAAACTGCTGCTCTATCCACCTGAGCTACGGGGCCATAACACAAATTGTACGCAGCAATTTCAGGAAACTGCTGGGCTCTCTCCTCCGGCCCGTACGGGCCGGGGCCACCTGGGCTACGGGGCCATTTAGAATCAATTACTTACGATAGGTTGAGGGTCCAATTGTCCCGTTTTCCTCACCCAAATTCTGATTGCATTATCAGATTGAGAAGGGCTAAACGAATTGAACCTGCCGAAAGCACAGTATTTCTAGGGTAGCATCACGTGACTTGCCAGAGCCAACGTATATTCGGACCGCGCAAGGGAAAAACGAACCAACGAATGAAGGCACAGAGGTGCTGACGGGTCCAGCGTCACAACGCGCTTATCAAGAAATGAACGCTACATCTGCTTGGCTCATACCAGTTTCTCCGATTGCAACTGGTACATAATACCCCGGACCGATCAAGCTCGATTCACTCGAACCAGCGTATGAGCACATACAAATACGAAGACGTTGCAGGGGGGAGAACCGATTCTCCTCCTTTGCCGTGTGCCTTTGTACGCTTCGCGTTCTGTCGCAATGAACTTATGGAATCAAAATGTGACCGACTCCGATATGTCGGCCGCGGTAACGGCGATGGTTCCGCTGGTCTTGTTGGTTCCGCTGGTCTTCACGATCCCGCCGCAATTGCCGATGGCCGTCGCATTGTCGTAAATGTCGTTGTTATCGATGCGGATCTTCGACGATGCGCTCGAGCAAACTCCAGTGGTATTGGCGGTGATCAAGGAGCTGGCCACGCTGATCGTGGCGCCAGACGCAGCGGCTACACCAGTAACACTCTGTGTGATCACCGAGCCCGTAATCTGGGTAATCCCTGTTTGAATCAAGACGGCATATTCTCCAGCGCCCATGATGATGACATTCTGCAGCGAGGCCTGGACAGGTCCGTTGCCTGGGTCGACAGTAAAACCGGAGTTGCCTTCCGAAACAGGCGAGACATCAATGACGGTGTTTCGCACTACAACATTCTGCGAGGCATTGCCACCAATTTCAATGCTATATGCCTCCCCTGAGATGAGGGACTCAATCCGGGAATTCTCAACTGTCAGATTCCCTGCGCCTGCAAAGGCAATGCCGTCAATGGTAATGTTCATGATCCTGCAGTTATCGACAATCACAGTGCCGCCGTTTTCGACGGCTATGCCATAATTCCCTGAACCCATGCCGTTGATGGTGAGATTCTGCACAGTGACTTTGACCGAGGCCGTAATGTAGATTCCATTGCCGCCGGTGAAGGTGATGCTACCCATATTTGCGCCATCGATGGTGACCGACTGCGCGATGGACACCGCGCCGAAGTCGCCCGCGTCCTTGGCGGTGATGATGCCGTACGCGGAGGTCTTGGCCAGCGCGCCAGTAAAGGTGGCACAGGGAGAGGCGAAGGTGCAGGTGTTGGAATCGCTGCCGCTCCCAGAAACCCAGGTGTGCGAGGCAGTGGTTGCGTACATGGAAGCCGAGCAGAAGAGCACGGCGGCAGAGATGAGTAATAGATGGCGAATTTTCATGGATATTTCCTCTTTCGAATTTGAGTAGCCTGGAAATAAACGAATCCGTGGTGTGGTAGACCGGCTGTCGTGCAGATGTCCTCGCCCGCGCATATCCACGTACAATTACAAAATCATGCGGTTTTAGTGCAAGCGAGTGTTCTGTCAGTGCTTCACAATGGAAATCAGCCTGTCGGAGTTATGGACGCCGGTCTTCATGTTCATCCACGGGCTCTGCAGGGTAATGCTGACTCCATTCAATTTGGACATTGCTCCCTTATCGCCATTGCGTATGACGGCAATGCCCAGAAGTTTGCTATAGAAATTCACCAAATTGGCTAAGCTGTCGGCGGAGCGGTAGCAGGCCGCCTGTCCGCCCATCTGCGCTACTAATGCGGAAGTGTCGGCGTCGTATTTTGCTCCGTCATAAACCTTCACTCCCCATTTGTCTTCGGCTGATGCCAGCATCAGAGTGAAAAGAAGAGTCAGAATCAACAGAAATGTGCTTCGAACAGTATGCATGATTTCCTCTCAATCAAAATTCAGTTAACAGCAGGATGAGTTGCCCTTTTCCGCCGCCCCGCGCGCTTAATTGCGGACAAACTTTATACCGTGGTTTTGCGTCTTGTCTACGGGCATGTTGTAGGTGTCTATCGGAATCTACGAACCAAATCCAATAGCGGTAAGCCGACCCACAGCGCGTCCGAACTGCGACTCATGTATATCCTTGGCCCATGGCCAGGGGTATGGCGGCACTCAGCAGAACAACCACACTTAATGCAAGTATCACTTTCATGGTTTTTCCTCTCATGCTTGTTTCTCACCGAGGGAGCCGGAAGACGGCTCCCTCATGGAAATTTCAATTATTTAGTGGCTATCTCGACCAACTCAACGCGGCGGTTCTTTGCCCGACCATCGTCGGTCTTGTTGGAAGCCAGGGGCGCCCAAGGCCCGGCACCGAAGGCGACCAGACGCGTGGCGGCGATGCCGTGTTTGGAAACCAGCGCGGTGATGACCGCTTGTGCGCGTGCCTGCGAGAGCCTCAGGTTGCTGGAGGCGTCGCCCACCATGTCGGTGTGGCCGACAATACCGACTTTGAGCGCAGGTTTGTTGTTGAGCAGCTTGACGATCTCGTCGATGGCCGGCTCGGATTCCGGCTTGATGACGGAACTAGCGGTGTCGAAGTTGATGCCGTAGATGGCCACGCTGCCGGTGTCAGCGATGCTGTTGGCCATGGCGGCGGCATTCAGAGTGACCTCCTGCTGCATGGCTTGCTTTTCAACGATCTGCATGTTATACACAGCCCCATATGCAATAACGTGAAGCGCCATCCATACCTCTTTGTCGCCTTTTGCGAAGTGGACCGTGGTATAGCGATCGCCTCCAGATCCCTCTTCAAACAATACCTTTCCGCCAACGGCACGCACCGCGTTCTGGTAATTGCGAATCACCTCAATAGCGCTCGGCATAGCGCCCTTCGAGGGGTCTCGTTGGGAATTGTAATCGTACCTGAAGGAGTAATGATGTCCTTCGACATCCTGTTTCTTCTCGCGGCCATTTTCCATTACCCGGAAGGTAAAGGAATCAAAGCGCAGCTCTTCGTAATCTGTGATGTTGTAATTCTGTGGGCGGGTGAGGCCGGGATAGTCTTTTGATCCGGGCTTGTCCGTTTGCGCAAAAGCAGTGGAAGCGACCGTGAGCGCGGCGAGCGCCACGAGCAGAGTGCGAAAAATATCTTTCATAGCAGCTCCTTGAAAGGTGTTGAACGTCGATTTGAGTCTGGCAGGGATGTGCGAAGATCCTGCCGCAGTACACAAGGTCGCAAAAAATCATTGCGGCATGGCGCCGTATTTTACGGTGGCGTTGCCCCTTCCCGCTGCAAAGCGGAAGCCGCCGGGCTAACGATGGTGACCCGAGGACGAACCACTTGATGGCGGTGGACCCGAATGCGAAGGCGGCGGATTCTGCGGGCGCGAAAACTGCGTGTTGCGCGTAGACTGCGTGCCGGTCGAGTGCGAGATCATTGGCTGCGCTCCATTGCCGCGAGGTGAAACCGGCAAGGTTGTTGCTCCACCTCTTTGATTTCCCGGCAAATGCGATGTGGAGCCGGAGCCAGGTGATGTGGAACTGCCAGTACCGGTCTTTGGGCCTGTACAGCCATTTGGGCCGCGTACCTGTCCGGATGGACATGCTCCTCCAGGAGTATTCGGTGGATTGCCCGACCCGTGCGGAGTTGATCCCGAACCACAGACGCCATTCACGTAGCCGGTCGTGCAGGGGACAGGCTTGTTCGGCGGGCCGCTGCCCGAGCTTGCCATGGAATGTGTGGAAGACGATGTTCCGCCATAGGCGCTGCCGGTGTGTATGCTTTGAACGCCCGTGTTGGTTTGAGTGTGAGAGGACGATCCAATCAAGCCGCCCGTGTGCGTGGTCGAGCCGGTGGTTGTGCCGGTGCTCGTGCGAGTGGTTGAGCCGGTGGTTGCACCTATGCCCGTGCCAGGGGCCGCTCCACTTCCATGCGTGGTCGTGGACGAATTCGTCGAGCCGGAGGTGCTGCCGGTGGTCGTGTTGTGGACGATCATGGCGGTTTGGGTGTGGGAGGTGGAGCCGTTCGAGCCGCCCGTGTGCGTGGTCGAGCCGGTAGTTGTACCGGTCTTAGTGCCGGTTGTGCCGTTCCCGGTTGTCGTTGGCACGGTGCAGCCTACGCCGCCACTTGGCGCCGGTCCGGTGCAGTTTGACGGTCTCCCCGGTACTGTCTTGCTTGGTTGCGTGGTCGAGGTTGTGCTTGTTCCCGAGCCAGTACCTGTAGTCGAACCTGTCGTCGTGCCGCTTCCATGCGTAGTTGAGGAAGTACTTGTCGAGCTTCCGGTTCCTGATGATGTTCCCATCGAACCGGAGCCGGGTGACGATGGCGGGATTGTCGAGCCACTCTTTGTCGCACCCGACCCGCAAACGCCATTTACGTATCCGGTCGTGCAGGGAACTGGCTTGTTAGGCGGGCCGCCGCCCGAGCTTGCCATAGAACGTGTTGAATGCGAAGTTCCGCCAGAGGCGCTGCCGGCGCTCTGCGTCGACTGGACGCTCATGTTGGTTTGAGTGTGGGTGGTTGAGCCGGTGGTTGTCCCCGTGCTCGTGCCGGTGGTTGAGCCGGTGGATGTGCCGCTTCCGTGCGTGGTGGTTGGGTTGGATGTGCCGGTTCCCGTGCCGGAGGTTCCACCCGTAGAGCCTTGCGGCGGTTTCATCGGCTGTTTGTTTCCGGGCAATCCCTCTGACGTCGTCGTCGAACCTGTGCCTGTGCCCGTGCCCGAACCGTGCGAGGGGTGAAGGCTGCCGTTGCCTACGGAGCCGTGCGAAGAATTTTCGGTGCCGTTGGAGTTGCCCTCGATGGGCGTGGGGTTCTTGTTGGAGTTGGCCCCCTGATTGTTGTCTATGGAAATGGCATGGGTGGTTGCGCCGCTGCTGGTAGATCCACTCCCATGATTGGTTCCCGCCGAATGATTGCCGGAATTCGACCTGGAAGAGATGGAACTGCCGCCGCCATTGTTCCCCGATCCCGAACCGGCAGATCGCACGCCCATGCTTCCGTGAGTGGGGTGGCCGCCATTGTTATTGGCATAGGAGGATTTGTCGTTTTTGGAGAAATTCTCGTGATGCTCCTGGAAGGAGGTTCTGCCCTGGTGCTGGTCGTGCTCGGCTAGCCGCTCTTCGGGGCGAGGGTCGTGATGGATGCCGCCCGGGCCTCCGCTGAAAGCGACGTGGCTGTCCCTTTCCACAAAGCCTCTACCGACACGCTCGTGGTCCTCGAAGGTGGTATGGATGTAGCGGCCGTCCACATGCATGATCGCGGTGTTGTAGTGGAAGTCGTGGCCGCGCCACTCTCCGCCGGCAAAGCCGATGCCGCCATAGCCGAAGCCGTAGTTTACGCCGCCGTAGTAGCCCACGTGCGGACCCCAGTAGCCCTCATGGAAGCGATACCGGCCGCCTTCCCAACCCCAGTAGGGGGGCGTCCACAGCGCGCCTTCATACGGGGCGGGCACCCATGCGCCGGAAACCCAGTAGTAGCCTTGGTTGCCATAGGCCCAGTATCCGGGCGTCCACATCATGCCGGGCTGCACGCAGGGGGGCTGCTCGTAGACGGGCATGGCAGGCGGCGCTATGCTGACAACGATTTGCGCGCCGGCAAGCGACACTGCGGAAATGAGAACGATAACCAGCGCCAGCATTAGCCAGCGCGCAGAGAGTAGAGATCGCATGGATAAATCCTCCATATTTCTTACGCAACAAACAGAAATCAAACCTGAATGCGCGAACAGTTGCACCGTTCCACAATGCATAAGCGGAAATGCTCGGCAAACCGGTTCAGGATTTCTGAAAATAATTCTGCGACGGCCTCCGGGAAGTTGAAGGCCACCCACAGTGGTAAGAGAAAGGGAAGAAAAACCGGATCAGAGACGGAAAGGGGCTATTGGGGGGTGGATCCCAGCTTTCTGCGCCATTCACCAGCCTGGTCAGGCTTTCCCCAGGCGGCGTAGAGCTGCACCAACCTATCGCCGGCTTGCGGAAGGTTGGCATCGACCGATATGGCGGGACTTTGCTTCATTAAGCCTTCATAACCGGAGAGAAGCAGCGGTTCGGCTTCGGCGTACTTGCTCTGTCCCAGCAGGCTCGCGCCCAGCAGGCTTTGCCGGTCGAAAGTATCCCAGATTTGCGTGTTTTGATTTCCTGATCCAGTCATCGCCTCGCGCAGCAGAGATTCGGCCTCGGCAAATTTCCGCTGCGTCAATCGCAGACGCGCCAGTGCCGTCAGGCAACTTCGAGTTGCAAGTTCGCCTGGCTGGAGTCTCTTGCGATCCAGCGCGAGAGCCTCGGTCAGCGTTTGCTCAGCTAGATCGTTCTTGCCCTCATCCTGGTACAGCACACCCAGGTAGGTCGTCGCGGTTGCCACATTGAGATGCTCAGCGCCCAGCACGCGGCGTGTGTCTTCGAGGACTTTGAGGAGTATCGGCTCCGCCTCTTTAAACCTGCCCTCGGCGTCATAAATCAATCCAAGAGCTCTCGCGGAAGTGATCGTCCATTGATTATTCTCGCCATAAATGCGTTTGAACGTCTCCTGGTTCTTGACGGCAATCGGTTCGGCTTCGGCGAATCTGCCAAGACTGTACAGGGTCTGAATAAGGCCGTTTTCGTAGACCAGGGTATACATGTTTTCCGGGCCGTTTGTGCGCCGGCTGATCTCAAGCAATTGCCTCATCATGCTGGCGGATTCGGCATAGCGCCCCTCAAGACGGTAGATGGTGCCCAGATTGTTCATATCAATCAGGGTGCGAGGATGTTCCGCGCCTAAAACGCGCCGGTCGCCCGCCAGAACCTCGGCTTGCAGCTTCTCCGCCGCGTCGGTCTCCTTCTTCCACCGGTAGATCATGACAAGAACGCGACGGGCTTTCAGCGTGTCGGGATGATCGTCGCCATGCAACCGGCGCGCGATCTCCACAGCCTCATTTGCATACCGCTCGGCGGCGTCCAGCTTTCCTTCTTCGCTACAAGTAGTTGCCAGACCGTAAAGGGCCTCATAGAGCTCCGCCAATTTATTTGGATAGAGGCGTTGCCGCACTTGCACAATACGAGTAAACATCGCGTCCGCCTCGGGAAACCGGCCTACGGAGTAGTAAATCGCTCCCAGATCCACGGCGGTATCTAAAGTCGCGTTGGCCTTCTCGCCCAGTGTCTTCGTTTGCGCTTTTAACACCTGTTTGAAGAGAGATTCAGCCTGCGGAAACCGCGTCAGGTCTCTATCGGTTTGGGCAAGCTTTCTCATGCTGTACAGCGTCTCGGCGGCATATTCTCCCAACGATTGCCGCCGCAGTTCGACCGCGCGCTCGAATTGGCGCTGCGCCTCTGGAAAAAGCCCGAGATCCAAATAACTCTCGCCAATCGTCTGGCGAACCGAAGCCTCGACGAGCGGCTGGCTGGCAAATTTCCCCTGGATGCGCTCGGCCGCCCGGTCCAGCGCCGTGCGAACCTTCAGGTCCGGGTCGGGATTGCCATTCGCGCTGTTCTGATTGGAAGGACCGGCCTGGGCCAGCAAATCTTTTTCCAGAAATTCATTGATGCTGAGGGCGGTCGTGGCCTCGGTGTTGGCGCGATTGCGGTCTTCGGCAGCGGCTTTTTCTGCTGCGATAGCGGCCTGTTGCGCGGCAATGGCCCGATCCCGGTCGGCTTGCGCCGTGCGCTGCGCAATTTGCGCGTGGTCCTTTTGCACAAGTGCTTCCTGCGCTGATTGCCGGGCGTGTTCTGCTTCGATGGAAGTGACAATCATGCCCACAAGCAGCGATGCAGCCGCCACTGCTATCGCGGCGCTTTGCACTTTGTAGCGCTTGATCAGCTTCACGAAGCGGCGACCCCACGACTGCCGGACAGCGCTCACCGGAAAGCCTTCCAGCCAGGCGCGAACGTCATCGGCAAGCGCCCCCACGGAGGGATAGCGCTCCGCGGGGTTCTTTCGCAATGCCTGCAAAATCACGGCATCCAATTCACCGTGCAGTTCCTTGCGGCGGTCGTGCGACCTGCTGCTGGGGAGCCTGGGCTCCATCTCGCAGATGGCCCGCATAGCCTCGAGCGGTGTGGCGTCCGGCAAAGCGAATGGATGATGGCTGGTCAGCAGCGAGTAGAGCAGAACGCCCAGGGAAAAAACGTCATTGGCCGTGGTCAAACGCTCGCCGCGCACCTGCTCCGGACTGGCGCACTCGGGCGTCAGCAGCCGCGTGGTGGAGAGCTGCTGTTCTCCTCCATTTTGAATCAACTTGGCAATGCCGAAATCGAGCAGCTTCGGCGTGCCATCGCTCACCGTAACCAGGATGTTGGCCGGCTTCAGATCGCGATGGATGACCAGTTGGCGGTGCGCGTATTCGACAGCCGAACAGACCAGCAGAAAAACTTCCAGTCGCTGGCGGAGATTGAGCTGCTCGCGGTCGCACCATGCGTCGATTGGCAGGCCATCGACATACTCCATCACCAGGTAGGGCGAGCCGTCCTCCAGCATGCCGCCGTCAAGCAGGCGGGCAATGCTGGGATGATTCAGCGACGCGAGAATCTGACGCTCTTCGCGAAAGCGGCGAATCTCCCGCTCGGAGAGCAGGCTGGCGCGAAGCAGCTTCACGGCCGCGCGCTGATCGTACTGCTGATCGGCCCGGCGCGCCTCCCAAACCACGCCCATGCCGCCACGACCGATCTCCCGAACCAGTTGCCAAGCCCCGATGCGGCGTCCGGCAAGCGTGGCCGGAGCTTCGTCAGCCAGATCCACAAGCGGCATCTCCGGAGAATCGCCTTCAAGAAAATCGGGCGACTCCTGATACGCGGCCAACAAGGAACGCACTTCTGCGATGACCTCTTTCGACTCCGGCTGCGCGTCCAGATACGAACCCCGTTCGGGCTCGTCGAGTGCGATCGCGGCGGAGAAAAGCTCCTTTGCGCGTTTCCAGTCGTTGGGGTTCACGGCTCGCTCTTCCCCTCTAACAGCCGTCTTCGAATCCATGTCTTGGCAACAATCCATTCCCGCTTGACGGTGCTCTCGGAGACGCCAACCGCTTCGGCGGTTTCCGGAATACTGAGTCCGGTGAAATAGCGCAATTCAACGATGCGGCCCTGCATGGGATCGAGCTTCTCCAGCTCTTCGAGGGCTGCATTCAGTTCGAGAATCTCGACGTTGGGCGGAGCGGTGACGGCATCGGAGTCGATCAATGTGAAGCTGGCGATTCCGCCGCCCCGCTTCCGGCTCTTTCTCGCGCGCGCATGATCAATCAGGATGGTCCGCATCAGCCGCGAAGCAAATGCGAAAAAATGCGTGCGGTCCTTGTAATTTGGTTGCTTCGTCTGGGCCAGCCGCAGCCATGCCTCGTGAACCACGGCCGTGCACTGCAAGGTAGAGGAAAGTCCCTCGCGGCCGCACTGACGCCGGGCGATGCGGCGCAATTCAGGGTACGCCAGTTCCACCAGCCTGTCGAAAGCCGCAGGCTGCCCCGTCTTCCACTCACGAAGTAGGGCAGTAACGCAGAGCTGGGATTCCGGGCGTGACTCCAACTCGGAACGCTTCAAAAGATGTACTCCTTTAATATGTCACTTATACTATTCCGATCTCGCCAATGCCACGCTTTTATTTGTCTCGGGGGCACTGTGGCCGGTTGCGTTAGTGACAAGGCATGGCTAAAATCGCGATGGCCCGAATTGTCGGTCAGAACGAAGCCGCAGGCGCCGCGGCTTCGTTCAAGTCGCCTAGTGTCAGATTTCCAGTTGCTGTGAAATACCCCTGCCTGTACTATTTCTTGCAGGACGAAGATTACTGTAAGCTATTGAATTCTAAGAGTGGTAGGCGAGGCGGGGATCGAACTCACGACAACCGGCTTAGAATGCCGCTACTCGTTCCGCGCAGACGTTCCACTTTCAGCTAACTGAACAACGTCTCCGAGCTGGTCCCAATGGGTTGAAATATGGATTGAAGCTGGTACACTCTGAAACCTGCATGAACATTGGACCGAACCCATTTTCCAAACCATTGAAAGAGTTCCTTTCTGTCCTATTTAGTCTGTTTGATTGCGTTTAATTCTCTCTAAATTATTTATAATGAATGATATATACATTTTAGAAAACTGCTGGGCTCTCTCCTTCGGCCTTTACGGGCCGGGGACACCCGGGCTACGGGGCCATGAGAATCAAATACTTACGATAGGCTGAGGGTTCATTTTCCCGTTTTCCTCACCCAAATTTCGGATGCAACTGGCAGGTCGAGGTCAGCTATACGATTCGAATCTGACAAATACAACGTACAGATAGGGTAGCATCGGACAACTTCCAACAGTCAATAGGTTGTATAGGAAAGCAGGCAGACAGAGGAACGCGCGATTGCAATGACCAAGCAAACGCTGGCTTACACGAGTGATTACGCCAGTTGAGAATACGCCCCTCGTATCACATATTTCAGTTTCATATCCCAAGCCAGTCATCCTGCCGATACCGCCAGCCATCCTTCATCTCTTGCCGCTCTTACGAATTCACTTTGGTGGAGCGGCGCTTCCCGCTAAGGTTGCCCTGCAGCAGCCATTACGGAGTGAGACGGGGAAAGCCGGATTCGCGCTGGTTCTTCAATCCGGCGTTTGGCGGGCGCTCAAGTGAGAAGCGACGACGTTCGACACCTGTTGATTCCGCCGCTTGCGCTGTATTGGAGAAATTGTGCTTCAAAAGGGAGGAATTCGTGCGCAGGATCCTATGGATTTTCAGCTTGGCTTTCGTTATTTCTTTTACCGCGTCCGCACAAAGTGCCCCGAGGGCGGAGATCTTCGGCGGGTACACGTACAACAGGGTAAGCGGCTTCACTATTCCCTTTGAAACTCTCTTCAATACGCAGGGGCTAGCGTTTCCGGTTCCAGCCTATGACTTGAACGGTTACACCGGTTCGGTTGACGTGAAGGTCTACAAATGGCTAGGCGTAACGGCGGAGATCACTGACTTGTACGGCACTCCAATCAAGACGATCGACTCGACGCCAGTTAATGCACGGGAGCATGAGTACAGTTATCTCGCCGGGCCAAGGGGTAGCGTCTTGTTCCGTCATGAACGTTGGGCTCCGTTCATACAGGCTTTGTATGGCGGAGCACATGGCACTGCGCTGGTCGTTATCCCGGGAGAGACTGGTTCGTTCTACACAAGCGAAAGAAAGTACGCCGTGGACATTGGCGGCGGTCTTGACCTCAAACTCAATAAGCACGTTGCAGCGCGCCTCGTTCAGGCTGAATACGCAGTTACACACTTAGAGAGCGGTCAGCAAAATAATTTGAGAATCTCCACGGGATTTGTGTTTCGGTTCTAGTACAGAGCCTGCGGCACAAGTCTGGCTGGACACGGCTAGGAGTTCGCGCAGGCAATCAAAATATGGCCTGCCATGCAGGCTTCGCCGGAGAGGAGATTGACATGAGCGCTCTAGAGTGGCTTCATCAAGGGAAATGGATCATCGGCTTGGGCATGTTGCCACTTTTGTTGATGGTGGGAGGGTGCGGATCGAGCGGTATAAGCGGATCGAGAGGCGGGCAGAGTCTTTCTCCAAACCTTACGTTGACGCTCTCCTCAGCTTCACTGATCGCTTTGCAGGATGGCACACCTGCTCCCGTCACCGTCACTATCCAGCGCCCGGCTGGTGACACCAGCGCTGCCACGCTGAGCACAAGTTCGCTTCCTGCCGGCTTACAGGCTCAGATCACCTCTCCCGGCTCAGGCAGCAGTGGATCGGTGGCTTTCACTGCGCAGGGCGCGGCTTCCGCCGGAACATATCCGATTACGATTCAAGCCTCGGACGCATCGGCGACAGGAAGCGCCCAACTCCAGATCAACGTGGCGATAGTTGCCACCGTGGGCGCATCCATCAACACAAATGCCGGGGTCAACGGTTCCCTTGAGAACTTCATGTCAACGTCGTTTGAGCCAACACAAGACGACCAGGATTTCTTCTTCCATCACCCAAGCGACACTACGCCGCTGAACAATCTGCAATCGCAGCATATTCGCATCCAGGTCATGTGCCATGGCTGCCTCAGCGGTAGTCCATGGATATCGAATTCGTCACCTCAGCAGGCCGCCGACTGGGATTTTTCGCAGTTGGATACGACGGTACAGCCCATTCTGAGCGTGACCGACCACAGCCCCGAGTTTCAAATTGCCAGCGCGCCCAACTTTCTCAATGATTCTTCCGCCAATTTCATCTTTAACACGACGAACGTCAATCTCTTCGCTCAGTATTGCGCAAACCTGGTACGTTACTACAACAAGGGCGGTTTCACCTGGGGCGGGCAAACATTCGTTTCGCCGTCCTACCCGCAACAGCACATCACGTGGTGGGGCATCTTCAACGAATACAATATCAACGGCCTCTCGGCGGAGCAATATCTTCAGCTTTACAACACAGTCGTCCCGGCAATGCTCGCCGTGGATCCCACCATCAAGTTCTCAGCGCTGGAGCTTGCAGACGAGGACATCCTGACCAACGAACTACGAGGCGATTTGTCAACATTTGTAGCCGGTGTAACCGCGCCCGTGGGTAGTGCTTCGACGCATTTCTATTCTGCCTTCGACCAGACCCAGACTGACGCGCAGGTTTTCAGCTCGGTCCCGACATTCCTATCCCACGTTGCGTATATCTATCAAGTGTTGCGATCGCAACCGAGTCTTGCGAATGTTCCCGTGTGGGTGACGGAAAACAACGTCAACGCCGACTGGGATAACAACGGAATGAGCGCCATCAACCATGGCCAGGTCTTTGTTCTCGATCAACGCGGGACGAGCGCGTTCTTCGCCGCGTGGCGGCCTTATGTGTTTTCGCAATTGGGACAGGCCGGAGTGCAGGGAACATATCATTGGATGTTTGGGTCCAATGCCCAGTTCGGCGAAGTGAACGACAGCACGGCTGTTCCCTACCTGAGCTATTGGGTGGACTACTATCTGGAGCGCTATTTTCCCTTCTGCGAATCGGGAGCATTGCCGAATTGCACCACGGCCCCTCCCAGTATTCTGAACCTGACTTCGACAGAACCGGCGGATGCTCAGTCTGTCGAGATTCTGGCAACGCGCAACGCGGACAACTCGGTGGTGGTGATGGTGGCGGACCATGCCGTCAACGCGCCGAGCGACAACAACGGACCCGGAGCCCCGCGAACGGTCGTTGTCGATCTTTCCGCGCTGGGACAATTCTCCAGCGGGACCCAATTGACGATCGACACGAACACCGACATTACGAGCGGTCCCGCGCCGGTTTCCATAACTCCGGATTCGCGAATGACTCTGAACCTTGGGGGGTACGGCGTGACCTTTGTTAAGCTCACACCATGAACGGTCAAGAGGCGCCGCATACCGCGCGTTGTCATTCCCCGGCTTCCGCGCGCTACACTGATAATCGCTGGCTCAAGAAGCCGGGCTGGCCAGTTCCTGGCGTTCTAAGAGGGTCGCGGAGGTAGCTGTGAGCGGGTACTATCCATTTCTTTACAACTTGCTCTCCGCTTTCAACGCCATCACATTCACTCTGCTTTCCTTTTTGTGGCTTCACGATTACCGAAAGCGCCGGACACACTGGGGCGGCTTTCTTTATCTCTACATTGTCGTTACCTGCGCAGTTCTCTTCCTTGCAAATTTAATCGATCAATTTTCATGGGCACTCGTTTATCATCCGGTGCCGTATCTTGTGTATGCGCAAATCGTCACGAATGCATTTATCCCGCCCTTGATGTTTCACTTCTTTTATCGAAACGAGAAGGAATACTTGCCCGGCCGCTCAGGCTGGAAGGTGGCGCTCATCGCGGATTACGCATGTGGAGCGATATTTGTAGCGCTGGCGCTTCATATGCCGGGTCCGTCACGCAACTTCCTGACCGATAGATCGGCACTGATGGCTTATCGTTTGCTCATGGTGATTGCCGCGACGGGAAGCGGAAGTGCGCTGTGGACCTCCCAGCGCCCCGACACCGATCTGCTCTATAGAAATCAACGCCGCTCGCTGACAATTCTGTGTGCTGTGTGGACCTTCATTTATCTCTTCGCGACCGCGGGAGGGTGGGGAGGCGTAATAGCAATGATGTTGCCGTTATGCTTCGGGTATTTCGTCACATACTACGTCGAGCGATTCACTTTCTTTGACGTCCTCATCAAGAAAGGAGCCTTCACTTTCTTTTCGCTCCTCCTTTTGATGCTGTATTTTCAGATCGTTCCGCCATTTCTGCAACGAATCTGGTATGACAAGACAATCGGCAGCTTGGCCTGGGCTCTTTCGATTTGTCCTATGGTGCTGGTAACACCCTGGGGGCATCGCAAGCTTTCGTCCTGGCTCGACCGCCGCTGGCTGGGCCGCCAGTTTGCTCCGGCCGAAGCGGCCAAGCACTTTGTTTCCGGATTGCATATCGCCATTAACGAAGACGAACTGGCAAGCCGGGCGGAACGGCACTTGAGCGAAATATTCCGATCGACGGTTATCATGGTGCGTGGTCCAGCTCCGCCTCCTGCCATTGAAAAGGAAGCAGGATGCATGCAGGCGCCAATCCGGTTGCATGGCAAGGAGATCGGCATTATTCGTATCCTTGCGCGGCCTTACGGTCCCCGTTTCCTCAGCGAAGACATCGACCTGCTGGTATCGCTTGCGGAGACCTTTTCGTTTCTGCTGGAAAACCTGCGGCTGCGCGAACAGCACATCCAACAGGAAAAGCGGGAGCAGGAACTGCTGCTGGAGACCAACCGCGCGGAACTCCGCGCGCTGCGCGCCCAGGTCAATCCGCATTTCATGTTCAACGCGCTGAACACGATTGCCGGATTGATTCCGCGTCGTCCGGAACGCGCCGAAGAAACGATCGAGCAGTTGGCGGAGGTCTTTCGTCATACCCTGCGCCGCTCCGAGCGCGAGTGGGTGCGCCTGCATGAGGAGTTGGAAGCGGTACGCGCCTACCTGGCCATTGAACAGACCCGCTTCGGTGATCGCCTGCAGTTTTCAGTTGAGGCATGTGAAGGGACCGAAAGCGTCAGGATTCCCGCGATGATCGTGCAAACTCTGGTGGAAAACGCAGTCAAGCACGGAGTGGGTTCTATCCGCACACCAGGAAGGATCGATGTGAATGCAACAGTTTCGGCTGAGCGCCTGCGGATCGAGGTGCGCGACAATGGACCGGGCTTCGAGGAGTCCGCGATGCAGTCGTTTCATTGCTCCGGTGGCGGCCACGGGCTGCGCAACATCCGCGAACGGCTACAGGGATACTTCGGAGACGCGGCACAACTCAGCATTGGGCGTGATTCCACGCTGGGGATCACTTTCGTGAACGTCGAGATGCCGAGGACGGCTCAAGTCGTCGAGGTGGCGCCATGATACGCGCGCTGCTGGTGGACGACGAGGAGCCCGCGCGCGAGCGATTGCGCGAGTTGCTCCGCCCGATTCCGGACCTGGAGATCGTTGGAGAAGCCGCGGATGGCGAAGAGGCTATCCAGAAGGTTGTTGAGCTTCGGCCAGAGCTTATATTGCTCGATATCCAGATGCCCGGCATTAACGGCCTTGAAGTCGCGGCGTGTCTTCCGCGTCCGCGCCCCAAGATAGTTTTCTGCACAGCATTCGATCAATATGCTGTGGATGCCTTTGAACTGCACGCCATGGACTATCTGCTCAAACCGGTGAATCGAATCCGGCTGGCCCACGCCATAGAACGGATACGCCAGGAAGACCCACTTAAGGCCGAGATGAACCTGACTCGCTTAACCCGGGAGTTGCCACTGGTAAATGCGCGGTTGCTAGTCCGCTGCGGTGATCGGTACCTCGTGGTTCCGCAGCGCGATGTCGTGTACTTTTCTTCCGAAGGAGGCCTCACGCGGGCGTACACCCGCGAACGAAAGTACGTGCTTGAGCCCACCTTGAACGATCTCGAAGATGGGCTCGATGCCGCGATTTTCTTTCGCATCTCGCGGGCCTCAATCGTGAACCTGAACTCGATCGTCGAAGTCCGGCCATTGATCGGAGGAACTGCCGACGTCGCGCTAAACACGGGGGTAATCTTGGATGTCAGCCGACGCCGGGTGCGGGAGTTGCTGGAGCGGTTGGGTGGCGCCACGCGCGTGGTTTCGCACAAGGAATGACCTCTTGTGTTAACCATAGGTCTACGGCTTAGGTGCCACGAGCGCCGGACAGAATCGGTCCCATGAAACGCCCTGTAGACTGGAGGATTCTGGGATGACGCTCAATCTCTAGTGCCGTATCGACAGTGCTGGGCGTGGGGAATCTCGCGGTTGCCGATGCTGTAGGAGCGGAGCATTGTGGATACGGCGATTTGCACTAGAGATTTGGCGTAAACCGAGGATCAGCGCTTGCACAACAAAGAATGCCGCACGTAAAACGGATCACGGATCATCTTACGATTCCGTAGATCTGCAGCGACTTTGTGACGCGATGTTCGAGTCTCAAAACTTCAAGGCGTCAGAGTGAAGGTTCCCACGGTTTGGAGCGTGGCTGCTTTGTCCGAGTCGCCGAGGTAGACCGTGTAGGTTCCCATCCCGAGTGTCCAGGCGCTGCTGCCCGTATTCCAATACGACAGTGGATGCGAAGAGTCGTTCTCGTCGACTTCAATGGTAACGGATTGCGAAGCTCCTGGCTGCAAAGGAACTTTCTGCCATCCCACAAGGCGTCGCGGCGGCTCGTTGAGCGATGCCGGAAGCCCGAGATAAACCTGCGCAACCTCCGATCCAGCAACGGCGCCCGTATTGGCGAGCCTAAACGAGACCTGAATGTTGGGGTTCGACGCCGATGAGAGGTTATTCGCCAGGCTGGCATTGGTAATGGAGTAGGTGGTGTACGAAAGCCCAAAACCAAAAGGAAAGAGCGGCGTCAGCCCCTGCGAATCGAACCATTTGTATCCAACGTTGTAACTCTCGATGTAATTCACATCGAAGGGTGTTACATCGTCGGGGGGTTGAGGGATGACCGGGCGGGGCAACTGCGAATCCGATGACGGGAATGTAATCGGCAGTTTACCTGAAGGATTGACGACGCCGAAGAGCAAATTGGCGATGGCTGGCCCTCCATTCTGTCCCGGGAACCAAGCTTCAAGAACGGCTGAAACCTGGCTGAGCCACGGCATCAGGACGGGGCCATCGCTCTCAATCACAACGATGGTGTGGGGGTTGGCGGCCGCAACTGCGGAAACGAGAGCGTCCTGATTGATGGGCGTGGTGTCGACGTAATCCGTAAGCCCCAAGGTTGTCTGATCCATGCCCTCGCTGCCCCAGTTATTCACGAAGACGATTGCAACCTGTGACGCGGCAGCCAGATTGGCGGCGGCATTGGCGTCAGAACCGTCCGCATACTGGACATGCGCATTGGGCGCTACGGCCTTAATCGCCTGCATTGGAGACGAGGGATCCCAGGTGACGGTAGCCCAGCACGGCGGACACGGTTGCGGCCCGGAGATTCCTCCGCCAACCGGATTAACCTGTGCCGAACCGCCTCCCGAAAGAACCCATGTGTCGGCATGGGAGCCGATCACGGCAATCGATTGAGTTGAGGAGGCATTGAGCGGCAACTGGCTATTAGCGTTCTTGAGCAAAACCGCGCCCGTCTCTTCGATTTCCTGAGCGATCGCGGCGTCGGCTTGTGCGGGAATGGGCTGGATGGTCTGTGGATAGTCGAAGAGGCCAGAGTAATACATGGCGCGAAGGATGCGGTGCACCATGTTGTCTAGCGTGGCCTGCGAGACGCCGCCTAAGGCGATGGCCTGACTGAGCGAAGAGAAGTAGTACTGGTTGGGCTGTTCCTGATCGAGCCCGGCGTTGGGACCCCCGAATGTGTCGGTCGTTGCCCACCAATCGGTCATGACAAAGCCAGGAAAGGACCAATCGGTTTTCAGAATGTCGTTGAGCAGATAGTTGTTTTCGCAGTTGTAGACACTGTTGGTGAGGTTGTACGAGCACATCACCGCCTGGGCGTTCGAATCCTTGACGCTGATTTCAAAGGCCAGCAGATCGCTCTCACGGCCGCCGCGCTCATCGATCACCGAGTTGGCAGTCATCCTGCCACTCTCCTGATCGTTGAAGCTGAAGTGTTTCATCATGCCGATGATGTGCTGGGCCTGGACAGCGGAGATATGCGCGGCGTTGATTTTTCCCGCGAGGATGGGATCTTCGCCCTTGGTCTCAAAGGTTCGCCCGTCGCGAGGTTCGCGCCCAAGGAGATTCACGTTCCCGCCGGTATTTACATTCATCCCGTAGTCGGCGAGCTCGATGCCGATGACCGATCCATACTTGGTGGCTTCACTCAGATCCCAACTGGCGGCATTGGCAATAGCAGAGGGCAGCGCAGTCGCCTGCCCCGCGTCCGCGCTGACCCCGACGCTTCCATCAGATATATAGAGAGCCGGAATGCCCAGGCTGGGAATGCCCGGCATCCATCCGCCGGCGCCCTGAGGAACGGTGTAACCGTAGGTCAGGTTGGTGGTCACTCCTCCCATCACCATCTGCAGCTTTTCGTCCTGCGACATCTGCGCAAGCATGTCGTCGGCCCTCGTATCGTAAACGGTGGAAGGGGTCGGCGGCGGCTGTTTCTGATTCGAAGCGATGGTTCCACCGCAGCCGGATAGGATTGCGGTTGAAATCAGGGTGATGAGGATTTCTGCGCGCCGTGTGAGTTTCTTCGTATTCTTCATTTGGTGTACTCCTATTGGGAGCGGGGAGCGCCCGTGCAAAGGGACTAGAATTCCACGTTGATTCCTACACTGGGCATGATTGGCAGGAGGTTACCGCGTCCTGCTTCAAGGTAGCCAGCTTGTACCATATCGGGGACGAAGCCCCAGTACTGCGGATTGGAGTGGTCAGTAAGATTGGTGACTTCGGCATAGAGTGTGAACTTTGAACGTTTACGGTAGAAAGCTTTGTTGACTCGCGTATCGAGCCGGAAATAGGCTGGCATACGGACCTGATTCGGCAAGGCAGTGAGAGGAAAATACCAGTTACCTTCGTATTGGGTAGGCGGCCCGACATAGCCCGGGATGGGAAAGCCGCTGCCGTAGCGCGCGTTGGTGCTGACGTTGATCGAGGCGCTGGCGCGATAACTGGCAAAGACATTCAACGTGTGGCGCTGGTCGTAGTCACCCCAGAAATGCGCGCCGGTGGTTGCGTCGGTAAATCGCGAGTAGCCGAGCGTATAGGAGGCCCAACCGGTGAGGCCGTTGTCACTGCGGCGCTGGACAGTAAACTCCAGCCCGCGCGAGTATCCGCGTAGCGAGTTGGCTAGAACCGGGCCGAGCTGCGGAAAGAGGATGGCTCCATAAGAGGCCAGACGGAATTGGCTGTCGGCGGAATAGATGCCGTCGCGTTCCTGACGATCGTAGGCTTCCATGCGCACCCTAAAGCGATTGCTCAAGAGTTGCTCAACAGCCACGGAGGCCTGATTGGAGCGCTGAGGTCTGAGATTGGGCGTTGCGAATTCGCCATAGAGATCAACCAGATCAGGAAACTGGGAGTACTGGCCGGCAGCCAGTGTAAGCCTGGTTTGAGCTAATGGAGCGATCGACAAGCTCAACCGCGGCAGAAAGACATTTGCGTCGTTGTGGCTAAAATGGTCCCAACGTCCGCCCACGATCATGTTGATTCGCTTATCGGCGAAGGAGAGAACATTTTGAAGATAGGCGCCGGGTTGGGAAACGCTCTTGGAAAACGACGCGCTCTGGATCAGCGTGCTTGAGAAGTATTCCGTGGCGTAGTTCCACGACTCATTTTTCAAGTAATCGCGACGGAGAAGGCGGTAGATGCCACCGGCCTCGAAGACATCATGTTTGCCGAGTTGGCGCGTGAAGTCCTCGCGATATCCGGTCTCAAGGCCGTTGGACCGCTCAAGCAATTCCTTGCTGATATCATTGTTATTTGCCGAATCGATGGAGGCATAGAACTGCGCCCGCGAAAGTGTTACTGAGTTAGACCATATCCAGCGTGCGCTGGCGAGGGCGCTGCTGCTGCTGGCGTCCTGGAGCTGATCGTAGCCTAGAACGCTTGAATCGTCCTTGGATACACTGGTCTGCCCGTAGATACCGCTGAGGAGAATCTTGTTGCGCGCATTGGGAGTGTAGGCGAGAGTGCCGTGCATGTCGTAGAAGGTAGGCGAGAGACCGTTGTTCTTGCCTACCAGCAGACCTATGTAATCCTTGCGCGCCGAGGCCAGCCACGTGGCTTTTTTGGACGTGCCGATCGGACCTTCGCCACTCATTGTAGCCGCAACCATGCTCACATCGGCGCGATACGAAGTGCGGCTGGAGTCGCCTTCGCGAGTATCAACATCGAGAACTGACCCGGTGAAGTCGCCATATTGCGCGGGAACATTGCTGCTGAGGAGCGCCACAGTGTCCAGGAATCCGCTTTGGAGCAGGCCGACGGAGAGAGCGTTGCCGCGATCGTCGAGGATGTCATGGAAGGGGTTAGTAAGCAGCGCGCCGTCAACGAAGACACCGATCTCCGAGGGACCGGCTCCGCGCACCGTGAACTGGGAGTATAAATCGTTGTTGGCGGCGACGCCCGGCAAGGATTCGACCGAGCGCATCGGGTCGTCAAAGAGCACCGACGCCAGGTTCTTAATTTCCATGTTGGTGAGGGACTGTTCGACTGGCGCGTCAGTGTGCACCTGTGAAAATGGACCAGCGTTTACGCGGACGTTTTCCGTTCGCCGCAACGCATCCTGGCCCAGCAGCAGCTGCACTTCATTGGCAATGCCCGCTTGCAGGTCGAGTTTTTCCCGGAGAAGTTCGAGTCCCACCGCGCTGACGTAAAGATCGGCCCTGCCCGGAAGTACGTCATCGATCTGGAACTCTCCAGTCGCCGATGTGACCGTCTGCAGATGCTGGCTCCGGATAGCCACCAGGGCCTTGGCGATGGGCTCGCCGGTTTTGAGATCGATGACTTTGCCGCGAATGCTGGTTGGTGGAAGCAATTTGATCGGGAGGCGAAGATTCATCCCTGGTCGAAGTTCAATTCCGGCAACTTGAAAACGCGGAAATTTGTCGCCCTCGACGGTGACAGTGTAGACGCCTGGCGGAAGCAGCGGGATGAGGAAACCTCCTTTGGCATCGGTATCGTCGTTCCGTTCAAGGCCTGTGCCTTGATTGACAGCCGACACCTTTGCGTTGGGCACAGCAGAGCCTTGGGCATCGGTCACCGTTCCCGAAAGATACGCGAGGGCCTGCCCATCCTGCGCGTGCGCCGAAACGCACACCAGCAGCATGCAGACTACGATCAGCAAATGACCTGCGATGCCGCGAACTTCTCTTTCTCTTGCCAACATGATTCGCTCCTTGCCGTAGAACGCTGTTTATCCAGGTCCGCGCGCCGGTCCGGATTGCAACAGGTGTCCGCTTGTTATGGGCTCGGTTTTTTATTCTGCACCTGTTCCACGCACTCGTCGCCGGCCTGTTTCTCAATCCAGCAGGCAAGCTCTTCAGTTTCCAGCACTGACTCGCGAAATTCCTCGGTACGAATGGAAACCGGAGATTCGACGCCCATGCTGATGCCAAAAGCAGACTGGATCGCCTTGTCATTGCGCAAAGTCGCATCGAGAACCCTGTCTATGGCCGTTGATAGCTCCGCCGGCGGCGGACTCACTCCGGGCGGCGGGAGTCCCGAGAAGAAGATCGGCTCAAGCTCGAGCTTGAGCCGTCTTGTGCTTTGCTCCACTTCCCGCGCGTGTATGGCTACCATCGATAGGTACTGGCGCCGCGCCGCCGCAGAGAGATTCTCGCCGTTGCTCGAGCTGGCCATTTCCGCGAGGTGCTTGAGCACCCAAGCATGTCGGGCGGCATTGCTGGAGCTTGCGGAGATCTCCGCGGAAAGCCGCGTGACGCGCTCGCGCAGTTCGGATTCAGGGGGCGGCGGCAATTGGCTCGCTAGAAACTCGCTGATATCCGCCTGCGCTGAAAGGTTGGAGTTGCCGCCAGAGACTTCAGGAGCCTTTCCCGAGACATTGCGAGCCGTAGTGACGGCGCGGCGCAATGCCTGGGAGTAGCTCAAAATCTCGATTTGGACGGCGGGATTGGCGCGCACCGGCGCCAGCGCCGCGAGGATCTCCTGTTTGCGCGCATCGTTTTGGACAATGCCCTGCACATGGAGCCGTTGATCGTTGGCCAGAGTGACTGTGATCTCGCCGCCAAGCGTCGCGCCAACATGGTCGAGGAGCCACGTGGTTTCCATTTGCAGATCCGGTGTGGCGACCGAGGCCTGGCCCTCAGCTGGCGGCAACAGCTCGGCGTCTGGCTCAAACACCTGGGCTCGGGTATTCTCCGGTGACTCCTGCTCATAGGTGTCCTCCGCAATGGAGTAGTCGTAGATTGCTGGCTTCGAAGGCTCGCTTGCAGATGCGGAAACTGCCGCCCCGGCAAGCCGGAGGTTAATGCCCGTGGCGCGCAGACCCTTTCTGCGAATGATAAGCACGGCCTTGAGCAAAGGATCCGCCGGGTGATTGGGCCCGATGCTGAGGCGATATTCCGCGCCTTGCCGCGAGACCTTTGCACGGGTAGCATCCCCTGCCAATTGGACAAAGCTGGCGGCTGACAGGTCAAGACGCCACAGATCCTGGGGGTGGTTCAACAACATCAGCGGCGGCTCGGTATTCCGCACGAGCCGAGGATGCGTATGAGGAATGTAGAGCAAAGCGCTTCCGTCGCGCTGACGCCATTCCGCCGCCAGAAGATGTCCGGATTCGTCAAACAGGCGACGCGCCGTAACCCCGGACCTGCCCGCATGCCAAATCTCAATGCGGCGGCGCTCGATCGGTCTCGCCTCTCCGCTTCTGCGCGTTTCCCATGAAAGCGAACGATGAAGGACTAACGATGCATCGTTAGCGCTCGCGGTTTCAGCAACGCTCACCTCTGTCAGCAGTTCCGGGGCACTTACAGGAACCGGCGAGAGATTCCACCACGCCAACAGAATCAGCGCGGCGGTGACTGTGCCGGTCGCAAAGAGTGCAGGAATGCGAACCCGGAAGCCACACATGCGCCACCAAAAGCCCATCGCGATCTGCCACAGAGAATGCCTGGGACGATGCTGGCGGGCCAGGGTATGCAAGCGCAGGCGGAATGTATCGACGGGTGCGGGCTCACCCAACTGGGCAAAGGCGCGGCTGCGATAGTCCATGAATGCGGCGATGGTGGATTCCACCTTCTCAGCCTTCACCCGGCACGCCCAGCAGACTTTGAGGTGCTTGCCGATACGCCCAAGAAGGTGCGGGGGCAACTCTCCATCGAGGTAGAGCAGCAGGTCATCCTCGCGCGGATGCCACTCCGGCTGCCGATCAGCGGTTTTCAATAAGTTACGCATGACTGTCTCGCATGAGTTTGCGAATCGCGCGGCGGACAAACTCCGCAACGCTCGAACTGGTGATGCCGAGGATCTCCGCAATTTCCCGATAACGAAACCCTTCTGCTCGGAGATACAGGCAGTGCTGTTCCTGGCATGACAAATAGGTGAGCCTTCTCTGGATAGCTTCCAGTCGCTCGCGTTCGAGCATTGCCTGATCCGGCGTCGGGCTGAGGTCGGGCAACTGTAGCAGCACTGGGAGCGGGTCCCCGCCGTCGAAAAACCCCGCAGATTTCCGCGTTCGAATGCGGTCGATGGCGAGATTATGGCCTACTCGAAATACCCATGACCGCACGCGATCAGCGGCGACCAGCCCCCGATCGGAGCAGTGGGTAAAGAGGCGCAGGAAGACTTCCTGGCAGATATCCTCGGCCTCCGATGCGTCGCCCAGCAGTGCCGCCAGGTAGAGATACATCGGCGAGCGAAGTGATTCATAAGCGCGTATGACTTCTTGCTCTACGTCCATGGAGGGCCGCGACATGAGGAGCGTGACAGACCGGGAAGTGCCAGCTTGATGCGCGACCTCGGTCATGAACTGCATCCCATCGTCCTCATGGCAGACATCTTGCTTTGTAACGATCCGCAAGATGTCTACAGTTAGAGAACGAATAGATCTAGCGTTTGTGTGACAGAGAATTTCGTACGTGACTCATTAGGAAACTGCTGGGCTCTCTCCTCCGGCCCTTACGGGCTGGGCCACTTGAACTACGAGGCCATTTAGAATCAACGACTTACCTTTACACGCGAGATCTCTCTCAGATTCCCTGAACCAGATCCTGATTGCATCATCAGATCGAGAAGGGCTAAACGAGTTGAACCTGCCGAAATCACAGTAACTTGAGGGTAGCATCACATGACTTGCCAGAGCCAACGGGGATATTCGGACCGCGCAAGAGAAAAAGGAGCCAACAAATGAAGGTACAGAGGTGCCGCCAGAACCAGCGTCACAACACGCTTATCGAGAAATGGACGATTCATCTGTCAGGTTCGTACCAGTTTTTTCGCATACAACTGATACAAAACTACTCCGGGCCGATCAAGCTCGATTCACTCGAACCAGCGTATGAGCACATACAAATACGGAGGCGTAGCAGGGGGGAGAGACGATTCTCCTCCCTTGCCGTGTGCCTATGTACACTTCGCGTCCCTTCAGCAATGAACTTCCGCAATCAAAATGTCACCGACTCCGATATGTCGGCTGCGGGAATCGCGATAGTTCCGCTGACCTTGTTGGTGGTGCTGGTCTTCACAATCCCGCCGCAATTGTCGATGGCCGTCGGATTGTCGTAAATGTCATTGTTATCAAGGCGGATCTTCGACCCTGTCATCGAGCAAGCCCCGGTGGTATTGGCGGTGATCATCGAGCTGGCCACGCTGATCGTGGCACTATTAGTAGCTTCAACACCAGTACCACTTTGCGTGAGCACGGAGCCGGTGATCTGGGTGATCCCGCAGGAAGCTATGACGGCATATTGTCCAGCGCCCATGATGGTGACATTCTGCATCGAGGTCTGGACAGCCCCTCCTCCGCAGTGCATAGCAAAGCCGGTGCTGTATTCTGAAACAGGCGAGGCATCAATAACGGTGTTTCTTATTACAACATTCTCCGCAGCATTGCCCATAATATTAATGCCAGTAACATAATGAACACCGACTTCTCCGTTGAAGGATTCGATTCTGGAGTTCTCAACGGTCAGATTCCCTGCGCCTGTGAACTCAATGCCATAGCCCGTGATGCTCATGATTTTGCAGTTGTCGACAATTACAATGCCGCCGCTTTCAACGTCTATGCCGTCAGCCGCTGTCCCCATGCCGTTGATTATGAGATTCTGCACAGTGACATTGGCCGAGGCCGTCATGCGGATTGCACTGCCGCCGCCGCTCCCTGAATAGATTATGCTGCCGAGATTGTTGCCGTCGATGGTGACCGACTGACCGATGGACACCGGGCCGAAGTCGCCTGCATCCATGGCGGTGATCATACCACCCGCGGTGGTCTTGGCCAGCGCGCCTGCGAAGGTGAGGCAGGGCGAAGCGAAGGTGCAGGCGTTGGAATCGCTGCCGCTCCCGGAAACCCAGGTGTGCGCGATGGTGGCAGCGGAGATAGAAGCCGTGCAGAAGAGCACGGCGGCTGACGTTAGCAAAACGTTGCGAATTTTCATGGAAATTTCCTTTCTTGAATTTGAGTAGCCTGAAGCTAAATACATCCGCGCGATTGAGGGACGCAGGCTGACGGACGGAGCCGCCCAAATCGGCTGCCAAGGGCAATATCCGCAACATAAGGAGGCATATAACCGATCAAGACTGATGGGGTTGGCAGCGGAATGATTTATATCAGGGGAAGAGAACGATTGGCAATACCGATTTGAATGATCACGCCGGGTCACTCCACGGCATGAGCAGGAGATGCGGGTGTAAGGCACGGGGAGGAGCGGCGGTTTTCCGCCCCATGCCGTGTGGTTTCATTCTCTTTGCTTTCCTTTCACTATCAGTAGAGCTCGGAATTCGATATTTCCGCCGCGGTTGCGGAAATCGCTCCACTCGTCCTATTGGAACCGCTCGTATTCGTGGGCGTCAATTGCCATAAGTCCTTGGCTTCTGGGTTGTTCTCACGCCGGTGCATACAGCATTTAGAGACCCCTGATTTTGCTATCCCTTATCGCTTTTCGTGGGGTATACTGGCGTTGGTCGCACGATGGCCGTCTTCCCCAACCCGCAACATTCAAACATAAAGGAGCCAAACCAATGAAACCTGTTCGTTTCTTCTTGAGTCTGCTCGCCGTGTCCTTGATCGCCACCTGCGCCGCACAAGGGCAAGCCACCCGCACCTGGGTCTCGGGCGTCGGCGATGATGGCAACCCTTGCAGCCGAACTGCACCCTGCAAGACTTTTGCCGGCGCTATCTCCAAGACCGCGGCCGGCGGAGAGATCGATAACCTGGATGAGGGCGGCTTCGGAGCCCTAACCATCACCAAGGCCATCACTATCGACGGAGGAGGCGGCCAGGTGGCATCCGTTCTTGTGGCCGGCACCAATGGCATCACAGTGAGTGCCGGTACATCCGACGTCGTGACCTTGCGCAACCTCAGTTTTCAGGGCCTCACCGGAACGGGCCTGAATGGTATTCAACTGACCAGTGCGGGTACACTTCACATTGAGCGCTGCGCGATTTTCGGCTTCAGCGACAGTGGCATTGCGATTACTCCGACCTCCCAGCCGGCTAACGGCACACAGGTATTTATCGAGGACACGGTCAGCCAGGACAACGGCGGATACGGCCTGTACGCTATAGCATCGTCGACCAATGTGCATGTGAGCGTATCCAACTCCCGGTTTACGGGGAACAGCCAAGCCGGGGTCTATGCCGCCGATTACAGCAGGGTTACAATTTGGAATAGCAACATCAATGGAAATAGCACGGGATTGCTAGCGGACGCCGCCAGCGGCAGTACTGTCATCAGCATTGCGGACTCTATGGTGACCAACAACCCAGGAAATGGCGCGCAAGCCGGAGGAGGAGCAGGAAGCTCTGCAATCCGTCTCCAGCATGTGTCTTTGTTCAGCAACGGTACGGGATTCTCGGAGGGGACCAATGGAACCATCGCCTCGTTCGGGAACAACTACAACACCAATCCCGGCGCGCCAAACTCAACCCTCACTCCGCAGTAGTGGACGAAAGGCGACTCACGCACACTGACAGCAGCTATTGAGATGCAGATAGCCCCCTCATCGCTCTCTGGTTTTTGCGCCGCGATCTCTCCTTGAGCGCGCTGTAAACAGGAGGCGGTTTGTCCTGGAATTGGGCGCCTTAGACCTCGTTACTTGAGGCCTGAGGCGCCCGCAAAACTTTCCTTCATTCGGCGGTTCACAAGAGCACCACTCTACGGGGCTGCCTAAGCTCCTGTGCAGAACCTGCTGCAAATCGATTCAGAACAGCACGGAATTCGATATTTCCGCCGGGGTTGCAGTAATTGCGCCGCTCGTCCTATTGGAGCCGCTTGTCTTATAGGTTCCGCCGCAATCATCGATTGCCGTTGGGTTGTCGTAAATGTCGTTCATGTCGAGACGAATCTTCGATCCCGTGTAAGAGCATACTCCCTCTGTATTGGATGTGATCGCCGTGTTTGCCACGCTGATGACCGCGCTGGTATCGGCTTCCACGCCTACAGCACTCTGCGTAAGCACGGAGTATGTGATTTGCATGGTTCCATCGCGGCTAAAGACGGCGGCAGATGTCATTCCTTTGATGATCACATGGTCCAGCGCGACGGTATCGTTTGGTGTGGCCAGGGGACTTGACTGGAAGGTCCTGACGCCGAGGTTGCCGACATTGGCGCCGTCGATGACGGTGTTGGTTATGACGACATTTTCCGGCCCTTCGCTGCCAAGTCCAATGCCGATTTGCGTGAAGCCCTCGATCTTGCAATTGTCGATGGTCACATTCGCTGCATTTGCGATGAAGATGGCGTCGCTCCCGGTGCCCTGGCCGTCAATGGTGAGATTGTGGATGACGACATTGATGGCGGTCGTGGCAGACGGCGAACTAACGTATATCCCTTCGCTATCGCCGGCGAACCCAATGCTTCCTATATTGCTACCGTCGATGGTGACCGACTGCCCGATGGTCACCGCGCCGAAGTCGCCCGCGTCCTTAGCGGTGATGATGCCGCCCGTAACGGTTTTGGCCAACGCGCCAGTGAAGGTGGCGCAGGGCGAAGCGAAGGTGCAGGTGTTGGAATCGTTGCCGCTCCCGGAAACCCAGGTGTGCGCGATGGTGGCAGCAGAAGCGGAAGCCGTGCAGAAGAGCACGGCGGCTGAGGTGAGCACTATGTTGCGAATTTTCATTGGAGTTTCCTTTCTTGAGTTGTGAACAGCCTGGAAATGTGTACATCCGCGCAATTGGTAGACTCAGGCTTTCGGGGGAGCTGCCCAGGCCGGCAGGCACGGGCAATCAATATAAGCCACTATCGTATTCCGCAGACGTACAATCTCTCCTGTCGAACAAGCCGACAGCAGACCTACATATATCAGATAAGAAAGACAGTTGGCAATATCTTTGAAGAATAATACAGACAGCCCTATTCACGCGAACCGGCGTATTCGCACTTGCAATTTCAGCGATGTGGCATAAAAGGAGAGAAGATTCTCCTCCCTTGCCCGTTGCCTATGTACGCTTCGCGTCCCTTCAGCAATGAACTACAGCAATCAAAATGTCACCGACTCCGATACGTCAGACGCTGGTATGGCGATGGTTCCGCTGACCTTGTTGGTGGTGCTGGTCTTCACAATCCCGCCGCAATTGCCGATGGCCGTCGGATTGTCGTAGATGTCGTTATTATCGAGGCGTATCTTCGACGACGCGTTCGAGCAAACCCCAGTGGTATTGGCGGTAATCAAGGAGCTGGCCACGCTGATCATGGCGCCATTAGTAGCTAAAACACCATAATTACTCTGCGTGAGCACTGAACCGGTGATCTGTGTGGTTCCGGAATTAGCTAAGACAGCATGAGCTCCAGCGCCCATGATAGTGACATTCTGCAGTGAGGCCTGGAAAGGCCCGGTGCCTGAGCTGACATAGAAGCCGGAGTTGCCAGCCGAAACAGGCGAGGCATCGATAACGGTGTTTCGCACTACAACATTCTCCGCACCATTGGCCGAAAGAAAAATGCCATCATACCCCCCGATAATGGACTCGATCCGGGAATTCTCAACGGTCAGATTCCCTGCGCCTGCAAAATATATGCCTTCATTGATGTTCATGATCCTACAGTTGTCGACGATCAGAATGCCGCCGCTTTCAGCATATATGCCATAATCCCCTCCTGAACCCAGGCCGTTGATGGTGAGATTCTGCACTGTGACATTGGCCGAGGCCGTAATGAGGATTCCATCTACGCTGGTGAAGGTAATACTGCCGAGATTGTTGCCGTCGATGGTGACCGATTGCGTAATGGTCACCGCGCCGAAGTCGCCTGCGTCCTTTGCGGTGATCATGCCGCCAGCGGAGGTTTTTGCCAGCGCGCCTGCGAAGGTGAGGCAGGGCGAGGCGAAGGTGCAGGCGTTAGAATCGCTGCCGCTCCCGGAAACCCAGGTGTGCGCAATGGTGGTGGCGGAGATGGAAGCCGTGCAGAAAAGCACGGCGGCTGAAGCGAGTACTATGTTGCGAATTTTCATGGGATTATCCTTTCTTGGGTTGTGAATTTCCGGAAAATTGTTCGAATCATTAAAATGTGACCGACTCCGATATGTCGGCCGCGGGTATGGCGATTGTTCCGCTGACCTTGTTGGTGCCGCTGGTCTTCACAATTCCGCCGCAATTGTCGATGGCCGTCGTATTGTCATAGATGTCGTTGTTATCAAGGCGAATCTTCGACGATGCCTCAGAGCAGACTCCGGTGGTATTGGCGGTGATCAAGGAGCTGGCCACGCTGATCGTGGAACCATTTTCGGCGACAACTCCATAGTTACTCTGCGTGAACACGGAACTGGTGAATTCTGTAACTCCACCCCCGCTATAGACGGCATAACCTCCAGCGCCCATGATGGTGACATTCTGCAGCGAGGCCTGGACAGGTCCGGTGCCTGAGTCGACATAGAAGCCGAAGTTGATTGCCGAAATGGGCGAGGCGTCGATGACGGTGTCTCGCACCACAACATTTTCCGCGGCATTGGAATCAACATAAATGCCATAAGCATTCGTTTCACTGAGGGACTCGATCCGGGAGTTCTCAACGGTCAGATTCCCTGTGCCTGCAAGAGAAATGCCGATTGTCTTGATGTTCATGATCCTGCAGTTGTCAACAGTCACAATGCCGCCGCTTGTGACATCTATGCCGTCAGTCGCTGTTCCCAAGCCGTTGATGGTGAGATTCTGCAGAGTAACATTGCCCGTACCCGTAATTATGATTATTATGGTGCTGGTGGATGTAATGCTGCCGAGATTGCTGCCGTCGATGGTGACCGATTGACTGATGTTCACCGTGCCGAAGTCGCCTGCGTCCTTGGCGGTGATCAGGCCGCCAGCGGAAGTTTTGGCCAGTGCGCCTGCGAAGGTGGCGCAGGGCGAGGCGAAAGTGCAGGCGTTGGCATCGCTGCCGCTGCCGGAGACCCAGGTGTGCGCGATGGTGGAAGCGGAAATGGAAGCCGTGAAGAAGAGCACGGCGACCGACGTGAGCACTATGTCGCGAATTTTCATGGGATTATCCTTTCTTGGGTTGTGAAATTCCAAAGAATGGCCCGAATCATCAAAATGTGACCGACTCCGATATGTCAGCCGCGGGAATGGCGATGGTTCCGCTGACCTTGTTGGTGGTGCTGGTTTTCACAATCCCGTCGCAATTGCCGATGGCGGTCGTGTTGTCGTAGATATCGTTATTGTCGAGACGGACCTTCGACGATGCTCCTGAGCAGACCCCGTTGTTATTGGCCGTAATCATCGAGCTGGCCACGCTGATAGTGGCGCCATCCCAGGCGTAAACACCAGTCCAACTCTGTGTGAGTACGGAGCTGGTGATTTCCGTGACCCCGATCATGCTCTCGACGGCTGCATATCCAGCATTCTCTATGATGACATTCTGCAGTGAGGCCGTAACAGACCTGGCGCTTCCGTCAACAACGAAGCCGTTATTGATGTTCGTGGATGGAGAGGCATCGATGACAGTGTTTCGCACCACAACATTCTGCTCAGCATTGCCAGAAATTTCGACACCATTAATACCCGATGCGTCAAGGTGCTCGATCCGGGAGTTATCAACGGTAAGATTCCCAGCGCCGGTATAATAGATGCCGTCGGCTGTAACGTCCATGATCCGGCAATGGTCGACGATCACAGTGCCGCTGCCTCCAATGTTAATGCCGTATCCCGTTATACTCAGACCGTTGATGGTGAGATTCTGCACGGTAACATTCGCCGTGGTAGCCGTTATGCTGATCACGCTGCCGCTGCTGGAGCCGGCATAGGTAATGCTGCCGAGATTGTTGCCGTCGATGGTGACCGATTGATTGATGTACACCGCGCCGAAGTCGCCCGCATCCTTCGCGGTGATGATGCCGCCGGCGGTGGTTTTGGCCAACGCGCCAGCGAAGGTTGCGCAGGGCGAGGCAAAAGTACAGGGGTTGGTATCGCTGCCGCTCCCGGAAACCCAGGTGTGCGAAAGCAAAGACGTACCTGACATGGAGGCCGTGCTGAAGAATACAATGGCTAACGCGAACAGTAGGTTGCGAATATTCATGGGAGTTTCCTTTCTTGGGTTGTGAATTGCCTCGAGATAAACAAATCCGCGCGATTGAGGGACGCAAGCTGACGGACGAAGCCGCCCAAATCGGCTGATGTAATCAATCAACTTGTGCCGCCGGCAAATTCCGCAACCTGCGAAGACGCACAGCGTTACCTATTCTAGAAATCGGAGGTTGGCAAACATATATCAAAGAAGGAGCACAGTTGGCAACACAATTTGGAATTGCCGCTTGTCATTGTGCCTGGAAGAAGGCTCCGCTTGCACCGCCCCTATCGAGATGCGCGCCGGCCGGCGCGAGTCTTTCACTCTAAGACCAAGCAGGGTAACGAGTTACCGCGCTGCGCAGGGCGTCAAACGCGACATTCAATGTCAGTCTGAATTGCTTCCTGAAATGCGGGGAAGGAGGCGGCTGGGCCACCAGGCGATGGTGACAATCCCCAATCTCCGGTAAAGCTGAAAAACCAGAATGGAATTCCACGCAATCAGCGCCGTTGCGCATCCGATCGACGAACCCAGCGCTCCAAACTTAGGGACAAGCGCAAAGCAGAGAGTTGCCGTTAGAAAAAGGCCGATGGCCCGAGTTCTGGCTACGACGCGCTCAAATCCTCCCATGGTCATCACCAACCCGACGTTGCCTGTAATTGCGTCAAAGGTCTTGCCGGCAATTAGCACCAGCAGCACTGGATAGCCGGCTCTAAACTGTGGGCCAAACCAGCCGAGAATCCAATTCCCGAATACTACAAGAGCCAGTGCTACGGGGATTGCCCACAATGTAATTGTCCGAGTGCTGCGGGTTACAAGCTGCTGTATCCCTGAGTAATCCTGCCTTGCGTGCAGTTCCGCCACATGGGGACCTATGGTCAAGGATATTATCGAGAATGTAAAAACCACAGTTTCAGCAATACGCGCTGACAGGGAGAATAGGGCAACAGATATTGGTCCGATTAGTAAACCGAGAATAAGAACCGGAATTCGCGTCATCACCGTATCGATACCTCTAAGCAGTGCCAGCGAATACATGCTTTTACGCCACGTGGCCTTTTGTTTACGCGATGATTCCGCCCACTGCCATGCAGGATTGAGCCTAAAAATAAACATGAAATAAATAAATAGAATCAGCGCGAGTACGATCAGCCTGCCCCCGAACGCTATGGACGCAGATGCTCCAATTCCAAAAAGCAGGCAGAGTACAATCCACAGCATTGTGAGAATTGGCAAAACGATCTCATTCAGAAAAACGGTTAGATCTACCCGTCGGAATCCGCGAAAAACTGCGCCGGCGAAAATCTGAAGGCAAAGGAGAGGTGCTCCAGCCAAACCCAATAGATAAGCAGTTCGCAAATCCAGCGCGGTCAGGTTCGCGCAAGCTGAGAAGACCAATAGTGCGGCGAAAGTGAGCGCACCGCTGACTAGGAGGGTATTTCTAATAGACCATCGGAGAAAACCGCCG